>Ga0187785_10000016_pt1 | contig 70329 bp, 53 predicted proteins | sample 0815_BV2_4_20_MG_FD_132466 | JGI IMG/M metagenome (GOLD analysis project Ga0187785, IMG submission 132466) | Tropical peat soil microbial communities from peatlands in Department of Meta, Colombia - 0815_BV2_4_20_MG | ecosystem: Environmental > Terrestrial > Soil > Wetlands > Peat | place...
CTTCCCGAATTTTTTCCAGTATGTCGTCGTCCACGCGGAATTTCTTCAGGAAGCTCGTCTTGAACACGAATTCCCTGAACCGATCCGGATCGTAGAGAGCCATGAGGAACATGTCCTGCATACGCGGATCTTCGATTTTTGCTTCCCATAGAGCGTCCGCGGCCATGACGTCCTTGAGATTGTGGTCCGGATCGTCATAGTCGTACAGGTCCTGATCCTTCCTCCACCGTTCGACAGTCCACTCGTCCGATTCCCGGAGTCCGTGGCACGTGCTTTCGTCAACGATGAGCTTGTATTCGACTCCTTCCTCGGTATCCAGAGGGTAGAGCCGACACGAGTACGGGCGGGCTTCGTACACACTGCAACCCTGGTCCGTCACAAACGTGCATTTCTTGGACTCGTCCTGCTTCATCTTGAGAGCCACGGCGGGCAGCCCCGATGTGCGTGAAATCAATCGGTGGGTATAAAACTCGAGAAAATCGGTAGAGGACATGTCGAGTGCCTTGCGCAGCCGAATTACGTCCACGGGAGTGAGGAGTATGGTGACGTCCCTACAGCAGGAATTGAAGCAATCAATGCCCGAATGACACCTGAAACGAAAAGTATCGTCCCACGTCATCATTCGACCGGGTTTACACGGCTGATCTTTCAGTTTCATGTACGCAGTAATCCTTTCAATAAACCATTACTGTGGATACGACTCTTCTGGGCCGGAATCGCCGAGGCGCTTGATGCTCTCTTTCGCCTGCTTGTTTTCAGGATCCAGCTGTAGAGTTGTCTCCCAGCATTCCAGTGCGGTTTTCTTGTCTCCCAGCAGTTCGCAGGCAACGCCCTTCTGGTGATGTGCGCCTATATAGTCCGGACGGATGGCTGCGGCGCGATCGAAACAATGGAATGCCCGGGAAATGTCGTTCTTCTTGATGAGGCAGATCTGGCCTATGTTGTACCAGGCCTGATAATAATCCGGGTACAGATCGATGCTTCTTTGGAATTCGGCGAGGGCATCGTCTTCTCTCTTGAGAAACGTGTAGACAACCCCGAGATTGTAGAAAATTGCGGGATTTTCAGGATCAATTCCGACCAGTCGTTCGAGCCTCTGTGCGGCCGAATCGTACTTGTCCGCCTCCATGTCCGTGAACGCCCGTTGCATCTGGACTTGAACCAGGAACGAATCAGGATTTTGCTTTCCCTCCTGAATTCGACGGAGGAGAATCAGAATCTGCCCGATGTGCTTCTCGGCCGCTGGGTCCCTCTGGAGCTCTTGACATTGTTCAAAGGCATCAATGGCTTTTTCTATTCTCCTGGCACAGGCCCTGGACACGCCCAGATGATAATGCATGTTGAGCCGGCGTGATTCGGGACACACGGCGAGAGCTTTTTCATAGTACTCTGCGGCCAGGAGGTAGTTTTCCAATCCGTCGTGGCACGATGCAATGGCTTCGAGAATCGTGTACGGGTCAGATACTTTATCGAGAATGGCTTTGAAGCTGTCGATGGCGTCGAGCCAGTTTTCCTGGGACATATCTTTGAACGCCAGGGCGCGAAGTCTTTGCACTTCATCGGATTCTTGTGATATGGTCTCTCCGGTCATGCAGCATTTTTTGAATTTTAGGCCGCTGCCGCAAGGACAAGGATCGTTTCTGCCGGCGGAATTCATCTATGGACTCCTTGGGGATACGTCTGAATCTCCTAGCCTATCACAGCGTGCCGTTCGTGACAAGAGGGATACACCGCCCAATTGCTAGGAAAATTTAATGGTTTCACCCAAAAAAGATCTTGACAATCACTGCCGTATTTGATTGAATCCGGTATTCCTTATTAGTGCTTCGGTCGTCTGTGAGGCCGAACTCGGATATCCACAATTAATAGCTACAGAGAACACTCAGAAAAGTCTTACGGTTTGCGACAAAGTATTTCTTGGAAGGTGTATGCGATTGCGGTCCTTTTTCAATTCCCGGCAAAATTCGGGAGCCGTTCCGTTGGTGGAGGTGGCGGAACGAGCATGAGGCGATTCTCCGGGAGAGGCGGATTATCAATTTTTCCCGGCTGTCCTGGTTCGCCTACCTGGACTGTAGCGACCATTTACAGAAAGGAGGATCCTGCACCCACCTAGCGTGCTGAACGCACTATCGACGACGGAGTTACAAACTCTAGAAAACCTGAATCTAACTAGGAGGTTGGTTCATGCCGAGTTATGTTATCATGGAAAAGTGTGATGGATGCAAGGGTCAAGACAAGACTGCTTGCATGTACATCTGCCCCAACGACCTGATGATTCTCGACAAAGAGAAGATGAAAGCCTGGAACAGGGCTCCCGAAATGTGCTGGGAGTGCTACAACTGCGTAAAAATTTGCCCGCAGCAGGCGATTGACGTGAGAGGCTATGCTGACTTCGTTCCTATGGGAGCATCAGTTGTGCCTTTGAGAGGTTCCGAAGACATTATGTGGACCGTGAAGTTCAGAAGCGGTCAGGTAAAGCGTTTCAAGTTCCCCATCCGAACCACTCCGGAAGGCCAGGCCAAGCCTGATGGCGGATATGGCGCGATCACGACCGATCTGGCTAGTCAGTGCCTCTATAACGAGCCCGAGGCCTTGAGGCTCAAAGAGCTGCCCACAACAAAGAAGTAATTTCCTTAGGAGGTACCAAGATATGGCGAATTTCGAGACTGTCGAAGTAACCACTGATATTCTGCTCTGTGGCGGCGGCATGGCTGCGTGCGGCGCTGCGGTTGAGGCCTCCTATTGGGCCAATAAGAACGGTTTGAAGGTCACCCTTGTTGATAAAGCAGCTATGGATCGCTCCGGCGCCGTGGCGATGGGTCTTTCTGCCATCAACCAGTATGTGGACATCAATAGCGGAAACAATACCTGCGAAGACTATGTCCGCTACGTCCGCAACGACTTGATGGGCGTTACCCGTGAAGACCTGGTGTATGACATTGCACGTCACGTGGATTCCTCAGTGCATCTCTTCGAGAAGTGGGGCCTCCCGATCTGGAAAGACGAGCAGGGCAACTTTGTGCATGAAGGCCGCTGGCAGCTCATGATCAACGGCGAATCCTACAAAGTCATCGTGGCTGAGGCCGCGAAGAACGCTCTTACTAGCCAGGGCGGTGAATACTTCGAGCGCGTTTTTATTACCAATCCGCTGCTGGATGGCGATCGCATCGCTGGCGCAGTCGGCTTCAGCACCCGTGAAGATAAATTCTATGTATTCAAGGCCAAAGCTGTTCTGGCGGCCATGGGCGGCGCGGTTCACGTGTTCAAGCCCAGGAGCGCCGGTGAAGGTCTCGGCCGTGCATGGTATCCGCCCTGGAACTCCGGCTCCAGCCTGTATTTCACGCTGATAGCCGGCGCAGAGCAGACCTGCCAGGAAGTCCGTTTCATCCCCGTCCGTTTCAAGGACGCTTACGGACCGGTCGGCGCATGGTTCCTCCTGTTCAAGTCCCGTGCGACCAACGCATACGGCGGCGAGTACATGGTCGAGCGCAAGCCCGAGTTGGACAACTGGGGTGCATACGGAAAAGTGAAACCCATCCCCGCAAACCTGCGTAACTACCTGGGTATGCTGGATGAGTTCGAGGGCAAAGGCCCCATATACATGAGAACCGAAGAAGCCATCGGGAACATCGCTGCAAAATATGCGGATGACCCCAAGGCCTTCAAGAAGAAGATGAAGGAACTCGAAGCAGAAGCATGGGAAGACTTCCTGGATATGACCATCTCCCAGGCTATTCTCTGGGCGGGCACGAACGTGCAGCCTGAAGAGAAATCCTCCGAGATCGCGGCCGCAGAGCCTTATTTCATCGGCTCCCACTCCGGTGCCTCCGGCGCCTGGGTCAGCGGTCCCAAGGACCTCGCTCCGCCCGAGTATTTCTGGGGCTACGAGTATATGTCTACCGTGAAGGGCCTGTTCTGCGCGGGTGACGCATCCGGCGCCTCCAGCCATAAGTTTTCCTCCGGCTCCCATGCCGAGGGTCGTGCGGCTGGCAAGTCCATGGTCCGTTTCGTGCTGGAAAACAACACCCTGCCGAAAGTGGACGCCGCACAGGTGGAAGAACTGAAGAAGAAAGTTCTTAAGCCTATGGATCTGTTCGCAGAATTCAGCGCGAAATCCAGCGATCCTGACATCAACCCCGAGTTCATGAAACCCAAGATGTTCATGTTCCGTCTGCAGAAGATTATGGACGAGTATGCCGCAGGCGTGACCGCCGGCTTCAAGACCAACAAGCCGAAGCTGGAAAGGGCTCTGGAACTCCTCGGCTGGCTCAAGGAAGACTCCGAGAAACTGGCTGCTGCGGATCTCCATGAGCTTATGCGGTGCCATGAGAACATCCAGAGAATGTGGCAGGCCGAAGTTCACGTCAGAACCATTCTGTTCCGTGAAGAGACCCGTTGGCCCGGCTACTATTTCAGGAACGATTTCCCGACATTGGACGAGGGAAATTGGAAAGTGTTCGTAAACGCGACTTACAAGAACGGCAACTGGGAAATGAAGAAAGTTCCCATTCTTTCCATCGTTGACTGATCTCATAGCTGACCTATAAAACTCCGGGTGTGTCGCAAAACACACCCGGAGTTTTCCTAGAGACCATGAAGCAAGCGAGTGAGGGGTCATTTTGGCCCCTCATAGCCCTTTTCAGGGAGGAAACATGCCTGGAGAAAAGACCGTACTGGTCGTCGGAGGCGGGATTAGCGGAATTACGGCTGCGTTGGAGGCAGCGGAAGCCGGGTGCAAGGTTGTTTTGGTCGAACGGCTTCCGTATCTCGGTGGTCGCGTAGCACAATTGAACAAGTATTTCCCGAAGCTGTGTCCTCCCACGTGCGGCCTGGAGATCAACTACAAACGTATTAGACGAAATCCCGACCTGACGGTGTACACACTCGCACAGGTCGAGAGCATCACGGGCATACCGGGTAATTACAAGGCGGCAATCAAGCTTCTGCCCAGATACGTGGAAGATCACACAGCAACGAGTAAATGCGCAGAAGACTGTCCAGCGGAAATCCCCAATAAATTCAACTATGGCATGGACAAAACCAAAGCCGTGTACCTGGGCTACGAGATGGCCTATCCCATGAAACTCGTGGCAGACAGAGATGCCTTGAAAAAAATCGAAGGCAAACCCGAGTATCAAGCTTTCATAGAAAACTTGAATGCCAAGGGCATCCGCATCAATCTGGAAGCCACCGCAGAAACATTCGATCTGGAAGTGAGTTCCGTAGTCTGGGCTACGGGCTGGCAGCCCTACGATCCGATGAAGCTCGATAAACTCGGCTTCGGCAAGTGCGCCAACGTCATCACCAACGTCATGATGGAGCGTCTCGCTGCATCTAATGGCCCCACCAAGGGAGAAATCATTCGCCCGTCTGACGGAAAAAAAGTAAACAATCTTGCCTTCGTCCAATGCGCAGGCTCCCGAGACAAGAACCACTTACCGTATTGTTCTTCGATATGCTGTCTGGCCTCTTTGAAACAGGCAACTTACCTGCGAGATTACAACCCCGATGCGCAGGCCCACATATTCTATATTGACTTGAGATCCTATGGCCGGTTCGAGGTGTTTTACGATAAGGTGAGAAAGGACGACAAGATTCTCCTTACCAAGGGCAAGATCGTCAATATTACCGAAGACCCGGTTACCAAAGATGTAATACTCGAGGGAGAAGATATTCTCTCAGGCAAGAAGATTCGCCGTACCTTCGACATGGCTGTTCTCGCCACCGGTATGCAGCCCAACACCAGTTTGGAAAAGGTTCCGGCTCAGAACGTGCAATACGATGAATTCGGGTTCATCATTTCGGACCAGGGCGTGCACGGCGCAGGCGTGGCCAAGCGACCCATGGATGTCGCCACGTGCATGCAGGACGCTACCGGAGCTGCTCTAAAAGCCCTTCAGGATACGGTGGGGAGGTAAGTCCATGGACCACAAAATCGGAGTTTATATTGATACCGGACACGGAATCGGCGAAGCCCTGGATATCGAAGCCCTGAGCGCCGTGGCCACAAAAGAGTTCAAAGTGGCACTCTGCAAAAGCGAATCGTACTGGAGCGACCAGGACAAACTGGACGAAATCAAGAAGGACATCGCCGAGCAGGGCCTGACCACCCTCGTCATCGCAGGTCCTTCGCCCAGAGTGTTCCAGAAGGAATTCAAGTTCGACGGTACGATCGTCGAGCGAGTGAACCTCCGTGAGCAAGTAGTCTGGTGTCAGCCGCCGAATCACGAAGACACCCAGATGCTGGCCGAAGATTACCTCCGCATGGGAATCACCAAGGCTCAGAAATGCGATGATCGCCCGCCCTTCCTGGACGCAGCGGAAAAAAGCATTCTGGTCATCGGAGGTGGGGTGACCGGCATGACTGCAGCAATCGAAGCGGCTGCCGCAGGTTACAAGGTGTATCTGGTGGAAAAGGAGCCGCAGCTCGGAGGCTGGGCCAACAAGTTCCACAAGGTATTCACGGGAAAAGCTCCCTACGACGATGTGGCCGACTCCCCGTTCCAGGAAAAAGTAGCACTGGTAAACGGGAATCAGAATATAAAGGTATACACGAGTTCCCGAGTTTATAGCATATCCGGTGCACCGGGCATGTTTCAAGTGATCGTCCGTCCGGACGGCCCCTGGAACGACGCTCTGGTGAAAGAGCAGAACGAGTGGCTTGCAGCCAAGAAGGCCAAAGAATCGGGCCAGAAGGAAGAAGAGAAACAAGAAGCCGCTCCAGCAGAGCAAGAAGTTCCGGAATCTCCGGATTTCGAGCATGAAACAGTGTCCGTGGGGGCCGTGATTCTCGCTGCCGGCTGGCGGCCCGAAGGTACACAGGCCTACGAATCGATGGGATATGGCACATATCCCGACGTGATCACGAGCGTGGAATTCGAAGAAGTGGCTGCAAAAGGCAAATTGACCCGGCCGTCGGACGGCAAAGCGGTGAACAGTATAGCCTTCGTGGACTGCGCAAACCTGGGCGCGGAGAATCCCCTGCTGTACTCATCCTCCGTCGCAAGTCTGGTGACCTTGAAACAGGCTCACTATCTGAGGCAGACGAATCCTGACGGAAGGGCGTACATTTTTTATGAGAATATGAGAGCTCCCGGGCAGTACGAGAAATTCTATCAGGCCATGCAGGACGATCCTGGCGTATTTCTGTCCAAGGGCACTCCCGTGAGCGTTTCCAACGGCTCGTCGAGTCTGGCGGTGGAACTCAAAGACACCCTTCTCGGCGATCAGCTCAAAGTTAATGTTGACCTTGTGGTACTCTCCACGGGAATGGTTCCCGTGACCCAGGATGCGGCCATTGTAAACCTGAAGTATCGACAGGGACCGTTCCTTCCGCAGAATCCGTACGGCTTCAACGATTCCCATTTCATCTGTTTCCCCTACGAGACTCAGAGAACGGGAATTTACACCGCAGGCTGCGTCAAGACGCCCATGGACTTTCAGGGCTGCGAAACCGATGCCACTGGAGCCGCTTTGAAAGCGATTCAGTGCGTGGAACTCGTGTCGCAGGGCAAGGCGGTTCATCCGAGGGCCGGCGACGAATCGTATCCCGAACTTTTCGTCACGAGATGCACCCAGTGCAAGCGGTGCACCGAGGAATGCCCGTTTGGAATGTATGACGAGAAGCCGGATGGCACTCCTATGCCCAACCCGACCCGGTGCCGCAGATGCGCCATCTGCATGGGGTCGTGTCCGGAACGTATCATTTCCTTCAGGGACCATTCCGTTGACATGATCGGCTCCATGGTGAAGGCCATCGAAGTCCCGGACGAGTATGCTGAAAAACCCCGTGTTGTGGTGTTCATGTGCGAGAACGACGCGTTTCCCGCTGTGGACATGACCGGTATCGACAGACTTGAGTACAGCCCGTTTGTCCGTTTCATTCCCTTGAGGTGCCTGGGCAACATCAATATGGTGTGGATTTCCGACGCCCTCTCCAAGGGTATTGACGGCATAATGTTGATCGGATGTAAGTACGGCGATGATTATCAGTGCCACTTCGTCAAAGGGAGTGAACTCGCCGAGATACGGATGGGAAAGTTCTCCGAGACCTTGGAGCGACTCATGCTTGGTTCGGAACGTATTCGCGTCCATCAGTTGGCTATAGACGAGTACCAGCAACTTCCCGAGTTGATAGGGGATTTCTTGTCAACGCTGGAAGAATCCGGTCCCAACCCGTACAAAGGTTTCTAAGGAGGTTCTCCTGATGGCGAATGGAGTAGTTGCAGAACCTGATCTTCAGTTTACGAAAGATCTCATAGCTGCTGGCGCCACGGATTTGAAAAAATGTTACCAGTGCGCCACCTGTGCGGTTGCCTGCCGCATTGCACCGGACAACAATCCTTATCCTCGCAAGGAAATGATCTGGGCCCAATGGGGATTGAAAGACCGCTTGCTCAACGATCCGGACGTGTGGCTTTGTCACCAGTGCAATGATTGCTCGGTTCAGTGCCCTCGGGGAGCAAATCCCGGGGATGTGCTGAAAGCCATTCGGAAGATGAACATCCAGGAGAATTCCTGGCCTTCTTTTCTGGGCAAGCTGGTGGGCGAGCCTTCGATGGCAGTGCTAACGCTGGGTATTCCAGTCGTGATCGTTCTCTTGTTGGCATACTTCAGCGGTTGGCAGTTCCCCGAGGGAACTGTCAGGTACCCGAGCTTTATTTACCTTCCCGCGGTGCAGGTCGTTTTCACGGCAGCGCTGGTGTTTGCGGTGGTATCCATCGGCCTGAGCCTCAAGAACTACTGGGCCGCGTTGGAGGCCGCAACTCCACTCGGAGCGGGAGGATCGCGCAAACCTTTTGTGCCGAGCCTCATTGAGGCACTCAAAGAGATTCTTCCCCACAGTACGTTCAAAGAGTGTGAAGCGAACAATATCAGATACGCGGCTCACCTCATGGCATTTTGGGGAATGATCGGCCTGTTCGTGACCACGGCGATCGTGGCGTTCAACTTCGATATCCTTCATCTCAAACCGCCATCACAGAACGGACCCGGAACGGTTCCCATAAAGATTCTGGGTAATGTGAGTGCCATAGCGTTTGTGCTCGGTCTCGGTATCATGCTGATTCGCCGCATGACTGCGCCTGACCAAACGGGAAACAGCGCTTATTTCGATTGGTTGTTCCTGTTTGTGATATTCGGAACCGGGATCACGGGACTGCTCACGGAACTCGTGAGATGGGCCGGATCCGCTCCAGGGGCGTACGTCCTGTACGCGATTCATCTCATGTTCGTGCTGGCTCTGCTTTTATACTTGCCGTTTTCCAAGTTCGCGCATCTGGGATACCGGACCATAGCAATCGCATGGTCAAAATCGGTAGGGAGAGACCTGAAATTCCCGGTGGAGCCGAACGTGGCAAGGCAGGCTTCTCCAGAATAGCAATCGAAATGCAATGTCTCCGGCTGCGGCAGATCCCTGATTGTTCTGCCGCAGCTGAGAGCCATGCCCGAAACTGGTAATAATGCCGCGGTCCTCCGCGGTTTTTTTCTGTGAGCTTTTTCTGGGGGAATTCGGTCACACAGGAATTGCAACAGCCCTGTCGTTTCTAGCACGAAATCCGACGTTCGAAGCGTTCCCAGAGCAACGACGCGATTTCAGTTCCCACGTCGGCCCAATCCTGATTTGCGTGGCTTAAATATTTGGACAGATCGGAAGTCCATCTGGACCTGTCCGAATCCATAAAGCTGCGCAAAAAGTTGCCGTATAGACCCTCGTACATGTACGGGGTGACTCGTTCCATTTCATTGACTATAGTTTCGGCCTTGCTGTTTCTGTTCATATGCAACGCCTCCTCATTTAGGGGCTTCTCATTGTTGTAATACATTAGATGTCCTCCCTCGCCAAGGGGTTCCAAAAAAACCCGCGCTCCACTGCCATCAAAAAATGGAGTTTCGCGTCGCCGGGAATACGTGATTTCCGGGAATAGCCCGGCACCGTCAGAGTCTTTTCGTTTTACAGGCATTCGAGTTTTCCTGCAGTCATTCGGCCTCGCGAGGCAACCATGGTTTCCGCGTCATTACAAAAAGTGAAACGGCGAAGCGATCTCGATACCTATAGGGATTCTCAAGAGTAATGTCGGTTTTTGTTACGCGAAAAGATTGGGAGATAGTCATTGATACCAATGCGCTATCAGACAAGTGACGATGGATGAAGCCTGTCCTGGCGGGTCTCCGAAGCGAAGTCAGGCCGCTCCGTTCGTAGCGGAGGAGATCCGCCAGGACAGGCCGTGCACCAGCCCTTCAATGTTACTCTTTTGAAAGCGCATTGGTATGAGAGGGCGAAGCCCGAAGCAATCTTCAACCGGCCAAAACCGAGATTGCTTCGTCGCTCCGCTCCTCGCAATGACATGATTGGATCGTTCGAATGTGGGCGAGAGTCATGAGCGAATCCGACAGAACTTTAGAGAACTGCTATAAGAGCAGAGATTGCTTCGCTTGACTCGCAATCACAGCTTTATTTTACTCGCAACTGGACGGATGCAGTTTCCTGCTGTTCGCGATTGCAACATGCGGGCCTTGTGTGGTATGTTGAGGCGCTCCGGGTACGATGGGCTCGCCCGCGCATACGATTTAGATTACGTTATTCATAGTGAAATCCGGCAGGGAACCGCCGCTGATGGCAGGCCTTTTTCGAAAACAGAAAACGTCCGGCATGCTTCCGGGGGATCTGTTGACCGGCATGAGAGAAGATCGGCATCTGGGTGCTCAGGAAAGGAAATTTCGTTGATTCCACGGTATTCCCGTCAAGAAATGGCCAGGATCTGGGAACCGAAGAATCGGTATCAGAAGTGGCTTGACATAGAACTGGCAGTTTGTGAAGCGTGGACAAAAAGAGGCATCATACCCCCGGAAAGCATGAAATGTATTCGAGAGCAGGCTGATTTCGATCCGGAACGCATCAATCAAATTGAAGAGATTACTCGACATGATGTGATCGCGTTCACAACCTGCGTTGCCGAATACGTGGGCGAAGACTCGCGATTTATCCACCGGGGTCTCACGTCCTACGACGTGGTTGACACTGCTTTGTCCTTACTCCTCAAGGAAGCGGGGAACATCATTCGAGGAGATCTTTTGGATCTCTTGGATGCCCTGAAGACTCGAGCGTTCGAGTACCGCAAAACTCCCACGGTGGGGCGTTCGCACGGAATTCATGCCGAACCGACGACCTTCGGAGTGAAGCTTGCCATTTTTTACGCGGAGATGATGAGGAATCTCAAGCGGTGGGATGCTGCCCTGGATTCCATATCCGTGGGTAAGATATCTGGAGCTGTAGGCACGTACGCACATCTGGATCCGAAAATGGAGGAGGAAGTCCTGGCACGGCTCGGATTACAACCTGCACCGGCTTCCAATCAGGTGATCCAGCGGGATCGGCACGCAGAGTATTTCACGGCACTTGCGCTCATAGCGTCCAGCGCCGAGAAGATCGCAACCGAAATACGGCACTTACAGCGTTCGGAAGTCGGCGAAGTCGAGGAATTCTTCCATGCCGGACAGAAAGGGTCTTCGGCCATGCCGCACAAACGTAACCCGGTGCTGACCGAAAACATTACCGGACATGCTCGTATGCTGCGCGGGTATGCGCTGGCCGCCATGGAAAACGTACCGCTCTGGCACGAGAGGGATATTTCCCATTCCTCCGTCGAGCGCATCATCGGACCTGACGCAACGATACTGGCTGACTTCCTTCTGCATCGGCTCACCACCGTCATCCGCAATATGAAGGTGTACGAGCAAAAAATGATGGAAAATCTGAATATGACCCGCGGGCTCATATTCTCGGAATCCCTGCTCATCCGGCTGGTGGACAAGGGGCTCACCAGAGAGGCAGCATACGCTCTGGTGCAGCGAAACGCCATGAAAGCGTGGGAAGAGAGGCGGGCTTTCAAAGAGGTTCTCCGGGAAGATCCGGACCTCATGGGCCACTTTTCCGAAGCGGAGCTTGAAGCCACTTTCGACATGGACTATGCGCTGCGGTGGGTTGACGCGATTTTTGAAAGAGTTTTTGCATAAAAAACCGTTGGTTATAGTTAAAAGTTAATGTAAAAATTCTTGACTTTTAGCGCAAGTACCTATAAAGAGAAGCGCATGTTGGCTATCATTCGAAAAAGGCCGCCAACGCCGCTATCTTGCGTGCGGGCCAAGAAAATTGCGGGTTTCGTTCTGTTCCTGGCTCTGGCGTGGTCAACGGCAGCGCACGCCTCGGAGCCGTTGTATCCCGTTGCGCTCATGAACTGGATGGTCGAGGGCTGTTTTCATGCCCTGATCGTCGACAAGTCCCAGCAACGGTTGTTCGTCTGGCGCATTAAAGACGGCGAACCCTCCCTTGTGGAGTCATATCGTTGTTCCACCGGCGAAAACGACGGCGACAAATGGGTCCGGGGCGACATGCGAACTCCCGAGGGAGTTTACTTCTTCTGTTCCGTCATTGACGGGCGCACCCTGCCGTCGAAGTATGGATACTGGGCTTTCACGACCGACTATCCTAATTTCGTCGATCGTCGCCGGGGGAAGAATGGGGACGGCATCTGGCTGCACGGTCGGGATAAGCCGCTGGCGGGCAAACCGGATTCAAACGGTTGCGTGGCCCTGGAGAATCAGGAACTCTTGAAGGTATCCCGCTTCATCAGACTTCAGAGCACTCCCATTATCGTTGTGGACAAGATGCTGATGGCTCCGCGATCGGTTATCATGCAGCAGGAGCGCGAACTGAGGGACTTCATTGAATCCTGGCGACAGACGTGGGAATCAAGAAATGTGGATGCGTACATGTCCCATTATTCCCCCAATTTTCAAAGTTGCTGGCTGGATTTCAAGGGCTGGAAAGAGAAGAAACGCAAGCTGAGTAAAAGATATGGGAACATACGCGTCAAACTCGGCAACGTGTATCTCTACAGGCAGAACGGTTTGATTACGGCAATTTTCATGCAGGGTTACAGTTCCGATGGGTTTCACAGCGCTGGAATCAAGATTCTCTATGTGACCCACGCAGGCAAGTATCAGATCTATGCGGAGGATTACCATCAGCCTGTAGACGACCCGTTCCCTGTGGGCACTCTGCTGGCCAGGGCGGGACTCGATCCGGAGCCTGCAGCCGGCGAGAAGAACGAATTTCGCATCCGTCTGGTTTCAACGGATGAGCCTGATCAGGCAAGCCAGGGAGAAACAGAGACACCCCGCCCGTCGGCACCTTCCAGAGGCGGAGTGCTGGTGAGAATGGCCCGAGCGGTCACGCCCGATCCCGGTTCCGTTCCCTTGGAGCTGAATGAAAAATATATTGAGGATTCTTCGCCTCAGCGCATGGTAACAACTCGTGCCATGGGGAACGACTCCAAACACGGGGAGGAGCTTTTTGTCGCCGGTGCGCTGACGCAGACTGCAAGGAGCAGACCTATTGCTGCGCTGCCTCGCGAGAAAAAAGGGGGGACGACGCTTGCATCGCTGAGTCAACCGGAACATGTTCCAGCTGCGGAAGAAAAAAAGTTTGAGCAAGGTCAGTTTGATAGGGCTGCTTCCGAAGGGGCTACTTTAGACACTATGACGGTAGACAGAAAAACCGTTCTGGTTTTTTTGGACAAGTGGAAGGCGGCCTGGGAGCAAAAGGATCTTGACAGGTTCATGAAAATGTATCATCCCGATTTTGAGCAGGGGACGGCTAATTACAAGGCGCTCCTGAAGTCGAAAAGAAATTTTTTCCGCAAGTATGGAACCATTCGCGTCCAGATGGACCGTGTGGAAATCAGGAAGGACATGGATAAGATTGTTGTGGAATTTATTCAGTCATTCCAAGGAGATGACTACCGTGATAAAGGTCGGAAAAGCATGGTCTTGGCTGGTGGAAAAGATAAGGGGCTCAGAATCCTCTCCGAAGGGTGGTCTCCCTTACAAGAGTATTCCTCCGATACCAGTTCCAAAACCCCGTAACAAAGCCTGTTATTCCCTCGTTCTCATAAGCGATTCAGGAGCGTCTCGTCAACTTGAGCTGACTCCGTGGCGAATGCGGGCTGCTGCGGGCGTGTTGATTGTAGTCCTTTGTGCGTGTGCAGTGCTGGTGGTGACGAGCGGTAATTCTTCCAGCCGCGGTAAAAGCGTGCAGGACGGTTCACTGTCGGACAGAGTCCAAACTCTCCAGGAAGAACTAAAGAAGAAAGACGTGGCGCTTGCAGTGCTTGAGAAGCGCTTGAGAGAGGCGCAGGATTTGCCTTCTCCGGCTGCCTTTCCGGGCAAGGGTGAGCCTTCAGCGAAGTCGGGTATTCGGGAGGGGGAATCGGCGAGCCAAGATGAGAGTCCACTGACAGCGCTGGAAGAATCCTTGAAGCCTCGGAGCCCTGGACAGCGCCAATCTACGCCACAGGAGGAATCGGAATCCTCTCAGGGCCCACTCACGGGCGAGTCTCGGCTCACCGAATCTGTCGGCTCGGCTGCGCCTTCGCCGGAGACTGAGGTGAAGGAACAACCGACAAAGAAACCCATTAATTTCAATGCTGAGGCGGTAACCGCTTCTACGCAGGGCCCGAATGGCGGTACCCTGAGTTTCCGATTGGTGAAAGATCAGCCTGACATCAGATTCTCGGGCTATCTTTTCGTGTTCGTGGAAATAGGGGATCCGCGTGGCGAGAACAAAATCTACGTATACCCGAACACGGCCCCACTCGGTGAAGAGGACCTTCCTACGGATTACAAGAAGGGAGAAAGCCTTTCTTTTAAATTCAATTCACGCGTCGAGTTGCCCTACGAGGATATTCGATCGGGAGCTGCGATTTCCAGGGTTTCCATATTGTTGTATGGAGAAAGTGGAAGAATAGTGTTCCAGCGAAGCTTTGAGCGGAAGGAAGTAAAGATTCAGGGGGCCAAAAGCACTCATGCCGATGGCTCCGGACCGCGCCAGAAGGCGGGCGAAAAGAGGAGAGCTTTGTGAGATTCTCCCGAGGCATGCATTTTGAGTCGATTATGCGCTACAGGAAGATTGACAGGTGATTTTTTTGTTTTGCAATTCCGCCGGAAATTGCCTATAGCTATGATAGGGAGATCTGCACGGCCTCCCTTTATTTAAATACTTCCGTTGATAACAACCTATGGTCAATACCAGCGTCACAGTTCTGCCGCGTTCACGCGCGCTTCGTTCCTGCCCGATTTCTCTCTATGCTTTCAAATTGATGTATTCGGCGACCAGGTGCTTGTGGATTATCTTTGCGTTGATACTCAATGCGCTGTCTCCGTGTGTTTCGGCTTCGGAAACAGTTCATCAGGTCTATTTCAAAGGAACGGATTCGGAATTGGACGTCTACACAGTCACCGGCGCAGTACCCGGGCCCACGCTCCTTCTGCTTGGGGGAATTCAAGGCGATGAGCCCGGAGGATACTTGGCCGCGGACCTGTACGCAGATATTTCGTTGAAACAGGGCAACCTTATTGTCGTTCCGAGAGCCAATTTTTTCTCTATTGTCGAGAACAACCGCGGAGTCCAGGGCGACATGAACCGAAAGTTCGCAGGAAGTCCCAAGTCCGCTGACCGCGATACTGCAGTTGTGGCACTGATAAAAGATCTGATGACGAAAAGCGATTATTTCCTGAATCTTCACGACGGGTCCGGGTTCTATGCAAACAAGTGGGAGAGCCCGGAGCGCAACCCTCTCCGATACGGTCAATCAATCATTTGTGATGCCGAAGACCATACACTGCCCGACGGCAAGGTCATTCGGATGGGAAGGATCGTGAACCGGGTGCTGGAGAGAGTTAATGCGCAGCTCTCCAATCCGAACCATCTGTTTCGCTTCAACAATCATAGAACTCTGTCCGATGATACCAAACACAAAGAGCAAAGACTTTCTGCGACGTTTCATGCGCTGACCAAAGTGGGCATTCCGGCCTTCGGAATCGAGACGTCCAAGAGTGTCGTCGATTACCGCCTCAGGGTCCGCTATCAAACAATGGTGGTGAATGCCTTTTTGGAGGAGTTCGGCATTGTGCCGGAGAATCCGAAGATCTCCCTGGAAAATCCTTATCTGCGGTACGCGATCATTTCAATAAACGGAAGAACGCCCATCGTAGTGAACGGCAACGACGTGCTGAAGGTGCACGAGGGCGACAATATCAGAATTGTTCACATCGAATCGAATTATTCCCGTGGGCTGACAGCACGCATCCAAGGCCAGGGCAAGAGCTTCAACGATTTGAATCTCGAGGTCACCGTAACCGAGAATACTTCCATTCAGGTGCGAAAAGATCGATTTCTCATCGGTACTATTCCCGTGGAATTGATCCGGGGAAATCTGACGTCGCTATCGGGCATACATTTCGAGCCGCAGGTCAAATACTTCTGTGTTCGCGTCAACGACAAGACGTTCGCTATGCAACCGGGAGACGAATTGCAAGTTTCGCGCGGTGACACTGTCGTAATTCTCGATCCCCAGACAAATTTGAGCGCTGAAGACGAGAAAGCCATGAAAATAGACCTCAGAGGGTTTCAGGCTGAATCGTCGCCGTATCCTCTGGACGATAGAGGGCACCATATTAATACGGCTACTGACTTGCAGGAGAAGTATGGACGTACCCGGGGGAGTTCGGTGGTGTTCGCGCTCCAGGCAAAGATGAACAGCAGGGTTTTCGCTGAGAGTTATATCACAGTGGTAGAGCCTCGACTGGAATATCTCGTTCTGAAAGAATCGGGTGGTGGCAGTTTTGTGGTATATCCCGGCGATAAGCTGGAGCTGCCCGAAAACGCGATCGTGAAGATTATGGACGTGAAAACCAATATTCCTGAATATCCGGCACTGTCCTTTACGATGTCCGGCCGAACGGTACGGTGGCAACAAACCGGGTCCGCCGGGATAGACGCATCGAAATTGTCGGATACGGAAACGCCTCTGGACATCATTCGCAAGGACCGAAGTCTTGGACGTATTTGGGTCAAACGGGGCAGGGAATTCAGGCTTTCGGGGGAAGACCGTGAAAGCCGTTATATTCCGGTTCGCTATGAGCGCTGATGAGAATGAAGGTGCATATAAGTACTGGTGAGCTGTCCCACAAGTAACTTGCGTATCCGGCCATCTGAGTCTCTTCCGAAGTTTTCATCGAGCAAGGGAAACCGGTTTTGGCATTGCGAGCCAAGCCAAGCAATCTCGCGTAGTTGCAGAATGAAGGCTGAGATTGCTTCGTCGCGTCGCTCGTCGCAATGACACTGATTCGCGTGCCGACCAAGCCGGTGATTTGAAAGCAATTTGCGGCCCGCCGGCCGGTGCGGCGGTTTCCCTTCGGGCCGCAGGCGCTTCAGATCATTCGTTGGGCCGCGAAATCCCGGAACAGATGCCCGGAATTTACCCCCCCCTTACGACAATCATAGCCGTTTCATGCGATTGTTTTCATCGACGTAGATATTTTTGGCATGGTGGCCTTTGCATTGCGCATCTTCCATGGACACGTACGTGCAGATGATGACGAGGTCGGTGACAGAAACCTTTCTCGCTGCTGCCCCATTCAGACAAATTACGCCCGATCCCGGTTCTCCCTGGATTGCATACGTGGTGAATCGCTCCCCATTCGAGACGTTATAGACGTGAACCTGCTCATATTCTACGATGTCTGCAGCTTCGAGCAGGGTGGAATCAATGGTTACACTTCCCTCGTAGTCTACGCAGGCGCCGGTTACCCGAGCCCTATGGATTTTCGATTTCAACATCGTCCGCAGCATGTCCCGCCTCCGAGCAGGCAATAATGAATAGTTGTCGGGCGGAAAACCGCCCGCGTGAGCTGAGACCGGTAAGCCGTCTTGTACGAATGTGCTTTCAAGAAAGTAAGACTGGGGGGAGCCTCTTTGTAAAGCTTGTCCCGATTTCACTTATTTGAAAACGCATTGGTATTACCCGGCCTGGAGCAGCATGTTATCTATGAGACGCGTCGTTCCTATTCGCACGGCAAGCACCGCCAAGGCAGCGCTGTCGACTTCCGTCAAATCCTGTAACGTATCGGGATGTACCAGGCTAATATAATCGGGTCGAGCGTCCGGTTCCCGGGTTATCCTGTCGCTCATTGCGCGAATATATCGACCGGCGCTTTTCTCCCTGCTTGCGAAGAGCTGTTGGGCCTCAAGGAGAGCCCCATACAGGCAGACCGCCTGGGCCCTTTCCTGTGGAGACAGGTAGCTGTTACGGGAGCTCATTGCCAGTCCATCCGCTTCTCGGACCGTGGCGCAGGGTTGAATGAGAACGTCTAGATTCAGATCGCGCACCATCGTCCTGATCACCTGAAGCTGCTGGTAGTCTTTCATCCCGAAATACGCCGTGGTGGGACACACGATGTTGAACAACTTCAGGACAACCGTGGCAACACCTCTGAAGTGTCCCGGTCGCGCAGCGCCGCACAGAGGAGCGGACACCTTTTCCACGTCCACGTAGGTCTGGTATCCGGGGCCGTACATGTCTTGAGGTTCGGGCATGAACAGCGCGTCCACGCCTTCTCGTGCGCATTTATTCGTGTCAGATAGTGGATCCCGCGGGTACGTGCTCAAATCTTCGTTTTGCCCGAATTGCGCGGGATTGACGAAAATGCTGACGACAACCGCCCGGGATTCCGACCGGGCCCTTCTCATAAGGCTCAAATGCCCTTCATGGAGAAAGCCCATGGTAGGAACAAGACCGACACTCTGTCCTTTTGACAGTCGGTATCCGGACCACTGCTTCATTTCGGCGATGGACGTCAACACTTCCATGTGCATTCATAAAAAAAGCCTTCCGAAGGGAAGGCGGGTAAGGCTCTCTTTTTGTGTCCTCCCGTCCCGGTCGGCAGATCCAGGCGGTCTATATGTTTCGAGCAAGGCTAGCAAGGTTCCGGGTCTCAGCGACTCCAGATCCTTGTATCCACTATAGCGGAAAAAAGCCTCGGGTCAAGAGCAAATGTCTAGGATGCGCCAGAAACAAGCCGGGTGGGTGCGAACCTCAAACCGGCTTTACCGCTGCTGCGGGAAATGCTACACCAATGAGTATGAAAACACTCGTTACAATCAGAAAATGCAAGGATTATGCTCCCTCTACGCTTGCCACCGCGCTCGGGAAAGCCCTGGACGATCTCGGCGGGATGAGCGGATTCATTAAACCCGGAGACAGAGTGCTGTTGAAGCCCAATCTTCTCATGTCTTCGCCACCGGAAAAGGCCGTGGTGACTCACCCCGCGTTCGTAGAAGCCGTGGCCTCTCAGGTGCTGGATGCAGGGGGCTGCGTTTTTCTGGGGGACAGCCCGCCTTTGGGCAATTTGAACCGCGTCCTGTCCAAATCCGGATACGGTCCTTTCATGAACAGGCTGGGCGTCAAGCCGGTTCCATTTGTTGAAAAACAGCCTCTGGATTGTAGCGACGGAAGACTGTTCAGACGGATAGATCTTGCACGGGAAATATTCGATTTCGATTTCGTGATTAATCTGCCCAAGCTGAAGACGCACACCCAGATGATGTTGACGCTGGCAGTAAAGAACCTGTTCGGATCGGTGATCGGCACGGACAAGGCCTCATGGCATCTGAGGGCGGGCAAGGATTTCGATACGTTCGCGACGATCCTCGTGCAGATCTATGAAAAAGTTCACCCCGCATTGTCCATCATCGACGGTATTCTCGGGATGGAAGGGAACGGTCCGAATAACGGGACCCCGCGCCACGTCGGCATCGTTGGTGCCTCGAGAGATGCTGTCGCTCTGGATGCGGTCCTCTGCAAGCTCGTAGGATTCGACATAGAACACGTCCGGACGTGTGTGATGGCCAGGGAGATGGGAATCGGCACTGCGGAATGGGACGGCATACAGGTGACCGGCGATGCGCTTGACGGATTTCCGCTGAAAGACTTCCTGCCTCCCAAATCAGCGACCATTGCGTGGAACATGTCCCCCACCAATCCGTTGCGAAGGTTCTTGCAGAATCATTTAATAACAAAGCCCGATATCGATGCACGATCGTGTCAAAACTGCGGTGTGTGCCTGGAACATTGTCCGCCCCGGGCGATCAGGGAAGTGGACGGGGTCATGACCATCGACAGGAGTAGATGCATCTCATGCTTCTGCTGCCACGAGTTATGCGCCCATAATGCTGTTCGCATCGTCCAACCTCTCTTCGGCAGGTTCATGTCAAGAATCAGCACGTAATCGGTACTTCACATCACAGGGAATTCTGATCCCTGTGCTTTCCGTCATAGGTTGCTTCGCCCGTAGTGGTTTGAAATATGATCTGGCAGATCCGGGTGTCGGGCTTCAGTAAAAGAGGGAAGGGAGCCATATTACTGATCTCCAGGACCTGGCGGTTGTTGATTCCGGGTTGTATGAAGCTCGCTGTCATATGAACCAGGAGACCTATACGGGCGAACCGTGACCTCCCCTGGATCCAGCCGCAGATGTTGGGGGCGAGCTTTATGCGTTCCCTTGTTATTCCGAGGATTGTCTCCCCCGGTAACAGAGTAAAAGACCGTTCCCTGTGGACGAGCCGGGTGATTTTCTCCAGATCCATGGAGTCGTCCACGACAGCTGCCCTCCGAATCTTTTTGAATATTCTGAATTCATTGCTCAGGTTAAGGTCCACTGAACCCGGCCCCACCATGTCTTCAGAAAACGGATCTATCTGTATCCGTTCCTCCCTGATGGCCCGAAGTAGTTCGTCCCGTGTCAGTACGCTCATCGTTCGGTCCTTCTTCAGCACAAAGGATCATCCCACCAGCGGCAAGAGAGTCTCCCTTGTTGTATAATACCAGCGTGAGCCGTCCAGGAACATTATTTCGTGAGGAGTAGGAACATCGCATGGATCTAGCCGTTTTGCAGCAGATTGCCGGCGAACTGAACGAACTGCTTCCCGGAGGGTTCATACAGAAGATCCATCAGCCTTTGCCCAGGGAAATAGTGTTGCGGATTCGCTCCAGAGCAGGAGAACTGAAGCTCATGATGAGCGCTGATCCGCTCCTCGGAAGAATTCATCTGACGAAACTGAAAATACCCAACCCCCCACGGCCTCTGAGATTTTGCGCATTTCTCAGGGCTCACCTCCAGGGCGCCCGCGTGGTCCAGGTGGACGCTGCCGGGACTGACCGCGTTGTACGAATTCTAGCCGTACGCGGCCCCGAGCAGGAGAAGGTCCGCAGAGAACTCGTGCTTGAGCTTCTCGGCAGGGACTCCAACATCATCCTCATCAATCCGGATGACCAGGTGATCATGGATTGTCTACACCATATTCCCGAAAAAGACACTGGAAACCGAATCGTTTTACCCGGTTCAAGGTACTCGTTTCCTCCTGCTCGACCGAACCGCGTGATTTCAGACTACGGGCCTTTCAAAGCAGGGACTCATGCGGGCATTTCGTCAATCTCAGGGGGCAAGAAGAAGATTACGCTGCAGCCAGGGCCTGGGGATGAAGCTTTTTCTTCCGTCAACGAGGCGGCTGATGCCTTGTACGGAGCCGAACTCGTGTCCGCTCTGACGGCCGCACTGAGAAGGGAAGTCGCTTCGCCGATTGTTGCCCGAATCAAGTCCCTGGATCGAAGGCTGCCAAAGATCGAAGATGATATCAAAAGAATCCAGGAATATGCGGATCGTCAGGAAGAAGGGGAACTTATCAAATCCAATTTGTCGCGTATCAGGAAAGGCATGACCCGAGTGCAAGTCCGGGATTGGAGCACCGGCCGAGACCGGGAGATCAACCTGAATCCTGCCCTGGACCCGGTAGGGAATATGAACCTCATCTTCAAGAAAGGAGCAAAGGCTAAACGAGGGAAAAAAATGGCGCAGGAAAGACTCAGAGTAACCCTGGAAGAGAAAAAGGCCTTTGAGGACCTCCTGTATTTCGTTCAGGAGGCTGCGGACATTTCCGAACTGGAGCGGATCGCTGCGGAAACGGTCAAGCCGCAAGCACCCGAAAACCGCGCGAAAAAGGGTGAAAAAAAAGTGTCCGAAAACATGTTCTGGAGCTTTACCTCACCTGGGGGCCACCTGGTGCTGGTCGGGCGGAGCGCAACCGGGAACGATGTTATTGTGCGAAACAAGTCAAGAAAAGGGGATCTCTGGTTTCACATCAAGGACGTGCCGGGTGCCCACGTTCTCCTGACCAGGAAAGAAAATCGACCGGTCAAGCCTGAGGACAGAGAGTTCGGTGCAGGGCTGGCCGTTCATTTTTCCAAAGGTCGGGGAAAAGGAAAGATGGAAGTGATCGTGGCAGATGCAGGAGATATCAGCCGCCCAAAAGGCTCTGTCCCGGGGCGGGTGTCGGTGAAAAAATATACGACCATTCTCAGTGCGGGCTCGCAGGGTGACTCCGTGGACTGACGAAACCGTCTTGTGCTGATACGCGTTCAAATACGTGAAATCTGCAAGGGAGGATCGGGGCCGCTTTGCAAAGAAGGCTCCCAATTTCAGCTAGTTGAAAACGCAGAGGAATTTCGGCATCTGTTTACTTGTTTTTTATCTTCTTGATCAATTCGTTTGCTTCTTCGTCGCGCCCCAGCTTCGAGTACTCATCCAGCACCCGGCGAGCTGCAGATCTCGCGGCAGTATAATTCCCGATGCTGATGTACGTTCGCGCTTTGTAGAGTTCTTTGTCGGCGAGCATCTGGCGGCTTTCACGATACTTTTCTTCCGCCTTTTTCGCCCATTCGCCCCCATCGGGATCATCCATCACCGCTTTGAATGACTCTGCGGATTTCTGAACGATCCTGCTATCCAGGTCTATATTCTTTATTTGTTTGAAACTGGCCATCGCGATTTGATATTTCGCCCGCGGCACTTCCTTGTGGGCAGGATACAGTTCCAAAAATTGCGAGTAGCGTGCGATTGCTTTGTCGTACGCCCCATCGTTGAACAGAGCGTCGCCTATCTTCAGATAGGCCTCCGGGACTTCCTTGTAATCCGGATAGGCTGATTTCAGCCTTTCGTAGGCTTCTATTGCTTTCGCGTATTCCTTTTTTTGGAAGTGGTCTTCAGCCGCCTTGTAAAGCTCGTCGGCATTCTGGATCTTGTCAATGGAATCCATGTTCCATATGGAGGGACAGCCTGCCACACAGAGCGCGATGCAGACCAGAATCACCACGGGTATCCCGCGATTCACCAGGGGAAGTCTGCGAAGGCTAATGAGAAACTCTTCATATTTGAACGTGAAGCGGTATTTCATCAGGTGAACTCCAGGAGAGGTAATCTGTCGCGTGTGCGGTCGGTCAATAGGTTCGGTGGAGAATCCGATCCGCGAGCTTCATTAGAGCCTCTTTTTCTGCCGATCCAGAAAAAATGTCAAGATATTTCGTAGCCTTCTGCAAATACCATCTACTTTTTTCCAAAGTTTCCCGAATTCCGCCACGCCGATTCAAAAATTCTCTGACCCAGACGAGATCTTCACGAGAAAGACCTTTAGCGCGAATCATTTCTTCAACGCGAGATCTCTCCGAATCATCGGCCCGATTGAGTGCCGCAATCAGCGGCATTGTCAATTTTCCCTCTTCAAGATCCTTACCTGGATTCTTGCCCATCACTTCCTTATCCGACCGATAATCAATCACGTCGTCAGTCATCTGAAATGCGATACCCAGATTGAAACCGAACTGGGCAAGAGCTTCTTCTTGTTCCCCGGCGAAGCCTCCCAGTATTGCTCCTCCGCGGCATGCAGCCTCCATGAGGACGGCCGTCTTGTCCGTGACAACCTGAATATATTGTCCCTCGGTGAGGCTCATGTTGCCGATATTCATCATTTGAAACAATTCTCCTTCGCTCAACCGTTCGGTGGCTCTGGAGACGATTTCCAGTATTCGCAGATTCCGAATGGAAGTGAGAGCGGAAAAGGCTTTGGCGAGAATAAAGTCTCCCCCGAGCACGCACATCTCATTCGACCAGACGGTGTTTGCGGCAGGATTACCCCTGCGGGTGTCGGCCTCGTCCACCACGTCATCGTGCAGGAGGGTAGCCGTATGAATACACTCGATGGCGCCCGAGAGTTTCACCGCGTCAATTCCCGTGTAGCCACCCATTCTTGCAGCGATTATGGCTAATTGCGGGCGTATCCTCTTCCCTCCGCTGTTCATGAGGTGAGCCCCAATGTCAAATGCTACGGGAACTCGACTCCGGAGCTGTTCAATCAACTCCTGTTCCAATTGCTCCATTGTGGATTGAATAGAGTCGAGAAGATCCAAATGACTCCTCCTGGGTAAATAACAACTGCCAAAAGAGCAGAATGTGCCGTGTCCGGAGATTCGCTTCCCCAGGGGAATGAATCGTGCCGGACGGCTCCGTTCCTTACGAAATGCGAGATCAAGCACTCTAGCATTTTGATTGTCTAATCGCAAGTTCGCTCATGTTCATGTTGTAATGCCTCAGTTACGGACGGGAAAAGGCTGTCATTGCGAGCGCAACGAAGCAATCTCTGCCTTTAAATATCGAGATTGCTTCGTCGTTTTACTCCTCGCAATGACAGAAGTTAGGCACTTGCCCCGAGTAACTGAATGATTACTTCATGTTCGATTGCCTATCGCCACGTAGCTCCGGGAAGTCGGATAGTCCCATTTGTTATCTCATCAAGAGTTGTTATTCACTGTAAGTGTGATATAGACAACAATGGAGAACCATTGAACATTGTGCAAAGACTGGTATCTTGCTTACCCTGATCCCGGTTATCGTCCTTCTCGTTACGTGGAGCTCCGGATCATACAGCCTGGTGCTGGATTCGTGAGCGAAATCAGGGCCAGTGTTACGGCAACCACACTCGCTCATGAATCCGGGCGGGAGTTGATGCGCACGATTCGCGGCCTGCAAGCCCCCGCAGAACCGTAACACAGGGATATACGCGCAAGACGTGTTTGGGCAATGGAACCCAGCGCCAGCTTTGCCCGAGAAATGACTCGATTCAGGAAGACCGACCATGATTTGCGCTGCACTCGTCACCGCCGGTGGAATCGGTTCGAGGATGGGAAACGTCATTCCCAAACAGTACCTCGACTTGCACGGCCTCCCGATTCTTACCCGAACATTGATGGTGTTTGACAGGCACCCCGACATCGAGTGCGTGGTCGTAACGGTGCCGCGCGGGGATGAGGACTTCTGCCTGAAAAATGTGATGGGTTCGCTGGAATGGACGAAACGTATCGACATCATCGCGGGAGGTGAAACCCGTCAGGAATCCGTTTACAACGGATTAAGACAGCTTGCCGGTACTGATATCGTAGCAATCCACGACGGAGTGCGGCCGCTGGTATCACCCGACGTGGTGACTCGAACCCTGGGAGCTGCTCGGGAATTCGGCGCGGGCCTGGCTGCGGTGAAAATACGAGAAACGGTAAAGAAGAAAAAGGATCTCCATCTCGAGACCGTTCCTCGATCAGATTTGTGGCTCGCACACACGCCTCAAACGTTTCGAACCTCTCTGATCCTGGAGGCTCATAGAAAAGCGGAGCAGGAAGGGTACCGGGGAACAGACGACGCTGTCCTGATCGAGCGCATGGGCTTTCAGGTGAAGTTGGTGGAGGATTCCGAGGAAAACATCAAGATCACTACACCCAGAGATCTTGATCTGGCACGATTCCTGTTCGACAGGGTTTCCCTGCACCAGCGTTGAGGATCTTTTCGTTTTACCAATTCATGCTGATGCGTCGCGCGTGTGGCATGCGCGATCCGCGGCCGGACGAACCGTTTGCTCTACGGCCAACGAACCGAATCGATGGAGTGACATTCAAGGCAGTTCTTGGTGGAATCGTCCGTTATTTTTATCGGGTATCTTCCCGTGAAGCAGGCGTCGCAAAAGTGCTTGGCAGGCAACGGCATGGCTTTGAACAGCCCCTCCAGGCTCAGATAGGCCAGGGAATCCGCTCCGATGAACCCGCAGATCTCCTCCACGGTGCTCGAGCACGCAATCAGTTCTCCTTTACTGGAAAAATCGATGCCATAAAAGCACGGATACCGGATGGGCGGGCAACTTATCCTCATGTGTATTTCTTTTGCTCCCGCGTCTCGAAGGGCTTTGGTCCGCAACTTGCTCGTGGTGCCCCTCACAATGGAATCATCCACGACCACCACCTTCTTGTCCTTGAGTATTTCCCGGACGGGGTTGAGCTTCAGTCTCACTCCGAGATTTCGGATGGAAGGTGAAGGTTGTATGAATGTGCGACCGACGTAGTGATTGCGGATCACCCCGTACTCAAAGGGCACTCCGCTCCCCTGTGCGAAACCCAGAGCCGCATAGTTGCCGGAAGCGGGCATGGGGACCACGAGGTCCGCGCCGTCTACGGGGCTTTCCAATGCCAATTGCAGGCCGAGTTCTTTACGGACCTTGTATACGCCGTGTTCAAAAATCATGGAATCGGGTCTGGCAAAGTAGATGTACTCGAATACGCACATTGCGGGATGCGATTTCTTGGGTCCTGGAATCGATCGCAACCCGTTGTGGTCCGCGATGACTATTTCTCCCGGTTCCACGTCCCTGACGTATTCAGCGTCGATAATATCGAGCGCGCACGTTTCCGACGTGAAGATGATCGCGTCTCCCTTGCGCCCGATGCACAAGGGCCTGAACCCGTGCGGGTCGCGAGCGGCAAGAATTCCCTCCGGAGTCAAGAATACCAGGGACCACGCGCCTTTTAATTCGTTGAACACTTTAGCCAGGCGCTCTTCCAGCGATCCTTTCTTATGAAGCACCAGATGGGCGATCAATTCTGAATCCGTGGAAGTCTGAAAAATTGCACCCTGAGATTCCAGCTTGCGGCGAAGATTCGCAATGTTCACAATGTTTCCGTTATGTCCCAATGCGAATATTCGGTCGATTTGTTCTACGAGGAATGGCTGGGCATTGCGCAACATCGAGCTACCGGTCGTGGAATAGCGCACGTGGCCGATTCCCATCTTCCCCTTCATCTCCTGGAGTGCTCCTTCTTTGAACACATCCGAAATCAGCCCCATGCCTTTGCGCGACTGAACGCCGGTTCCGTCACTGACGACGATGCCCGCTGATTCCTGTCCGCGGTGTTGCAGAGCGTACAGCCCGAGATATATGAGTCGAGCGGGATCGTCGGCACCGTAGATGCCGAATATTCCACACGCCTCTTTTTTTGAGGGAGAATCAAACATGTGAGTCTCTCCTGGCGAGAAGTTAGTTGGTATTTGGACTTCGGTCAAACCGTGTCACGACCTCAAGTCGTCAAGAATCTGATGCGATGGAGCATTATCAATCCAGAATAATCGAAGAAGCTATTGATATCAATTGATCGCACCATAAAGAATAAGGCCGGCTCAATAACCCCCGTCACATCGAGCCGGCTATACATTTGAAGAAGACAATGGCAAGCGCCGTGTTCCGTCAACCGTCGACGACTGCGCCATGTATGTTCGACAAGCAAACTTGAAGCGATCTCCTCCTCCGACCCGGTCACCGGGTTTCCGGAGCCATCGGGGCACGGTTAATCGCCGCTCCCCATCCGTGCCGCGGGTCCTGGCCCTGAGGTATCTCGACGGGTTTGGGCATGGCTATATTGCCTTCCTGAGTTCCCTGCGTCCCCGCCTGGCCCCTGGACTGAGCCGCTTTGGTTCCTCCGGACCTGGCAGAAGCCGGTCGCGCGCGAAGGTGCCTGGGCTGCTGAGGAGGGGCAACCCCTGGTTCCTGAGAAGGAACTCCGTTTGGGGGATAAAACTCCACCGTTGTGCCGTCGGGTGTCGTGGTGGTTATCCTTACCGCTCCGGAAGGCAAGTCTTCGGCTCTCACCTGCGGCGGACCGCCTGGTACCGGCGGTTGTCCGGGCGCATACTGTCCCGGCCTCAGTGGGGGCTGTTGCTGTTGTCCCTGAGCCGGCCACTGTTGGGGGGCTCCTTGCTGATACTGAACCGGCGGTGCAGTCTGCACCTGGCTCGAATATTGCGGCGGCTCGTACTGTTGGTCCGGGTACTGTTCCTGTCCGGGGGCGCCCATAGTAGCAGGCGGGTAATTCTGCCAGTCCCCATAGACTCCTTGCTGGTTGTAAAAAGGATTTTGAGGATATCCCGGCGCAGCCGGTCCCGGGTAAGATTGTTGCTGCGGATAAGCAGGCTGCTGTGGGAACTGGCCGGGTGCAGGTTGCTGATTTCCGAAATTGGAACTATCGCCGCCCCACACGCCCAGGCCTCCCGGGCCAAAAACGGAATCCAACAGGCCCTGCCCGAAGCAGACTCCTTGGGCTGCCGCAATGAGTACTACAATGCACAGTCCTATTCTCAACATCATTGATTCTCCTTACGGCTCAACCGAATCGGTTGAGGCAGCGGGTGAGGAACAGGCACACGTATCCGGACTTTATCGGATGTCATTTTACTTGAGTGAATAGCTTGTGTCAAGGCAATCCTTGAATTTTCCCGGATAACTCGCCGGGTACTCTCAAAATACATGGCGTAATTCATGTCGGCGCTGAAATAACTTGTACGATTTCGCTTTCAACCAAGTGAAATCTGGGAGGCACTTCTTGTCCAAAGTTCCTCAGAAAGCTCCGACTTTTCTGAAAGCGCATGGGCATCGATTGGACTCGCTCTCATACGCATTCGCCGCAAGATTTATGAGATTGCAGGGCTGGGGGCTCTCCTGAGCGAAGTGATGAGACGGCTGTGCGTCGTCCGCCGCGAAGGAGTGCCCTCAGCCTGTGCCCAGAATCGAGTTATCTGTAAAATAGCGAATCCGTATCATGAGGCGCGGGCGCAACAAACGGAGCGGGGTATCCCGGTCGTGAGGGACAGTCGTTCGACGGCAGTTTGCCGCGTTCATCAGTGCTGTGTGCGGAGTTCGACTACACTGTTTCGAGATGGTACTTTCGAGTACCCAATCCCATTTTCTCTGCATGGACGAGCTGGTGCTCCCAGTCGATGCCGGGATAGAGCGCTCTGAATTTGTCTTCTCCCGGTGCCAGAGCGGTTTGAAGAGAGGATTCCGGATTGCCGGGAGCGGCGTTTACCAGGTCCGCACACGCCTGGTCCAGGGCCACGGGATCGAGAGAAGCCAGAATACCGAGATTGGGAACTATGGGTCTGTCTGAGAACGGCGTGCAGTCACACAGGGGTGAGACATCGGTAACAAACGTCATGAACACGGCTTTGCCCTTCTTGTGCTCCAGGACTGCACCCGCGTACTCCACCACTTTTTCCATAAACGTGGGAATCGACTCATTCCATTGCACTTGAATAGCGCCGTTCGGGCAGGTGAGGATGCATTCCGCACATCCCACGCAGTTTTCCGGATTGATCCGAGCCTTCTTTTCCTTGCCTTCTCCTTCGATTTCGATTGCCTGGCCTTTGCACCAGACCGTGCATTCGCCGCAGCCTATACATTTTTTCCGGCTGACCTTCGGTGAAATATTGGAATGCTGCTCAAGTTTTCCTTCACGAGCAGCGCAGCCCATACCGATATTCTTCAGAGTGCCCCCGAAAGCGGACAATTCATGTCCCTTGAAATGGGTCAAGACGACAAGTCCGTCCGCATTATGGATGTCAGCAGCAATATGGGCTCTCTTGATATGCTCCCCGTCGGTCTTGACTTCGATGCGATTGCTTCCTCTCAACCCATCGGCGATGATAACCGGTGCGCCGGTAATCTCCCGGGTGAACCCATTGTCATATGCGGTGATGAGATGAGAAAATGCCTCGGTTCTCGATCCCACGTACAAGGTGTTGGTGTCCGTGAGAAATGGTTTTGTCCCGAGTTCTTTCAACCGATCGATAATTTTCCTGACGTATTGCGGTCTAATATATGCTGTATTGCCCGATTCTCCGAAGTGGATCTTGACAGCGACCAGATCTTTCCTGTGAAAAATTCCCTCGGGACCGAGACGGTTGAAAAGATCGGACACTTTACCCAACACGTTTTTCTTCCAACCTGCAGACAAATCACTCATGAAGACGCGAGCTGGCAAGACTAAGTCTCCTTCCGGTTTTTCCAGTGAAGCCAAAAAATTATCTCTCGCCGCGGTTGAAATCACAAGAAAAACTTTTTTGAAAAAACCTCGGAACGCGGTAATATAGTGCGAAATCTGAAAGATGTTTTTAGAAACTCAATATACTTCATAGCATAAGAAGCGGGACATGAAAGATCGTATTGGAGAAATGCTCTTAAGGGCCGGGATGATCGACGAGGAAAAACTCGAAAAGGCCTTCGAATACCAGCGCAGCCAGGGAGGCAAAATCTACGGTGCGTTGATGAAATTGCAGTACATTGACGAAGATGATCTGGTGGAGTTTCTGTCAAGGCAGCTCGGATATCCTACCGTTTCTCTCGATGAAATTGACGTCGATCCGGATGCGGTCAAACTGATTCCTGGCCAGACCGCTCAAAAATACATGATAATTCCTTATAATCAGGTCAATGCCTCTCTGCATGTCGCGATGGCCGATCCCACCGATTTGAATGCCATCGATGATATCAAGTTCATGACGGACCTGTCCGTAGAAGTGAGCATCGCAACCGAATCCCAGATAAGAAAAGCGCTGGACGCTTTTTATGACACGGGAATTGCGGTGGACAACGTGCTCGAAGAATTCGAAGACGACGACCTCGAGGCGGTGGGAGCGGAAATTGCCGATCTGGACACCCAGGACGCGGCCAAGATGGCGGAAGAAGCTCCTGTGGTGAAACTCGTCAATTACATACTACGAGACGCCATTCAAAAAAAGGCGAGCGACATCCATATTGAGCCGTATGAAAAGGTGCTGCGCGTCCGTCTGCGCATTGACGGCTCCCTGTATGAAATCATGAAGCCGCCTCTCAAGCTCAGGAATCCGGTTGTGAGCCGCGTCAAGATTATGTCCAGACTGGATATTGCCGAACGCCGGCTCCCTCAAGACGGCCGCATCAAGCTGAAACTCGGAAAAGGCCGCGATATGGATTTCCGGGTATCTGTGCTTCCTACGCTGTTTGGCGAGAAAGTGGTCATGCGACTGCTGGACAAGTCCAACCTGCAGTTGGACATGACCAAGCTGGGATTCGAAGAGAGACCTCTCAGGCATTTCAAGGAATCAATACACAAACCGTTCGGAATGGTTCTCGTTACGGGCCCCACGGGTTCGGGTAAGACCACAACCCTTTACAGTGCCTTGTCCGAATTGAATTCTCCGGATGTGAACGTATCGACAGCGGAAGATCCCGTTGAGTTCAACCTCCATGGAATCAACCAGGTTCAGATGCACGAGGAAATAGGGCTCACGTTCGCATCCGCCCTGCGCTCCTTTTTGCGGCAAGATCCCGATATTATCATGGTGGGGGAGATTCGTGACTTCGAGACTGCCGAAATCGGTGTCAAAGCTGCCCTCACAGGCCACCTGGTGCTTTCGACGCTCCATACCAATGATGCTCCACAGACCATAAACCGTCTTTTGAATATGGGTGTGGAACCGTTTCTGGTAGCCAGTTCCGTAAATTCCATCATCGCCCAGAGATTGGCGCGTCGTATATGCCCCAACTGCAGGGTGGAAATCGATCCGCCCGCCGAGGCGCTCAGGGACCTGGGAGTGAAAATGGAAGAGATCGGCACTTTTCCGGTATATGAAGGACGCGGCTGTCATACCTGCAGCAACACCGGATTCAAAGGCCGGGTCGCACTGTATGAGGTTATGCCCATCACAGACGAACTCAAGGAACTTATTCTTGCAGGAGCTTCGGCAATGGAGTTAAAGAGAGAGGCAATCCGGCTCGGCATGGACACCCTCCGCATGGCGGGCCTCAACAAGCTGAAAGAAGGAATTACCACAATAAATGAAGTTGCCAGATCGACCATGGCAGACTAAGGTCGAAGGCATCCGAGCCGCGTGCTGTTGTTCAGGCGGGGCTTGAAGAAGATCCCGCTGCGATGAAGATGCACACGTTGCGGGACGTCTCCTCTCGAGAACGGTTGTGTGAAAGGGTAAAATTTTGGCAAGCCTTCATGATTTCTTGAAAGAGATGGTTGAACGCGGTGCCTCGGACCTCCATGTGACTCCGGGAGTGCCTCCAATGATCCGCGTCCGAGGCGAACTTATCCCCCTGGATTATCCGCCACTCAAGCCACAGGATACGCGTCAACTCTGTTACAGCGTTCTCACTGACGCGCAAAAGCACCGCTTCGAAGAAAATCAGGAACTGGACTTGTCCTTTGGCGTACGCGGTTTGAGCAGATTCAGAGCTAACATCTTCATGCAGCGCGGAGCGTTGGCCGGCGCGTTTCGACTGATTCCCTACCAGATCCGATCCTTTGAAGAACTGGGCCTCCCTCCGGCTGTGAACGAAATGTGCGCAAAACCGAGGGGGCTGATTCTTGTCACCGGCCCAACCGGGTCCGGAAAATCGACTACGCTGGCTTCCATGATTGACAAGATAAACACCGAGCGGCGTGAGCACATAATAACTATCGAAGACCCTATCGAATTTACCCATCAGCACAAATCCTGCATCGTCAATCAGCGGGAGGTGCACCAGGATACGAAAGGCTTCCATTCAGCTCTTCGATCCATTCTCAGGCAGGATCCCGACGTCGTCCTCATCGGAGAAATGCGGGATCTGGAAACCATCGAAGCCGCTCTCACGGTCTCTGAAACCGGCCATCTCACCTTCGGGACTCTGCACACCAATTCCTGTGTCCAGACCATTAACCGGGTCATCGACGTGTTTCCTGCGCATCAGCAGCCGCAGGTTCGGGCTCAGTTGAGCTTTGTGCTCGAAGGCGTGATGTGTCAGGCGCTCATACCCACCATGGATGGCAGAGGAAGGACCCTGTCTCTGGAAATCATGGTGCCGAACGCAGCAATTCGCAACCTCATCAGAGAAGACAAGATTCACCAGATTTATTCACAGATTCAAGTGGGACAGGCGAAATCGGGAATGCAGACCATGAACCAGTCTCTGTTGATGCTATACCAGAGGAGAGTTATCTCTTTTGACGACGCGATGTCAAGGTCCGGAGATCCGGACGAGCTCAAGCAAATGATGGCCGGAGTCGCCAAGGGCGTCCGTAAGAGTTAACCTTGAAATAATCGGCTTCTTCTAAGCATAAGAGCTTGGATCAAGAGGAGGGTAGCCGATGCCGGAATTTGTCTGGAAAGCCAAGTCCACCGCAGGAAACTTCGTCAAAGGCGAAATGAACGAGGTCAACGAGTCGGTTGTCAAGACCAAGCTCGCCAAGATGAACTACGTGGAGATCTCGGTCAAGAAGAAACCTAAAGACCTTTTTGAAAATATTGATTTTTTCCAACCTAAGGTAACGACGAAGGATGTCGTTATTTTTACTCGTCAGTTCGCTACAATGATCGATGCCGGCTTGCCTCTCGTTCAGTGCCTCGAGATTCTTGCCAGCCAACAAGAAAACAAGACGTTCAAGAAGATTCTTACTTCGGTAAAAGGAAGCGTCGAAGGCGGTAGCACTTTCGCCGACGGACTCAAGGCCCATCCCAAGGTGTTCGACGAACTTTTCGTCAATCTCGTGCACGCAGGCGAAACAGGCGGTATTTTGGATACGATTCTCCGCAGGCTGGCCGTGTTCCTGGAAAAAGCGGAGGCACTCAAGCGGAAGGTGAAGGGCGCCATGATTTATCCCGCTGTGGTCGTCACCATAGCGATGAGCGTGGTCACTGTCTTGCTCCTGTTCGTCATCCCCGTATTCAAAGAAATGTTCGAGGGTGCGGGTGAGAGGCTTCCCGGTCCCACCCTTCTGGTGCTCGCTATGAGCGAGTTTCTGCAGCGCTACTTCATTTACATGGCCATCGTGCTTGCTCTGATCATCTTCGCATTTCGGAAGTTTTACCAGACCGAGAGAGGAACCCATATTGTGGACAGGGTTCTCCTGTCCTCTCCCGTTTTCGGAAGTCTCTTGAGAAAGGTGGCAGTGGCACGCTTCTGTTCGACCTTGGGGACCATGATCTCGAGCGGCGTGCCAATATTGGATGCTCTGGAGATTACGGCGAAAACTGCCGGAAACGTCATCATAGAACGAGCCATCATGAACACGCGCACTGCTATTGCCGAAGGCCGTACCATTGCCGAACCGCTCATGGAAACAGGAGTTTTCCCGGGGATGGTCGTGCGTATGATTGCTGTGGGTGAAGCTACAGGCGCTCTGGATGCGATGCTGTCAAAAATCTCCGAGTTCTATGACGAAGAGGTAGATGCGGCGGTGGAAGGTCTGACCCAGTTGATGGAGCCGGTTATGATCGTGTTCCTCGGCGGAGTGTGCGGTGGCATGGTCATCGCCATGTACCTGCCCGTGTTTTCCATGGCCGGAGTCATATCCGGAGAAAAATAGCCTCCGCAAGAGTGTTTTTTTCAGTCGTGTGGGCCAACAAAGGGGCCTTAGGGAAGGCCTCTTTTCTTTTGCCAATCAGGAACCGATTTGATATAGAGCCGTTGTCGTCACAAACGGCGATTTGGTTTGCTGCGCGGGGAGTTAGTGACGGGAAAAGAACGTGGCTGATAAGAATGCGCTTGAAAAAAATAAGATTGGGGGGACCATCTTTAAGGAGTGTCCAGCCCAAACCCCCTCCCAGAAACTTCTGTCATGCGCCGGCGAGTGCTAAAAGCACTTGAGGTGTGGTTCGGGGAGGAACGTCTTACAAGAAGTTCCTCCCCGATTTCAAGTATTTGAAAACGCATCGATATGAAGCTTCGAACCAAGGGGGTTCTTAAGGTAGGCAAGCCGCTCAAAAACGAACGCACTTTCCGGCAGCTTGATTTTCTCGACACGTCGGAGAGCAGATATTCTGATTTTTTTCCCCGGGCGCCCCAAGGTGCTCTCGCGAGCGGATTGAATTTCTCGATGTGCGAATGGGGGGCGATTCTGTGGTCGGCCCTTCCCATCAAGAGGGATACGCTTGACTTTTGTCCGGGGAAAGGATAAAAAACCGGTCTGATTTTGGGAAAAACTGAGGAGCATCAAAAACTTGTCCGATTCTTCCCCGGAAACGAAAAAGCCCCATGCTTCATCACTGATTGAAGTAAGGCTTCAAAAAATCCAGGAACTGCAGCAACTCGGCATACCCGCGTTTACGACCGGTTTCGTGCCTGATATTGGTGCAGCCGCTTTTAAGGAACAATTTCGCGGCATTTCGGATTTCGACGGCTCGGAAGAACTGGTCCGCATGGCCGGTCGTATCATTGCGATTCGGATACTCGGGAAAGCGGCGTTTGTGAGGGTGCGGGACGCTAAAGACGATTTTCAGATCTATTTTGCGCGGGACATTCTCGGAGATGAAGAGTATAAGCGGGCGAAAAAGCTGGACATCGGAGACATCATCGGGGTGCAGGGCCGGCCGTTTCGAACGCGGACGGGGGAACTCAGTCTTCTTGCAGACAATGTGACGATCTTGACAAAATCTCTCAGAGCCTTACCGGAAAAGTGGCATGGTCTGCATGACGTGGAGACCAGGTACAGGCAACGGTACGTGGATCTCATCGTAAACCCTGCTGCCCGGGAGATTGTCAGGACGAGAAGCCGCATTATAACGTATTTAAGAAACTTTCTGGCTGAGAAAGGTTTTCTGGAAGTGGAGACACCCATGATGCAGGCCATTCCCGGAGGCGCTGCAGCGAAACCGTTCGAAACCTTTCATCATGCCTTGAATCGCAAATTGTATTTGAGAATAGCCCCGGAGCTGTATTTGAAGCGACTCTTGGTGGGCGGCTTCGAAAGGGTCTTCGAGATAAACCGGAATTTTCGCAATGAAGGTATTTCCACACAGCACAATCCGGAATTTACCATGCTGGAATTTTACCAGGCGTACAGCACGTACGAAGATCTCATGGCACTGACCGAAGAAATGGTTTCTGCCACGGCGCGAGAGGTTCTCGGCGGTTACAAGGTTCCGTACGGAGAGGGCGAAGTGGACCTGACGCCTCCCTGGCCGAGAATGACGGTAAGAGATGCCATTCTCTCGTACTCCGGATTATCCCTGAACGAGGTGGACGATCGAAATGCGGTCTTCATAAGGGCCGTCGAAATGGGATTGGATGTCGGCAAAGACGATTCTCTGGGCAAGCTCTGGATGGCACTGTTCGATCAAACTGTGGAAGAGAAACTCTGGGGACCGATCTTTATCCATAAATACCCGGTCGAAGTCTCGCCTTTGGCACGCCGAAACGAGGAAGATCAAACGGTGACGGACCGCTTCGAGCTTTACATGTGCGGCAGAGAGATGGCAAACGCCTTCACGGAACTCACCGATCCCCTGGATCAGCGTTCACGGTTCGAGGAACAGGTCCAGGCGAGGGCCTCCGGAGACGAAGAAGCTCACTTCCTGGACGAGGATTTTCTGAGAGCGCTGGAGTATGGCATGCCGCCCGCCGCGGGAGAAGGCATCGGAATTGACCGTCTGGTAATGCTCCTGACAAACTCCCCGTCGATCAGAGAGGTGATCCTGTTCCCCCACATGAGGCCTGAAAAAGGGATCGGATGAATCTACCCTTCGAGATAAGCGTCGGCTTGCGCTACATGAAAGCCAAGCGAAAGCAGGCTTTTATTTCCGTCATTAGTGCATTTAGTGTCCTGGGCGTCATGCTGGGAGTCATGACCCTGATCATCGTGCTCGGGGTTATGAACGGTTTTGAAAGGGATCTCAAGGAAAAAATACTGGGGACCGTTTCCCATCTTGTGGTGATGAGTCACTCCAGCAGAATGGTAACCGGATGGACCCAGTTGATGGATCGGATCAAGGTGTTTGACGGCGTGAAAGCAACAACGCCTTACGTGTATGGCCAGGCCATGCTCTCCACTCGAGGGAAAGTGCGGGGGATTATCGTGCGCGGGATCGATCCGGCCACCGCAAGCAAGGTCATTTCTCTGGGAAGATACTTGCAAAGCGGTTCCATTGCGGATCTCTCGTCGGACTCGGAAGGCCCGGCAGGAATCATTATTGGCAAAGAGCTCGCAGTGCTGAATTCGTTGCGCACCGGAGACGTGGTCCAACTCATTTCGCCGCAAGGGAAGAGGACTCCAATCGGGGCGCTGCCACGAGTGCAGAATTTCAAAGTCGTCGGCATATTCAAATCCGGGATGTACGAATTCGATGCAAACCTCGTGTACATGGACCTGACGCAGTCGCAAAAGTTTTTTGAAATGGGAGACGGAGTCACCGGAATAGAGGTAAATCTGAAGGATGTGTACGCTGCTCCCAAACTGGGTGTCCGCATTGAATCTTCACTGGGCACTCCCTTCTGGACGAGGACGTGGAGCGACATGTACAGGAATCTCTTCAGCGCACTCAAGCTCGAAAGAATAGCCATGTTCGTTATTCTCACATTCATCGTCCTGGTGGCTGCGTTTAATATTATTATTTCGCTCATCATGTTGGTCATGGAGAAAAGCCGCGATATAGCCATTCTCAAAGCGCTTGGCGCAACGTCGAACCGGATTATGCGTATCTTTATCGTTCAGGGAATGGTGGTCGGAGTGGTGGGAACATTCCTGGGAGCGATCGGAGGCATCGTCGGATCCGCTCTCCTGGCACGATACGATATCATAGAGCTTCCTCCGGAAATCTACACGATTTCCACTCTCCCGGTAGCAATAGAAGCGGCTGACGTAGTTGTCATCTGCGCAGTGGCCTTGACGATTTGTTTTCTCGCAACTCTGTACCCGTCGTTTCGGGCTGCCCGGCTGGAGCCTGTGGAGGCCCTCAGGTATGAGTGAACCTGGGCTTTACGAAGTCAAGGATCTTTGGAAGATTTACTCCAACGGAACCAAGCAGATTGACGTGCTCCGTGGAATAAACTTCGGAATAAAATCCGGCGAGAGCGTCGCGGTGACGGGTCCGTCCGGAGTGGGCAAGAGCACGTTACTGCACATTTTGGGGCTGCTGGACAGACCGAGCACCGGGACGGTGCTTCTGGATGGAGCGGACATTCTCGCTTTGAGCGACACGGAGCAGGCCAAGGTAAGAAACAAGAGAATCGGATTCGTGTTTCAGTTTTTCCAGTTGCTGCCGGAATTCTCCGCCCTTGAAAACATCGTTATGCCCGGACTCATAGCCGGGGAACGAATGAAGACTCTCAAGGGAAGGGCGCTTCAGTTGCTTGAAGACGTGGGACTCGCCGACAGAGCGAGTCACCGGCCGGGAGAACTTTCCGGCGGAGAACAGCAACGGGTAGCCATCGCACGTGCCTTGATCATGAGCCCTGACGTACTTCTGGCGGACGAACCCACGGGAAATCTAGATCCAGACACGGGAGAAGAAATAGAAGCGCTCATGACGGACCTGAACCGCTCACGTCACACCACCCTCATTGTCGTGACCCATAAGGAGTCGCTGTCTCGGGCTATGGACAGGCGAGTCGGACTCGTGGCAGGAAAACTTGAGGAGCTTCAATGAAGAGGCTCCTCGTAATCATATTGGGCATTCTGTTTATATCCGCCATGTCCTCGGCGCAATCGCCCAAAATAAAGAAAATTCTTGTCTTCCCTTTTAAGGCCAAAGATGCCTCGGAACAGGTCAGCGGAGACCTTGCGGCCGTTTTGGGGGCGGAACTGTCACGAGAAGGGGATGTTGAAATACTATCAGGCAAAGCATTCGCAGAAGCAGTGCAGGCGACAAAGGTCGACACTGCACGGGTTGCAAGAATTCTGACCCGGGTGGATGGCGAGATTGCCATATGGGGCACGCTATCGAAACTTCAGGACGGGTATTCTCTCGAAGTCTCGGTCATGCAACGGGACAAGCCACAAAAGCCCCGCTTTTTGTCCATCACCGGCAAGAACATAGAGGAGCTCGTCGACCGCATCAAGGATCTGGCGTTGCAGATTTCGAACCTGTCACTCGACCGGCTCAAGATCGGCGAAATCAAGATAGAGGGCAACAAGAGAATACAGAAGGACGCAATACTAAACAAACTGGACGTTAAGGTGGGAAGTGCTTTCCACAAGTCCCGCTTAAGCGACATTATTCGCGAGATCTATTCCATGGGATATTTTGAAGATGTCCAGGTGAAGGCCGAACAGACTCCGAAAGGAGAAGTGAATCTCCAGATCACTCTGAAAGAAAGACCTTCCATCAAGGACATTGAAACGGAAGGCAATAAGGTATTCACGCGAGATCAGATCTTGGACACGATCACGACAAAATCGTTTTCGGTGGTCAGTCTGGAAAAAATTCAGCAAGACATCGCTAAGATAAAAAAGATGTACGAAAAGGAAGGTTATTACGAACCCGGTGTTGCTTACGAAATTAAAGAGTTGTCTCCGAATGAAGCAAAATTGATTTTTAAGATTAATGAAGGGACCAAGAGCTATCTGACTGACATCGAACTGGAAGGCAGCAAATCTGTTCCTCAAAAAGATCTCAAGAAGATCATGAACATCAAGGAAAAGGGGTGGTTTTGGTTTCTGGATGATTCCGGCACATTTACCAGAGACAAATTGGAAGAAAACAGAATGCGCCTCATGCTCTACTATCTGGACAAAGGCTTTATAAATGTGCAGGTGGGAGCACCACAAATGGATATCCACGACGGTTCCGTCAAGGTCTCGTATCCGATTCGTGAGGGAGAACGATTCCAGGTCAGAAAGGTCAATGTCGACGGAGATCTCATCCTGCCCGAAGAACAACTTTTGTCCGTCATTCAGCTCAAGCCCAAGACATGGTTCAGCAGATCCACCGTTGGTGACGACATTAAGGCCCTTACAAAGCTCTACAATAATCAAGGATATGCGTACGCAGACGTAGAACCGAGACAAGTCGCGAATGAAAAACACGAGTTCATCGATTTCACGTACCATATCAACAAAGGACAGCGGGTCACCATAGAAAAGGTGGATATTGCTGGAAACGAAAGAACCCGGGACAAGATAATCAGACGGGCTCTCTTGATAAATGAAGGCGATTTGTACAACGCGGACAAATTCGAGGCATCAAAAAACACCCTGGAAGGCATGGATTTTTTTGAGGCCGTGCGATTGAAAACATCCCCGGGTTCGCGACCCGATCTCATGAATGTCACCGTTGAGGTGATGGAGAAAAAGACCGGCTCATTGGCGGCAGGACTTGGGTTCTCCTCACAAGACGGAGCTATGGGCAATGTCAACCTGAAAGAACGCAATTTGCTCGGACTGGGAATCGTGGTCAATGCGAAGAGCAATATCTCCGGCCGTAGAAATACGTTTGAAGGTTCTCTCGCATATCCCTGGATCTTTGATATACCGTTGACGGTGAGTCTGCGAGGATATAAGACCCTGGGAAGAGAGAATCAGTACACGCGGGATAGCGACGGATTCGGTCTGGGTTTCGGGTTTCCGTTGTACGGAGAGTGGACAGCGTCTGTAGGATTGGCTCGAGACTCAAGCAAGTTGAGCAACTTTGACCAGGGATTCGCCCGGTCCGTGGCAAATTACTACAAGACTACGGGCGCCAATCCGCAGAAGTTCCTGAACATGTCCGAGAATTCCGTTTCCGTGAATATCGGCCGCGATACGCGAAACAATGCCGTAATTCCCACGGCAGGGACCAAGATGTCGATCGGCGGGCGCTTTGCGGGTTTCGGCGCAGACGTGACGCTAAACAGCTACTCCGGCGAGGCGATTTATTATCAGCTTTTGTTCTGGAAATTCGTCATGAAATTTAAAACGAATGCTACGCTGCTCCAGGAAGTGGGAAACGAGCCCATACCATTCGATCGCCGGACGCTCCTGGGAGGTATTCAAAGCGTGCGCGGGTATCGGTACGGGGAGATCGGACCGAGAGACCGATACGGAAATGTTATAGGAGGAGACAGGTCGCTGTATTCGAATCTGGAGTGCCTGTTCCCCATTCTGGAATCCCTCAAATTGAACGGAGTTGTCTTCTTTGACGCGGGTAACGCCTGGAACTCGGCGGACAGCCCGCTGTTCAAGGAACTGAAAGCAGGGTTCGGAGCGGGTATCCGTTGGGTATCTCCGATGGGGCCGATTCGCATCGAATACGGCTGGAAGGTGAGCCCCGAGAAAGGAGAAGACCCGGGCGCGTTCGCTTTCGGCATGGGGCAACTATTCTGACAACGGCACGCCGGGACATTCCCTTTTTTTGATAACCGCTTCCTCGGTGAACTGAAGAATTTTACTTGATTCCGGCCTCAACCTGCAGGAGATTGGCGCCGGAATCGTACCAAAAACGAAGGAGTGAAAATCATGAGTAGACATGTAATAACCATCATAGCGGCCGTTTTCGCGGTTGTTTATTTTTGGGCGGGCATAGGTCACGCCCAGGATCAGAAATTCGCGTTCGTCGACATGCAAAAATTCCTTGCCAAGTCCGCCAGAGCCCAGGAGCAGCAGAAAAAGCTCATGCAACTGCTTGAATCGAAAAAAACCTCCCTGGAACACAAGAGAAAAGAACTGGTGGATCTCCAGGAGCAGCTTCAAAAACAGAGGGGCATGCTCAAGGACGAAGCCAAGAACGATGAATTACTGAAAATCGGCAGGAAAAAGATGGAATACGAACTTGCCGAAAAGGACGCCCAGGAGTCGTTGCAGAACGAAGAGCGCTTCTGGATGGAAACTCTCCAGCGTGATTTGACCAAGATTATCGGCAAAGTTCGTAATGAGAGAAAGCTCTCGCTGGTCTTCAATTCGGCAGCGCTGTTATCCGCTGACGACAGCCTCGATTTGACGGAAGAAATAGCTCGTTTGTACGACGCTGACACGGAAGCCGGAAAGGCTCCTGCTGCTCCGAAGCCCAAAGCGCCGGCCCCCGCTCCTGCTGCTCCGAAGCCGAAAGCGCCAGCGAAATAGGTTTCAGGCACTCATTTCATGACAGCCTATACTCTCGCGGAATTAGCCGCTTTTCTCGGCGCATCGGCGTCTGAAACACCCGGTCCCACCATCACGGGCGTGCGTCCCCTGGAGTTCGCCCGTGAAACGGACATCACGTACATCGTCGGTCCTCAGTTCCTGGAACGGCTGGCGAAGAGCCGGGCGGCCGCAGTATTGGTTCCGCGGGACGTGAATCCGGGCGGACTGCCATGCATTTGCTGCGCTAATCCGGAAGCTGCCTTTGGAAGACTGACGGGTCTGTACTATCCGTACCCGGACATTCAGAAAGGAATTGCCGCTAAGGCGGATGTCCATCCTGAAGCTGCCCTGGGCGCGGATGTGTCTATCGGTCCGTTTGCGGTAATTGACAGAGGGGCTGAAATAGGCGATCGTACCGTCATCGGTGCCCATGCGGTGATAGGCTGTGGCTGCAAAATAGGGAAAGAGACCAGAATTTTTCCCCATGTGACTCTCTATCCCGGAGTCTCCGTCGGCGACAGGGTGATCATACATGCAGGCACTGTTGTAGGCTCCGACGGTTTCGGTTATGCACGGGACGTGGATGAAAAGGGCGTTCCGGTAAATATCAAGAAATATCACAGTGGTACTGTGGAGATAGGCGACGACGTCGAAATCGGGGCTCTCGTCGCGATCGATCGGGCGCTTGCCGGTGTTACAAAACTCGGCAAAGGCGTAAAACTGGACAATCTCGTTCAGATTGCACACAACGTGCAGGTCGGAGACGCGACGGTTGTGGCCTCTCAGGTGGGAATCGCCGGGAGTTCAACCATCGGACGTTACGGGCTCATTGGCGGTCAGGCCGGGGTAAGGGACCATGTGGCCGTCGGAGACGGAGTTATTCTTGCTACGAGAGTCGGCATTTACCGGAACGTTCCGGACGGTTCCGTCATGGCCGGATCTGTACCGGCGATGCCCCACAAGATTTTTCTTCGCGCTCAGAATCTCTTCAAAAGACTTCCCGAAATCCTTGAACGGATCCGGAAACTGGAACGCCTCGTTCAATCTAATCATAAGGAAACCTCATGATTCATTCCACTGCTGCTGTCCACCCGGGTGCGGTCCTTGGAAACGGAGTGTCAGTAGGCCCATTTTCGGTTATAGGTGAAAAGGTGGTGCTGGGCGACGGGTGCCGGATCGGGCCGCACGTCGTCATAGAAGGTAACACGACAGTCGGATCGGATACGCGCATATCCCCATTTGCTTCCATCGGAGCCGCTCCTCAGGATTTTTCATACGGAGGCGAGGACACAAAGGTAGAGATCGGGTCTCGAGTCAATGTCCGGGAGTACGTCACGATTCATCGCGGAACGGTGAGGGGCAGAGGGAAGACCGTCATCGGCGACGATTGTTATCTCATGGCCTATTGCCACGTGGCCCACGACTGCATACTGGGCCAGGGCGTCATCATGGCGAACTCCGCTCATCTCGGCGGACATATCGAGATCGGTACCAGGGCCATTCTCGGGGGAATAGTTGCGGTGCACCAGTTTGTCCGGGTCGGAGAATATGCGCTGGTGGGAGGAGTATCGGGAGTTGCCAAAGACGTGCCTCCCTACACGCTGGCTTCCGGCGCCCGCATCTACGTGTACGGACTCAATGAGGTCGGTTTACGGCGCAACGGTTTCTCACAGGGAACCATTCGTCAACTGAAACGGGCATTCAAGATAGCGTTCCGCTCTTCGTTGCGGGTGGAACAGGCCGTTGAGAAGATCAGAACTGAAATGTTCGATATCCCCGAAGCGCTCAAATTCGCTGATTTTCTTGCGACGTCCCGCAGGGGAACCGCTCGCGTATCCTTGAGTCGCCATTCGTTCAGGGCGGTGTGATTGTGGAGACTGTCGGTCTCATAGCAGGAACCGGGTACCTGCCTTTGCACGTGGCTACCGAAGCGACGGATCGCGGCTATCAGGTTATTGCCATCGGATTTCAAGGTATGACGAATCCGGCAATCAAAGATCTTGCCCACGAGATTTTTTGGCTGAAGCTGGGGCAGTTGCAAAAGGCCATATCCATTTTCAAGTCCCGGGGAATCAACCAGATCGTTATGGCCGGAAAAGTAGAGAAATCCTGCTTGCTGAGACCTTGGAATCTTCGGCTGGATCGACGCTCGTTGCGGATCATCAAGTCACTCGAGGATTGGAGGGACGACACTGTCCTGGCAGCAATTGCTCAGGAATTTTTGAAAGACGGCATCGTCGTGGACGAGATCACCACTTGGGCTGCAAAGCTGATGGCCCCCGCAGGAGTGCTCACCAAGAGATCTCCTACACTCAAACAGTGGGACGACATCAGTTTCGGAAGAACGATGGCCCAGGGAATAGGCGCTCTGGACATCGGGCAGACTGTAGTGGTGAGAAATGCTGCGGTGATATCCGTCGAGGCAATCGAAGGAACAGACAAGGCTATCCTACGTGCGGCTCAATTGAACATTACCGACGGAGTCGTGGTCAAAATGGCGAAGCCTCGACAGGATATGCGTTTCGACGTTCCCGGAGTCGGCCCTTCGACAATTGACAGCATGGTCGAAGCAAAAGCAAGAGTATTGGCTGTAGAAGCCGGTAAGACAATGATCACGGATTATCGCACTATGATAGAGAAAGCAGATAGGGCAAAAATTGCGGTGGCCGGCATTCCGTCGGAAGGGCCGGTCAGGCCGGTGAATCTCTGAGACGGAGCGGTGAGCTACAATACCGATGATGTTGCCTGTTTGTCGGGATACGGCTGTTCCCGGCTCGCAAGGTCTGAGATTCGGAGACGAGCGTGCGCGTTTACAAGCGTCTGTTAACATACCTGAGACCGTACCTGTGGAGACTTGGCCTGGCCGGCATATGCATGGTCGGCATGGCTATTCTGACCGCGGCCCTGGCGTACCTCGTCAAACCCGCCATGGACGGAATCTTTCTGGAAAAAAATGCCGGGATGCTGGTTTGGATACCGCTAGGGGTTGCTGGCGTCTACATATTGAAAGGATTCTGCGATTTCGGTCAGTATTATCTCATGTCGTTTATCGGGCAGAGCGTCATCCGTGATCTGCGGGAGCAGATGTTTGCAAAGCTCGAGGAAATGTCCGTGGGCTTTTTTGTCCGGCATTCCACGGGGGAGCTGCTCTCTCGGATGAACAACGATGTAGCTCTGGTCCAGGGAGCTATGACCAATGCAGTCCAGGGTATCGTACGGGACGCCGTCACCGTGGTTGCTCTGGTCTGTCTCGTGTTTTACCGCGATTTCTGGCTTGCTCTCTTGGCCATGGTGGTATTCCCACTGGCGATTTATCCGCTGCTCACATTCGGCAAACGACTCAAACGGTATTCCCGTCGAATGTTGGTTACCCTGGAGGACATTACCGAACGGCTCAACGAGACCATTACGGGGATCAGGATCGTCAAAGCCTTTGCCATGGAAGAGTATGAGCGCTTCCGATTCGCGGAAGTGAACCAAACGCTATTCAACGCGTTCATGCGCCGGTTCAAGGTGAGAGCTCTCTCCAATCCCATCATGGAAACTCTCGGCGGACTCGGCATATGCGCAATCATCACGTACGGGGGTTATCAGGTCATTAACGGGAACTCCACTCAGGGCACCTTTTTTTCGTTCATGACCGCCCTGTTTCTCCTTTACGAACCGATCAAGCGTATCAATGAGGTCAATATCACCGTTCAAGAGGGCATCACGGCAGGGGAGCGGATTTTCTCATTGCTGGACGCTCAACCCGGCATTGTGGATTCCCCGGACGCTGTCGTTCTGCAAACCGTGAGCGAAGAGATACTTTTCGACCACGTGAGCTTCTCGTATGAAGAAACACCCGTACTCAAAGACGTGAACATCAGGGTACGGGCAGGGGAAGCGGTCGCGATAGTGGGAGAGAGCGGCGTGGGGAAGAGCACCATGCTCGATTTGCTGCCCAGATTCTATGACGTAACGTCCGGCTGCATACTCGTTGACGGAATCGACGTGCGGGATGTAACGCAAAAATCGCTCCGGGAGAAGATCGGGGTCGTTACGCAGCAGACAATCCTGTTTGACGATACGATACGAAACAATATCGCGTACGGCCGTCCTGATTTGCCCATGGAAAGAATCATGGAAGCCGCAGTGGCAGCACATGCCCACGATTTTATCATGGCTTTGCCCATGGGGTACAACACACATATCGGTGAAAACGGAGTCAAACTTTCAGGCGGTGAACGTCAACGGGTGGCCATTGCCAGGGCTCTGTTGAAGAACCCACCTGTGCTGTTACTCGACGAAGCCACGTCCAACCTGGACTCGGATTCAGAAAAAGCGGTTCAGAGCGCTCTCGAGGAACTCATGAAGGGCCGCACTACCATTGTGGTCGCTCACAGGCTTTCCACCATCCGCAACGTGAATCGCATCTACGTTCTCGTGGGCGGGCAGGTGATCGAAGAAGGCAGCCACGATGAATTGATCTCCCGCAATGGCGAATTTGCACGGCTCTATAGCATGCAGTTCGGACAGAATGCCGCCGCTACAGAGATTCCACCACTCTCGGGCTCATTTACGTTAATAGGCTCATGAAATCAGATGGCTTCCTTCTGCAAGCTCTTCTTTCCGTTCCCGCGGCCGGGTATGCGGCTATTCAAAAAACGAGGGAAAAGGCCTTTGCCTGGGGGCTGCTCAAGTCCAGAAGTGCCCCGATTCCGGTAATCTCCGTTGGTAATCTCCTCCTGGGCGGAAGCGGGAAAACGCCGTTTGTGATCGCCTTGGCCGCCATGCTCAAGAAGCGGGGCAGGAAACCGGCAATAGTGAGCCGCGGATATTTGGGATCAAACCGAAAAGACTTCGTCGTAGTCGGCGAGGGCGTCGGAGGCCCCCCTCTCCTGAATCCTTCCATTTGTGGTGATGAACCGTATCTGATAGCCCAACGCCTTCCGGACGTACCCGTCCTGATCGGGAGGAAACGAATACATCCTGCAACTGCAGCCAGCGAACTGTTTCACTGCGATCTCGTCCTGCTCGACGACGGTTTTCAGCACCTGCCATTAAAACGTGACGTCGATATCGTGCTGGTGGCCGGATCGGAAGATCGGATGTTCCCACTGGGGAAACTGAGAGAATCTGTCTCCGCTCTCCGCCGTGCACACGTCGTGGTTCTCGTAGGCATCGACTCAATGCCGCCTTCCCTGTCCCATTACGCGGAACATGCAGAGATTTTTCGTTGCAGACCGGTTCCAGCAGGATTTGTGACGTGTGGGAAACCCCAACCGGACATCTCAGGCTGCCCCGAGAAGCCCGTGGTCCTGTGTTCGGCCATTGCAAACCCGGAACGTTTCAGGAAGACTGTGGAAGCACTCGGTTGCTCTGTACTCGACCATGTAGTCTTTCCGGACCATCACGTTATTTCCGACGGTGAGATCCGATCGCTCGCGGCTGCTGCGCCGGGACATCCCATTGTGGTAACCGAAAAAGACTGGGTGAAACTGCCAGACTGGTTCAAAAAGACGCGCGGCGTCATGGCTCTCAGAATAGAGATTATTGTGGACGATCCTGACGGTTTGTTGAGCAGTCTGGACCGACTCATGGAAAAACGGGACCGGAGTTCAGGCGATGAAGTGTAAGAGCCTGAAGCGCCCACACGATTGGGCCGATTTAACGGGAAAACGTATTTTGATACTCAAACCCAGCTCTCTGGGGGATGTGGTTCACACACTGCCTCTCGTTCATGCGCTCAAACGCGAAAATCCCTCGTGCTTTATAGGATGGGTCATTCAGAGGAACTTTGTGGGAATCGTTGAAGCGGATGCAGCGGTTGACGAGATCATCCCCATATTCATTCCTTCCACAAGCGATCCCGGTGCTCGGCGCGGCGTAGTATTGCGGGCGGCAGCTGCGACAGCCGGTACACTCCTTGAGTTGAAGCGACAGTTCGCCGAGTCCGCGTACGATTTCGTGTTGGATCTTCACGCTTCGTTCAGGAGCGGACTACTCGGGCTGACGAATCCCGGGGGAACGCGGATCGGATTTGCCGATGCCAAGGAGTTGAATACCCGCTTCCAGCATCAGCTCATCCCCCCGGATCCGGCTCGGCCTCATGCAGTGGACAAGAACCTCCTGTTCGCTGAATATTTCGGGTATGCTCCGAAACCGGAAGACTTTCGTATCGTGAGCAGCGCTCGAGCCAAGATGCAAGTGGATGAGTTTTTGGACCAGGTGGGCGGGAAGGACTCCCGAAAGATAGTATATGCAAACCCGGTTGCCCGATGGGACACAAAATTCTGGACCGTGCCCGCGTGGGCGGAACTCTCGGACATGCTCACTGAGGACGACATGACAGTGATTTTTGCCGGTGGTATGGAAGATCTTGCGTATATTGCCGAAGTGGTGGAGAAGACGAAGTACCCACCCGTCATCGCGGCAGGAAGGCTGACTCTGGCTGCTGCAATCGCTCTGCTGGAAAGGGCAGACGCCTACGTAGGTGTTGATTCGGGGCCCATGCACATCGCCGCGTTCACGGGAACACCTGTGGTTGCCCTTTTCGGCCCCACTGACCCGGCGAAAGTGGGGCCGTACGGCAAGGGACACATCGTCATCACTCACGAAAACCTCGACTGCCTGTCATGCAGGAAAAGATCGTGCGGAAACCGAAAATGCCTGGAAGAAATAACGGCCGTAGAAGTGCACCAGGCGGTGCGTAAGATTCTCAACGTGAGCTGACATTCGTGAGCTTTTGACAAGTGACACGAATGCGCTATCAAAAAAGTACGATTGGGGGACCCTCTTTGTAAAGAGTGCCCCGCCCAAACCCCCTCCCAGAAACTTCTATCATGCGCCGGCATCTGCATTTCCGTTGAGGAAATGCAGATGCCGGAGAGTGCCAAAAGTTCTTGAGGTGGGGTTCGGGGAGGAACGTCTTACAAGAAGTTCCTCCCCGATTTCAAGCATTTAAAAACGCATTGGTATAAGTGAGGGAACTGTCTGTGCAAAGAGCGTCCTGCCCGCACGAGTATCGATTCCCAGTCGGGAACCGATTCAGAAGGAGGAATATTCCATGATCCACGAGACTCCGCTTCAAGATCTCATCCCGGCGGAAGCCCCGATCCGCCATTGTTTCGGATGCGGCGCAGACAATCCCTACGGTCTGCGCATAAAGAGCTTTCTCAAGGAAAACGAGGCGGTGAGCACCTGGCGGCCGGAGGAACATCATTGCTCATACCCGGGGTACCTGAATGGTGGTGTGGCGTGCACGCTCATCGATTGCCATGCAGCCTGGGCAGCATTTGCATTGGAATGTCGCGAGCAGGGAATAGACATCTCAACGAACGCGAACCTTCCCACAGGCTGGACCCGCGCCATGAAGGTAGAATTCCTCAAGCCAACTCCTCTGCATGCAGAAATAACGCTCAGGGCCAGGGTACTGAAAAAGGGACGCACCAGCCGCACAGTTGCGTGCTCGCTCTTCTCCGACACTCAGGAATGCGTCCGGGCGGAAGTGACCCTGGTCATGAACTGGGACCGGTGATCAATGACAAGGAGTCTCCATCCGGTATCGGTTCTGCCCCAAACTCCTCCAACCGAAAGAAAAGACCAATCGTGAACCTCATCACCCTTACTTCAGATTTCGGCACCAGCGACGGTTTTGTCGGGCAAATGAAAGGCGTCATATTGGGAATTTATCCCACGGCAGCTGTCGTCGACGTGACGCATGACATCAGTCCGTTTTCCATTCTGCAGGGGGCTCTGGTCATCAAGGGCACGTCTCGCTATTTTCCTGCGGGAACGATTCACCTGGCAGTTGTGGACCCTGGTGTCGGAAGCTCCCGTCGGGCAGTAGCCTTGCGAAGCGATGGTCAATATTATGTTGGACCGGATAATGGACTGTTTTCATTAGTTATTACTCAGGCTTCATTCTGGGAAATGAGAGAGATCGACAATCCGGATCTCATATTGCCGCGGCGTGCTGCCACCTTTCACGGCAGGGACGTATTTGCTCCAGTAGCAGCCCATCTTGCTGCGGGAGTGCCATTTTCGGAAATAGGCCGTCCGGTTGTGGACCCGGTGATGCTTCAGGTTCCTGTACCCGCAAGAATTCAGCGAGGAATCTCGGGGGAGGTTGTCTACGTCGACCGATTCGGGAATTGTTCGTCAAATATTGAAACTGCACACCTGCAGAGTGTTGTGGCTTCCGTAGAGATAGCAAACATCAAAATCATCGGAATCAAGAGCTATTTCGGTCAGGTGCCGAAAGGAGCGCCTCTGGCGTACGTGAACAGTTTTGGTTTTCTGGAAGTGGCTGTAAATCAGGGTGATGCGGCGCAATCGCTCGGTGTGCGCCTGGGTGACCGGGTCACCGTGCGGTGGGATTAGAGGTTTCGGCGAGAGATGACCTTTTTTCAAGAGAGCGCTCTTGTAGTCCCCTCATCTTGCAAGCCTATTCCTTCTTCTTGAAAAACTCGTGGGCCGAATTTCGCAGTCCTTTGTTCTGGAGCATGTGGAACGTGCGCATGCGTTTCACGTGCAAAGGATTCAGCGATCCCAGCGGAATGTAGATAATTCGTCTTCCCATGCTTTTTGCGAATTTCTTCCATTTCGCAGCAGGCGGTTTTCGTGCCACGTACACGATGCCTTGTTTTTCGGAATAGACAATGCCTGCAATGAGGAGGCGTTCGTGTCGGGTGGGCAGAAAATCGAAGGATGAATCGATCCAGATGTCGAACATCCTCATGGGCGGATAGGACAGCATGAACGCTCCGTATTCCATCCGGCTGATTCCCGGCCCCACGATTTGTGAGCCGGGCGGTGTGGAGTAGAATGCCATATCCGATTCCTGCGAGTGCTCGCCGAGCCACGTCATCTGGAACGGATAGTTTCTCATGGGCTCGTCAGGATCGAAGATCACCACAATCGAGCCGAAATCCATTCCGCTTTCGTCTTCCGTCTTGACGTAGATACGCTTTTCGTGGAGTTTCCGGAGCATTTCCCGGATATCCGGGCCTCCGCCGAAATCGGCTATGAACGGCTCCGAGTGCGTCTGTACGGTCTGCAGCACGTGGTTTGCGTGCTTCATGAGTGTCTCGCCCCATCGTTCCACTTCCACATCTTCCGGCGGGTACGAGCAGATATCTACGGTGTTGGGATCGGCAGTCTCCCATTTTCGCTTGAGGTGTTCCCGCCATTTTGCAGAATTCACCGCTTTCATCCGATACTTTCTGGATGTGTGGAAAAACGTGCGGAGCTTTTTGTGCAGGACGATCTTGTGTCCGAAAAACATCAAGTTGTCTTCATTGAGAACAACTGCAGAAGGATCGAGTGGATCGTTCGCCCATTCGTAATCGGACAAGAACTCATGTACATGATAAGCGAAGTCTTCATCCATTGCCGATCTTGCCGACGACACGAGGTGATAAAGGTCAGGGAGCAGTTCGCCTCTAAACGAGAGCCATTTTCGCAGAAATTTGGCCCACGTCACTCGCGCGTATTCAGGTACCTCCTGGCGTGTCTGGCGCACGAAATAGTCTACGGACGCTTGCATGAGAGAGACGATCATCTCGTGGCGATTCTCCGGAGGGGGATCCCCGGGAGATGTTCGCCAATTCTCGAAGGCTTCCGTTATCTTGGGAATTTCCGTGAAACCCTTTTTCAGGGAATCCGGATGAACGGGAGCAGTTAGAGCGGCCTTTACCCCGGTCTTCATCAAGGGGAGAGGCTGCGGCGTTTTCAGCCGGTCCAAAATTCCGGGAATGTGGGCAAGACCTCCCACGAACAGCACGTTTTCGTGCTCATGCGCAGCCTGCTGCAGGCGTGAAGCCATGAATGTTTCACGGCGGTCGTTGTCCTCGTCTCCCCCGGAATAGCGTGTCCCAGCGGGCAGGATTTTCTCGACGAAGGTTTTCTGGCCGATCTTGTCGATGACATACGCGTCCGGCATGCGATCGAGAAACAGGGGAAAGCGCATGGGCAAGGGATCGACGTACCAGAGAGGAATCTGCAGTTCCAAAGCGGAACGGGCTGCTTCCTGGACGCCGTCTGAGCCTTCCACGATGAGGACTGCGTTCTCCTGGGAAGCTGTTTCGTAAACGATTACGGAATGATATGGCAAACGCCGGAGACTCGGAACGATCTCCTTGCGCAGAGCGTGCGGCAGTTCCACACAAATGACATCGGGTTTTTCATTGCGGATGTACGTGTTCACGAGAACCGAGAACTCAACCCGGTAATGAAGCACCCCGATCAAGGTAATATTCTTGAACCTGACCGGATCAGACCAGTTTTGGCCCATCAAGTGAGGCACTGTTTTCTCCGGTCACCTGGAGGACGGATTGGTCGATGGCCTTCCGCTCGGTGAGCTTGTGGTTGAATTTCATTAACCTGTGGGCAAATCGGGCAATATTCAGACCGTCCCGAATGCTCAAGTCCTCGTCTCTGGCATGAGATTGTTGGAGAATATCGACCACCTGCCGAATGAGATCTTCCGACGGGCCGTCCAGTTTGCCTCGCAAGATGCGGAATTCTTCTTCCCGGGTGGGGAAATCCATGTGTATCGCGGGTTGCAATCGTGAATGGATATATTCCGGTACCTCGAATGTAGAAGCATCTTCATTCATGGTGACGCAGACCCGGAATTCCGGTGCGGCTTTGATTTCCACGCCGGCTATAATAGAGTAGACGGTGCGTCGCATGTCGAGCAGAGGTGCTATGGACGCCCAGCTCTTCTCGCTCATGCGATTCCCTTCATCCAGGAGACATATCCCGCCGCGGACCATCGCTGATACCAGAGGAGAGGCTACGTATCTGATCTTGCCGTTGTCCGCAATGACCGGAGATATGATAAGATCGTCCGGTTTGGTATCCACGGTGCACTGGGTGATGTACAAGTCCTGTTTCATGCGCTTTGCCGCGGTGATTGCCAGGGATGTCTTTCCCACTCCGGGCTTGCCCAGTATTCGCGGCTGCATAGGCGGGTCGAGTCCGTCATCTGACCACGCGGCCAGGAGCTGGGTGAGGGGTTCCTGCATTCCAACCCATTCCACATCAAGCAGCGGCGGGTCGACCAGATGAATTTCGACTCCCTTGAGTGTGATGGTGTCCTGTTTCTTGGCCATTTTCTCCGTCTTTTCATTCCTGAAACGTGGTTCAGGAGATTTGCGTGCAAAGAGATTCTGTGCTGATTTTAGGCGCTGGCAAGCAGACTGTCAACAGCGGGAGGCTACAGCAATCTGGAGAAGACGATGTTGGATAGCAGGCGGCCTCTGGGGGTCAGTTTGAGCACATTCCCAACAAGAACGAACAGATCCTCGTTCGCCAGGTCGGCCAGGGTCTCCATGACGAACGCACGTGCGTCAACGCCATACGCATCGCCCAAGGCTGCGAGATCCAGACCTCGCGTCAGGCGGAGGCCCATTATTAGGGCATCTTTAAACCGGGTCTCCGGCGTCAGGCTCGTGACAGTCCTTTCCGGAAGCCTGTGTCGATCGATTTCTCTCATATATTCTTCAAGATCTTCATGGTTAGCGTATCGAATTCGGCCCGTCATCCCGTGTGCGCCCGCACCTAGTCCTATGTAAACGCAATCTTGCCAGTACTTCAGGTTGTGCAGCGACTCGCGGCCTTTCTCGGAAAAATTCGAAATCTCGTACTGGGTATATCCCGTCGATTTGAGATGGGAACAGATCTCTTCGTACATGTCTGCGCAGAGATCGTCGTCCACCTCGGGCATGGCCCCGGTTCGTATCTGCTCTTGAAGATTCGTGCCGGGTTTGACTTCGAGAAGATATATGGAAACGTGCTCGGGCCCGAGGGCCGCAACAGTGCGCAGGCCACGCCTGAGCGCTTCAAAAGACTGTCCGGGGTAACCTGCGATGAGATCCAGTGAAATGTTGTCGAATCCCGCCGCCCTCAAGTCGTCAAAAGCCGCCAGCGAGTCGCTGCACGTGTGCAGCCGCCCCATGGCCCGAAGCTCATCGTCCCGGAAAGATTGAACACCAAGACTGATTCTGGTAACCCCTGCTGCACGAAACTCCTCCAGACCGGCGCCATCCACGGTGGCCGGATTCATTTCCACAGTGATCTCCGGATCTTTTGCCACCGTGAAACAGTCGGCACACGATTGTATGAGCTTTTCCACATCTCCTGGCCTCAGGAGGGAAGGGGTACCCCCCCCGAGATAGATGGTGTCGACGGGTATATCCTGGAACCGGAGCCTCATCTCGTCTACGACGGAGTTAACATACCGTGCAGCCAGTATCTCGTCGTACACATTCGTGGCAAACGCGCAGTAATGGCAGCGCGTGAGACAAAATGGCACGTGGATGTATATGCCAGCGGAATCTTCACGCAAGGGAAATACTGGGTTCAAGAGGTTCACCGAACATCGGGTCACAATCAGAGAGTAGTTATTTTTATTTCGATTCGTCTATTGAGCCGTTTTGCTGCCAAGGAGCTTTCAGCGTCAACGGGGTGAAACTCCCCGAGTGCCGAAGCTCCCAAGCGGGTGGCAGGGATTCCTTTGTCGATCAAATACCTCACGACCTGCATGGACCTGGCAGCCGAAAGCTCCCAGTTGGACTTGAACCGGACCGAACGAACCGGGTCCACATCGGTATGGCCCTGCACGAGAATGATCATGTCCATGCCTTTCGGAATCTTGGGAACCATCTCTTTGTAGATATGCACGAACTTGTCCAACTCTGCTTTTCCGGATTCGTTTATGTCGGTCTTTCCCGAAGCAAACAGAATCTCGGATTGAAAAACGAATCTGTCACCCTGGACTTTGATGTCGCTCACTCCCGAGAACACCGCTTCCAATTTCGCCAAAAACTCACTTCTGTACCTGGCCAGTTGCCTCAGCTGCGTTATTTCCTGGTCCTTTTGGCCAAGAAGATGTACCAGTTGCGACAAACGGAACTCGCGTTCGGGTTCCGACTGTGCAGACGCCAGTTTTGCCGAAATTTCGTCAAGTCTCGACCGGAGCGAAACGATTTCCTTCTGCAAACTGGAGGCTCTGGTTTTCTCGACAGTTTCCGTTTCCTTGGATTCGGCTACCAGTTTGTTCAGCCTCTCAACCTCCACCATGTATGACGCGATTTGTGCGTTCAAGGATGCCACCTGGCCGTTCAGCAGCTGAATCTTGCCCGTCAGGTCGCTCACGGTTTCAGTCTGCCGGGACAGTTCCGTCCGGGTGCCGGTGAGGTCTTCCTGCGTCTGCTGTACTGTCGTTGCCAGGTCTGCGGCAAGTTTCTCCTTGTTGGCGAGAATCGTGGTCACCTCCTGCAACCGCCCCAGGGCCGATTCTATGTCCGTGCGCTGTGCTTCCAAAAGCTTATCTTTCTCTTCAATGAGAGTGCGCTTGGTTCGGACGTCCGCAAGAGCTCCTTCCAACTCCCTCATGCGGGCGGCCAGCAATTGTTCAAGTTCCGATGTTTTTCCCACCTGGGCATCGAAGAGCTTTTCAAGCCGGCCGATTTCCATACTCAAGCGTTCCAGTTCCACGCCTTTCAATGACAATTCCCTCTGGATACGGTGCAATTCCGTGTCCTTGCGAGAGAGATGTCGTGACAGGATCGTCTGAGTGATGGTGAACAGCGTAATCACGAATACGAAAACCAATAACAGCCCCACCATAATATCGGTGAAACCCGGCCAGACATTGAATCTATCCGTGAATCGTCCTGATTTCCTGGTCATGAGCGATCTTCCCGTTCGGCGTCACTGCGTGTGCGCGGCCTTTCCTGCAATCGATCGACACTGCGAATAAGGTCAGAAAACCCCAGAGACAGAGTCTTATTCGTAATCTCTCCTTCCAGTTTCATCCGGTCCAGCACCGCTCTCCCCATGTCGTCCGACGCTTCCCTGGCCAGGCGCACTTCCTTTACGAGGCGTTCCATGTGCCGGCCCAAATTGTCCATGCGTTCGAGCAGGCTCTGTCGCGTCAGGTGTGCGGATTGTGCGGCTTCCCGTGCTTGGGCGTCCTGTTCCCTGAGGGCCTCGATCATTCCTTTCACCTCTACAATGGAATCCGTAATCCTTTCATCCATTGCAGATTGCTGACCAATGACCTCGGTCAATCGGCGCAGGTTCTCCCCAAGTGTCTCCTGCGAGGCGTGATGATAAATGTGATCGTCCTGAGAACCGCGGATGATAGACATTACAGGCGGTCTTGTCGCTGGATCACTCGACAGGTTCTCGGAGGCTGCCGGTGCGAGCACGGATACGACGAAACGGTCCAGGTCCGAGAGCAACTCAGAACGTGCCCTTCGCGTCTGCAAGTCCACGAATCCCAGGAGAACCGATCCGGTGAGTCCGAACAGAGACGTGCTGAATGCTGTGGACAATCCACCCAGGAGCCCTCCCATGCTTGATTTCAACTGAGTCACGAATCCGACGGGATCGTCCACCCGGGACGGCTCGAGTGCTTCGAGAACCTTTTGGACGCTTTCCACGGTGATGAGCACCCCCCAGAACGTTCCTATCAAGCCGAGAAACACCATCACACCCAGCACGTAGCGGACAAAGGCGCCACGGCTCTCTTCAGAATCCACGTCCGCGTCGGATATGAGTCCAAGCGCCTCGGTATGAGCCGCACCCCTACGAATGAGTGCTAGCGTTCTGGCGACGCGGTCCTTCACTATTCCTCCACGGACTCGATTTACGGCTTCGTCGGGGAAATCCGGGAACCCCACTGCCAAGCTATCGGCAAGACCGGACATTTCCTTTGCCTGTCTGTACAGCCGTACGAGCTCAGTAACGCAAATGAGAAACCCCATAAGACCCAGTCCGAGGATGACGCCGTTAATGGAAGGGCGTGTCATAAAAAATGGCCCCAGCTGATCTCTGAGGTGAAACGCTGCGAAAGCTGTCGCAGTCCCGAATACTCCAACGAATACCAGGTGACGGAGTATGCGCGAGGAAGTCTGTAAACCGTTCATGAAACGCCCCGTAGAAGTAAGGCCCTGTGCAGGCGATCGGACCTATTGAGAAAGGTTGGCCGACAGATATCTTCACGTATGCAAGCACAAGGCAGATAAATGGGTACAGGCAGTGAATACGGCGGAACAGCGAATCCTAATCGGAAAAAAAACAAAATTTACTCGAAGATACACGCCAAGGGTCGGAAAAAATTCTCAATATGAGCAATTCCTAGCTGCGGGGCGAGGATTCGATCCTCATCCTTATGAAAAGAGATGCCTGTTTGCGCCCGTTCATATAGAGGAAACCTCTCACGCCCGTCGTTTCGCGCTCTTGTATCTCTCGGAGCGCTATCCATGTCCGGGAATACGGTGTGCCCGTTCCTGGCGCCAAAACCAACGCAGTAGGGTGTCCAAGGGAGAGCAGGCACAAGCCCTTTCCGGGCCGGATCCAAGGGGATAACCCTGAGCCCCTTCGTCTTGGTAAGCCTCGCATCGATCCCCGAAAAACCGTGCCGTGTAGTCATGGGACCATTGTTAGCATCCACATCGCCATATTGCAAGGTCCCGGACGCCCTTTGCGGGATCCGGGAGCTGCCTGAAACCCCTGAGGTCGGAGCCTTCCCAAACGGACACTATTTTGGCCACCGCGACATGCCGTGCGAATTCATGCGGAGTTGTCGAGTTATAGGGATTCTCAAGCGTACTGTCCGTTTTGATTACGCGACAGGATTCGAGGACTGTCATTGCCAGGGCGAAGCCCGAAGCAATCTCTAACCAACCAAGACCGAGATTGCTTCGTCGTTGCACTCCTCGCAACGCCATGGCAGGATGGCCGGAATGTGCGCGGAAGCCATGAACTCATCCGACAGAATTTTCGAGATTTGTAATGATCTGAGTTGAAAGCAGGATGACGGAGACAGTCTTCTCGTTTTCGCCACATGAGGTGCTCACAATGTGAGCTTCCTCTCGTGATCTATACTACTTATCCTTAGAGTAAACGCGGTACTGTGTGCACTGGCACGGTGTCATAATCTCTTCAGCGCGTGATATCCGCTTATGGTTGCGGCCACCGCATCATCGATAAGACCGGGAATTGGATCGCAAATGATATAGGAGATTCCCAGAAGGGCTATCAAACCGAATTCTGAAAGTCTCCGTCCCTTCGGGGAAACCTCTCCTTCAAGCGCGATTTCTTTCTTGAGTTCCTTCACTCGCTCCGCGAGGGACCTGCCGCATCCGTTCATAGCAGGCGTCCGGGAATCGTCCCAAACCCATTTTACGCGATAAGGCCCAAAACCGAGCCGTTTCTTGAAGAAAAGTAAGCCCGGAGTGCAACCCCATACGGTGTCGTACGCGTACCAGTTGGGATACCCGAGTCGGTTCCGCAATTCAATTCTATTCCCGATCGTTTCAGTGATAAGCAGATACATTGCCCCATTGCGCAAATGATCGTTGTCGCCCAACATCTTGGTGCCAGTAAACACATCTCCGCATACGACGTCGTGATTGTACGCAACGAGACTTCCGTCGGCTGCAAAGACACCAAAGATCTCCCCCACGCCGGCACAGAATTTTCTCACCAGATCTGGGACCACATATTCCCGATGCATGGGCATACCCTGGCGGATCGGACTCGAAGTATTTATGCCAACAATTTCGTCAACATGATCAATAGCTCGGAAAGTCCGAAATGTATACCCCAACTTCAGGGCTTTGTTCCTTGCTCGTCGCACCGGCGGTTTATCGGCCAAATAGTCGTCAAAAGTTTGAGGCAGCCGCAAGAGCGCTACTCCTACACTTTTGTTTCCGACAAAGAGAAATCGGGGATGACGTTTGACGTACAGTTCATAGACAATTCTGGCGGCAGCATCTCCAAACATGGCTATTTCGACTTTGGGTGCTCTGAGCACTTCCAAGGTCCTGGAACAGCGGTGAAATAGTACCATAGTCATTACGCTTGTCCTTGCAGTGGTGTCTGTCATCCTGGGCACCAACTGGTGCGTTCAATTCCCGTGCCAAGTGATGTGAGAGTCAATTTGGCGTGTTTGAAACTTGTGTATTCGTTTTCTCCGATGATTGTTGTTAGTTTGCATGCGGGCGAAAAAAGCCTGCCCGCTTTCGGTTGCTTTATAATTTCGGTCGGTTAGGATGTCAGCACGGAGGGGGGTTTTTAGTCCAAAAGTGGTTGTCTTGCACCTGGCACGATCAGGAAGGCTTACAATTCTTTTTCATGAAGCCGCACTACTAGCCACGGCACTCTATCATTGACCTTTATCATGCGGTGATGTTGCCTTCAGGGTGGCCGCACAAAAAGTGACCCTGGAGGACAAAAAACAGCCTATGGCGATAACCGGAATACAGTAACTGCAATCAAGTTAACTTCTTAACGAGTACTGAACAATGGATCAGGAAGCACGATGCTTGCGAATGTGCAGAACATTTGATGGCTGGGGGACGAGGATTATAATGGGATCTTCGCGTAAATGCGTACCCGTTGAAAAAAAAGACATGATTTCTGCCTCCTTGCTTTGGCACCCACCTGAAAAGGCAAAAGCCGCATGTCAGCGAGCAACAAGTTGGCTTTTGAATCTTCACAACTCAGGTTGCATCAGATTTTGCAGAATTGGATTGAGACGCAAATTATTGAGGTGATGTAACCATGGACAGCAAATTAGTATTATTCGTAGCGATCTTGACGGTGGTGATTTCCCTTTTCATTCAAATGGAAATGGTCCAAGCTGGTCCTACAGGGCCGACTAAGCCTCGACCCAACCCCTGCCCACCAAAGTGTGATGGCCTACAGACTGGTCCGGGACAGACGAATCGCACGACCGAACTCAGGAGTTCTTCGTCAAAACATTTGGGAGTGGATTCCCCTGTAAGTGATTCGTTGAAGAACGCCAGACAAGGCATTAGTCCTAGTACTTCGACGACCCATCGTTCCCTACGCAGGGGAAGACATTGAGTGTGTTTCCGAAGACTTATCTCTTTTCAGTCAGGTATGCACTTACGCGAAGACCCTTATATTGGACCCCGAAGACTGGACAGCAACTGTGTTTACTGTCAACCATTTCTTCCACTCAAAACCGTTCGGATCACGCGTGTTGGTAGCCCAGAACTCGCCAGAATGTTCGTTCGCGCACCATGGTATTGAGAATGGTCAATAGCTTTCTCATACATGCCGTAATAGCAACCTTGTACGGTTTTCCAGTGGCCACTAGGCGCTCATAGAAGTCCTTCATGGTGGGATTCCACAGGCGAGCGGTTCCACAACACCAGCTTCGTTGTTTGGGGTTCTCCACGTTTGGTCACCTGGGTACACTCCTGTGTCAAGCAAACAAAGACCATTTTTTGTCTTGACAGAGGGGTCCACCTCACAGGCGTGCCCATTGCAGGAGATGCTCATACCAATGCTATTTCAAAGCAGTAATATCTGAAAAATTAATCCGCGTAATGTCGGACTATGTTTGCTGCCTGGGACTGTCCAGGCTCACAGCCCAAGGTAGGCCTTTCGAACAGCGGGATCGGCAAGTAATTCTTTGCCTGATCCGGATAGCGCAATTCTGCCGGATTCCATGACGAAGGCTTTGTGAGCTATCGACAGTGCGTGCTCGGTGTTTTGCTCCACCAGCAAAACAGTCACTCCCAGCCCATTCACTTCCTCGACAACCCTGAACATCTCCTCCACCATGACCGGCGCCAAGCCCAGGGATGGCTCATCCAACATCAGAATCTTGGGCGCAGCCATCATGCCTCTTCCTATCGCCACCATCTGTTGCTCTCCACCGGAGAGGGTACCTGCGCTCTGACGTTGCCGGGTTTCCAGGACCGGGAAAACGGCGAAGACCTGCTCCAACCTTTCCCGCCGCTGATTCACCGGTGTACAGTATCCTCCCAATAGCAGGTTCTCCAGCACCGTCATTTCGGGGAAAAGTTTGCGAGCCTCGGGCACATGAATCAACCCGCTTCTCACTATTGTGGGTGGGGCAGCTCCGTCCAAGCGTGTGCCCTCAAAGGTTATGGAACCGCCGGTGGGCCTGATGAGGCCCGAAATGGTCTTGAGCAGGGTGGTCTTACCTGCGCCGTTGGCCCCTACAAGGGCAACGATTTGCCCCATGTCAATACTTATGGAGACACCCCACAGCGCCTGCACTTTTCCGTAGGCGACTTGAAGGTTTTCAATCTGCAGCATGGGATCTAGCTCGCTTGCCGAGGTAGGCGGCAATAACGTTCGGATTTTCCACCACTTCTTGAGGAGTGCCGTCCGCTATCTTCTCGCCGTAGTTTATTACTATCACTCGATGGGATGTGTTCATTATTGCCCTGAGAACGTGTTCCACCCAAATGATTGTCACGCCATCGGCACAGATGTCCCGAATCAAGAGGGTTGCAAGGTCCACTTCAGTGGCATTGAGCCCTCCCATGGGTTCGTCCAGAAGCAGTAATTTAGGGCCGGTTGCAAGCGCACGCGCTATTTCGAGTCGTTTTTGATCGACTAGAGTCAAATCATTGGCTGAAAATTTGATTTTGTCCTTGAGTCCCATTTTTTCAATAAGGCGGGCTGCCTCCGCCTCCGCCTGGCGGCGCATGGGGAATCGCAGAAACGCCGCAAGGGTCACATTCTCCAGAACGCTCAGGTTACGAAACGGTTTAACGATTTGAAAGGTTCGGGCAATCCCTCTGCGTGTTACGGCATGCGGTTTGAGACCCACCAGATCCTTTCCTTCCAGCAGCACTTCACCTGCGCTCGGCGGAAGAAAACCTGCCACAAGATTGAAGACCGTAGTCTTTCCCGCTCCATTGGGTCCGATAAGGCCTATGATGGCCCCTTTTTCCACGGTGAAAGAGAGATCGCTGACAGCCAGCAAACCCCCGAAGGATCTGGAGAGTCCCTTCAGTTCGAGCATGGCTTCAGGCATTTCTCACCCCCGAGCGATTTCTGAATATCAAGCGAAGACGGCCCCATATACCTTCGGGCATGTACCGGATGGCCACCATCATGAATAACCCATAGAAAATCAAGTGACCGGTCAGAAAGTGGGACCGAAAGGTCTCCCCCAACGTTACCAGAAACACGGCGCCGATCAGGGGACCAATCACTGTGGTGAGACCTCCCACCACGGCTATGAAGACCATCTCCACCGAAAGGGCGATGGAGAAGACCGCGTCGGGATCTACGTAGCGCAGATACATTGCGTAAAATCCCCCGCCCACCCCGGCCAGAAACGCAGATAATGCCAGCGCGGAAACCCTCACCTGCGCTGTATTGATACCGATGGCCTCGGCAGTATCAATATCGTCGCGAACTGCCAGGAGGTAAGCTCCCAGGCGACTGTGCGCCAGCATTGCGACGGAGCCGAGCGACCCGACGGCAAGCACTGCTATAATGTAATAAAAAGGAGTTTTGCTCTCCCAGTCGACAGGAACTCCGGCGAATGTCACCGGGGGTAAGGTTGTGATCAAAAGGCCTACGGGACCGTTGGTCAAAGATTCCCAATTAAGGGCCACCAGTCTGATAATCTCAGCTACCGCCAGTGTGGAGAGAGCGAAGTACGGGCCGCGCAACCTGAAGCAGACCAGCCCTATCGGCAGTGCGATTGCAGCCGCAGCCAATCCGCCGATGACGATGCCGTACCAGGGGGACAAACCCAAATTCAGGTAAAGTATCATCGTTGCGTATGCGCCTACTCCCAGGAACGCCGAATGACCGAATGAGACCTGTCCCGCGAATCCTCCCAGGACATTCCAGGATGCCCCAAGCAATGTCCACATAAGGACCATGATCATCAAATGCACGTAAAAAGGATCAGTGATGACCCAGGGAGCGGCCAGCAATGCTGCCAAAGCCACGAGTATCAGGATAAATCTCATGACTTGCCCTCCCCGAACAGGCCCGCGGGTCTGAACAATAGAACGAGGAGGAAGAGGACGAACCCAATAGCATCCTTGTACGGCACCGAAACGTACACCGCCCCCAGGGATTCCGCCAGTCCCAATAAGACCCCGCCGGCTATTGCCCCAGGTACCGAGCCAAGGCCGCCCAAGACCACTATGACAAAGCACTTGGCCACCAGGATCTCGCCTACCGTAGGATAAAGATACAGTGAAGGCGCAAGCAGAACCCCCGCTCCGCAAGCCAGAGCGGTTCCTAAACCGAAAGTGACCATGGAGATGCGCCCAACGCTGATCCCCATGAGAGCCGCTGCCTCCGGCTCCTGGCTGGTGGCACGTACGGCACGCCCGGTGTCGGTATATACAAGGAACCAGTAGAGTCCCGCGGTTACCAGGATGGCCATGACGAAAGCGATGGCAAGCGGGATAGGGACCGAGATGCCAAAAGGTCTAAGCGGCATGATCGCATAAGACAGCTTGATCGTACGGTAGTCACCCTTCCAGATGAGAAGGGCGAGATTGGCTATAAACAAGGATAATCCTGCCGTATATAGGAGAGTGTTCAGTTCACCGGCAGGGACTATTTTCTTGAGCAAAAATCGGTATACCAGGACGCCACCCGCGAAACCGGCGGGTACCCAGAGAATGATGGAAAGAAAAGGGTCGATTTTCCACGCATAATGCGCCCAGAATGCGCCGTACATGCCCAGCATGATTATGTCTCCGTGGGCCATATTTATAATGCGCATGACCCCGAAGACGATAGTCAAGCCTACACCTATCATGGCATAGAGCGATCCTGTAAGCACACCGCTTACAATACTTTGTATCAACGTTTCCATATGCCCGGTTCACTGGTGCAACCGCTGGCCTGAGCGGTCTTACCTATTTATGAGATCTTCACCTCTTGAGATATCTGAGAATTGGTGCATGCAAGTAAAGGCGCCGAGCGGAAAACCGCTTCCAGCGCCCGAAACGCATGCTCACTCTCGGACCAAGAGCAGATTTTCAGCTGATTAACCAGAGCCGGCGTCAATGCATGCGCAGCTGCTTCTATCCGTTTTCCCGGAGTTGGGGATGCCACATCAGTTGAATGAATTCACATCACTTGCCACTTGTTGACGGATCCGGAAAGATGAAATCCACCTCGGCATTGGCCTTCGGATACACATTGAGCAGTTTACCGCCCCTCCACTGGGCCAGCACAGAGTGCTCCGGTGAATAAATGTTCTGGTTCGTGTACTGATCCCCCAGCGGACCTTTCCAATCTCCGAATTTCACCTTGCCGAACACAGTGGTCATGTCGGTCTGAAGAAGTGCCTTTCGAATTTCGTCGCGGTCCTTGGCCAGATCGCCGGTCAAGTTCGCACGCTTCATCGCATCGGCTATGATGTAAATGGCCGCATAACCCTCAACTTCGTGTTCCTTGGGGTAGATGCCGTAGAGTTTGTGGAATTTCTCATAGAAGGCTTTGGTTTTCTCATCATTGGGATTGCCCGACCAGGCAGCCGACGAGAAGACGTTTTCGGACAGCGGGCCCAGCTCGTTGGCCAGATCTGCCACTCCGAAGCCGCCACCGAAGCCCACGAAAGCTCGCGGGGTTACCCCGATCTCTTTGGCATGACGAGTCAAAAGGATCGCGTCAGTGGTGGAAACCGCCACCATCAGCAGGAAGTCAGGATTCTGAGCTTTTACCTTGGTCATGACCGGTTTGAAATCCAAGGTGTTCACAGCGTACGCTTCGTCATTGACGATCGGCACATTCTTGGATTTGAGAAAGCTCATGGCGGAATTGGCTATACTCTTGCCAAAAACGGTGTTGTCGTAAACTACTGACGCGGATTTTGGCAGAGCACCCGGTACCTCGCTGATGAATAGGTTGAACGCCTGGGGATAGATAGAGCCTGTCGGATTATCGCGAAACACCCACTCAAAGCCCTTGGCCGTGATTATGTCTGCTGACGGATGATCCACGAGATAAGGGCATTTCAACCGTTGCGCCACCGATGCTATCTCCACCGCCTGCCCTGAGGCACGCCCTCCGGTCAGTACCAGCACCTTGTTCTGGGTGATAAGTTTTTCGGTAACTGTGGCTGCCAAAGGATTCTTGGCCTGATGGTCCTCAATGACTACCTCTATTTTCCGGCCGTTTATGCCTCCAGCCGCATTGATTTCGTCCACCGCCATGCTGTAGGCTTTCTTGAACTTGTCTCCGAAAGGAGCGTCCGGACCGGTCATGGGTTGCGGCGCGCCGATCTTCAGGGTGTCTTCTGCCGCGACACCAACCGCCCATGCGGCCAAACTCAGGACCAACAGACCAGCCAAGAACTTCCTGAACATGATCCTACCTCCTTGTAAGGGAATTGGGCTTGGGATAAACGCCAGCAATCGCCGGAACTGCCGACCAGTTGTTTCCCCCATGTCAATTTTTTGTCAGCGTTTTCTTTTTACGGCTACTGAAGGGCCGCCAAATAAGAGCTCCCTGTACCGAAAAATAGCATTGTTGAAACAGCAGCGCAAGGTGAATAATGCCCAGCCGGAACTCAATTTAAACGCCAAGAATTTTGTCCGAATTCCCACGAAAACCGGTTTTCTTGCAGAAAGCGGGTTTTCCGGTAATTCCGAAATGGCATTGGTATGAGGTCAACGAGCAGATGTTGGCACACTATACCGGTTATCTTTGTTTTCGTGAACTCAAATAGGAGTTCCACATCCGCTACTTGTATGATTTTGATCTGGGTTCTTCGGTAACCTTACCGATAACTGACGCAGTTATTTTCTTTTCCTTGAATAGCTCTCGGAAGAAATGTTCGTCGTCAGCGATAGCAGCACGGCAGTCGTTGCTGCAGGGCTAGATCGCTTCTTCTTTGCATTGCCCGTTATGGCTCGTGTGGCAAGAAGTCCTGCTACTAACAGATTCACAACGGCAAGGAACCATCCTGTTAAATGTTCCAATACGTAATCCACCCTGCCTCCTCCTTGTGAGTCGTTTGGCGGCAAACAATATCCAATTTATCACGAAATGCTTCAAAAGATGGGACATTTGGTTTCTTTATGCTCCCGGAAACCGCAAGTCTTCCCCCCGTGGGAGGGGGGCTGAACAAGGTTAGATCTATCTGATAGAGGGGCCCCACAGACATCCATATACACACGTCCTTCACTCTTGTCACTGCCCTATCCTCGAATGAGCTCTCGTTGATTGGCTTTCCTCCGACCCGGAACGGGTAGACAGGATACCCAAGAACCAACCAAATGTTTTATGTTGCCACGAGCCTGATATCAGAGCAAAATTTAATATCCAGCAGTCCAGGTATATGAACGGGGATTTCAGGACCTCAACCTTTTGAAATGATGAGAGTCGCAGGAGAGTGGCTAGGGGGTAACCGTGGCGAAACGGACAATTAGAGCAAGATTAGTCGTTGAAGACATCCGGGCCGGCTTATCAGACGAACAATTGATTCAAAAGCATGAGATAACATCCGGCGCTCTTCATTACATTTTCAGGAAGCTGGTTCAATCAGGCTTGATGACGGACTTAGAGTTTTATGAAAGATCAAGATTGGCGGAAAGTGAAGTGTTTAGAGCTTTTTCTGAAGAACCTGATGTGATCCTGAACTGCCCGGACTGTGGTCAGCGACTGCCCGAATACCCTGCCCAGTGCACTTTCTGTCAAACAATAAGCACGACTGTGAAAGCGTCAATGCCGTAGAGTTCTTTTCATCAGGACAGCGAAGATAACTCAATACCTGTTGCGACCTGGCTGACTGGAGACTTGAGCCTCTCCAGGTTCAATTAGGTATCAGCGATACCCAAGGTGCTATTAATTTTTTGGTATTGTCCCAATTTTCTGCTTTGCCATAATACAGGGAGGGGGAGGAGACGTGGAATTGTATGTGATGCGTCTTTCGTTCAGACCGGGTGAGAGTATATTTGTGTGGTCTGAACAGACCAGCGGTGCAATTACCTAATTACGCGACTAATAGTACTAAGATGGCTCGCTGAAATGTCCTTCCAGAATTATGGACAATGAAATCATCGGGGTTATAGAGCGAAGTGCTTATGGTAAACCGAAGAATCACGAGGCTCGATATTAATTATTTCAAATAAGGAGCCTCCTGTGACTGAAAAACGAACAATAAAGGTGAGAGAATTAATAAGGGATCTTCGCTCTGGTTTCACCGCATCTCAATTGATGAACAAGTATAAATTGTCTACGAAAAATATGCGCCTCCTCTTTCGCAAGCTTCTTGAAGTAAATGCCGTGAATAAGACAGAACTGGATGAGTGGTCCTCATTATATCAGTGCTCCATCCAAGCAAGTATCAGAAGAATTCGAAGGCGTCGCATCAAGTTTCTTCTGAGAATATTTGAGGCCGGCAATCCGCTCGAGTACGGATTCGTACGTGACTTGTCCGAAAACGGACTCTGCATTGAAGGGATAGATGCCGGTGTTGGCGACGTGAAAACTTTTATTATACGCCCTCCAGGAAGCATTAATTCCGGTTTACCTCTAGTGCTCGAAGCAACATGCCAGTGGGTCACCACCCAAGAAATGGGCCGGAAAAAGAAAATTCTTGCCGGTTTTGAAATCACGCATATCTCCGGTCCGGCTTCTGAAGAACTGCAAGAATTACTCGGGCGATCCTGAAGCAGCAGTCCTGCAGAGGATTTTACCCTGTCTAGAAGCGTCACGCAGAGACACCTCATTTTTCAGCGGCCCGGAAGCGAAACTGTAGACCACTTTACAGATAGGTATGATGACGATTCATTAGGCGCCTGTCCCAGGGCAAGAGAACAGATCCAATTTTCATCAACTTTGTCAAGGTGTCAAGATTTGCAGCCGCTTTAAATGATATCGCTTTCCGGTCAAGCCCTCGGAATGCATAAAAATTATTGCACCAGGATAGGCCCGACAAATCATACATGTTTGTAGGAAATTTAATCTGTCCCTCTCTCAAACATGTCCCCGTCAACTTCCCGCAGGAGAACGAATGTATTCTATTCGCCCGAGATTTTCTTCCGTTGGGCGATCAAGGATTGTCTCGGGACCGCATGATTGATGCCGCTCGTCACTTCCCGTATTTTTTTGTAGCCAGATAAATTGGTGATTTCTTGGGAATTCCTCACAGTTTATGTTTCGGGACTCCGCGTTAGTGGATGGTGGCACTGATGGTGCCCTTCAAAGAACAGGAAACATTGATTGCGGTCAATTTGCCGGCAGTTTGCAGACAGTTTTCTGGGGGGTATGGCTTAATAATATCAATTAGTTGTTGGCTGGGGGACGAGGATTCGAACCTCGGTTAACGGGGCCAGAACCCGTCGTCCTGCCGCTAGACGATCCCCCAACCGGCGAAGTCATATTAGTCTCACGCCGAGCCCGTGTCAAGACGATTGATGGAGACCTGACACGGCTTTGGCTACGGGGTGAAAAAGCTGTCATTGCGAGCGCAGCGAAGCAATCTCGCCTAGTTGCAGAATAAGGGCTGGAGATTGCTTCGTCGCGTCGCTCCTCGCAATGACACTGATCCGCGTCCCGACCAAGTCGGTGATTTGAAAGCTATTTGCGTGACACAACACTGGCCTGGGTGCTCTTGATTCAACAACATGAAGAACGTCCCTGTCTCGCAGAGAAACGAAACGACTACTTCGGATCAATCCTGGGACCCGGATGTTATCGTCGTGATCCAATGGTCCAGAGAGCTCTTCAGAAGAGGATTTTTCGTCAAATCCATGGACTTTCTGTACAGTTCGGCAGCTTGCTCGGTCTGCCCTATATCCTGATACGCTGTTCCTATCATGACCACGGAGGAGATGTGATCAGGCTCCAATTCAAGCGAAACGACATAATTCAGGAGGGGACTGTCATCTGCGTTCTGAGCGATAAAATCCCCGGTGTACAGAGCGTACGCAAAGGGTGGTGACAATTCACGCGCCCTATGCCAGTCAGTAATTCCTTTCAACACGTATCCGGTCCGCATATACGCACTTCCTCGGTTGACGTGCGCGACGTAGGACTTGGGATTTTTCCCTATGGCGCTGGTCCAGCATGCTATCGCTCGATCAAACTTCCCGGCAAGCGCAGCTCGTATCCCGTCACCATTGGCATCGGAACCCAGGCACGGGACACAGAAGAGGGTTCCCTGGGCGACAATCAGGACTAGCACCGCAACAATTTTCAGAAAATTGAAAGTCATACCGTATTTGTCGACGAGGTTTCGGCCAGGTTTTTCATTGTCTTTGCGACGCCGGAAAACCAAAGGTCGGCCTCTTACTCTCAGAAATAACTGATATATTCTAACACAACGTCGTTTCATTTTACAAGAAATGAGGCCTTATGGTGCAAAAGACGATATTCGTTGACTTTTTCTCAATTGTTATGGTATCATGAATAACCCTGAAAAATACAGGGCTGATGCAAGGTCGGGAGCCCGGCAATTCACCTGGATGCAGATTTGAACGCCGGGCTTTCGTTTGTACGAGAGAAATCAGCAGGAGGATCAGGATGCCCGCGTCGAAGAAGATTGTCGAATTCATAGGTAAATCATCTTGGATCAGGAAGATGTTCGAGGAAGGGGCACGCCTAAAAAAGGAGCATGGGGCTCAAAACGTATTTGATTTCAGCTTGGGCAACCCGAACCTTGATCCCGTGGACAAAGTAAACAACGCCATTATCGCGGCGGCTCGAGATTCAGCCCCAGGAACCCACGCGTATATGCCGAATGCGGGATATCCCCACGTGAGGGCTGCGGTTGCCCGGAAGATACGGGAAGACGAAGCGGTGGAAATCGATGAGAACAGCATCGTAATGACCGTAGGGGCGGGCGGAGCGCTCAACGTGGTCTTGAAGACTATCCTCAACCCAGAAGACGAAGTCATCGTTCCCAAGCCTTTCTTCGTGGAATACGTTTTTTATGTCGACAATCACGGCGGAAAGGCAGTTCCAGTACCCACGACAGAGGACTTCTCCCTGGACATTTCTGCCATCGAAAATGCAATCACCCCAAAAACCGCCGCAGTGCTCATCAATTCTCCCAATAATCCCACCGGCAAGGTGTATTCGGAAGAGGAAATCCAGTCTCTCAGCGCCCTATTGGAAAAAAAGAGTGCTGAAATGGGGCGCAGCATAGTGCTCATATCGGATGAGCCGTATCGAGGCATAACGTATGACGGCGTCATCGTCCCGAGTATATTGCGCACGTATGCAAACAGCATCGTCGCAACCTCATTTTCAAAGGACCTGTCACTTCCGGGCGAACGTCTCGGCTACATAGCCATGAATCCGAAAATCGACGACGCTGCTGCGACTATCGACGGCCTGGTCCTTTGCAACAGGATACTCGGATTTGTCAATGCCCCTGCTTTGATGCAGCGGGCCGTGAAAGACGTGTTGCGGGAAATAGTCGATACGTCGGTGTACAAGCGACGCAGGGATCGGCTGTATAGTGCGCTGACGAGCTTTGGGTACCAATGTGTCAAGCCTGAAGGGGCTTTTTATATGTTCCCGAAAGCGCCTATTGCCGACGACGTGGCCTTCGTGTCGGCTCTTCAGAAAAAGCTCATACTCACCGTACCCGGAACCGGGTTCGGAGGCCCTGGATATTTTCGGATTTCCTATTGTGTGTCCGATGAAACGATAGAAGGTTCCCTGAAAGGATTTCAGGAAGCGATAGAGGAAATATAGAATGGCCTCCGCGCGACGCCGACCCCGCTTGCAAGAAAATTGACACCGCACGTGTAATGATTCACACGAATGCGCTTTCAAAAAAGTGAGATTGGGGGGACCCTCTTTGTAAGACGGAATTATTCACTTGAGAAAGAATGTGACCGTCATTGCGAGGGCGTAAGCCAGTGGCAATCTCCTGACCGTTAAGAACAGA
>Ga0187785_10000017_pt1 | contig 68378 bp, 51 predicted proteins | sample 0815_BV2_4_20_MG_FD_132466 | JGI IMG/M metagenome (GOLD analysis project Ga0187785, IMG submission 132466) | Tropical peat soil microbial communities from peatlands in Department of Meta, Colombia - 0815_BV2_4_20_MG | ecosystem: Environmental > Terrestrial > Soil > Wetlands > Peat | place...
GAAGCTGTACCGGTCCGGAGTCAGCTCGTACACGGCAAACATGCCCGCCCTTCCGAAATGCTCATCGACATTGATTCCGTCCGTAGTTGCAAATGCCACCTTCATATGCACCTCCTTCAGCCCCCTCAATGGGCCTTCATCAGTAAGTTGCCGATATCGTTAATGCTGTTCAAAGTACCCGTATACCCAATCGTCACCCGCGCTGTGACTCCGATAAGCTTATGAACGGGAAACCCTGTCTGGTATAGCGGCACCTTTAGCCTCAGCGCCGACTCCTCGGCATGAGAGTTGGATATAATGATATCGCATCCGGCCCTGATGGAATTAAGGTCTCCAACCTCCGTCTCATCGGCCATGATGCAGGAAACCGCTTCCGCAATATGCGGTACGACAGCTTGCGTAATCGTGATTCCCGTTTCAGCAAGCAGCCTCGACATCTGTACGCTATGGTCCGGATCTAATGCAATACAGGCCCTTTTGTTGGCAAAGTAAAATTGCGCATCTCTCATACCATCGATCAGAATGTGCCTTCTGCGCTCGTATCTTGCCGGCATCTCTCTTCCGCTAAGAGCGGAAAGAGTCTCCATCAGGCGATCAGTATCCTGAAGTCCGGCGATTCTCTCAAATACACGGAATTCGATCCCGAATTCTCCTTTTAATATCTCAGCCGCACCTTGCATACTTGAACCGATAGCTATAGTAAACTCTGAATCAGCCATGCTTCGTATGTTCTCAACAGGCGCGCCTCCCAGGGCCAGGGCTGACATGCCCTTTCTACTGCCGTCCAACGCGGCCAGATCGGGAACAATGACCGGCCTCAAACCGAAAGACTCCGCCATCTCGCGCAGCTCCGTAAAGTCGGCGGGAGTGAGATGAGGTCCGGCGATGATGTTGACCTGACCGCTCTTTTTTTGTGCACCTGTGCCTTTTACGACTATAGTACGGATGATCGCTTCGACAGCCTTGGAGTATCCGGTTTCCAGCCCACCCTCATAGTCGGGCGTTTTGACATGCACGATCTCTGTTGCCCCTTTATCGATCATCTTGATCGCACCTGCCAGATCATCACCTTTTACTTCGGCCAGCCCGGTAGTCAGGATGCCGACCACGTCCGGACCGCTTTTATCGATGACCTGCTCAGCAGCCCTGACCGCGTTTTCCTCACTGCCCATAACCACGTTTTCCACAAAAAGCTTGGAGCTGACCAGCGCAATCGGCTCCCTGAAGTGATTGGTGATAAGGACTTTGCCGAGGAAGTTGCAGCCTTGCGCGCCATGGAGTACGGGCACAGCCTTATTGATTCCCTGAAAGGCTATAGCCGCGCCGATTGCCTGTGAGTTCTTCAGCGGATTTATCAGGACATCACTTGCAATTCTCTTATCCGCTCCTGTTGCGCAAGTTTCCGACGATGTTCCACTGCTGTTTGCATAAAACCGCAGTCCGGCGCTTAAGTCGGCTGCGATATTAACGAGCCCCTCATAGCCGGCATACGGCTTGTGCCTTTCCTGATTAACATCGATAAAAGGATAACCCTCCTTCACCGCCAGATATTTGTTCCTCCCTCCGGCGACAAGCATATCGGCTTTTTTCTCTCTCAGTAATTTAAGGAGATTCTTCGGTGTGACGTCCTCAACCAGAGGGGCATCCGGACCGAGTATTTCCCTCATTTTTTCCTCATCCTCGAAGGTGCTCTTTTTGGTCCCGACTGCAACTATTTCGATGCCAAGGTCCAAAAGCGCGGAAATGAACGACCAGCTTTTTACTCCGCCGGTGTAAAGCACAGCCTTCTTGCCGCGAAGGTTTGCATATTTTCTCAACTTCTCGTCGAGAATATTTTCTTCGGATGCAATGACCTGCTCAATCGCTTCGACTGCCGTAGGGGCGTATGGCGATACGCCCTTACATATCGCCCTAAGGGCTTTCGACATCTCGGTCTTACCGAAGAAGGACACTTCGACATAGGGAATGCCGTACTTGCGTTCCATTTCTTTTGCCACATTTATAAGAGCCCGGCTGCATACAACCACATTCAGCTTCGCTCTGTGCGCGTACGTGATTTCATCGAAAGTGGAGTCACCGGTAATCCTGGACAGGATGTTAATGCCTGCCTTCCTCAGAACGGGCTCGACGAGCCAGAGATCACCTGCTATGTTGTATTCGCCGATAAGGTTGATATCGGCACTGGTAATGCGTGGTGGTTCTCCGGTCCCTATGACATGTTCCAGCAGTACCTCGCCGGCAATCCTGTTGCCCAGATTTTTCGGCCCCACAAATCCGGGCGCATTCACCGGTATAACCCTTATGCCGATACTGCTCTCCGCTTTTTTGCAGACTGCCTCGATATCTTCGCCGATGAGACCGCTCACACAGGTGGCGTGTACAAAAATGGCCCTTGGATGCACCTCCTCGTTCGTCTTTACAATGGCCCGGTAAAGTTTCTCTTCAGAGCCGTAGACGATATCGAGCTCGCTCATATCTGTCGTAAAGCCCCACTTGTGTAGAGGCGTACGGCCGTTCGCCCCTACCCTCGATGACAGAGTCCCGCGCCCTTCCCATGAGCTGCCGCAGCAGGCTATGGGGCCGTGGATGATATGGGCAGCGTCCGCTATCGGCTGAAGCACGATCATCGCTCCATCGAAGGCGCACGATTCTCCACCCCTTGCGCGGCAAAGCTTTTCGCTCTTTTCGGTTGCGCATCCGCCCTGCATCAATCTGTCCACATTCGCAAGCATATCTATCTCCGGTAGGGGCGCGCAATACGCCCCTACATTGTTTATTATCGAATTACGTCAAAGCTGGTTGTATTGATCGTTGCGCGATCAAGTTCATCAAGCACCGTGTTCACAATAGAGGTCACGATGTTAAGCGCGCCCTGATAGCCTATGATCGGGAACCTGTGCAGATGATGCCTGTCAAATAACGGAAAGCCAAACCTTGCGAGCGGCGTACCTGTATCTCGCCACAGGAACTTGGAATATGAATTGCCTATCAGCAGATCAACAGGGTCGGTAAACATCAGTGATCTCAGATGCCAAAGGTCCTTGTTAACGTACACCTTGCCGCTTGCACCGCAAGGGCTTGAAGCCAGAAGCGCCTCCATATCTTCGAGGAAGTTCTTGTCGCCGTTGGTACATACGATGTGCACCGGCTCGCCTCCCATCTCCATGAGGATGCTAACCATGCCTAGCAGCAAATCAGGATCACCCACCAGAGCAAAACGCTTGCCATGAACATAAGCGTGAGAATCCACCATCGCGTCAACCACACGCCCGCGCTCGTCTTCAAGTTCCTGCGGGATAGGCTTGCCCGTGATCCTGCTCAACTCATCGAGGAACTCATCCGTATTCCTTACGCCGACAGGGATCTTCACCAGCGTCTTCTGGTTCCATTCCTTGTTGATGAAATCCATGGTTTTAAGAGTCGAATACTTCTGCATGGCCACCGTGCCCGTTGCATTTACCGAATCCATCGTATCTTCTATTGTAGTGAGACCTCGATAGATCTTCGCCTGGCCCGTGTTCGGAGCATCGAAAGAATCGCTGACATCCGCAAGCACCGTATGCTTTACATCCATCATGCCGAGGATGCGCTTGATCTCGCGGTAATTGCCGGTATAGGGATCGAAGCCTGCGATAACATTGACCTTGCCGTTGGGCTCGCCTTTTTTGCCCGCAGTAAGTGATTTCAGAATGCTTCGCATCATATTGTCGTATCCGACGATGTGGGAGCCGACAAAGCTCGGTGTATTGGCATAAGGAGTCAGCAGCTCAGGCGGAATGATTCCTTTTTCCTTTGCTCCCTTGGTATATGCGTTCAGATCGTCCCCGATGACCTCAGCGATGCAGCTCGTGAAGATGGCCATCATCTTGGGCTTATACAGCGCATACGCGTTTTCGAGGCCCTCGGTCATGTTGTTCAGTCCGCCGAAAACCGCGGCATCCTCTGTCATCGAGGAAGAGACCGCCTGTATCGGCTCCTTGAAATGGCGGTTTAGATGGCTGCGGAAATAGGCGACACAGCCCTGTGCACCCTGACAGAATGGGAGCGTATCCTCAAATCCCAGCGCGCAGTAAAGCGCGCCAAGCGGTTGACAAGCCTTAACGGGGTTTATCTTGATATGCTGCCTCGCAAAATTTTTCTCCTTATATTCTTCGGTTTTTGTCCATTCCGAAACCTTCTGCACCTCCTCGGATGTCGGGCAGCACTCGAACTCTTTCTTTCTTTCGAACTGTGCTTGATACTCAGGCTCCTGGAACAGTTCGCTGTGGTCTTTTATTTTCAGTTTTGACATGATATCCTCCGTTATTATTGTTGACTCCCGCCCGGTTGCCCTCTTATTTCTTCTTCCTGATCAGTTTCCACGTCGGGCTGTTAATGGTCGCATCCATGTCGCGTGCAAATACCCCGAATCCGTCGAAACCATGATAAGGCCCGGAGTAATCCCACGAATGCATCTGGCGGAACGGGACACCCATCTTGTGATAGGTATACTTTTCCTTGATGCCGGCCCCTACGAGATCCGGCCTGATCCTGTGTGTGAACTCTTCCAGTTCATACTCGGTTGCATCATCAATGATCAACGCACCCTCTTTCATCACACTGTATGTGCGTTTGTAATCATCATTGTGGGCGAACTCGTAACCGCTGGCTACGACTTCCATACCAAGATCTTCGTATGCGCCGATGGTATGGCGGGGGCGGAGACCTCCAACATACAGCATGACCGTCTTGCCTTCGAGACGCGGCTTGTACTTCTCGATCACTGCATCCATCATAGGCTTGTATTTGGCGATCATTGCCTCGGCCTTCTCTTTTATCGTGTCGTCAAATTGAGCTGCTATCTTCCTGATGCTCTCGTATATCTTCGTTGGGCCGAAGAAGTTGAATTCGAGCCACGGCGTACCATAAGACTCTTCCATGTGGCGGCAGATGTAATTCATCGAGCGGTAACAATGGATGAGATTGAGCTTGGATTTGTGCGCAATCCCCATCTCATTTACCGATGCATCGCCGGTCCACTGTGCGATGACGCGAAGGCCCATTTCCTCAAGCATCTTGCGGGATGACCATGCGTCTCCGCCGATGTTGTAGTCGCCGATGAGGGCGACGTCATAAGGAGTGCTGGTTTCGAGCTTCCCCTTGCCGAGGACATGGTCCCTGATCGTGTCGTTGGCGATATGATGCCCGAGAGATTGGCTGACGCCGCGAAAACCTTCACACCTGACAGGAACTATCGGCATGTTGAATTCCTTCACCTTCTTCTTGGCAACCGCCTCGATATCGTCGCCGATAAGACCGACCGGACATTCCGAAAGAATGCCTATTCCCTTGGCAAGCGGGAACATTTCCTTCAACTCCACGAGCGCGGCGTCGAGATGTTTGTCGCCGCCGTATACGATGTCCTTCTCCTGGAAGTCAGTAGTTATGTGCATTGTGCCGAAGGTATCGATGCCTGTCTGCCCATTGTAATAGTTGCGCCGCGCCCACCAGCTGTATTGCCCGCAGCCGATCGGGCCGTGGCTGATTGTGATCTGATCTTTAACCGGACCCCAGACAACACCCTTTGCACCCGCATATGCGCAGCCGCGGACTGTCATTACACCGGGACGAGATTTTACATTCGATTTCACCTGGCATGAAGCGCACTGCCCTGACGGATCATTCGGCGCTATGTGCCTTGCACGGACTTTCTTGGTTTTTTCCGGGTATACTTCAAGCACTTCGTCTATCATTTTCTTGGTATCTTCAATTGCCCTGCTCATTTATTTCCTCCCTGTTCTGTGGTGTTATCTGTACGCCAACATTCGCTGGAATGGAGACGCAGTAATATCGTTCAGATCTGCGCGCACTTCTGCAAACTCTGCCTAATCAGTAAAATCCGCTCAGCTATTTGCGTTCCGGTCGTGCTGAATTGCTACGCCACAGCCTCTTCGCTCTCCATAATGCCGAAGTCCATTAGAAGTTTCTCCAATTCGTCCATGCTTATCGGCGTCGGGATTACGAAGTTTGTATTGTCGGCAATCTTCTTTGCGAGTATCCTGTATTCCTCGGCCTGCGCGTGATGCGGAGAATATTCGATTACGGTTTTTCTCCTAAGTTCTGCGCGCTGCACCTCGTTATCTCTGGGCACGAAGTGGATCATTTGAGTACCGAGCTTGCTTGCGAGTTCGGAGATGAGTTCAAACTCCTTGTCGGTCTTTCTGCTGTTGCAGATAAGGCCACCGAGCCTCACGCCGCCGCTCTGCGCATACTTGAGAATCCCGCGTGAGATATTGTTGGCCGCGTACATCGCCATCATCTCACCGGAGGTGACAATGTAAATCTCCTTGGCCTTGCCCTCTCTGATCGGCATCGCAAATCCACCGCAAACAACGTCACCGAGCACGTCATAAAAGACAAAGTCGGTATCCGCCTCATATGCGCCGTTTTCTTCCAGGAAATTGATGGCCGTAATAACACCGCGGCCCGCGCATCCAACGCCGGGCTCCGGACCTCCCGACTCGGCGCAGCTTATGCCCTTGTACCCGGTAAGCAGCACTTCTTCTATCTGCAGGTCCTCTACCGTACCGCGCTCACGCGCAAGGTCCATGACCGTGTTCTGGGCCTTCCTGTTAAGAATCAGGCGTGTCGAATCCGCCTTGGGATCGCAGCCGACTATCATGCACTTGTGCCCTGCCTCGGCCAGACCTGCAACCAGGTTCTGTGTCGTAGTCGATTTGCCTATGCCGCCCTTTCCATAAATAGCTATCTGTCTCATGTATCTCCTCCTGTGGAAAATATGCCTTTCTCTCTCATTAGCAATAGCCGTGCCAAAGACCGCAAGCCCGTCATATCAACATTTCTCATTATTTTTACATCGCAATATTTGAACTTATTTGTTCTTTATTTTACTATTTTGTAGTATTAAGACAATAATGTATTTATATGCCGGGGCCATATAATCGCTGATTTTGTGGCTTTCGTCACTTAAACGGCAAACTGCGGGTGATATAGTTGATATTAGGAGCCATGCTGCGCTATTGTGCGGCGGCTATTGCCCTCCAATGGTAATAGTCGCCGCAGTCTTGTTCACTTAAAACTATTAAATATGCTGCCTTTTCGCCATGCATCTAGTAGCAAAGGGACAAAGCACAGTTTGCCTTCACTTTTGAGCAATTTTTATGATTAAAATCGAAGACGTGTAACGAATTCTGCATATTAAGATGCGTCGGAGGGTAGTTCACTGATATGGACACAGTCCCACTGAAAACATAGGTTATGCTCCGGAAGGCAAATGCTATCTTAACGTGGAATAAAGACGGAAGCACTTTTCTCTGTAGAGATGTTATAATTTTTTTAGAATTTATGCTGCAGAAAGGAGTACATTTTGAAGGGACTATTTAAGCTTTTTATACTTGCCGCTATCCTTTTTTGCGTGTCATCTATATTCAAAGGTGGAGACTACATAAGGTTTATCGGCAGCAAGACCGGGGTATATCTTCCATCTGTTGCTGCCCTCGCGGATAGTCTCAGGCTTGACTCATTCATAGCGCAGAGGAAAAGCCATGAACAACAGAAAGAAGAGAGCAAGCTAGCCAATTGATATCCGGAAGCGCCTGTCGCAGTCTTATCTTGTGCAGTATATGATTGGACAAATCATCCTTTATGTGAATTGCTTTTATAATTGTCAGAAGCATTAAATGAAATAGAATGATCGTAAAAATCAAAGCCAAAAAGCTCCGCGTTGGTATGCATGTAATAATACCTGCGTCATGGTTCGACCATCCTTTCAGAACCGGCAACTTCAAGCTCAAGTCTGAAGACCAGATTCTCAAGATAATCAGGAGCGGCTTTGTTGAGGTGCAGATTGATACGGATAAAGGAGATACAGAGGCAAAGCCTGAATCAGATTCTGTCAACAACGGGGATGTAGCAGCGGAAACATGGCAGCCCGGCAATGTCGTGCCGGCCGCATTGCTGGAGGCCATCCACGATAAGAACCTTGAGCCGCAAAAAAGAGCTTCTGTCGTGTATGAATCCTCTGTAGAACTCATGGGCAAATTGCTTGAAGACCCGAAAGCTGAAAATATTAGAGAAGCGAAACTTGGAATTTCAGAAATCGTAGATATGGTATTTTCACAAGATGACACATCTCATTATCTTCTCAGGATAACATCGCATGATTATTATACTTACACACACTCGGTCAACGTCGGCATTTTTGGCATTATGTTAGCGAAAGAGCTTTTCAGGCGCTCAGACGCTCATGACATGCATGAGCTTGGTGCAGCTTTTTTTCTGCATGACCTCGGCAAAATTCGTATAGACCCCGCGATAATCAATAAACCCGGCAGATTGACCGACGCCGAAATGGAAGAAATGAAAAAGCACCCCAATTTCAGCTACAAGATCCTAAAAGAAACAAACCAGTTGTCAGAAGAGTGTGGGATTATCGCGATGCAGCATCATGAGCGTGAAGATGGCAGCGGATATCCAAGAGGCCTGAAAGAAAATCAGATACACATTTATGGCCGGGTTTGCTGCATTGCAGATGTTTATGATGCGCTGACCGCAGAGCGCTCATACAAAGCAAGGTTATCGTCCTTTGAAGCCTTGAAGTTGATGAAAGAGAAAATGCTGAGACATTTCAACGAGGAGATATTCGAAAAGTTTGTTCTGCTCTTTACTGAATCTACCCGCCAAACTTAAATTAAACGCTCAGCTCTCATACCGATTAACTCAGAATCAAACTTCTCGGGCAGGCTACGGGTTATATCAGCAAAGTGTTATCATTCATAACCTCTTTCGCCAGGTCAGCATAAGCCTTTGCTCCAGGTGAGTTTGGCGAATAAATAGCCACCGGCTTACCATGCCCCGGGGCCTCAGCCAAAATGATATTGCGCGGTATCACTGTATCGTAAACTTTTGTTTTGAAAACTTTCCTCACTTCGTCGGCGATTTGTTTCGACAGAGAAATATGGCGATTGAACATCGTCAACAATATTCCTTCCAGGTCGAGCGCCTCATTGAAGCTTCCGCGGATGCGCCAAAGAAGCTTAATTAAAAGGCTCAAACCTTCAAGCGCAAAATATTCACATTGCACAGGGATTAGCACCGAATTTGAGGCCACTAGAGCATTTAAAGTCAACAAGCCAAAAGAGGGCGGGCAATCGATTAATATATACCTGAAATCTTTCTTAAGTGGCTCGATGATACGCCTAAGCGCGGTCTCACGCTCATTTTTCTCCAGCAGGTCGAGTTCCGCCCCGAACAGGTCCATCGTTGCAGTTATAACATACAGCCCGTCAATACCGGTTGCTATTATCGCGTCGTTCACAGGAACCCCTGCAGCATAAATATCGTAAAGGCCGTACTTCATCTGTTCCTTCTTTACGCCCATTCCACTCGTCAGGTTGCCCTGGGGGTCAGAATCTATTACCAATACTTTTTCTTTTTCAAGTGCGAGGAAGGCTGAGAGGTTCAGAGCGGTGGTTGTCTTGCCTACTCCACCCTTCTGATTGGTTATCGCAATTATCTTGCTCACTGCAGATGATTCTGCATGGATTGTATATTGTATTTCTTAATCTTGTAGCCGATCTGGCGGCACGACAGACCCAGAAGACGCGCAGCCCTGGCCTGCACCCAGCCGGTCTTTTTCAGGGCGTCCAGAATCTTGGTCTTCTCGATATCCTCAATGGCTGAAGGAAGCGCGTCCTTCATATGTACACCATATCGCGCCTTCATCGTCTGATTCTTGATTGCTATCGGCAGATCGGCATCCGTAATAATATTGCCTCTAGCCATTACTACGAGCCGTTCTACAGTGTTCTCAAGTTCTCTGACATTGCCTGGAAAATCATAATTGATCAAAATGTCAAGAACATTGGGAGCCAGAGTTACAGCTTTGCCGTTTTCATCATTGAAACGACGAAGGAAGTGATCAACCAGCAGTGGTATGTCCTGTTTCCGATCCCTCAGAGGTGGCATGGCTATCGGCACAACATTCAATCTGTAAAATAGGTCCTCTCTGAATTTGCCGTCGCGCACCAGCACTTCAAGATCCCGGCTCGTTGCTGCTATCAATCGGACATCTACCTTTATCGTTTTTTCTCCCCCGACCCTTTCGAATTCCTTCTCCTGCAGCACTCTTAATATCTTCGGCTGTAATGCCAAAGGCAGATCGCCTATTTCATCAAGAAATATGGTGCCTCCATCGGCCAGCTCAAAACGCCCCTTCCGCATGGCAGCTGCACCTGTAAACGCGCCTTTTTCATGTCCAAAAAGTTCAGATTCCAGAAGCCCCTCCGGGATGGAAGCACAGTTGAATTTGATGAAAGGTGCCTTGGAGCGCGGACTCATATAATGTATGGCTTTGGCAACCAGCTCCTTTCCCGTCCCGCTTTCACCAAGCAAAAGAACATTGGCCCGCGAAGGAGCTACACGGTGAATGGATTCAAACACCTCCTGCATGCGGTCCGATTGCCCGATGATATTTTCAACTTTGTACTTGCCCTTGAGCTGGAGTCTCAGATTCTCCTTTTCGGCCTGGAAGGCCGCCCTCTCCTTTTCGACCTCTTCATACAGCTTTATGGATTGAGCCAGCAACGAGGCTATGATCTTAAGCAGTCTAAGGTCTTCCTCAAAAGTTATTCCTTTGACAAAAAGCCTGTCCACGCTGAGAACTCCCAATATTTCATTCTTGAACTTTATGGGAACACAGAGAAAGGCTATGTTTTCTTTCTTTATGAGTTCACGCGATCTGGTGCGGTTCAAAAAGAGAGGCTCCTCACCTATATTAGGGATGACAATAGGAGAGCCATGTTTAGCTACCTGACCTATGATTCCTTCCCCTATTCGGTAACGTCCTCTCTTGATCTCTTCTTCATTCATGCCGTATGCAGCCAGTATAGACACCTCTGAACCACTGCGCAGCGCCACCGTCCCACGGTTCATGTCAAGGTATTCGGAGAGTACTCCCATAACACCCCTGAAATTCGCCTTCAGATTTAATGAAGAGCCCAGCAGCTTGCTGATTTCATATAACGCGGTGATTTCTACAGTCTTCCCTGCATGTCTTGACATAGTGCTTGTTAGTCTAATGAAATTGCAACAAAATTGTAAAGATACTTGACGCAAATGTAGGAAACCTTATGTAACCCCAATCATCATTATTTGCATACAAATATGTGGTACAAAATCAACGTATGGCTCCAAAAGCCATTGCAAATACTGCGTTGAAAGTATCATGTGAAACAACGCGCAGATGTGTCCTTTGGCCTTGATATCATAAAGAATCCATAGTGGGAAGCTTTGCGTTTGCACTCAGAACAGGCCAAGATATGGATAACGGATCATGAAAGCTTGAGGGTTTACTGACTTGCGGAAAGCTATCTTTATCCATTAACATCTATAAGTTACATTGCGACATTAAGATACATGTTTAGCGTGCTTTTATATGACATCTGATCTTGATGAAAACGATGCCCGCCTATACCGCGCTGTTGATGCGCGCATGCTCGTTCCTGGCACGCGCCTTCCGGTAGACATATATTTTCGTCACGGGGGACAGATCACTTCTCTGTTTCTCAGAGGAACTGTTTACACCGGAAAAGCTCGCGACATCATAATGACGAAAGACATCAGAGGCATTTATATACGATCAGCCGACAAGAAGAGGTTTGAGGAATACATTGCTGACGCTAACAGTACTCAGTCTCCTGCAAAGAAAGAGACAATACCGCCGGCCTATCAACAGCTGAAAGCATCAACCTTTAACCAGGACGATTTTTTCCAGATAGACCGGGATGCACTTGTACCATCATCAGAAATTCCTTTCGATCTATATACGCGCGATAACGGAGATATCCGGCTTCATGTCGAAGCATCTGAAAAATATCCTGTCAGACTAAGCAGCATACTGCTGGCTATTAAGGGCGATATCCTGATAGATAACACAGACATTCCTCTTTATAAAGAATATCTCAAGCTTCACACAACTGAATTAAAGACTGTATCAGACCGGATAAATGCAAAGATAGTTGCAACTCTGCTTAAAGAAAACTCGAAACTGACCGTCCAGAACGCTCTCTTGAATCCTCATAGCGCAGAGGTTATTAAGGCCTCAAGCGAAGAAGTCAATGCTATAATTGATTCAGTCTTTGGAAACAGAGACATCCTCTACCATTTGATAGATATTCGTCACTTTGATTATTACACTTATACTCATTCGGTAAATGTGGCAGTAATGTCGATAGGCATGGGCATCAATGCCGGAATGAGCAGAGAAATGGTAGAACGCCTGGGCATAGGCACACTGCTTCACGATATAGGCAAAAGTGCTGTCAATAGCGATCTGATCAATAAACGTGAAGTGATCAGCGAATCAGAATTTGAAATCATAAAAAAGCATGTACAGGAAGGGGAGAAACTCTTGCAGAGCCATCATGGCATCTCTTATGAATCAATCGCCGCTCTTAAAGAGCACCATGAAAAACTCTCCGGAAATGGTTATCCCCGTGGCCTGTCCGGTACGGAAATATCTCTGCCCGGCAGGATAGCGTCTATTGTCGACAGCTACGACGCATTGATAACAAACAGGCCTTATAAGCCGGCGTTTACACCATTTTACGCCATCTCTACGCTTATGCATGAAAAAGCCGATTACGACAGCGATCTCCTGAAAACCTTCATAGAAATGCTCGGACGCGTAAAGTAACTGCGTCTTACTTAATGCTATAGTATTCCTTGTACCACTCAACGAACTTGCCGATTCCATCTTCGATTGAAGTGGCCGGTTTGAATCCAGTATCTTTCATCAGATCGTCGACATCAGCATAAGTCGCAGGCACGTCCCCAGCCTGGATGGGCATCATATTCTTTTCAGCCTTCATGCCGATTGCCGATTCGAGGACTTCTATAAACTTAAGCAGTTCGACCGGATTGTTATTCCCGATATTGTATAACCTGTAAGGCGCATAACTGGTAGCCGAATCCGGGCAGTCGCCACTCCATCTCAGATTTGGAGCAGGCACAAGGTCGATGACTCTGATCACCCCTTCAACAATATCGTCTATATAAGTGAAATCCCTGCGCATCTTACCATAGTTGAAGACATCAATAGGCTTCTTTTCGACTATTGCCTTAGTAAACAGAAAGAGCGCCATATCAGGTCTTCCCCATGGGCCGTATACTGTAAAAAAGCGAAGGCCTGTGGCCGGTATTTTGTAAAGGCTCGCATATGTATGTGCCATGAGCTCATTTGCTTTCTTGGTGGCTGCATATAGGGATACAGGGTGGTCAACATTGTCGTGAACTGAAAAAGGCATTTTAGTATTGGCGCCATATACTGAACTGGATGATGCAAAAACCAGATGGCCTACATTATTATGTCTACAGCCTTCAAGCACATTCAGAAATCCTACTATATTGCTGTCTATGTAAGAATATGGATTCTTCAGGGAATACCTGACACCGGCCTGGGCAGCAAGATTGACTACCACATCAAAGCCGCTTTCAGCGAAAAGCTTCGCAATACCAACTCTGTCCTGCAAATCCAACTTGACAAAGCGGAAGCCTTTTCGACCTTCAAGTCTTTTCAGCCTCGCAAGTTTCAGCTTGATATCATAATAGTCATTGATGTTATCGAGCCCGGAAACCTCATCGCCACGGTCCAGCAGCCTGGCGCTCAGACTGGTTCCGATAAATCCGGCGGCACCCGTGACAAGAATTTTTTTATTCATTTGCCCTCCTCGATCTCCTTAATATACCGATCCCTGACTTTAGTCCCATGTGAAAGCGAACACCCTGATGCCGTAATAAACCTGGCATCAGATATTACCAAAAAGTTAGCTTTTTTTTCGCCGCAACTGGCCAAATGCAATCATAAGAATGCTGCATTAATTCTACCACTCAGACACGAATGCAAGAATTTCTGGTTATCCATCCCGGAGAAAATGACCTCAAAGCCGGCATTTAAAAAGACGGCACAGCATCTCACACCATGAAAAATCGTAACCAGTTAAGTCTATATGGTTCTTATACGAACACTAGTTATCCGGCATAACGCTTAAAGAAGGCAGCATTGAAAAAATATTATTCAGTATGCTGCTTACTGTCGGCATGCTTGTAATCTCGTATCTTAAGCGTTCCGTTCAGTTTAACCAGGAGCATACTATAAGTCCCTCTTACGACTTTAGCAGTCGCTCCATCAGGTCCAGTCTTTAGAGTGTACAGTCCGCTCACTGCGACTGCTGTCCTCTCTTTACTTATTATCATATTCCCCATAGCCATTCGGATCCGGCCTTTCTTAAAAAAGGCCTTATAATAATCTCGGATGCCCTGATAATCCATGCCATTCTCCACCGCCAACTGCGAATAACAGGAAAGGTAAGCTGCCAGATCCCCCTTTTCGAAGGCCGTTTCCATTCGTGATATAAATGCGTTTACATCCTCAGTCATGCGGACCGTATGTTCTGCACCTGAAAGCTTAGCAATGACATCAACTCTGGAATCAATCTTTGCTTTACTTTCAATTTTGCCGGCTTCTTTCCCTACAGATTTATTATCAGAGGGCACCTGCAAAGTCCTTTGGTCTTCATTATGAGGGAGGGTTGCGGTTATCAATGTTTGTGGCGCCTGAGGCTTGACATATTGCATTCCCACCACTGCCGCAAGAGCCACCAGCAAAACCACCGCAATAGAAGAATACTCGTGCAGCGGTTTCATGGCTTTCAAAAATTTGTTATCAGAATCTTTATGACTTTTGTCTTTATCCAGAACTGCCTGCCGTTGACGCGTTGCCTCTTCAAGCCTTTTGTCCAGTTCGCTCATTACTTAACTCCCAAATGATAGACAGCTAATAAGAGATTTCTTCGCAGCCAGGGTTACCTGACAACCTTCTCGACTTTATTCCCAGGTGCTTTTTCAATCAACAGCGCCACTGCTGCTTCCAGCACTTGATTATCTGTTGATTCCAAAGTAACCATTACAGAATAGTTCTGATTGTCAAGAACTGGATAAGAGCCGATCTTGACTTCCTTAACAGCTGCAACAACTTCATTCAGACTTACTGCAAGTGCAGATTCCGATTCTTTATAATAAATTCTAGTCAAAAATTTCTTTGGACCGTTAAAGCGGTGCTCGACGGCATGATACTTGGTCACAAGCAACTGCGGTATTCCCGGGAAAACATAGACATTCCGGAACTTGATCAGCGGAAATCTCAGGTTACCATCTGAGATAAGTTCGGCCCCTTCAGGGATTGCAGCCATTTTAATCTGTTCGGCTGTAAGAGTTGTATAGCGCTTTTCCAGAATGCCCTTCAGCAAACCGCTTATCACAGTTCGCACACCGAAAGCCTTGGATATCCCATCTATGGTCACATCGTCATGAGTTGGCCCAATCCCGCCGGACGTAAAAACATGATCGTACAGCTCAGAAAACAAGGCAACCTCATGAGCAATATCATCGATGTTATCCGGTATCACAGAGATACGGCATACATTTATGCCGTTGGACCACAGCTGTCCAGCGAGGAAATAGGAGTTTGAATCATGGACCTTGCCGGTCAATATCTCATCCCCGATAATTATTATGCCCGCTGTATTTAACGCTGCCATCAGACCAATTATATCACTTTTTAGTCTATCAAAATGACCAACAGGCGTAACTGTCTTCAACTATGATGATTCATTTTGGAGACCCTTAAAGGCGATAATGCTGTCCTCAAAGACTGCTATGCGTTGGTCAGAATATCTCAACTCCTCAAGACAAAAGGCCCTTTGTCTGCGTGCGAAGTCGTCTTGCAGATTCTTTTCAAGCCCGGCAAGATTCAACAACTGAACGATCATATGCGTAGGGATTGCCGTTTCAAGTATGCCATCCCCAAGAAGAAACCTTGAAAAGACAGTCTGTTTTCTGAGTTCACCCAGCAAGTTATTCATAAAACCGCTCTGTTTAAGCATGCCTCTCCTGAAGCGGCTAAAGGCTTCGGAATATTGCGCAGATACAAACCGCCCATCTTTCCATATAACATTTTCAGTTTCACTGCCGGGAGCATATCCGCTGCATTTTCTGAACGCTGATTCATGCTGAGATAAAAAAACGATATTCTGCTTTTCTTCAGGATAAATTGCACAAAAAGGCATTATTGTGCATTGGTAAGGTTTTCGACCTTCTTTTTGCAGAGTACAGAGATTATCAGAGCCCAGCCGTGAACATCTGTTTTTTCGCCAATTTCCAGCTATGAAGTCTCCGACAATATAGAACTTACCGAGCCTGGTGCCTATTGCTTCAAGGAATGCTTCGTGCCCTTCATCCAGCGGAGCGTATTTTCTAAAACCGATTGTTATAGGAAAGGCATCGTACAGTCGCACGATTTCGTCTATTGTTATCATGGTAGCACCGCCGCAACACTTGGCAGCGCACTCTGATACGCACTTGAAATTACATATAGCGCCGGCAGAGTTCATGCATATATAGTACCACCTTTCCTTGCCCTAAGTCTTTTCCGGATGTTATTTTATGAGGATGAACTTTGCGAATTTTCAAAAACCAAGCCGCTATATTGACAACGAATTCAACGTGATAAAGAAAGACGGGCCATTATCTGTTCGCTTTGCCCTTGCTTTTCCTGACACCTACGAGGTCGGCATGTCGCACCTTGGACTGCGCATGCTTTATGACATTATCAATGGTCTGCCATTTGCAGCAGCCGAGCGTGTATTTGCACCATGGACTGACATGCATCAATATCTGAAGAAAGAAAAAGTTCACTTGGCCTCGCTGGAATCCGGCACTCCATTGGCTGAGTTCGATATTGTAGGATTCAGCCTTCAATACGAACTCTCCTACACAACTGTTCTCGACATGCTCGATCTGGCATCAATTCCACTGAGGACTGCCGAAAGGATGACATTTGCAAAACCTTTGCCTTTAATAGTTGCCGGCGGGCCCTCGACTGTAAATCCTGCTCCAATGTCGCCATTTATAGATGCTTTTCTAATCGGAGACGGTGAAGAAGCAATAGTTGAACTTTCCGAAGTGGTGAACCTCTGGAAAGCAGGCGGGGGATCCAGAGAAGAACTCCTGCAAAAAATATCGCTCATTGAAGGTTTTTACGTGCCTGTTCTTCATAAAAAATCCATGCGCGTCAAACGCCGCTTCATAAAGGATCTCGATGCAGCTTCATTTCCGGAACATCAAATAGTGCCGTACACCCAGATAGTCCATGATCGCATCAGCATTGAAGTCGCCAGAGGCTGTACAATGGGCTGCAGGTTCTGCCAGGCCGGCGTAATTTACAGGCCCCTGAGAGAAAGAAGCCCGGAAAGAGTTCTGGAAATCGCAGAAAGGGCATTAAACAACACCGGATATGATGAAGTTTCTTTTGCATCGCTTAGCGCCGGGGATTATAGTTGTCTGCTTCCCTTAATAACTGCTTTCAATAGTAAATATCGCTCCTCCCGCATTGCTGTAGCGCTTCCATCTCTGAGGGTTGCATCTGTAGACAAGGCAGTTCTGAACGAAATCAAATCAGTAAGAAAAACCGGATTTACTATGGCGCCGGAGGCTGCAACAGAACGTCTGCGGAGCGTAATAAACAAGGACTTTACTGATAATGACTATGAACGCGCATTGCACGCTCTTTTTGATGCAGGATGGCTTACCCTTAAATTGTACTTCATGATCGGCTTGCCAACAGAGCACAATGAAGATCTTGAGGCAATCAATGAAATGGCGATGAAGGCCTTAAGGATTGCCAAGGGAAAGAGCGGGAAATTCGTCAATATCAACATTACAGTATCCCCTTTTATTCCAAAGCCACACACGCCATTTCAATGGTACGGACAGATAAGCCTGGAAGACATGCGACAGAAATTAGCTTTTTTGAGACATTCAATAAATGCAAAAAAGTTCAAATATAAAGGACACAATGAAGAGATGAGTTTCTTGGAGGCTGTGTTTGCGAGAGGTGATGAAAAACTTGCCGATTTGATCGAAACAGCCTGGAGACTGGGTTGCAGGCTCGACGGATGGACCGAATTCTTCGATTTCTCCAAATGGATGCAGGCAATGGAAGCTGTCGGGATTAATGGCGCCGCGTATGCTGAGAAAATATTCGCAGAAGACGATCCCTTGCCTTGGGACCAAATAGACGTCGGTGTCGAGAAACCCTTCCTCTACAACGAATACAGAAAAGCAATAGAGGGCAAAACCACAGCAGACTGCAGAAAAGCCTGCACAGCCTGCGGTTTGAAATGCAAAGAGGCCGGCACAACTGCAGAAGTGCGTCATACTGAGTCGAGGCAAAATGGGTCAGCTAATCAGCCTGTTGGCTGCAATATCAAGCCAAAGGTCCGCGTGAGAGTTGAGTTCTCCAAAACAGGCAGCCTTCGCTATCTGTCCCACCTGGAACTTTTGACTGCAATCACAAGAGCCTTGCGAAGGGCCAATATCCCGTTCGACTACTCCAAGGGATTTCACCCCAAACCAAGCCTATCCTTTGGCCCGCCACTAAATGTCGGGGTAGCTGGGCTCAAGGAGTATTTCGACATGGAGGTCTTCACCCCGTTTGATGTAGAATTATATGGTGTAAAATTGAATGGAACTTTACCTGAAGGCCTGAAGATCGCCAGGATGTCGATTATTGAAGATAACAGGCCTTCGTTAACTGGATTTGTAACAAGATACGAATATGTCATTGGCGTCCGGAAAGAAGTTGCCGTTGGAGTCGACACTGCCGCTCCCAATCTACCCGGAGCCTTTGGGAACCTGCTTGTCCAGCGCGAAAGCAAGGAAGTGGACATTCGGCCTTGCGTAGAATCTGTCAAGAAATTAGAAATTGTAAATGGGCATTTCCGTCGTATATTCGGGCATGATCTGGTTTGGGCATTTAAATTGGTTCTGAGAGATCAGGATGATGTGAAGATAAGGCTTAGTGAAATATCCGAGGTACTCTTCGGCATGAAAAAGGAAGAGCTCTCAATTGTTCGGATGCGCATGTTCGGACGAGAAGTCGGCATCGATGAGTGGAAGGAGCCACTGTGACAAGTGAACTCATAATTAATGTTACCAGGGAAGAGAGCAGGGTCGCTCTGCTGGAAGGCGGACAGGTCGTCGAATTATATATTGAACGCAAGAAAGATACCAGCCTTGTGGGCAATGTCTATAAAGGCAAGGTATTAAAAATACTGCCTGGAATGCAGTCTTCATTTGTTGATATCGGGCTCGAAAAGGCAGCCTTCCTCTATGTTTCGGATATAATGCCCAACATTGACGATTTTTATGCGCCCTTTATGGAAAACAATTCAGAAGATGACGAAGAACGGGATGACCCGCCTACTCCGACCGAAACCTCGAAACCGTTGCCTATAGAAGAACTAATTCAGGAAGGCCAGGAAATTCTTGTTCAAGTGGCAAAGGACCCGATGGGCACCAAAGGCGCACGAGTTACATCCTATGTAACGCTTCCGGGAAGATATTGTGTGCTTATGCCTAATGTGGAGCATATCGGCATATCACGGAGGATTGAAAAGGAAGAGACAAGGGAGCAGCTCAAGGCGATAGCAAACGAAATAAAGCCGAAGGGCTTCGGCATAATCATGAGAACTGCCAGCGAGGACGCCTCGGCTGACGAGATCAAGCGCGACCTGGAGTTTCTCCTTCTTGTATGGGAGAACATACAGAAGAAGAAAGACAAGGTGTCGGCGCCGGTGCTCCTATACAGCGACCTCGATCTCGTATTCAGAAGCATCAGGGACTTCATGAGCCATGAGGTTTCGAGGCTTGTTATAGATTCGCCGGATGAGTTCGAGAGCCTTTGCGAGTTTGTGAAGAGCTACTTCCCGAGATTGCTTGAACGTATCGAGTTGTATGAGGGGAGAGAACCGATATTTGACGCCTTTGCTATAGAGCTTGACGTATCTCGGGCTCTTGAGCGCAAAGTTTGGCTCAAATCAGGAGGATATATAATAATCGACCAGACTGAAGCCATGACAGTTATAGACGTAAATACCGGCAAGTTCGTAGGAAAAGAGAGTCTGGAAGACACAATACTTAAGACCAACCTTGAAGCCGTGAAAGAGACAGCCTATCAGATAAGGCTGAGAAATCTGGGTGGCATAATAATCATGGATTTCATCGACATGGAAAAGCCGGAAAACAGGGAAAAGGTTTTCAATGCCCTTGTCGAAGCTATGAAAAAGGACCGCGCCAAGAGCACCATTTACAATATATCTGAGCTTGGCATAATCCAGATGACCAGGAAACGCGTCAGGGAAAGCCTCGGCAGGGTACTATGCGAGCAGTGCCCTTATTGCGAAGGCAAGGGATTTGTGAAGTCAGCACGCACAGTTGCATACGAGATATTCAGAAAGCTCAGGAAGATGAATCTGCCGAGCGGCAAGATGGCGGTAATCACGGCAAATTCGGTTGTTGCCGAGCTGCTGTCCGATGAGGAAAGATACGGGATTGAAGAGCTTGAGTCAAACTTTAATATCAAGCTCATCGTCAAGGAGGATTTCAAACTCCACCAGGAGCACTTCGAGATTACGGTGCTATAAGAAATAGGGGTATCAGAGCGGTAAAATTGGAAAGGTCCCGACAGTCCGGATTTCTGTGCGATGTCTGGGTTCTCAGGGCCGCGCAAGCGGGCAGGGCAAATATACTACTGCGATTGAACATTCTTTTCTGTTCGAATCTGACATCTTATGCACAAGCGCTAATTCATCGCACTGAAATCTGGACTGGCGGGACAGTCATACAAAGCTGCTTTGCGACAATCGAATATGAACGAGAAATACGATACACTTCTTGACATTCTGCGCGGTATGAATTCCGTAGTCCTGGCCTTCTCAGGTGGGGTGGACAGCACATTTCTTCTCAGGGCCATAAAGGATTCAGGGATAAGAGCAATGGCGGTCATCGCGTCATCGGCAACAATGCCCGAAAGTGAGTTCAAGAATGCAGTACAGATGGCAGCACTGATCTGCATGCCTTATCGCGTGATCACCACCGCAGAACTAGAAAATCCGGATTTCATCCGTAACCCGGCTAACCGATGCTTCTATTGCAAAGATGAACTGTTCATTAAACTTTTCAGGATCGCTGATGCTGAAGGATATGAAAATGTGGCAGACGGCAGCAATATAGACGATCTAAAAGACAAGAGACCTGGAAGAGAAGCGGCATTGCGGCATGGCGTGCGGAGCCCTCTTATTGAAGCAGGCATAGGGAAAGCCGAAATCAGAGAACTTTCGCGAGTTCTTGGCCTGCCTACCTGGTCGAAGCCGTCAGCGCCTTGTCTGGCAACCAGATTCCCATACGGCATGAAAATAACCAGAGAAGGACTCAGGATGGTTGAAGAATCTGAAGAGTTTCTCAGGTCTTTGGGCTTCTCAGAACTGCGCGTGCGGAACTATCATGCCGGTCTTGCCAGCATTGAGGTCCGCCTTGAAGATATTGGATCCTTGTTCCTTCCGGATAAGAGGCAAAAAATAGTGAACTACTTCAGGGCGCTTGGGTTCCGGCATATCACCGTCGACATCGAAGGCTTCAGGAGCGGTAACCTAAATGAATAGCGCCGTTGCATCCAAGCTATCTCTCTGCGTCAAATGTGGCAGCTGTAAGACGCAATGTCCGACAGGCATTGAATTCGCCAACGAGGGTATGAGTGCGCGCGGAAGAATCGCGCTGCTAAAGAAACTCGCCTCTGGAGAGCTCGAACCCTCCGATGCACTTGACGATCGTATCTTCAGCTGTTTACTTTGCGGCGCATGCAATTCCTTATGCCCCCTCGGCATTCCCATTACCGAAGCAATATACGACGGCAGGAGGAAACTGAGCAGAAGGAAGAAACACTGGATGTTCAAATTCGCAATGAAATATGCCTTTAGCAATACCTCCAGAGCGTTCAATATCCTGCAAACATTAGAAAATATCGGTATGACACGACACCTAAACCGTCTTAAACCGTTCAATGCACTGAAGGAGCTTTGCGGAGATATTCCGAAGGACCGTCTGAGAAGCGGCCCTACCGTTTTCAGGGTTTCAAATCCGATAGGCAGAATTGCGCTGTTTGCCGGATGCACGGTTGATTTCCTCTATCCGTCTATGGGCAATGCACTTATCCAGTCATTGAATGCTCTTCAATATGAAGTCGTACTTCCGAAGGGCGAAGTTTGCTGCGGAGCTCCGCTGTTAAGCTTGGGACTGAAAGACAAAACCGCCGCTCTTGCGGAAAAAAACCTGAACGCATTCAAAAGACTCAAAGCAGAGGCTGTCATAAGCTTATGTCCCACCTGCACGCACTTTATCAGCCATGAATACAGGGAACTAGTCGGCGAAGGTATAGACAATGCGGTTGACATTTCACGTTTCCTTTGCGACAACCCTGCAGCAGCATTGCAGGCGGGGCAGCATGGAGGCGGACACAGCGTTATTTATCATGATCCATGCCATTCGATTAACTACCTCGGGGTGAAAAATGAGCCGCGAAGTCTTTTGAAAACACTTGGATTCCGCGTTATTGAACCTGCAGAAAAAGGTTGCTGCGGCATGGGAGGTACTGTTAGACTAATGTACGGAAACGTATCGCAGAGCCTGCTTGAACAGCGAATCCAGGCTTTTGGACTGGGCAATAGCAATACGCCTGAAATGATAGTCACTTCCTGTCCCAACTGTATCCTTCAACTCAGCAGCAGGATCAAGGACAGGCCGGTTAAACATATTATCGAAATCATTGCAGCAAGCATGAAAAGGAGATCATAGTGTCGGACAAGCCAAAGACAAATAAATTCGAGATCCTAACACCCCAGGGATTTGAAGAGACGGGCAAGCCCAAAAAGATGAAGTTCGTAAAGAAGACCGAATGCGACCGATGCGGCAACTGCTGCTCAGGCAGTACGCCTTCGCTCTATAAAGAAGATTTGGATATGTTTCGCTCAGGTGTTCTTTCTTTCGATAACACTTTCACTATCAGAGTAGGCGAGATCTTCAGTGTGCCTGGAGATCAGGAGACTTACAGAGCATTTGTCGAGCTGATCAAGATAAAGCCCAAAGAAGGCAACGAGGTGTGTACTTTTTATAGCGAAGACAAGGGCTGTGCAATTTATGCCAACAGGCCGTCACAGTGTGCTGATTACGCCTGTTGGGAAATGAACGATGCGATGACGGGGCTGGAAGGAAAAGCTCTAAAAAGAAAAGACCTCTTCGGAGACATCGAACTGCTTTCCGATCTCATTGCGCGGCATGAAGAACTCTGTTCATATGAAAGACTGTCTGACGAGCTCGAAAAAGCTTCCGCCGGGGATGAGGCTGCAGCAGCCGACATTGCCGATATGCTTGACTACGACAGCTTCGTAAGGGATTATGTAACTGAAAAATTCAACATACCTGCGACCGCTCTTGATCTGATCTTTGGAAAACCCATGGTCGGCCGCATCAAAGAATTCGGGCTGAGGGTCGAAAAAGAAGGCGATGAATTCGTGCTTCTTCCGCTAAAGAAGGAAGATCGCCCGAATAGCTAGACTTTAACGTTGCATAAACAGGAAGCGAGGAACGCCTCAAAGTCTTTAAAATGCGATGCTGAGACCATACTCATCAAGAATGCAGGATGTGACCATTTGTGATTTCCTGTTTATTGATGAATTTATGGGTATTAAAATCTTCATAGGTATCGCTTTAAAGCCTTTGGTTCATCCCTCCCATCCTGTTGTTGGAAATATTGTGCAATTATAAGATAAATTGAAATTGTTGGAGGAGAAATGAAATTCTTTATCGACACAGCAAATATTGAAGAGATCAGAAAAGCCTGGGAGCTTGGTGTTATAGATGGTGTTACTACTAACCCATCACTCATCTCCAAAGAAAAGAAAGAGCCGGTCGCTCTTTTCAAGGAGATTTGTTCGATCGTCGACGGGCCGATCAGCGCCGAGGTTATCGGGACCAAGGCCGATGAAATGGTCAGAGAGGCTGAAGAGCTCGCGAAGATTCATGAGAACATCGTTGTCAAGATACCGATGATCGAGGACGGGCTGAAGGCGGTCAAAAGGCTGACTGCTTCCGGAATCAAGACAAATGTAACTCTGATCTTCTCGCCGAGTCAGGCGCTGCTGGCTGCCAAAGCCGGCGCCACATATGTGAGCCCGTTTGTGGGAAGGCTCGACGACATCAGCCACACGGGAATGGATATTGTGGCCGACATCCAGACCATCTACGAGAACTACATGTTCGACACAGAGATAATCGTTGCCAGCATCAGAAACCCGCTGCATGTGGTGGAGGCTGCTCGCATCGGGGCGGACATTGCCACGATCCCATACAGCGTGATCGGCCAGCTCATCAAGCACCCGCTGACCGATATCGGACTAGAAAAATTTCTGAAGGATTACGAGAAGGTCAAAGCGGCAAAGTAATCTATAGTTGCATAGATCTTGGGGAAGGCAAAGATGGAAGGGATGAACCAAAGGCTTTCAAGAGATACCTTGGCTGATTTTCATATGCAACAAACAGATCAAAAACAGGAATACACTTTTGACCAAGTCTGCAATTGGTGACATAATATAGTCTCAGCATCTCATTTGAAAGACGTTGGGACGTTCTTTCAATAGCGACAATACAAAGACAAGGTAAAGACATTTGCAAGTGTCATGAAACAGCCGTATCTGTTGATTACACCGAGAGATGATACTGTTAAGCCGTCCAATCGCGCAGCCCTATTTGAAACCGACATGAAAAACAATCCTCAGCAAAGCATTTTGGGAGTCGGTCCATGGCTGGCAATAGTCGGCGTTGTTATGTTGTTGCTGGTATTATGTCTCTACCAAACATTGGGCTTTTCAATACGTGCAGCTGAGAGCCATGCACAATGGATGCGGGCCGTTGGATTGTGCTGGGGGGCAATCGGCCTCTGGTTCTGGATCGGATCAGTCATACTTGTAGTGCGCGTCCATAGCAATAGCAAGCTTGTTACAAATGGAGTCTACCGTTACTCGCGAAATCCGATGTATGCTGCTTTCATAGTCTTCTTAATCCCCGCACTTTCTTTTATATCAAACAATCTGATGACCTTGTCGGTATCAGTCGTGATGTTCGCGGCATTCAAGATTCTGATCCGGAAAGAGGAAGTTTACCTGCAAACAGAATTCGGAGAGGAATACGAACAATATACGAAGCGGGTGGCACAGCTTATTCCTTTTATCAGGATCTGAGGCCGCAACGCGCAAAATCCAAATCGGATTTATTTATCTCGGAATATTTCTGAGTAAATCCTCCATAGAGCTACGCTCTGATCTTTATCTGGAATAATACACCGTCAACACTGCCTTCTCGATGGCGTGCTGATTAAGATAAAACCCTACCATCGCGCCGGGTGAATTCGCGTCAAGATCCAATTTATCTACATCGAGAGCAAATACCGTGAACTGATACCGGTGCGGCTTGTGCCCAACGGGCGGACATGCGCCGCCATATCCCGGCTTGCCGAAATCCGTCCGGCTTTGTACGCTTCCCTGCGGAGCTAGGCCTAACGCAGGCTCGCCGGCATTTTCAGGCAGATTATTCACACTGGTCGGTATATTAAAAAGCAGCCAGTGCCACCATCCGCTACCTGTCGGAGCATCAGGATCATAAACTGTTATTGCAAAGCTCTTTGTTCCTTTCGGAGCATTTTCCCAATACAGTGCCGGTGAGATATTCTTCCCTGTGCATCCGAATCCCGAGAATACCTGATTATTATGCAGCCGTCCGCCCGGTTCAAGCTGCGGGCTACTCAGTAGAAACTCCCCGGCGGCCGCGCTATGCGCCGATAGAATAATCAAGCCCGCAAGCATAAAAAAAACGGTAATTTTCATATTGTCCTCCTCTTGATGAATCGATTCAGATATGATCGATACTATCATAAGTAATAGCGCAAGACAAGAGCTCAAATCGATTCACTAACAAATTAGATACCCACGGGCGTACCCGCGGGCATCTAAATTCCGCCACTTATAAGCAGTATTAGAAATGTCGGAATCCGGCAACAGCAAAATCTCCGGTATAATTGATCACTGCCCATGCAGTATACGTCTTTGGATCTATACCGTATGTACCAAGTTCATAGCCTTTCTTCCATGGGCCAAAAACGAATTTCTTGGTTCCACCGAAATTCATATCCACAGCGTTCACCCAATCACCATTTTCATCTCTTGTTGCAAGTCCCAACATGCCTTGACCGAATTGCATAGGAAGCAATCTGCCGAAATCATAGCTCATTGACAAGGTATAAACTCCAGTCTGGTCTGTTCCCAGATCAGCCATGCCCCAGAGTGTCAGGATGTCACTGGCCGGCATGTCGTAGTTCCTTGCTTTATGGTCGTTTCTGAAATGCAACGGCCACCTGTGGCTGTAACCGAAGTCCATGTCGTTGCCTGCCTCCCCGGCAGTCCATCCAGTGTTGACAGCTTTTACCGTCGCCTTCCCATAGTTTGTAGTTGCAGTGCTGCTGTTTATTCCATCCAGGATATGCGCCGCAGTTCCCTTAAATTTGTCATGAACTGTAGTGTAAGATCCACCTTGATCAATCAGGAATTCCTTACCATTAAGGCTATAGCCTGTTGTTGAGCGTTTGCTAAATGTAAATGTTGGGGTCTCGGTAAAAGACGAAAGGTTGTTCTGGTCACTCGCGTAATAATCGATAGTCACTCGCGGCCCGTCAACTGTAAATATGTAGTATCCAACACACGCAAGATCCTGCTCAACAGGCATGTCATTTGACGATACCGGAAGACCCGGCTTATAGAACTTGTTGCTGTCCGATTGAGTTATAAGCTGATGGATCATGCTATGCCCGTCAGGGCTCGTTACAACCGAATTATAATGATGATGGTCATGACCTGAAATCATATATTTGACATTATTTGTCTGCAGCAGAGACAAGAAGATATTAGCCCTCGAGCGCTTCTGTCCAACAGTAAGACCAGGGGTGTTGCTGATAATTGTGTCATCAGAAAGCGTGTTTGCAATGCCAGTGACGGGATCAAGCGCATAACCGTCACCCGGATCACCAGCCGCATTGCCGCCGAACATATTGTCTTTATGATTGCCTCCGAGGATATTCTTGTGAGTAAATGCGAAGGCATGAGTATTAGCCGGTCTATTCGAGAGAGTACTGCTTATCCAGTCCTGTTGTTCCGGAATTATGTGGCTAGTATAATAATCCGGAGACTTGAACTGGTCCAATATCACAAAGGTGGCATTCTTATAATTGAAAGAGTAAGAAACGCTGTTATTGGTTGCATTTGCGGTCGGCCACGAGAAATCATGTCCGAGGTAAAATATGTCAGGATTGGTTTTAGCATCAGGCGCATAAGGACCTGCCAAAACCATAGAATCTGAAATTAAAAGTGTTGTGATGTCACCTGGTGTGTAATTGTTCTCACCTGCTTTTCCAAGGGCAATCTGAGGATATGCATGCCAAAAATCCTGATCCGATTTCATGTAACCATTTTCATGAGCCGCTTCATGATTACCCCGCATCGGATAAAAGCCTATCCCGGCGTTATAAAGATCCTGTGCATATAACGCACGCACATAGTCGTTAGCCTGGCTGCCTGTGTCAACCATATCACCCATCGCAACAACAAAGTTGACCCCGGCATTTATGAACTGCTTGTTTACCTGTTTGATGATGCTAGCGGGAATAGCATTCGGGTTTTGATGATCGGGGTCAGCCGTTACCCACTGGGTGTCAGATATAATACCGAACTTCCAGGCATCCGCCAGTGCCACTCCGGAACCAAGCAGCACTACAAATAATACCGCTAATAAATTCACTAAAATAGACACTTTTTTCACCTGTCTCCTCCTAATTTCTTGGAATTTTACATGGCATGATATGGCTTCGAATCACAAAGGATATTGGAAATAAAATGGCCTACGTCACCTCCTTAAAATTCGCAAAATTAATAACCGACGAATTCCGCAAAGCAAGTATTTTAAACAGTCCTATTTAATCATTTCGTTCGTTACGGCAATATTAAACTTGTATTAAATTACATTGAAATTTTGGCGCAATGGCGGCAGGCTGTACTCCAATTTTTCAGCATCTCTGCTTGAATTGCATGGATTATCTGCAACAAGAATTATTTAAATCCTTCCGCTCAGACTATTCCTATGACGAAGCACCTGACAGCAGTATCGGTAGAGATTCTTTGCTCGCATTCCTTCAAGAGATATTGATAAAGCACGCACGAAAGACTATTTAGGAATAGTGCGGAAATTATCCTGATCAAAAGAGTGCAATAAAGAAGATCTTAGCTGGAAACAAACTGAGCGTAGTGAGGGAGAATCACGGCGCGCAGCACCGGATGGGAACGAAAAAATCAACCGGAGCGAAGAGATCGGCTGGATTGTCTGGTTGTGCAGTTCATTGCCATTTCTCAGTCCCATTCCTTTCCATAGAGGTTTTGGGCTAATTCAACAGTCGATACGCCAGGTTTCCAGCCAGGTAAATCTAGAACTCGAAAATAAGTCTTTCCTCTTAACGAACCAGGTGATCGTTTAACGTAATTTGTTGGCGTAAATGCATCCACTACGTAAAACTTGTGACCTTCTTGAATGTCATAGTAACTTGTTTTTATGATTATTTCTTTAATGCGTTGTTTGATGGCTTCGGGTACGCTTACATCGTTTTTAATTTCCAACTTATTGTCAACTAAATCTGCCCATACACAATGCAGAACTTCTCCGATAGCAACAATTGCCTTGTTGCTATAAAGTCCAATGAATCGAAAATCAGTGTTGTGATTTCGATAGACTGGATCGTAATAGATACCAAATTCGAGATTTTCTTTTATGGATGTACCAGCAGTAACAACAAGCATATATTCCGACTCGTCCTTGAATAATTCATTCTCCGTACAGAATTCTCTGAATTCGTCAATTATTCCATGAAAATCGACTTCGTATTCAGCGACATTTTCTTTAACTAATTCTATTAAACCAGAAAAAGATGCTGAAGCAAATTTGATTTCTGAGTTCATTTCTTTAATACACGCAATTACTTGAGATTTTATTTCATTTGAAATTTCTGATTTGGAAAGCGCAAGTAGAATCCGGTTTTTGCCAGGTTGTGCAGAAAGGCTTTTGATATGATGCTTTAATTGTTCAGTTGAAAAATTATCGAACAATTTAGTTTCGATGGCTATTTTAAATTCTTCTTGAAATATCGCGCCATCCAAAACACTCTCAGAACCTCGCTCTTGCTGAAAAAAGTTGACACCAACATTAAGATTGAGATTGTTCTCCTGGAGCATTGCATTAATGACGCGTTCAAATTTTTTGTTGTTATAACTCTGAAGATGGGAAAGAAAGAGAAGTGTGTTGTTTGTAACCCAATTTTCTCTTCGAGAGTATTTCTGAAATGTGTGGATTTTTCTTAATTACTCAACCTACCATAAAACATCAATAATTTCTATGCCCAATGCGGCGGTAAGCAGCCGCCCGTCAGGGCGCGTCCATCTTGACTGCCCGGTTCCCTGCCCGCAGCGTAGCGTAGGGAGGGAACCAGTTATTAGATAGTTAACTTGATAACTCCGGTAATTTTTATTCTCAGTAATTCACTATAATTCTAATATCTGTATAACTAACTGATTTATCATATTACAATAAGCGGGCTAATATTACTTTTGTAATGCTATCGAGTTTTCCGCCTAACGCAAGTCGCTTACGATAGAATTACCTTTTTATACCCCGACTGTCATACTACTGTCAAGAGAGGATGATAATTTCTTGGTGTAAGGGTTAGTTGCTGACAAGTTAAAGGACTGCGCTTGTTAATGAGTTCTATATGGCTCAATAGAAGTCAAAAGAATTGACAGATAACACCCTGACTTCATCACAACTAATATGGGCTCTTTTTTTAGCAGCATCTAGTTCAGCTACCGCTTTACGGCCCCCATCCTTCCGCCCCTCGGTATTATGCATATGCCGGAATTCTGATCGATATGACATCTGAATCGGTCTCTTTCAGGGTCAATGCCGATCTGCTCTCCTTCGCTGATTACATTGAACTTGTCGACAATAGCCCTTCGAAGCCTGCAACCTTTGCTGATTGTTACTCTGTCCATGATAATGCAATCTTCGATAGAGACTCCATCTTCAATTGTCACACCGCTCTGTATTATCGAATTGCGTATCTTTGCTTTCTTTATTATTGACCCCTCTGCGATAAGGCTGTTTCTGATGTCGCCATTAAGTATCTTGGTGGATGGCCCTTCATATCCGGAGGGATGAATCGGCCACTGATTGTTATGCGCATCAAAGGGCGGCTCGCTGCTCAACAAGTCCATGTGTGCCTCAAAATATGCGGAAATAGTTCCCACATCTCGCCAATATCCCTTCTCTTCGTAAGATTTTGTCCCAGGTATTATGTTGGTAGCAAAATCATACGCGAATACCTTGCCGGAGCCTACAAGGTTCGGGATAATATGGGCGCCAAAATCATGCTCCTTCTTCTTCTGCGCCTTTACAAGGGCGTCGATAAGCACCTTGGTCTTGAAAATATAGTTGCCCATGGATACATAAGACCTTAGGGGATCACCCGGCATAGCGGTAGGATTCTTCGGTTTTTCCTGAAATCCGGTAATCCTTTTTTCGTCATCGCTCAGAATCACGCCAAAAGCACTTGCCTGAGCCAATGGAACAGGCCTTGCAGCAACAGTAACGTACGCATCCTTTTCAATATGGAAATCTATCATCTGTCTGATGTCCATTCTGTAAATGTGATCGGCTCCAAAAATTATTACATGATCAGGGTTATGGTCTTTTATGAGATTGATGTTCTGAAATACCGCGTCGGACGTGCCCTGGAACCACTCCTGGCCCATCCTCATCTGAGGCGGCACCACCGCAACGAAGTGGTCCTTGACGATGGACGAGAAGTTCCAGTGCTGTCTCACATGTTCAATGAGCGACTGGGACTTGTACTGCACGAGAAGGTAGATCGAATATATGTGAGAGTTGACGAAATTACTCAGTACGAAATCTGCTATCCTGTACCGGCCGCCGAACGGCACGGACGGCTTCGAGCGAAACACTGTGAGGGGAAAGAGGCGCTCGCCCTTACCTCCTGCAAGTATTAAGGCCAGAACTTTTGGAAGTGCCATGAATGCCCCCCTTGCATAAGTATATGTTCCATTCGGACGACGTTTACAAATTATATCAGTTTATCTGTATCTGCGCATACAAGAATATCTGAGAAGTCGCGATTGGCGTTGCAGTTACTGCTTTATGACAGAAATAATTTGTTTATTGCGAATGTACGTCAACGTCCTGGACTGCAGGGAGGGCTTGCTGGAATTCCTCACAATGAACCCTGCAAGGTCTTCAAGTCTGTCTATGTCCCACCATGACGGAAGCAAATGGACATCCACTCCCTCACGCTCAAAGACTGACATTGTCTTTTCAAATACATCCGGGCTGCCCCAAGAAATCCCTTCGAATATACCGTTCATTAGATGATCTTTCTTGAATCCTATGAGATAATATCCACCGTCCTTAGCTGGTCCGATGACTGCCGGCTTACTGTCCAGCGCAGAAAAAGCCTCTTCTATGATTGAAACCGGCAGATCAGGGAAATCACTTCCTATGAGCACGGCTCTCAAACAGCCATTCTCAAATGCCCGCTCAAAAGCATTCTTCATCTTCTCTCCCAAATCACGCCCTGTTTGCAGCAAATATTTTTTCTTCTTGCCGAGCCAAGCTACAACTCTCTCCTCTGCTTCATCGGGCCAATATGCAATCAGCAGCTCGCAGCTACTTTTATTGGCTATGTCAATTGCATCTTCTACAAAACATTTGTAAAGTTCACGCGTAATGTCTTCGCCTATCTCTGCTGAAAGTCGCGTCTTCACTTTTCCCCTTTCCGGCCACTTTACAAAGACTATCAGACAGTCTGCTTCCATTCAACGATACAACCTTGCCAGTTTATCAGGGCTGACGCCGAACATATAAAGCGTGATAAGCGCCCAGTTTCTGAGCGTGCAATAGATTATTCCTTCAGCCTCCCATCGCCGGGAGGATGTCCTCACCTTGCGCGGAATAATCACTATACTTCGACCGGATCTTTTCAGCGCCTGCATGAGATCGACATCCTCCATGATCGGCATATCTTTAAATCCGCCCATGGCACTGAAAATATCGCGCTTCATAAAGATAGCCTGGTCGCCATATGGTATACGGGTGATTCTGCTTCGCAGCGAAGCTACGCCTTCGATGATCCTGAATGCCTGACTATGTGAATCTATGCCAAGGTCAAAAGCCCCTGCAGCATATTTTCCGTCTGTCATCACATCCCTTATCGCATCCAGAGCATCGTCCGGGAGAAAAGTGTCCGCATGAAGAAAGAGAAGGACATCTCCTGCTGCCGCGCCGGCACCGGCGTTCATCTGAGCACCACGCCCCTTCTTCGACACAATCTTAATCACATCAATATTCTCGATCGCGGCAAGAGTGCCACCTCGCGGATCACCGTCAGCAACTATGATCTCTATCTTATTTCCCTTCGCATGTTTAGTAACGTGCCCAATCAGCGTATTTATTCCTTTTGCTTCATTCAAAACGGGGATGACAACTGAGATCCTTAATCCGCCGGTCATAATTCGCAAGCCCTGCCTCGCAAGTTGAAGAAGAATTTCAACCCCTTCCTTATTTTTTCTGAAAATATCTTTGTTGACAAGAAATTAGACACAACCTTCTTATTGATCTCAGCTATTGTAGGATATGGATGTACAGATGATGCCAGTGTAGACAGCCTTACCCTGCCGTTCAGCGCTGCGGTCCATTCTCCGACAAGATCGCCTGCATGCGGCCCAAATATCTGAACGCCTACAGGCCCTTCTTTTTCATTCAGGACCAGCTTGATCCTGCCCACCTCATATCCCTCGGCAATGCTCCTGTCATTAGCAGAAAATTCCTCAGTCCATACAGAATACTCAATACCGGCGCTCTTTGCAGCTGTTTCATTCAGGCCGATACAACCGAGTTCCGGATCAGTATAGGTGCACCACGGGAAAAACGTATAATCAACCTTTCTCGGCAGATGAAATATGGCATTGCTCACTGCAACGCCTCCCTCATAACCGGCGGCATGAGTAAAAAGATATCCGCCTGTGACGTCTCCCGCAGCGTATATATGCTTCTGATGCGTGCGCATGCGGTTATCTACCTTTATTCCTTTTTCATCAAATTGCACTCCGACTCGCTCAAGTCCCAGCCCATCCGTATTCGGCCTCCGTCCGGTAGCTACAAGTATAGTCTCGGCATTGATAACTGTTCGCTCATCGCCTGACTTTAGCGTAACTTCACAGCTGTCGCCAAAATCCTTTATCTCACTCACAGATGCATTAAGGTGAAAAATTACGCCTTCACTGGCCAGAACAGCCATTACGCTATCTGCCATGTCCTTGTCCTCTCTGGGAAGCAGCTGGCCGGCACGTTGAATAACGAATACCTTGGAACCCAATCGGTTGAATGCCTGAGCCATTTCAACGCCTATAGGTCCGCCGCCGAGTATGATCATTGATGACGGCAACCGATCTAAATAGAAAATCTCTCTGTTGGTAATATAACGTGCAGTGGCCATTCCACGAACAACCGGTATATTAGGTGATGACCCGGTTGCTATCAGCCAGTTTCTTGCCGAAATAGTCTGCCCATTCAAACGTATGGAATGCTCGTCGACAAATTCGGGAGCACCGAATTCAACCCTGGTTCCAAGTCTGCAGAATCTTTCCACCGAATCATGTTTCTGTATCTTGGAAATGACCGACTTGATTCTCTCTGTCACTTTATTGAAATCAATCTTTTCCAACTCGACCTCCGGAAGCCCGAATCGGGAGGAACTTTTAATGAGATGGCGAACGCGGGCTATCTTTATAAGAGCTTTGCTGGGAACACAGCCGTAATGAAGGCAATCACCACCAAGCCGTCCTTCCCTCTCAACCAGTAGTGTATTGGCACCAAGCTGAGAGCTGCCGGCAGCAGCTGTAAGACCGGCTGATCCACCGCCGATAATGCCTATGTCAAAATCAAATGTTGCCATGACTCCCTCACCGAAGCATGTTTATGACTTCCGCTTTTTATACCATGCTAATGACTTGCGCGCGATTAACGGCAGTAAGCCCAGTAGCGCCAGTGAACCGATAAGGCCGGGAGAAAATATGCCCGATAGCGAGTTGATACGCGAAATCTCTTTTCCAGCATTGACATATACAATAGTCGCCGGAAACATGCCGACCTGTGAGACCCAGTAAAAGGTCCTTAATCGCATCGGTGTCAGTCCCATAACAAGATTGATTATAAAAAAGGGAAACACCGGCACAAGACGAAGAGTAAAAAGATAGAAAGGTCCTTCCTTTTCAATCCCTTCTTGAATCCTAGACAATCTGCCGCCGAATTTCGTCATGACCCATTCTCTCAGCAGATATCGCGACACAAAGCAAGCCATAGTTGCACCTATAGCACTTGCAAATGATACAAGTATAGTACCAGTAAACAAGCCGAACAGAGCACCACCGGCTAGCGACATTATTGTAGCCCCAGGTAGTGATAGGGCAGTGACCATAATGTATAAAATCATGTATCCGGCAATTACAGTCAGACGATGTTCGACGTAAAGCACCCGGAAGCTGTCCTGAGAGCTTTTAATATAATCGAGATTCAGATATTTGCTGAGATCAAGAAAATAATATGATGCAACCAGAACCATAATCACAATAATAAGGATTATCTTTTTTGTACTCATTGAATTAGCGTCCATGACTTAGAAAATAGTATAAAGGATTTAACTGTCCGGTCAAAAAAAGAGGGACAAAGGCCTTAACCTTTGTCCCTCCTCATTTCCTTGTTGCTGCGTTACTGCGGGAATATCGGGATCAATCCAGGGTGCGGCAAATTACTTGCAGCAATCCTTCAAAGGACATATCTGGCGAAGCAATTTTTTGTTCTTTGCAATCAGCTTCGAAAACTCAAAAAAGGCCTTTCTAGCGTTTCTTCCCCTGATGTTTCTGTAGTTGTCCAAAATCACTGTTTCCTCTTTTGATATTTTCAGAGAAGTCTCTTTACGTTGACCCTTCTTCTCAACCGGGAAAAAGGTGAAAATTGAGGTTTCAAGTGCTTTGGAAATCTGCTGTAGCCTGTCGACGCTGATGCTGCTGGCTCCTTTCTCATATTTTTGGATTTGTTGATAAGATACCCCTACCAGATCTGCCAACTTCATTTGGGACATGTGCCTAGATTTCCTGATTTCCTTGATTAGCTGCCCGATTTGATTATTATCCCTTCCCATAATTAATAATATACTCTAGGTCGCAACAAAAATCTAGCTTTATTTTGGGCCGGACTAACCTATTGAAAAGTATGTATTGCAGCCACAGCCAGGCGTCTTGAGCCGGAGTCTATAACTCAATAAAAGCATTGTTTTTTCTGCGCCTATGTATTACCCTTGATATATGGAGTTATTTGAGTTCTCAAGAAAATTTACTGCTATTCGGGCTGTTAAGGAACCTGTACTACGAGGCGCAAGCGATGTATAAAGACTATTTCAGGCTGCGTGACCTGCCGTTCTCAATTTCACCGGATCCTGCATATCTCTATATGAGCAATCAGCACCGTGAAGCCCTGGCACACCTCATATACGGTATCAAATCAGACAGCGCCTTTGTTCTCTTGACCGGTGAAGTTGGTACCGGCAAGACAACCGTCTGCCGCTGCATGCTTGAGCAGCTTACCGACAACTATGACACTGCTTTCATTCTAAATCCAAAACTGACGGAGGAGGAACTGCTGGCTTCCATATGTGAGGAGATTCGCATCGCTTATCCTGCAGAAGCTCCAACAGTGAAAAATCTGGTCGACCGCATCAACCATCATCTGCTCGATTCGCATTCAGCCGGACGCAGAACTATTCTTGTAATCGATGAAGCACAGAACCTCAGTCCGTCTGTTCTAGAGCAATTGCGTCTGCTTACAAACCTCGAAACAAACCGATGCAAGTTGCTTCAGATAATATTGATAGGTCAGCCCGAGCTTAGAAAAATGCTTGATAAGCCGGAGTTGAGACAGCTTTCCCAGCGCATAACCGCGCGATTTCATCTCGATCCGCTTTCAAAAGATGACATATCAAATTATGTGGGGCATCGTCTCGCTGTAGCAGGAGCGCGCCGCCAACTTTTTGCGCAGGCGGCAATGAATAAACTTTATGCGTTAAGTGGAGGGATTCCACGTCTGATCAACCTCATATGCGACAGGGCCTTGCTGGGTACTTATACGCAGGGCAGAACGCGAGTCAACAAAAGGACTCTCAGCAGGGCAGCCCATGAAGTACTGGGTGGGAAGCGACCGGCGGTTCAATTGCGGCATCGACTGGGAAGACTTTCATCGTGGCTTCGCAGGAGATTGACTTTGGCACCGCGTTGACTACTTGAAATATGCTAAAAGGAAGGCTAGATGTCGTATATACTTGATGCCTTGAAGAAGGCCGAGCAGGAACGGAAATTAAGAAAACCTCCGGATATAATGTCCGAGCATTATATAGAGTATAGGCCAAAACAGCGCTTTTGGCTTTATGCGGTATTCTTGTTGCTTGCAGCTGCTTCCGGCAGTATCGGCTGGTTTTTTGGTTCTGAACAGATCTCAATTCCTCCGCCTCAACCGTCTCAAAATGTCCCTATAACTGCGAAGGCGCCTGAGAGCCCTGCACCTGCCGCTGTAGCTCCGGCAATACCTCCAAGCTCTACGCCATCAGAAAATGTTACACAGCCTCCACAAACAAAAAGTGTTGATACACCAATGCAAATATCAAGCACTACAGATCAAAACAATCAAGTTGATCAGCTAAAAAAGCAGGATCAAGAAGAGTCAAGCAGCGACAGATACTCGCAAAAGGCATCGTCACCCAAAAAGCAGGCACAGCCGAAGCAGCATCAAAAAAAGATAGCGGAAACTCCGACTCCCAAGAAAGTTGTTCCAGGCAATTCTATCTATTCGATAACGGATCTGCCGGAAGAGATCAGAGGGAGTGTCCCTGCCCTCATCATTTCAACTCATATATATTCTCAGGATAAAACTGAACGCCTCGCCTCTATCAATGGCCATATTGGTCGAGAAGGTCAGGAAATTCTTAAAGGTATTAAGATTGTCTCCATTGTTCCCGACGGTGCAATACTCAGCTATCAAGGATATAGGTTCAAGGTGGGGTTGAAGTGACACTTAACTAATAATCTTCATTGTACTTGCGCGCAACCACTGACCGGGGAGCAACTCCGCTACCCGGTCAAGCGGCATGCATTAGAATTAAACACTTCACCGTTGCGGTGGTGCCTCATCGCCTCGTTCTTTGTAGTCCGGAGGTATTGCGTTATAATCCGGCGGCGGAGGCGGCGGTGGCATTCTTCTGTATCCTCGATTGCCGGATTCAACTACGCCGGGGACTTGATTGCCCTTGGCATACATGCATTGCTGATACGCTATGTTGTATTTGTGTTGAGCCCCGCGACCAAAGGCATACCCCCGGTCAGCACCAGCAAGAGTTCCGAACAGCAAACCTGTACCTGCGCCAATGGCCGCACCAGTTCCCATATGGCCTCCGGCAGCTCCAATGGCCGCTCCAAGACCTCCACCAATGACTGTTCCAGCCACTGCGCCTGTTGCTGTATTTTGATTGACTGTTTCCTGCGGAGACCCTCCAATCTGTTGTGTCGCCCACTGTCGGCAAACCGCATCATCAGCCTGAAACTCCTCAAAAGATTTCCCAGGGGCAGGCAACACTGTGACACTGGGACCCATTGGAACTGTTGCGCAACCACTCAATATAATGAACAAAACCGGCAGCATTAACAGTCTTGGTTTAATCATGCTTGGCACCTCTCTCATCCAAGTCTGCAGGGACGCTGTCTCGAGATCCGCTATCAGGTGGCTCTGAAGGGACAACCTTCAGCCATCCGCTTGGGCACCTCTTGATATATGGATAATATCCCTGCGGCTTTTTGCAGTAATACCAATAATCTTGCTCATCCCTTTGCCGGTTCGGGCGAACATACACTGGAGACTCCCGTTCAATTATCACAGGCGGCTCTACATAATATGGGCGGTAAGGATAATAATAATATGGGTATGGCGGCCCCCACCATCCGGGACCCACACCTACCCATACACCGCCCCTGAAATGCCCACCGGCAAAGCAGGGCAAAATGCTGGCAACTACCAGAATCAGCGCAATAACAATCATATATACGCTTTTTTTCATAATACACCTCCTTCTATAAGTCTACAATATTTTAGACGTTTTAAAATCCGTAGAGGTTACATATTTGAGAATGCTCAAAATATAGGCAAGCTTTTATTATCCGACAAAAATTCATTGGGCTCCAAAGAAGAAGGTACGCTTATGGCGGAGGGGGTGAGATTCGAACTCACGGTAGGGGTCGCCCCCTACAACGATTTTCAAGACCGCCGCTTTCAACCGCTCAGCCACCCCTCCATTTGGAGAGACAATATGGTAACAAACGCTACGACTAAAATTCTACTTTTTAGTTCAGTATGGAACTAAGAAACCGCCAAGCCCGGCTCTGCGGATAGAAATAATTCACCGGTCTGGTGCACAGCGAGTGGCCGACTCAGCAGATAACCTTGCACATGATCGCAACCACATCCGCGCAGGAACATCAATTGTTCTTCGGTCTCAACCCCCTCTGCAATTACACGTAAATCAAGACTGTGGGCCAAAGCAACAATAGCCTTTACAATGGCTTGATCGCTGGGATTGATTATCACATGCTCAATAAAAGATCGGTCAATCTTAATAAAATCAAGCGGTATTTGTTTCAAATAAGTTAAGGAAGAATAACCCGTACCAAAATCATCGATAGATATACGCACGCCCATGTTCTTGAGCTTATTTAGGGTGATAATAGCCGCCTCCGGATCCTTCATAACGGTGCTTTCAGTGATTTCGAGCTCAAGGTATTTAGGATGAAGGCCTGCTGCTTGCAAAGCACTGGTCACAATATCAATTAGATCTTTTTGATCGAACTGGCGGCTTGACAGATTTACAGACACAATTGTCGGTTCATATCCTGCCTCCTGCCAAGCTTTGTTCTGACTGCAAGCTGTACGCAATACCCAGTCCCCAACAGGCATTATCAGACCGCCTTCTTCAAGGATAGATATGAATTGCGATGGTGTAACAAGATCCGAATCTTCCGGTTTCCATCGAAGCAACGCTTCCAGACCTATGATCACGCCGCCATTTACAGAATATTTTGGCTGATAATAGAGCAGGAATTCATTATTGTCAAGCGCTCTTCTCAGTTTATACTCCATAGTCAAATATTTAACTGCAACGGACGTCAGATCTTTGGAGTAATACTGATAATTGTTCCTGCCTTTTGCCTTTGCATGATACATGGCGACGTCCGCATTTTTAATCATGTCCTCGACAGTCTTCCCGTCGTCAGGATAGATCGAAATGCCTATACTTGCTGTTATATAAACTTCATGCCCTTCCACATTAAACGACTTCGACATGTCATTAATTATGCGCACCGCCACCCTGCCGGGATCGTTAAGACTTGCAAGATTATGCAAAAGCAGAATGAATTCATCTCCTCCAAGTCGGGATACCACATCCTTCTGCTCATAGTCCTCAGCGCGAGACATATAGTCGGAGCTTCTGGTTGAATTGAGCAGCCTGTCTCTAACAGCTTGCAACAGCTTGTCTCCTACGTCGTGGCCGAGTGTATCGTTTATTCGCTTAAAAAAATCCAGGTCGATAAACAATATTGCCATTACGTAATTATGCCGATTTGCAGTTGCTATAGCCCTTTCGAGGAGTTCTTTAAACAGCGTACGATTAGGCAGATTTGTCAGGTTATCATAGTACGCCAGATAGCGAATTTCTTTTTCTACCTCTTTGCGACTTTCGAGTTCCTGCTGCAATTTGCTTATCTTGGAAACAAGATATATAAGACCAGGAACAATGAGCAATGGCGCAAACAAGGCATCTATAGCACCGATAATCATTATATCTGCCGGAATATATCCCCATTTCAGATAACTTTGCACGAGCGATGAAACAGCTGTTGAAACTTCAGATACAACAACAGCACCCCATACAAAATGCCACGGACTAATGTTCTTAATCTTTTCAGTTAAATTTGACAAGATACATTACCTCAATGAAACGAATTCAAGCTGTTCCGCATGTCCTCACAAAATTATAGAGTAAGAAATGTGCCCCCCGTGATAATTATATCACATCGTAATAATATTCAAATTTACAAATTTAACAAAATGTTAATTGCTCCTTCCGCTACAGTTTTGCTAAAATTACTACCGTAAGGTTTTTTGCTCATCTTGGCTGGCGCTATATTTCAAGAATATCTCAATACAATGTCGGGGGGCTTATGAAAATTCATCTTTCTATTTACCCGCTTCCTTAGGCGATCTCTTCCTTACAGATCGGGACTGCGTTTTATGCAAACCCTATAGTATGCACATTGACCATTATTAAGATACCGACTTATGATAGGGGCCACTTGAGTGGTCTTGATGTTTAATTTGATCAGGATGAAGACCATTTATGGACAAAAGATACAGCAAGCGAATACCGGTCAGTATAGAAGTGCATATTACCTGGGGTGATATAACTTACAGAGCATTTATTACTGATGTTTCTGAAAATGGACTTTATGTCATCGCACCATCAGGCGAAAAAGAATTTGCAAGCCGTGACAAATCTTCGGTCAAAGTAAAGTTCCACCCTCCGTTTGGCCGAATGATGGAATTGCTATGCAAGGAGGTCTGGTCGGATAACACTGCAGCGGGGCATTCAACACAAACAATAGGGTTTGAAATACAAAATCCCCCAGATGAATATAAAGAATTTTATAAGACCTCATTCTTTCAGATTAAAAAAGAGATGTCTCATGATGCTATCGCCGTTATTGGAATGGCCTGTTATTATCCTGATGCGCCCGATCTAAGATCTTTCTGGGAAAATATCCTTTCACGCAGGAGAGCGTTCCGCCGGATTCCGGACCGTCGTTTGCCTCTGTCGGAATATTACGATGCAGATCCATTAGCTCCTGATAAGACTTACGCGAATCGAGCTGCAGTTATAGACGGATTCGAATTTGACTGGATCAAGCGAGGCATACCGAAGACAGTCGTCGAATCATCAGACATTGCTCATTGGCTTGCATTGGAAGTTGCAATTCGTGCTATGGAAGATGCCGGCTACAGCAGAGGCAACACTCCATCCGATCGCTCCGGCGTCATTTTGGGTAACACGCTGACTGGGGAACATAGCAGATCACAGAATATGAGGCTGCGGTGGCCTTACGTTAAGAAGACGCTGATAGCTTCAGCTAAAAAGAGACAATTGGCTGCCGATGTTATAGAGGATCTTGTTTCGACTATGGAAGTCTACTATAAATCTGCATTTGCCCCTGTTACAGAAGATACTCTTGCTGGGAACTTATCAAATACTATCGCGGGCAGAATATGTAATTATCTGGATCTGCACGGAGGAGGATATACTGTTGACGGTGCATGCTCTTCTTCTCTTATAGCACTTGCAACGGCCGCAAATGCATTATCTACGGGCACTCTTGATCTTGCTGTTGTCGGTGGTGTTGATATCAGTCTTGATACCTTTGAACTGGTCGGTTTCGCGAAGACTAACGCCCTTACTAAAAAAGATATGAATGTATATGATCGCAATGCAAGCGGCTTCATCCCCGGTGAAGGCGCAGGCTTTGTTATTCTAAAGCGACTGCAAAACGCGCGGGCCCACGGTAACTATATTTATTCGATATTGCGCGGTTGGGGGATGTCATCAGACGGCAAAGGCGGAATGACAGCTCCTAAAGCTCAAACTCAGGCACTTGCTATACGAAGAGCATATGGTAAAGCAGGTTATGGACTGGACGATATTGATTTTATAGAAGGCCATGGCACAGGTACTGTTGCAGGTGACAGAGCTGAACTTGAAGGCATAGCCGATGCTATTGGTTACGAAAATACAGAGGACTTACGGTCTTGCGGCATTACTTCCCTGAAATCCCTGATAGGTCATACCAAAGCGGCTTCAGGAATCGGAGGATTCATTAAAGCAGTGATGGCAGTCAACAGGCGAGTTATTCCTCCTACTGCAGGCTTTCATGAGCCTAACGCGGTGTTTGAAGAGAAAGCGCGGCGGATTTATGCTGTAACTCAGGGAGAGATCAGGAGGCCTGACGGTATCATACGAGCAGGAGTATCAGGCATGGGATTCGGCGGTATTAATGTGCATGTAACGATTGAATCAGACGGCAAGCCAGCAGAACATCTCAAACCGTCAATAGGAGAAAGAGAACTATTTGCGTCTTATCAGGGAACTGAACTCTTTATTATGTCATCTGATTCTCATGCCGGTATACTCGATCGCATAAGAGATGTCAAGAACATGGCAACAGGTATTAGCACAGGCGAAATGGCCGACTTGTCAAAATATTTAACCCAGGACGTATCTTCCGACAAGGCGTTTAGAGTAGCCTGCGTTTCTGAAACTCCGGAGCGTTTAGCCGAATGCCTCGACAGCCTCGACCATATGCTGATGTCACAAAATATTCCACCAGCTAAAGCAGTATCATCCCCTATGCAAGATATATGGATCGGCAATCATGTTACACGTAACCGCCTGGGGTTTTTATTTCCTGGACAGGGGTCTCAGCAGCTCAACATGGGATGGCGACTAGTTGAGCGTTACAAATGGGCACGCGACCTTGCAGCCAAAGCTGATTTATGGTTATCCGAGGACGGTTACGATACAATCAGCAATTTTATCTATCGTCCTTTGGATAGGGCGAGAGATAATAAACAGATATCTGAATGGATGTCTCTTTTGTCCGAGTCGAAGATAGCACAGCCAGCGATATGCTTGAACTCTCTCTTATGGATTCGGTACTTGGAACATTTGGGTGTGAAGCCATATGTAGCGGGAGGCCATAGTCTTGGAGAGCTAACAGCCTTCAATGCAGCCGGCTCGTTCGACGATAGAACATTGCTGCGCCTTGCGGCATTCAGGGGCAATGTAACTTCCGCTGAAAACAGCAAAGCCGGAGCTATGGCAGTATTCGCATGTGGCAGAGAAAAAATGGAAGGGCTACTGAATGACATTGAAGGTTATGCCGTATTAGCCAATATCAATAGTACTATGCAAACTGTAATATCCGGAGAAAGATCGGCCATAGAAAAAGCAGTACAAGCCGCTTCACTCATGGACATCAAGACAAAATACCTTCCAGTTTCAAACGCCTTTCATTCTCGCTTCATGGTTGGCGCAGCCGACAAGATAAAACAGAATGCTCCGGTCTCAGGGGCACTAGACAATATAGACATTAAACTGTTGAGTTCGATTGATGGAAAGGAGATACATCGAGGAACTGATCTCAGGACTCACTTCGCAAAGCAAGTGACCAGTCAGGTGGATTTTGTTTCTCTTGTATCGAACATAAAGAATCAGTGCGACCTTATGGTGGAGGTCGGTCCCGGTCATGTCTTATCAGGATTGGTCGATTCTATAGAGGGCACTCATGGTATAAGATGTTTTCCACTTGAAGCAAAGCCAGGGGACGATCGTTCATTAAATATGTTCCTCGCCTGTTATTTCACTCATGGAGGGAATATTAATTGGCAGGCACTTTTTGAGAACAGAATGATACGGCCCTTCATACCTGCTTCCAGCCGCGTATTCATAGACAACCCCTGTGAACGTTCTCTCGATCTGTTAGATGAGCAAAATGTGAATGACCTTTCCGGCGTTAATGATCGAACTATTCATGACAGCGGAACTATTTTGGATGATGCCGCCGGATTATTCTCACGGCAGCAGATCGATTATATTCGCAGGCTCATTCAGGAAGAATCTAAATCCGGCTATGGATTGAAAGCCGTCAAATATGTTGAGCCTGCTATTGAGGCGCTGCCATCAGTTACAAATCAGTCTTACGAACTTATCGGCAAATCATCAAAGCCCGATACTTACAAACAAGATCCGGATGCAATACTCAATCTCGCATCAGAAATAACTGGGTTCCCGGCAAATACGATATCTCTGGATCATAGACTTCTGGATAACTTAAATCTGGATTCGATTAAAGCCGGTATATTTGTCGCAAAAGCCGCAAAGCTTTATGGAGCTGAGAGGCTCTCAGATCCCACCGCACTGGCAAATAGCACATTGAGAAATATTTACGAAATAATAATTACGCAAAACGCGTCAGCTCAAAACATGGCGGTGCAGACTGAACATGCTACTGTTATGCAGACAATGGATCATCCGGAATCTGATGCTCGTAACAATTGGGTTAGGAACTTCAAAATTACCTATGAGAGGCAAAATCTCAGCTCACCATATACATTTGAGGAAATCCTTACGACAGCTGGAATTGAAAATAGGAAAATTATGATCGTCGGTGATACGGATGACGATATGTGCATGAAGCTGAAAAGCCTTCTGCTGCAAGTAAACATTGTCGCCAATGCAATTGATTACTCGGATATTAACCGCAAGCTGCGCGATTATGAAGAAACTGACTATTTTTTATTTGTATTGCCTCGGGATAGAAACAGTAGTTTGCTTACTGGCAAAGAAGCACACGATATGGCTGCGAGAATGCATTGTATAGGCACTGTAATAACAGCACTCAAAGTGCGTCCAGCCAAGCCGACATACGTTATAGCCCAATTTGGGAATGGTGACTTCTTTGCATATGATCCGAAAGTTTCTTTAGAAGCGAAAGGTTCTACAGCATTTCTGTGCAGCTTACACCTTGAAAATCCGTCTGAAAAAATACGCGTTCTGGAGTTCAGCAATTACTCTGATGCAGGAAGCATACTGCAAAAGATCACTGAAGAACTTCATGCTGATGATGTATTCAGCATGACATCATATGACAGCGAATTCAATAGGACCGTCCCGAAGATGGAACTCATAAGGTCAGACTCCTTTAAAGACCGTAATATAGAATGGAGCAGAGATGATGTTGTACTTGTAACCGGGGGAGCTAAGGGCATCACTGCAGAATGCGCTCTTGCATTTGCGCAGGCAACCGGCGTTAAGCTGGCTCTTGCAGGCAGTACAGTCATGATAGATGAGAATGCCGAGATACAAAACATTTTGCGTCGTCATAGAGAAAATGGAACGACATATCGTTATTATGCTTGCGATATTTCAGACAGAACCGGCGTAAAAGATCTGATCAGGCGTATCGAGAAGGACCTGGGTAGGATCACAGGTGTTATTCATGGAGCCGCGATTAATAAACCACGCCGGGTCGAACAGATTTCGCTCGCCGATGCGTTGGACGAAATAGCTCCTAAGCTTATGGGCGCGATAAATATCTGCGAATGCCTTAATAACAATCCGCCAAAGTTATTTATAGGCTTCGGATCTATCATAGGCGTTACTGGCATGGCCGGCAATGCTTGGTACGGATTTGCCAACGAAGTGCTAAACCTTGTGCTGCAGCAGTTTGCATCAAGCTCCACCGTCACTGATGTCATCACATGTGCTTTCAGCATTTGGAACGAAGTGGGCATGGGCGCACGAATGGGCAGCATGTCATTCCTGTCAGGAATGGGGATACAGCCAATACCAAGAGAAAAAGGCATCGATAGCTTCATGAAACTGGCAGTCTCTAAAACTGAAGAAATACAGATTGTCGTCTCCAGCAGAATGGGAACTCTTAATACTATTGAAAAGCCTGTATTTTCAAAACCGCACTGTTCGCGCTTTCTTGAACAAGTGCTTTTTTATGAAAAAGGCGTCGAAATTGAATCCAAAGTTCTGTTGACTCTTGATAAAGATCCATACTTGCTGGACCATTGCTTCAAGGGAACTTATTTATTCCCCACTGTTTTTGGAATTGAAGCTATGGCTCAAGCAGTAGCTGCAGTGACCGGAAGAACCAGCCTTAACAATTTCTATATGGAGAATATTCTGCTGAGTTATCCCATAACGGTTGAGCCCGGCAATGCGACTGAAATCCGCATACGAGCTCTTGTTGAAGATGCGTCTACAGGTAACAACGTAATAAGGATCAAAGCCGGTATTACAGTTGATCAGACCGATTTTTCGAAAAATCATTTTGAAGCTATATTCGTACTTGATGGAAACCATGAACTAGAGCAAATTAGTTACAAAGTGCCGGAAACTAAACTCGACATTGTGCCTGCTGAAGATTTGTATGGTCATATGCTTTTTCAGGGCAAGCTGTTTCAAAGAATCAAATCCATTTATTCAATGAGTGAAGATAGATGCGCTTTTCAGTCGGAGATGAAAAGTGGCAATGCTGCATCGAACTCAGATGAATATCTCACTATAGACCCATACTATAAAGACACGTTGTTGCAATCGGCGCAAATAATTCTGCCCGATGTAGTGGCGCTTCCGGTTGAAATAGAACGATGGGAAGGTGATCACAAAGAACATATAAACGGATTCTATAATATTTTTGTCGATTCGCTCCTCCGAGAAAATGGATTTATTACAGCTGATGTCACTGCAATAAGCACAAAAGGATTAGTCACTGAAAAACTTATAGGATATAAAGCGAAGATATTAGAGAGATTAGAAAATACTCCTGCGATAGACGACCTCGTGAACCCTGATACATGGGATACCCGTAAAATGAATGAAGCCATACAGTCATACTGCCTCAAGATGAATAAGGCGTTTCCCATTCTTTTAGTCAAGCATAAAAATGGGCTGCATAGCATGACCAGAGATCAACGCCATCCATTTGTCAAGGATTTGTTCCTGATAGCTTACGATAGATTGAGAATCAATAACAGGGATTTGCCGGAGCACATAGGCATACAATGGACTGAAGAAGGCAAACCATTTATTACAGGTGATGGCGGAATAGGCTTGTCATGCAGCCATGATGACAGACTTTGCGCATGCTGTGTTGGACGTGGTTCCCAAGGTTGCGACATTGAGCCAATTGCACAACGCAGTCCAGAGGCGTGGAGAGACTTGCTCGGAACTATAAGGGGAAAACTCTTTGACACCATATGTAATATTGACAAGTCGCAAGATATGGCAGGAAGCCGTATCTGGTGCGCTCTCGAAGCTCTCCGCAAAGCAACTAATATGAAAGAGCATGATCTGAAATATGAAGGTCAGGTCGACGATTGTATCATTTTCGGCGGCAGCGGAATTTCCATTCTGACATTTCCGATTAAGTTACTCAGAGGCCATATGCGCATGGTGGCTGTAACCACTTCAGAGAATGCTACCTATCATGGCAAATCTAATCAAAACTATAACTTTAGTACAATTGCAGATTCCAAAAGCGGTTTCATTGACGGAGGACCCCAAGGTCAGCAAATGTTCACATCAAGGTTTCAGCTTGGGCTGAGAGACAATGCTGCAGTCGGAGGAGGAGTCTATTTTGCAAATTATTTTCACTGGATAGGCAAAATGAGAGAACAGGCATTGAAGCCAATTGGCAAATATATATCTGATGAATTTTCAAATGGGCACTTCATGGTCACAAATTACAGCAGAACAGACATATCAGGATTTGCCGCAAACCATGATATAATCGATGCTCGCATATGGATCGAAAAAATGTTCGGATATGCTGACTCTTCATTTATTTTGCGCCTGCAATGGCGTAAGATCACGCACGATGGCATTATAGAGCCAATAGCAACCAGTAATCATCAGGTCTCTTGGATCAAAGTTATAGGTCACGGTATAGTAGAACCTGTTCCATGTCCTAAATATTTTAAGGATTTTCTGCTGAACAATAACATGCTGCCTATTGAATACAATAGTGTAGCGGGAGATCAAGCTTACGATGATGTGAGTGTGCCGTCTGATGCACGGCTGGGAAAAGTCCTTTATCGCAATGATAACCCTGAACCTTCCGGTGATGTATCTAGAGGACTTTTCATTGATACGACCTTGGAACATTCCAATCTGGCGCAGAATGTTTATTTTTCTAATTACTTTACTTGGCAGGGACAGCTAAGGGACAAATATCTCTTTACTCTTTCTCCTGAACTTTATAGAACAATGAATAGAGATGGCCGGTTTACATGTATCAATGCAGAAGTGAAACACCTGCGCGAAGCTATGCCTTTTGACCGTATTTATGTTTCATTAAAATTGAAAAGACTGTATGAGAATGGCCTGGACCTGTATTTTGAGTATTTCAAAGTAATCAATGAAAATGAAAAGATTAAATTGGCTTACGGCAATCACACGTTAGCTTGGACGCGTCTTGATGCTTCAGACCATTATGTTTTCCTAAACATCCCGGCTGCATACTTGAAACTAATATTAGACACTGAAAAAAATCTATTGCCATTATAGATTGCAACAGCATCTCTTATATGCCCCATGCAAATCGTCATCTAAACACACCTGCAAATGGATTATCCTTCTTTTCCCTTCCTATTGTGGATGAAGGTCCGTGCCCGCAAAGAATCTTAGTATCTCCCGGCAGGGACAGCAATCTGCGAAGCGACTTGCCCATCATTTTCTCATCTCCGCCCGGCAGATCCGTCCTGCCGATCGAACCTGCGAACAGTGTGTCGCCTGTTACAGCAATTCCCTCACCATAGAGTGTGATTCCGCCAGGACTATGGCCGGGTGTCCGCAAGACCGCAAATTTTAAATTACCAATGCTTACACTGTCTTCCTCATCCACAAAGACGTCTGGTTCGGGCTGCTGATCAAACTCTAATCCGAAATAATGCGCCATTTCAGCTGCTGAGTTATATACATGCAGTTCGCTTTCATTTATCACTATCTTTGCGTCCGTATCCTTCCTAATATCCCCGACAGCGCCAACATGGTCAAAGTGTCCATGCGTGCAGATTATATATTCGACCTTCAAATTCAGCTTTCTGACGGCATCCATGATCATGTCAGGTTCATCGCCGGGATCAATTACCATGGCTCTGCCTGTTTGATCATCTCCAACAATATGACAGTTCACTTGCAAAGGTCCGACAACAACTGTCCTTATTATCATAAATCACCTCCAAATGCAAATAATAAACTTAGTAAAGCTATATTCTCTTGCTGATCTTTTCCCTGATCTTTCTTATCAGATATCCCATCTCTTCACTCCTGAATAAAGAAGCAACAACAAAATATATCCCCAGACAACCAATAATTACAACTGTGAGCATGATCGCCTTTTTTCCAGAATTACCACTCATTGTCCATAATTCACCTCTCGTGGCAAACCATCCGCAAATTCCCATCGCACCTGCCGAAATGCACGTTTTAAAAAAAGAGGAGATAATTCGTTTGGTACCTACGCCGCCAAGTTTCATTCTCAGGAAATAGAAGAGCAATATGAAATTGAACATGGCCGCGATCGAGTTAGCAAAGGCAAGCCCGTTATATTGGAGCGGGCCCATAAGCCCTACACTGCAGAGGATGTTGAGCAGCACGCCGCATACCATAATTTTAAAAGGGGTTCTTGTATCCTGCATCGAATAAAAAGTAGCATTCAGCGTTCTCACTCCCACTATTGCCCAAATGCCGACAGAATAAAATACCAAGGCATCCGCTGTGCCAGTGGTCGCAGCGCGGCCGAATTCACCATGCTGAAAAAGTGTGCTGACTATCGGCACCCTCAACGCAATAAGTCCGATCATAGCCGGTACGGTTATGAAAAAAAGCAACCTCAATGCAAAAGAAAAATCTTCTTTCAGCGCGCCGAACTGCTTTCTGGCTGCATGTTCTGATAACGTCGGCAAAACAGCCATTCCCATCGCCACGCCGAAAATGCCGATGGGGAACTGAATAAGTCTCATGCTGTAGTAGAGGTAACTTATACTGCCTTCAGCAAGATAAGATGCCAAGATTGTGCTGATAAAAATATTGATCTGACTGACTGCAAGCACCGCCGTCATCGGCAGGATTAAAGATCCTATGCGTTTAAGTCCGGGGTGCAAACCCTCGTATTTTGGCAATAGCGCATTATTGGATCGTGAAAATGAAAAGCCGTTTTTAAAGAATGATGGCAGCTGGAAAAGTAATTGCACCAGTCCACCCGCAGTTACGCCGATAGCCGCTGCAATTACTGGATTGGCAAATTGCACTGCAAGACCGACTATGCAAGCAATAGTCACAACATTAAGTACGGCTGGAGCCAGAGCAGGCACAAAGAAAACGCCTCTGGTATTTAAAGCGCCCATCACTACGGACGCAAGGCTGATGAAAAACAGAAAAGGGAACATAATGCGAGTAAGAAGGACAGCCGAAGCAAACTTTTCTGAACCGGCATCCCATCCGATAGCTATTAACTTTACTATGTATGGCGCAAGTGCAATACCGGCAATACAGATTACACCGACCACAATAAATAAGAAAACGAATGTCGTACGAACAAGTCTATTGGCCTCCTCATCGCCCTGTTTGGTCTGGTACTCTGTTAACACAGGAACAAACGCAGAAGACATCGAACCTTCGGCGAAAAGCTCTCTCAGTAAGTTCGGGATACGAAAAGCCACAAAAAAGACATCCGACGTGCCTGTCGCTCCAAAAAATCGCGCCAAAATCATGTCCCTGATAAATCCAAGCACACGGCTGATAAAAGTGGCAGCCGACATTACACCTGCTGCGCGTGCTATCTTCCCTCTTGAACTCACGCCTTGTTGCCCTTTCGGTGGCGGAGAAATTCAACGATGCTCGGCATAACCGATATTATGATAATAGCGAAAATTACCAGGGTAAGATGATTTTTTACGACCGGGATGTTTCCGAAGAAATACCCACCTAACAGAAAGGCCGTTATCCATGCGATGCAGCCAATGAGGTTGTACGCCATAAAGCGCCGGTAATCCATCCTTCCAACCCCGGCGACGAAAGGCGCAAAAGTCCTGATTATAGGCAAAAAGCGTGCAATTACCATCGTCTTGCCGCCATGCTTCTCATAAAATGCATGCGTTCGTTCCAGATACTCTTTTTTTAGAAAACGCATATCGGTTTCAAAAACCTTCGGCCCCACGATACGACCGATATGATAGTTGACCACATTGCCTACAGTTGCAGCGATACAAAGCAACGCATATATAGCCACAAAGTCGATGTCTCCACGCGCAGCAAAAGCACCTATCACAAACAACAGTGAATCTCCAGGAAGAATAGGCGTCACGACCAATCCTGTTTCGCAAAAAATGACCAGAAATAGGATTAAATATGTATATCCTCCGAATTGCTGAAGTATGGTACTTAGATGCTTATCAATATGCATAAAGAGGTCGATAATTGAGGCGAGCAGTTCCATTAAGTTCTCCAAATGTATAGAATCTGTAATTATAGCGGAAATGAAACGACAATGTCGTTCTCTATGTGATAAGATGAGGCTTAAGGAGCGGCATTGTTCCGTCGAAAATCAAATGGCATACCTAAAGAAATTAAAAGCAGCCTTAAGCGTACTTTTCAATTATAAAGAGTTAGAAAGGATGGATCTTTTCACTGCCTTTCCGGCTGTCAGAAAGTTCTTTCTCGACCGCCGCAATCTCTTGCGGGTGCGCTCCGCGGGGGATATCGCATTTACCATCATAATCATAATGGGACTGTTCGGCCCTCAAGAGGCCAACAGAAATATCTCGCTATTTCTTGCGTGGGGGATATGGTGGACCAGTGTGGTGCTGAGCTGGTTTATTGTAGGCAAGTTCTGGTGCGGACTCTGCCCTTTTCCAGGCATCGGACGCCTTCTTCAAAAGATCGGCCTAAGCCTGAACCTGGAGCCATCTCCGTTAGTCAGAAAATACGGCATTCATGTTTCCGTATTCCTTTTTGCAGCAATCATCTGGTCTGAATCAGTAACCGAAATGAAGAGCTGGCCCATGGGCACGGCATTGCTGCTTTTAAGCATACTTGCCGGTGCAACAATCCTTGGAGCGATTTACAAGGGACAGGCGTGGTGCCGTCATCTTTGTCCGCTTGGCAAGATCATAGGGACAGCCGCCACAATCTCGATGCTTGAACTGCGGCCAGACCACAACAAATGCAGGTCCTGCAAAACCTTCACATGCAAGAAGGGAGTTGACAACGCTCCGGGCTGTCCTGTGTACCTTGGTGCATTTAACATCCGAAACAACATAGAATGCCTGATGTGCGGCCGCTGCGTATACTTGTGCGACAAAGACTCGCCACGCCTTAGGCTCAGAAATCCTTTCGTAGAACTCATACTCAACAAGGGGCGCTATATCACATGCTCGTATATCATACCGTTTCTTATGGGCTCGCAACTGGCGCGTTTTGCGCAGCACACCTCATGGTATGAAAGGCTGGAAGCGGCTCTCTTTGCATCCAACGCTGCCGCGTTCTCATTGCTGCTGGTTCTTGGATTCGCACTCTTCGTCGTGATACAAAAATCTGGTGCGCGGATATTCGGGATTACCGAAGACCCCTCGTTCGGCAAATTCTCTCCGCTTGTACCAGTATTGGTGCCCTTCGCTTTCACCGGAGAGCTCGTCTACCGGATGGACTATTTCCTGTCGAACATAGGAGACATGATCCCAACTTTCGGGCGGCAATTCGGCCTTGATCTCGATAGCCTCTACTTCGCAGTGCCAAAACCCGTACTTTATTGGACGGGCATGGTGACACTTGCTTTAGGGGCAGTTTCTGCAGCCTACGTGCTTTATATATTCAACTCACGGGATTTTGAAGGGGCAATAGAAAAAAAGAGATACTACATGCTCAATGCTTTAGTCTTGATGATTTTTGCCATATATATCGTCTTATTCAGCGGTTATACTGCTAGATAGAAACGTCCAACTAATATCCTGTCGATTCCAGCATAATCTTTAACAAAGCGGATATCTCTGAAACCATGCCGGGCAGCTATTTGCCGAATATCGTCTGCCTGGCCGAGTCCGATCTCAAGAATGATGACACCGTTGTCTTTGAGATGGTGCGGAGCTTGTTTCAATATACGTCGATAAAAAGTCAGACCGTCCTCACCACCATCCAGTGCAGCAACAGGCTCAAACGATATCTCTCTCTGAAGCCGCTGGATGTCGTCTCTTCTGATGTACGGAGGATTCGACACTATGCAATAGAAACGGGCATCCGGTCTTATTGAGGCGAAAAGGTCTCCTTCGATAAAGTTGACGTTCAGAATTCCGTTATACGCTGCATTTTTTCGCGCATATGAAAGTGCAATCGCGGACTTGTCCACACCGTAGATATCTGCGCCTGCATATTCCTTCGCAAGAGCCAAGGCGATGCAGCCGCTGCCGGTACAGAGGTCAAGTATGGTTGGTTTCATATGTAGGGGCGTATTGCTATACGCCCCTACAGAAAAATCATGCCGCGTCCCTATAATTTTTATTGCCTCTTCAACCAACAACTCCGTTTCCGGCCGCGGAATAAGCACGCCTTTGCCGACATGGATTTTCAGACCCCAGAATTCAACATGACCGATTATATACTGCAGCGGTTCACCAAGAACCCTTCTAGCCGCAAGAGAGTCAATCTTATCGCACTCGGCCTTGCTGATATCGGGCGGTGAGGAATGAAGACTGGTTTTGCTTATATGGAGAATTTCGGTAAGGAGGAGAGCCGCTTCCCTGGCCGCATCATCTATGCCTTCTCTTTCGAAAAGGCTTGCCAGTTCCTTCAGCTTCTCTAAGGCGGTCACAGCTCTTTGAGTTTTTCAGCCTGGTAATGCGTAATAAGACTGTCGATCATTTCATCCAGAGCGCCTTCAAGCACCTGTTCCAATTTGTGCAGCGTAAGCCCTATGCGATGGTCTGTAACACGGTTCTGCGGATAATTGTATGTCCTGATTCGCTCACTCCGGTCGCCTGATCCGACCTGTGTCTTCCTGTCCTGAGCCCGCTCCTTTTCCTTCTTCTCCATTTCAATCTCGTACAGGCGCGACCTAAGGACTTTCATCGCCTTCTCGCGGTTCTTGATCTGAGATCGCTCGTCCTGGCACTGCACAACGGTGTTGGTTGGAATGTGAGTAATACGGACAGCAGAATAAGTCGTGTTGACCCCCTGGCCACCTGGACCGGACGCGCAGAATGTGTCTATTCGGAGATCTTTCTCTTCCACTTTTATGTCCACCTCTTCGGCCTCAGGCAGGACAGCAACCGTGGCAGCAGAAGTATGTATGCGACCCGATGCCTCAGTCGCAGGAACACGCTGCACCCTGTGCACACCGCTTTCATATTTCAGGCGGCTGTAAGCTCCCTTACCGGTAATATTTGCAACAATCTCCTTAAGTCCGCCCAAGCCGGTAGGATTAGAATCGATGACCTCAATCTTCCATTTTCTTGCTTCTGAATACTTCGAATACATACGGAAGAGCGCTGCCGCAAAGAGCGCCGCTTCTTCGCCGCCAGTACCACCCCTTATTTCCAGGATGACATTGCGCTCATCTCGCGGGTCCTTAGGCAGCAGCATGATCTTCAGCTCATCTTCCAGCGCCGGTTTCCTTTTCTTCAAATCTTCAAGCTCTTCGCGCGCGAGATCCCTCAGTTCACCGTCGCCGCTCTTGATCATCTCTTCTGCATCTTCCATTTCGGCTAACACACGCTTATATTCCTGTATCTTCTCGAAAATCGGCTGCAGATCCGACTGCTCCTTGGAATATTTCTGATACTCGAGATTGTTAGACAGCACCTCCGGATTCATGAGAGATGCGGTGATTTCTTCATATTTCTGTTCTATTGTCAAGAGCTTCTCTAACATTGACTGCAACCTTCTTTAATGGTATCGTCCAGCTTAAGGACTTCCTTCAGGGCAGCTATTGCAACCTCAAGCTGTGAATCGTCGGGCTCATACGCCGTAAGTCTCTGCAGGAGCAGACCCGGCAGGATTATGATTCCCATGAGCGGATGGTCTTTCAGTTTTGCCGATAGCTTCAACGTCTCAAACGATATGCCTGCTATCACAGGCAAAAGGACTATACGCGCAGCAAGTTTTCCGAGAAACGACCATTCCTGCGGTATAAACATAAAAGTGACAATGCTGATGACCATTACTATCAGCAAAAAGCTGGTGCCGCATCTTGGATGATACGGCTTGTACTTTCTGGCATTTTCTACAGTGCATTCTTCTCCGGCTTCAAAGGCATATATGACTTTGTGTTCAGCCCCGTGGTATTCGAATATCCTTTTCATTTCCTTCCAGAAGCCGATCGCATAAACATACAGAAGGAAAATGCATACGCGCGTTACGCCATCAACCACATTGAAAAGCAGTGAGCTTTTAGCCACGCCACCGTAAATATTCCCAATGGATGTCGCTACCAGAAGAGGCAGGAACTTGAACAAAGCGATAGCAAAAATCAGCGCAATAGCAATAGAAACGCCGATGGCCCATGAACTGACAGGCTTGTCGCCCTTGCTATCGTCTTCCTGGTATGCAATGCTACCAGAATACTCTATTGCCTTCACGCCGATTATCATTGCCTGCAAGAGCGCTACACCCCCCCTGATCAAGGGAAGCTTAAGGACCGGGTTAGCTTTTTTTGACCTGACGGTCTTGAAGTTTATCCCGCCTTTTGGGTCACGCACAGCAACGCTCCATCCTGCAGGGGACTTCATCATCACACCCTCTATAACAGCCTGCCCGCCAACCGTTTTCATTATGCTGTCAATCCTCTTTATATCGTAAATGTTTCGATCAATAAAAAAGGGTTAGAATTTAGAAACCCTCTAATACCCTAACCCTGAAATCTGCTGTCGGTAGCTACTTCTTTGCGTATTTCTTCTTAAATTTCTCCACCCTGCCCTCTGCGTCGATAAGTTTCTCGCGGCCAGTAAAAAAGGGATGACATTTCGAGCAGATGTCAACCTTTATGGAATTCATGGTCGAGCGGGTGTCAAAACTTTCACCGCAAGCACAAACCACCTTGCTCTCTTTGTAATTGGGATGTATCTTTTCTTTCAACGTAGTGCCTCCTGACTATGTTATTCAACTTTTAATTATACTCAATGCAGATCAGACTTATCAAGATTCATATAATCAGAGCAAGATATCGGCCTGGAACATCTTTCAAGCACGCATTGGATTAGCCTGGCTGTCAAAATCCCAAAAAGTGCGCCTGCCAGCACATCGCCGGGGAAATGAGAGGTTCCGTCAATCCTGGCCAGGCCTTCAAGTACGGCAAATACATAAAATGCTATCCTGTATTTTGGATAATAATGCTCCAGCACAGCCGCAAGACAGAAGGCCATAGCGGAATGTCCGGACGGAAAAGAGTCATAGCTGCCCTTGATCGAAGGCCCGATAATGACAAGACTATCAGTAACACGGGGTCTTGCCCTGCCGACCAGATGTTTGATTATCTGGACGCTTAAGCCGGATACAACGAGACCGACAAGAAGCGACCTCCCTGCGGCATAAAACCCGCGGTTAAAGAATCTTGCATAAAGCCAGAACAGAAGTGCGCCCGCAATCATAGTCGTGCCGTGGGCGGCGTAATACATGACCCGGTCGGCTGCCCTTAGAATCCTGTCGATGTCCGGATAGGCGGCGTGAAAATACCTTACCCACGTCATAATGCGCTCGTCACAATAAAATATGAAGACCGGCACAATTAAGGCAACTACAATCAGAATCCTATTCTCTTTCAAGCAGAGCATATCCCTTTTCCGTATCTAGCACGACCAGCCCAAGCTGCTTTAATCGTTCGGCATCCTTCGCCTTAGCAATTACGACATTTCCCTTGCCGCCAGCGATCATCTCTCCTAGCGCCTGCGTGCTTCCAGCTACAGCAACTTTACGTCCGGAATAGAAGACAATGCTTGGCTTATTTAAACCGTATGTAATAATTTGCCGATCAATAGGTGTTCTTTCCTTTCCGTACATGCTGTATTTATAAAGAGCAGCCTGGAGATAGTCGCTTGCCATCGGAAGCGCCGTTAACATAAGACTTACAAAGAATGCACTCATAGTCGCGGCAACGGCTGCATAAGGAGTCCGGTGCTTGAAGATGGCGTATAAACATATTGCGGCTAATATAAATGCAAAAATAGCAATAAATGGCATATGAGCAGCGGCAGTTATTCCTTTTTGAGCCAGATAAGGCGGCAATAACATGAAAGCAAGCCCAGCCGCCGCTGCAACAATCCCGATAAAGCTCCAGGCTGCACGCCTCCACCCGGCATGCCCTTCAGCCATGCCGGATACCAAGAGAATTGATGCGGCAGGGATCGCAGAGAGTATGTAATCAGGAAGTTTAGTGGTAGCAAAGGAAAAGAAAATAACGATAAAGGCAAGCCAAGTTCCGCAAAAGACAAGCAACGGATCCCGATCTTTAAACATCTTTCTGATGCCTGCCGGCAGAAAGGCGACCCAGGGGAATAGACCTACCACCAATGCTGCCAGGTAATAATATATAGGCCCCTTGTGACCCGATATGACTTCAGTATATCTTCTGAAATGGTGCTTAATAAAAAACTGCTCAATGAATTCATCGCCTTTGATTGCATATTCAGCCGCATACCACGGGACGCCTATAGCGAGAAACAATAACACTGCCTTTGGGTTGATCAACCTGCGAAGACCGCTGATGCCTTCGGTCAAAAGTAAAAAGACAGTGGGTATGGCAAACGGGAAAACGATCCCTATAAGTCCTTTTGTAAGAAAAGCAAACGCCGAAAAAGCGTATAGGCCGTAAATATAGCGCCTGTCCTGCTTAAGAGAAAGATAAAAGCAGAATAGAGATAAAGTGATGAATAGTGTCAGCGTCATGTCAGTGACAGCGGAACGGGCATAGACAAGATAATAAGCGCTCAACACCATCGACAGCACGGCTTGAACCGCCTTTGCATGATCGCAATAATGGCGGACGAAGAGAAAAAGCGCCGCTGCAAGCAGGCACCCGGCCAATGCGGATGGAAACCTGGCAGCGAACTCATTGATTCCGAAAACCTTGTATGATAGCGCCATCAGCCAGTAGAAAAATATTGGCTTGTCATATCTCGGCTCCCCATTATAGGTTGTAGAAAGATAGTCCCCGTTTTGCACCATCTCCTTAGTCGCCTCAGCAAATACTGCCTCGTCCACATCGAACAACAGCACCGAACCGAGCCTGAACAACGAGACAATCAATACTACGGCAATAACGATTCCGACAATATAGGATTTCTTCATGAAAAGTAAGACGATTCTCCTTCGGATGTATAGGCAACTATTATAATCGTTTCAGAAGGGGAAATGTAACCAGAAACGTTGAATACTGCTGGTACCAGACTTCGCGGGACTCCGCCAGAAGCCGTATCCCATTGACCGTTTTCTTAAGTCTGGCTGGAGTCGTCTGATGTGGACATAATGGCTTTCAACCCTGGCTGGACGCAAGGGAACATAAATAAATTAGCAATTTGATGCAAATCAAATACAAAAGGGAGGCATCAGCCTCCCTTTTGTCGTTCACTAAACTACGTTATACGTTAAATTATAATATGCTGACTTCGACGCGGCGTGCGTCTTCTGCGCTGCCGGAGCCGGTCGTTACGACAGGCTTCCGCATTTCGATACGTCCCTCGTCGATGCCGCCCTTCTTAAGCATTTCGCGTACTGCCTTTGCACGATTCTTTGCTAACTCCTCATTCTTTATCGGGTCGCCTGAGGGATCATGAAACCCTGAAATAGCAACCTTTGTACCCGGGTTAGCATTGGCCTTTGCAATGATACCTGCAAGGACTTCTCCCGCATTGGCAGGCAGCTCCGTCGAACCAACAGCGAAGAAAAGCTTTGCTGATTCAGCGACAGGTGCGACAGCAGTCGCGGCAGGCTGTATTACGGCTGGCGTAATTGGCATCGTCGCCGCCTTTGTTGCACCGCCTCCTGCCATGAGAGGAACAATCAGGAGAGCTACGATGTTGATGACCTTGATCATCGGGTTGATTGCCGGGCCTGCGGTATCCTTATAAGGATCGCCGACTGTGTCACCGGTAACAGCAGCCTTATGTCCGTCGCTGCCTTTCTTGTGCATTTTGCCGCTGTCATCCGTAACGCCGTCTTCAAAAGCCTTCTTGGCATTGTCCCAGGCGCCGCCGCCGCTGGTCATGGCGATGGCCTGGAAGAGACCGGTCAGGATGCTGCCGATCAGGACTCCGCCGAGTGCCTCTTTGCCGAGTACAAATCCAACGAGAATCGGAGCTACGACAGGTATCAAAGCAGGAACCATCATTTCTTTGATGGCCGACTTTGTAACGATGTCAACGCACTTTCCGTATTCCGGCTTGGCTTTGTATTCCATGATACCCGGGATTTCACGGAACTGTCTGCGAACCTCTACAACAACACCACCGGCAGCTCTACCAACCGCAAGCATTAGCCTGCCGCCGAAATAGTACGGGATCAGACCGCCGATAAATAGACCGGCGATGATCATCGGATCGGACAGGTCGAACTTGAGGGTCTGGCCCTGGAACGAACGCGAATACTCTGCAAAGAGAACGAGGGCTGCGAGAGCGGCGGAACCGATAGCATAACCCTTTGTAACAGCCTTGGTGGTGTTTCCGACTGCATCCAGCGGGTCTGTTATCGCACGGACGCTCTCAGGAAGCTCTGCCATTTCAGCAATACCGCCGGCGTTGTCAGTGATCGGGCCGTAAGAGTCGATGGCAACAACAATACCGGTCATGGAAAGCATCGAAACCGCTGAAAGTGCAATTGCATAAAGGCCGACTGCCACGTTGCCGCTGAATCCGCCGCCGAGCGCAAAGGCGCCGAGGATTGCAGCAACAATCACGATTGCCGGAAGCGCAGTTGCTTCCATGCTCATTGCAAGACCGGCGATGACGTTTGTGCCGTGGCCGGTGAGGCTGGCCTTAGAGATAACCTGAACGGGCCTGTATTCCTTGCCTGTGTAGTACTCAGTTATCCAGACGATGAGACCGGTCAAGGCAAGACCGATGACCGCGCAAAGAAATACGTTCATAACAGACATTGCCTGCTCACTCGCAGGCAGAAGACCCATAAACCATGTTGTCGCACCGTAGAATACGATTGCTGCGAGGATGCCTGCAACGGCAAGGCCTTTGTAAAGTGCGCCCATGATGTAATTGCTGCTGCCCATTTTTACAAAGTAGGTTCCTATGATAGATGCGATAATCGATATACCGCCAAGCATAAGCGGGAACTGAACCCAGAGGCTGTTCGGGCCGAAAACGGTCTTGGCGAGCAGCATTGCTGCAACGATTGTAACTGTGTAGGTTTCATAAAGGTCGGCGGCCATACCCGCGCAGTCACCGACGTTGTCACCGACGTTATCAGCGATAACGGCAGGGTTACGCGGATCGTCTTCCGGAATGCCTGCTTCAACTTTACCGACGAGGTCAGCTCCTACGTCAGCAGCCTTTGTGTAAATACCGCCGGCGATACGGGCAAAGACCGACATCAGCGAGCAGCCGAAACCGAGGCCGATAAGCGCATGGAATGCGGTCTCAATGTCAGCAGCACCCTTGGCAACCATATAAAATACAGAAATTCCGATCAAGCCGAGGCCGACAACCATAACGCCTGTGACTGATCCGCCCTTGAAGGCAACGGACAGTGCAGCCTGAAGCCCCTTCTTTGCAGCTTCAGTAGTCCTTACGTTGGCCATAACGGTAACGACCATGCCGAAATAGCCGGCAAGCGCTGAACCCGCAACACCGATAATAAAGCCGAGTGCCGTCCAAAGACCCAGTGATGCGAAAATAAGGGCAAATAATATTACTGCGACTATTGCGACGGTTTTGTACTCTCTGGCGAGAAATGCCTCAGCGCCTTCTTTGACGGCTGCTGAAATCGACATCATCTTTTCCGTACCTGTCGGTTGACTCGATACCCATGCTTTGGTCATAAAAGAATAAACAATTGCTAATGCGCCGCAAGCAAGGGCGAAGATAAGTATTGGACTCATCTTTTCTTTTTTCCTCCTTTGTTTTTTTGATTAACTATAATACCGCAATCCCCTGATAATTGCTGCTGATCTGCTATCCCCCTCCCTTCACCTCCTTTAATAGGCTTGGCGCTTCCGCAAGGGAAAGGCCCATTTATAAGAACTGCATTATCCTGCAGAACCCGTTACTCCCGGCCTGAATAACGCGCAAAAACCATCGCGGTTGTCCGATATACCATATGAGCCATCTTCGAAAATGGGGCATATGCAAACAGGACGAAAATAAATACCAGGTGCACGAAATACATCGGATATGCCAGTATTGCTATATCCAGCAGCCTGAGTATTTCGGCCAGAAAACCAGTAGCGCCCACGCCGTAGACAATCACAATGAAAAGCCAGTCAAAATAACTCCCGACTCCAGCTTTTTCTTTGTTCTTCATCCTGTTGTTAATGACGAGGGTAATTCCGACCAGAAGCGCTATTGCGCTTGCATTGCCTATGATCTTCATAGGGTCATAGAGCGGGTATGGAGACTCTCCGAAGTTGATTAGGCCGTGAGTCTCTATCCCGAATATCTCATATCCGTAAAGATAAAGGACCCCGATAGATGTCGTAATAGCAAGGCCGATAAAGGCAAAGAAGACGAGCATGTGAGAGACTTTTCTGTCTTTTGCAACCCCGCACATAGCAAACTTCTTGTGAGTGATGATATCCACGATCGTGGGAATCAATCCCTTTATTATGTCGCCGCCGGCTGCGACCCCGTTTGCACTGACCATTGCTTCCCAGTACTTCTTGATCCCAAATATGAAGCAGATAGCTGCAAAGAAGGCAGTCGGAACGAATACCGTATCAATAAATTTTGTTGGAGGGAACATCAGTGAGTATGAAATCTTTCCCATTTCATTCCGGGGGATGCCGTTTGTAAAATGTCCCTGGATGAACAACTCAAAGAGGAATATCATTACAGGTATCGCAAACAGCAGCAAAACATATTTGGAGTTCGCCGTCCATTCCGCCAGAAGGCGAGGCGCCGAATATTCCTTGATCGCCATCTTCCTTACAGCCCCGAGAACCTCTCCAGGCTTTGCGCCACGCGGACAATATGCCGTGCAGTCGCTGCACTGATGACACATCCAGATGTCGGGGTTGGTCAGAAGCTGATCCTTCATTCCCCATTGAGCCTGAAGCATTTCCTTTCTCGGAAAAGGCTTCTTGTCCGGGGTTACCTCGCAAACAACGGTGCAGGTTGAGCACTGATAGCATTTCTTCAGAGAATCTGCACCGGAGGCGATTACTTCCTTGACGAAATTCAGATCTGGGCTAACTATCTGTTCAGCCATGTATCTATCCCTCCTAGAAACCTTTGAATGGATTCGGTCCAACTGCCTTGACCCTGTCCACAAAGTCAGTAATTATTTGCGGTAAATTGCCGTAATCGTCAATCGCAAGTTGTATGAGACCGACTCTATCTGCTTCCAGCTGCAATTTATCGAGCGTCTCCTTAACCTTGCTTAGACGGTAGTTAGCCAATTCGCTGCCTTTAGCCATATGGCACTGATAGTTGTCTCCATATTTGCAGCCCAGCATCAATATACCGTCGATGCCGCGCGAGAAGGCATCGGCTATCCAGACCAGATTCACCGCACCCATACATCTGAGCTGGATGATTCTGACAGCCGGGTCTATCTTCATATGCTGAAGGGCAGAAGTATCGATTGCGGGGTATGCGTCGTTTTCACAGCAAAGCACCATGATTCTCGGCTGATCTTCGTCGTCCGGCACAGAAACATTCTTCATCATGGTACCGATCATATCGACATGGAAATCCTTAAACGAGACGATTCTTTCAGGACAGGCACCCATGCAGGTTCCGCATCTGCGGCAACGGCCGATCTTATAAAACGGTGTTCCCTTTTCGTCCTCGTCGATGGCTCCGAACGGACACTCTTCAGTACAGCGTTTGCAAGACGTACATTTGGTCATAAATGGATCGGGGAAGGTAACGTCCCAGGCTCTGGGATGGACTGCCATCCCAACTGCTGCATGCTCGTTAGCTTGAATCGCCTTGAGAGCTGCTCCTGTAGCATCTTCCTGGGCTTCCGCCATATTCATTGGCTGCCTCACAGCACCCGCTGCATAAACGCCAGTTCTACGTGTTTCATATTGGAAGCAGATAAAATTGGAATCGGCAAATCCGTTAAAAAGCTCAAGATCGGGCAGGCCGGGTCCCTGACGGTATGCTAAATTCAGAACAGGATCGTCAAGAGTCGCCGGAACCATTCCAGTGGCCAGAACCACAAGGTCCGCCTCGACCGTTACATCGCCAAGAAGTGATTCCTTCATCTCGATGTAAACATTGTCATAGGCCGCTTCTGTTAGAGATTTCACTTCACACTTTGTCAGCATAACTCCCGGATCGTTCTGCGCTTCCTTATAATAATATTCCAATCTGCCTGGCGTCCTTATATCCTTGTAAAGAATCATGGCTACGGCATCTTCGTCCTGTCTGACATATTTAGCCTGTTTGAGCGAAGTTGCACAGCACATTGCTGAACAGTAAGACAGATGGTTGGGATCTCTCTGCCCCGCGCATTGTATGAAAGCGACTTTCTTTGCCGGTCTATTGTCTGAAGGCCTGAGAATCTTGCCTTTCTTGGCTATTTCTTCAAACTGAATATTGGTTACGACATTCTTAAGCTTGCCGTATCCAAGATGCCCAAGCTTCTTTGCATCATATGGTTTCCAGCCTGCAGCCAGTATGACTGATCCTATCTTGACAACTTCGGTCTTGTCCCCGGTCGAGATCGTTACATCGAATGCACCGGGCATACCATCGGTCTTTTCTACCTTGGAGGATTTGTAGACCTTGATGTTAGGGTTGGATTCAACAGACTTGATCATCGATTCGATATCCGTATCGACGATGAGCGGCTCTTTATAATACTCGGAAGTCGGGATTTTCTTATAGAGCGAATTGGCGAAACCGCCAAGCTTGGCTTCCTTCTCGACCATATAGACCTGCGACCCGGTGTTGGCTGCCTCCAGAGCAGCCTTCATTCCGGAAACTCCGCCTCCGATCACCAGGATCGTCTTGACGGTTTCCATTTTGTAAGGTTCAGGAAGATCGCCCTTCTGCGCCTTGAGTACCGACATCTTCATATAATCTTCGGCAGCCAGTTGTGAGAGGTCGGTATTAGGCTCCTGGGTCCAGACCGCAAGCTCGCGGATAGGCGAACGCTCCACAATGCAACCAGGGAAATCGAACTCCTCGAACTTGACCCGCTGCGAACATGCAGCGAGAATCAGCGTGTTGACACCTTCGGTTGCGATATCATTCTTTATAAGCTCCACGCCTTCTTTTCCGCAAAGAGCAAAATGAGTCTTGACGACCGGGATCTTCAGGGCGTTCTTGGCTATAGTAGCCATTTTCTCAATATTTACAGACTCTCCGATGGAACAGCCCGTGCATATATAAAGTGCATATTTCTTATCCATCTCGACTTACCTCCCCTTCCCGATCTGCATCGCCTTGAGCGCTGCTGCTGTGGCGTCCTGAACAGATTTGGCCACATCAAGCGGGTTCTTGGCGCATCCGGCTGCGAACATTCCAACGCCTGCGAGGGCAAAGCCTTCGGAGGTATATGAAGCGCTCGGAATTTTCGATGCCGGCTCCATGCCGGTGGCGAGTACAACCAGCTCAAATTTAGTACGGACCTTTTGGCCGGTGAGCATGTCTTCAGCTTCTACGATTACATCATCAGAGCCCGGAGCTTGCTCAATCTTGGCAACCTTTCCTTTTACAAGTGTCACCTTGGGATCGTCTTTGACCTGACCATAAAATTTTTCGTAACGGCCTGGAGTACGTATGTCAATATAGAAAATACTTGCTGTGGATTCAGGATTCTGCTCCCGCACGTATAATGTCTGCTTGAGCGAAGCCATGCAGCAGATATAAGAGCAGAAGGCCAGATGGTTTTCATCCCTGCTTCCTGCACACTGAACAAATGCTACGCTCTGAACCGGCTTGCCATCGGAAGGCCTGACAATCTTGCCACCTGTGGGGCCATTCGGAGATGCAAGCCTTTCCATCATCATGTTAGTAATTACATTTCTAACCTTGCCGAAGCTCAGGTTGTCAATCTTGGCTGCATCATAGGGCTTCCATCCAGTTGCTACAACAACTGAGTCAAACTTCAAATTGACCGTCTCTGCATTCATCGTCAAATCGATGGCGTTGTACTTGCACGCCTCCTGGCAAACCTTGCCGCAATTGCCCGTACAATGTTTGTCATCTATTACGTATTTTTGCGGGAATGCCTGATTATACGGAAGATAGGCAGCCTTTATCTTGTCCATCCCAAAATTAAAATCATTTTCCCTTTCAGCCGGACACGCTTCCGCACAAGCATTACATGCAACGCAATTATCATTAACGTATCGAGGTGCTATTTTAATTGCAACATCGTAATTTCCAGGACCTCCCTTGATGTCCTGCACTTCTGCCATTGTGTAGAAAGTTATATTAGCGCTTTCCCTTATGCGCCTGAAATTTATCTCAAGACCGCAAGCGGGCGGGCACAGTTTTGGAAAATATTTATTCAACTGTGCAACCCTGCCGCCGAGATAAGGGTTCTTTTCGACAATGGTCACCTGGGCGCCTGTTTCCGCCGCCTCGACCGCAGCCGTCAAACCGCTGAATCCTCCACCAATCACTAGCACGCGATTGGCTTTTTCGATCGACTCCGACATGCCGTTTCCCTCCTTTATTGGCTTTGACTCTGTTACTTGACCGGTAGTTCGCAAGGCACGAAACGCCGACTACCATCTGCGCCGACGCTCCTTGCGTTATGAACTAATGAAAAAAATAAGGAGGGGCTTACGCCCCTCCCAAGGTTTAGTTATGCAAAGAGCTCCACATATGGGACTTTCTTGATTTCCCACTTGTTGTTTTCTGCATCGTATTTGGAGTTGACAAAGCACTTCCAATCTTTGTCATTGATGGCGAGGAAGTCACCTCTGTAGTAGTAGCCAGGATACCTGGACTCTTCCCTGAAGAGAATATGCCTTGCATGAGCCTCAACGGAGAGAATTCTGTGGTAGTTCTCCCAGCATCTCATAAGCTCATGAAGGTTTGCTGCTGCCATCTTGTTAGCGTCTTCCTTGAGCATATCAAGGAGCTTCAGACCTTCATCAAGCATGGTCTTGGACGTCATGTACCAGGTGCTGATGCCGCCAAAATATTCGTCGGCTATCTTTTGCAGTCTGGCCTGCAGCATCTTCGGCCTGATGTAGTTCGGGTTAACAAACGGATCGGTCGAAAGTGTTTTGTATTTCTCGTATACTTCAAACGGCAGGTAGAGCTCGCCTGCGATTTCATCGGCAGACTTGCTAACTGCAGGCTTGTAGTTAGGCTCATCAAGGATCAGAGCGATAGCAGCCTTTGCAGCTATTCTACCTTCAGCGTGAGAGCCGGAGGAGAACTTGTGGCCGGAAGCGCCTACAACGTCGCCAGCCATAAAGAGGCCCTTGACGGTGGACATTCTGTTGTAGCCCCAGGTCCACTCTTTCGGTGTGCCCGGAACATCGCCAGGTCCGCTGCACCAGAAGCCTGCGCAACCTGCATGAGAACCGAGGAGATACGGCTCGGTAGGCATGATTTCAGACGGCTCCTTGTTCGGCTCGACGTTCTTAGAAGCCCAGAGGCCTGCCTGTCCGATTGCCATATCGAGGAAGTCTTCCCAAGCTTCCGCTTCGAGGTGTTTGATTCTCTTGGCATCCATCTTGGTTGCAAGTTCAGCCATGGCGAGGTGGGTGTTCATGAGGATCGGGCCTTTGCCCTTCTTCATGTCCATCATCATCATATGGTTTCTGATGGCGGTGCCCATCTTCTCTGCATACGGGCTATAGAGGGCCTTGGTCTGCTCGAAGTTTTCGCCGACGCAATAGTCTTCGCCGAGTGCGTTGGTTGCCTTCGCCTTGAAGAAGAGGAACCATGCGCCGACAGGTCCGTAACCGTCTTTAAAGCGGGCCGGTACGAATCTGTTTTCCATAAGGGTCATTTCTGCGCCGACCTGCATGCCGAGAGCATAACCTGAACCGGAGTTCCATACAGGATACCATGCACGACCCTGACCTTCTGCAACTGACCTGGGTCTAAATACGTTAACAGCGCCACCGGCTGCGTTGATCATGGCTTTCGCCTTGAAGAGATAAATCTTGTTCTCTCTTACGCTGAAGCCTGCTGCTGCTGCAACTCTGTTAGGATCGTTAGCATCTTTGTAGAGCTTAACGATAAATACTCTTTCATAGTGGTTTTGAGCAACTCCGGTTGCCTTTCTGTTTACTTCAAGGGCTGCCTTTGCTGCTTCCGCTACGACGACCTTGTAGGATTCGCCGTTGATCATGATCTGCCACTTGCCAGAGCGAACCGGTGTTCCGCCGTCCTTCAGCATTGCCTTGCCTGCATCTCTTGCCTGGAAGCCATCGAGGGAGAAGCCGTCATCGGCCTTCTTCCAGATCGGGAGGCCCCACTCTTCGAAGAGATGGACTGAATCGTCAACGTGCCTGCCGAGGTCATAAATCAGGTCTTCCCTGACGATACCCATGAGGTCGCCGCGAACATATTTTACGTAATCAGCGCATTTATTCTCGCCGAGATAGGTATTGATAGCTGAAAGACCCATGGCAACCGCGCCGCTTCTGTCGGTGGCAGCCTTGTCGACCATGGTGACCTTGATTCCCTTCGGGGTTGCCCAGCGGGCTGCCTCGAAAGCCGAGCCGCAGCAAGCCATACCGCCGCCGATAAGGAGAAGGTCTGTCTCTACTTCAACGATCTCGGGTCTCTGACAATATGAAAACGTGCAAGTCTCTTTTTCCATTGTTCAATCCTCCCTTAGTCAGCTTTTGCCGGATTGTTGAAGAATCCGGAGGCTTTGAGTTTTGAGAAATCCGCCTCGGGCTTCCCTGCATAAGGATCGACAGAACCTTCAGGGGTTGTCCGGATAGGGAATTTGAATCTCTTCAGGGAACCGTTTCTGAACTTAACGGTCCACATTATGGAGTCTGTACCCCTCATCGGGATAACATTACCGCCCAGCGGAGCGAAATCCGCATAGGCCCTGACTTCGATCGCCTGCTGAGGGCAAATCTTAACGCAGTTGTAGCACTCCCAGCACTGCTCGGGTTCCTGGTTGAAGGCCTTCATGATGTTCCTGTCAAGGGCCATCAAGTCATTCGGACAGATGTACTGGCATGCAGTCTTGTCCTGGGCCTTGCAGCCGTCGCACTTCTCAGTGATAACGAAACTTGGCATGTTGCAAACCTCCTTGTGATGTTGTGTGGTTATTTTTTCCCATTTTGAAGATCGGGCGCCGAACCCTTACTAAAAAGTAACTTTCCGGACACCTCCTTTCAGGAAAGCCACGGGAAGCAGCCAAAGGCTGCCTCCCTTATAGCCTTGCTACCGTAATACTATTTCTTCTC
>Ga0187785_10000018_pt1 | contig 67310 bp, 58 predicted proteins | sample 0815_BV2_4_20_MG_FD_132466 | JGI IMG/M metagenome (GOLD analysis project Ga0187785, IMG submission 132466) | Tropical peat soil microbial communities from peatlands in Department of Meta, Colombia - 0815_BV2_4_20_MG | ecosystem: Environmental > Terrestrial > Soil > Wetlands > Peat | place...
ACGCTGTAAATGTCGTACATGCCGCCGGAGTTGGCGCACGATCCCATGGAAATGACCCAGCGTGGAGCCATCATTTGCTCATGCAGCCTTATTACCGTCGGCGCCATTTTCCTGAACACGGTGCCTGCGACCACCATGAGATCCGCTTCCCTGGGGGTGGATCTGAGCACTTCAGCCCCGTATCTGGCTATGTCGTACTTGCTGGTAAAGGCCGCAGCCATTTCCACGTAACAGCAGGAAAGTCCGAAATTCAAAGGCCACAGCGAATACTTCCGCCCCCATGCCAGAAGCTCCTGCAACTTTGTCATGAACACACCATGACGACCGGCTTGTTCCGCTGTTTCCACCGGGTCGTCTTCGGTTGACTGTAAAGACCAGAACATATCATTCCCCTTCACGATCCCGGACACGAAGCTTCAACAGCCTTTCCCTGGAAGTGGAAGTCTCAAGAGCACCGACCCGCCACAGGTACACCAGTGCGGCCACCAGAAATGTGATAAACAAGAGCACTTCGATATACCCTATCCAACCCAGTTCACGGACCGCAACGGCCCACGCGAAGATAAAGACCGCCTCCAGGTCGAAAATGACGAAGAATACCGCAACAAGGTAGAATCGTATATCTATATGGACACGCGTTGAACCGGCCAGGATGGTGCCCGATTCATATGGCTCCCCCGTCGTCCGCTCCTTGTGGCGCTCGCCGAGGACGAACGAAATCCCTATCATTGCGGTGACCAGCGCAAGAACAAACGCCGCATACACCGCCAAAGGCCATAATCCGACCACCCCTTGAGTGTTCAAGCGGCACGCACCTTTCCGACCGATGAAATCGGTTCCACGAGGCTCGCTCCCCTCTGGCGATCAGTATGCACAAGGATTCGTGTGCGTGGGGTCATCAATAATATGCCCTCCAATTACGAAAACGGATCGTCAACAAACGATCCACTGCAAAACATGCCTAATTGTTTCTGTCGTATATGCTGCGAAATAGTCCCCCGACACGTGTACAACACAGTTGCTTGAGTTCCGCTCGTCCACTCTAACAGAGAAGCCCGCCAAAATGGTGTCGTTGCACATTGTGCGGCCGGAATTCCTGGCGTCGTCAGTTAAAGTATTATAACGTCTTTTTTTGGATCCTGTAAAGGCCGCGCGAGTAGCGTTTCACTCTCAGAAGCCCGGGACAACTGAAAACGATGAATTTTTCCGGACACGACTCCGTCGAAATCGAAACCACACTTGTGATTTGTTCGCATGATCCCGCGACAATAATACGTAATATAGCGAATATGAGATTCATAGAACGATATGAGCTGGTCCCGAAACCCGACCGCCTAATACACGATATCTATTTTGATACTGCAGACGGATCACTCGGGAAAAAACGATGGGCGCTAAGACTGCGGGTAGTGGGCGGCCGATTGTGGGTCGCTCTGAAAGGGCCGGGAGAGCCTGTCCAATCGGCCGGCATCCGCAGGCCGGAAGTGGAGCTGCCGTGGTCTCAAACCGCTGTTGATAACATTTTGGAGCGTCTGTCGAAACTCGTCACGGATTTCTCCGTGCACACTATTCCGGTGGGTCTTTCCGGCCAGGACGCATTCATAGCAATGGGATTCCAGATCATTCAAGATCGACACACGAATAGGCGCATACGGGACGTGTGTTCCACTTGCGGAGAATTGCTGGCGGAGATGGCTCTGGATGCAGTCACATATCATCTTCGCGATCAAGACCTCTTTCACGACGAGATCGAAATCGAAGCGAAGTCTCCCGCCGATCCCGCCGTACTGAAAACTGTCGTTTCATACCTGCTCCAACGATTTGGGCCGAGGTTGCGCAGGTGGAACCATGGCAAGCTTGCAACTGGTAAGACCTTGGAAGAACTTATCGGTCGATACCCCGCGGCTCCATTGCTCACCGCGACCGGGCATGCGACACCCGCCCTGTACGACAAACTCGAGGAATGCATGAAATAAGAGCTGCAGAAAATCTGCCGAACAAGAGAAATCCTTCCCGGGTTGTAATCATCCGGTTACTGGAGTGAAGAAAGTCTGACTTTGCGGGGGACGCGACGAAATCTGTGCCCCCAAGTATCGAGATTGCTTCGTTGTTTCACTCCTCCCACTGACAGGGGAACGATGCTTTCCCCGCGAGACTGAAGGATGGCCCCACGTATTTCTTTGCGTCAATCTCGATCCGGTTGGCACGCTGTCCGCCATATGCTAATTGTGTTGCACGTCACATTCACAAGGCAAACGGAATAGAATGCTCAAGAACACGTTCTGTCATATACCGGGTGTTGGAGCCAAATCGGAGAGAAAACTCTGGTCCCGAGGGATACTCTGTTGGGAAGATGTGTTGTCAGCCGACAACATCAGTCTGTCCAAGACCAGTCATTTTACTCTGAAGATGCGCGTACAGGAATCCATGGAAAACCTGGACGGCAGAAATCCCGTTTTCTTCGGCCAACGTCTCCATTCAGCAGATCAATGGAGGCTGTTCCCGGATTTCCGAGAATCGGTGGCCTATCTGGATATCGAAACGAACGGCCGGCCCGGTGCGGAGAGCTCTATAACCACCATAGCCTTGTATGACGGAAATCGCCTGTTCCATTACGTGAAGGGCCGCAACCTCCATCAATTTCCCAGGGATATTGCCAAGTACACAGTGGTGGTCACGTACAACGGCAAATGCTTCGATGTACCCGTTATCGAGAGTTTCTTCGGGATAAAGATGCCCCACGCGCACATCGATTTGAGATACGTGCTCAAGAGCGTCGGATGCACCGGCGGGCTCAAAGGTTGTGAAAAAAAACTCGGACTGGACCGAGAAGATCTCGACGGAGTAGACGGATATTACGCGGTCCTGCTGTGGAAGGACTTCAAGATCAATCGGAATGAAAAGGCGCTGGAGACGCTGCTTGCGTACAATACTCTCGACGCGGTCAACCTGGAGCACCTGCTGGTGCTCGCATGTAATATGAAGCTCCAGGATACCCCTTTTTCACACACTCATCGATTGGCGCTTCCCCCTCCCTTCGCGAATCCCTTCAAAGCACACAAGGAAACCATTTATGAAATCAGAGACCTATACGGTCTCTGGTAAAAGGCGGATCCCGTTGGGTTGACGCGACTCTTCCGGCTGCATCTTCGCCCCCCTTCATCAGGCATTCGTGGCCGGGCTGTGTTTTTGGGGGAAGGCTTTGCCGAAGGATGATTTTGACTAAAATATCTTCCAATATTAACTTGTTAAATAATAAAGCTCTATTGATAGGTTCATATTTATTATTTTTTCATTTAAAAAAACTTGACAACTATTCTTGAACATGATTGTTTCATCGCCAGCGACAAACCAAACCTAATCCTTCCTTTGGCCCGTTTACATAAACGGGCTTTTTTTTTGCCTGCACCGGGCACCGGCAGAGAACCGCTCGCGACTCAATTCCGGGCTCAGGTGGGACTCGTATTGACGGAAAGGCTTTTTGAGATATAATCAGATTAACAGGCGAGCATCTTTATGTTATCACGCGTACGTCCGAGCTCTTGCACAGGGCTCGGACGTGCGCTTTTCGGGTGGAGGAATTAGCGGTTCAGGGCTTTCTTGCCGATGTCAGTGCGGTAATGGACATTTTCCCACGTAATTTTGGACACGGCTTCGTACGCCTTGGAAATTGCATTTCCGATCCCTCGCGCTTTCGCGGTGACCCCCAGAACACGGCCTCCCGCGGTGATGAACCGGCCGTCATTCGTGCTCGTACCTGCATGAAACACCTTTACTCCGGACATGTCGTCCGCATGTTCAATCCCGCTGATGGGTTTTCCTTTGTCGTACGGTCCCGGGTATCCGCCTGATGCCATGACCACGCAAATAGAGTCTTCCGGTTCCCATTCGATGTTTTTCGCGCCCAATTTACCGTCCAGCGCAGCCAACATCAGGGGCACAGGGTCGGATTTCATGCGAAAAAGCAGCGGTTGAGCTTCCGGGTCGCCCATACGGGCATTGAATTCGAGCACTTTCGCTTCGCCGTTTTCAATCATGACGCCCGCATACAAAAAGCCGAGATAGGGAATTCCTTCCTGCTCCATAGCTCGAACCGTCGGCACCATGATCTGGTTCATGATTCGTTGGTGTATCTCGGGGGTTACGACGGGTGCGGGAGAGTACGCTCCCATGCCGCCCGTGTTAGGACCTTGATCGTTGTCGAATATCGGCTTGTGATCCTGCGAACTGGCCAGGGGCAGCACGTGGCTGCCGTCGGTGAATGCTATGAAAGAAGCCTCTTCGCCCCGGAGGCATTCCTCCACCACGACCGTGTTTCCAGCCAGGCCGAAGGCCTTCTCGTTCATGATGGTATGGAGGGCTGCGAGTGCTTCGGTGCTGTCATTGCATACAAAAACGCCTTTGCCTGCAGCGAGGCCGTCTGCTTTCACCACGACTGCGCCCGAACGACCTTTCAGGTAGGAAGCGGCCTGATCAAAATCCGAGAACACTTCAAAATCTGCGGAAGGAATGCCGTGCTTCGCCATGAGCCGTTTCGTAAAAACTTTGCTGCCTTCCAATTGTGCGGCTTTTGCCGAAGGACCGAATACGTTCAAGCCCGAGGCCCGGAAGACGTCTGCCAGGCCCGCAACCAGAGGAGCTTCCGGTCCGACGACCGTGAGGTCGACTTTTTCCGACAAGGCCAGGTTCCGCAATCCGTCGACATCTTCGGGAGATAGATTGAAAGTCCTGCATTTCGGCTCTCTTGCTATTCCCACGTTACCCGGGACGACCAGCACCTCTCTTACCAGCTCGGACTGCGCGATTTTCCACGCAAGGGTGTGTTCGCGGCCACCCGATCCGATGATCATAATTTTCATGCTACTTCGCTCCTGAATCCGTTTGGCGCCACATGCCTTTGTGTTCCCTCTTCGCTTCCTGCTCCAGCTCTATATATGGCCTGATATCATATGCCCGTTCCTCCCGATCGACTTCTGCAATCCCCTGACGAATCATCCGTGCGATGACATCCTCTTTGGAGAAAAACACGAATCCTTCTTTGACTCCCTTTGGATCCTCCCGCAGAATCTTTATGCGAATCCACTGGTTCTCGAGATTTTTCGTAAGGTATTCCCGGGCTGCCTGTTCTTCAGCAGGCGCAACCCGTATTCCGATGAGCCTCAGTTGTATTACCGTCCCGGAGCCCTTCAGGTCGAGGTCCTTTTCATCGATGATTCGTGTTACCCGCCACAGGTATTCACCATCTTCCATAGGCGGCCGGCTCGCCAAATACAGGTAACCCACAACCAGAAGAAGCAAAACCGCAAAAGCCGCCCACATTTTCCATTCGTTCTGAAGTCGCATTTTGGCCATACAAGGCCCTCCTCACGTCCCGGTCTGCTGGCCGGAGTTTCTCAATTCGACGGATACACGTAGTCCCCGGAATGGTTTCAGGGCAGACGAATACCGCATCGGGTGCATGAGCCGGCCCGCAACGGATTCGTACCGCCCGCGCTCGCTGCTGAATCCTTCAACAGTAACTCCGAGCCGAAAACGATGCAAGCGGAAATCATCTCCGGAAATGCAGGGGAAAAGCAATGGATGGTAGACTGGCCTTGTGCCGGTATCCAATCAGGACGGGAAGGTAAACTTCTCTTGAATGGTATCCATTCAGTTACGGGTGGGAAAAGATCGTCATTGCGAGCGTAGCGAAGCAGTCTCGCCCTTGAGTATCGAGATTGCTTCGTCGCTTCACTCCTCGCAATGACAGAGTATACGCGCTTCCCCCGAGTAACTGAAGGATTACCTTGAATGCTTGGTATGACAGCCGCAGTCTGAGGTCGCGTTAGTCCTCTTCGTGCGGGGCGCACACTTTGCCGCTCTCGGCAGCGAATATTTCTTCCGCCTCCGACAAGTCTGGGCCAATATATTTGTGATGCAAGCGTCCATCCGATGGGGAACGCACTATGACCGCAAAGTCGTCCGAGTCGAGATGAACCAGCTTCACGAAAGAGCCTTGCCCGCCTTCGGCATGTTTGGAGATGCGAAACATTGAGGTAATATATCACACCCGTCGCAAGAGGGGAGAAATTACCGAAGAGTAATCCTTTGTTACTCGGGGGAAGTGCCTATCCTCTGTCAGTGCGAGGAGTGAAGCGACGAAGCAATCTCGATACTCAAGGGCAAGACTGCTTCGCTGCGCTCGCAATGACGATCTTTTCCCACCCGTAACTGAACGGATACACCGAAGAAACTATTAGGTATAGGCGTACGGCTTTCCGTAGTTTATACTGAAAGCCGCCGGAGAGTTCAGTTTGACGAAGAGTAGGTGATAGATGGCGGTAAACGATCTGATCATTGAGACCCGGGACCTCTCGAAAGATTATAACGACGGTGGAAATATCATTCATGCTCTGAGAGGTGCGGACCTGAAAATATATCGCGGAGAAATGGTCGCGATCATGGGTCCATCAGGCTCGGGCAAGTCTACCCTCTTGTATGTGCTGGGTCTGCTGCATCCCCCTACGGCCGGCGCGTATCTGTTCAAGGGGAACAACATCCTGGATTTTTCCCGGGAGGAACAGGCGCATTTCAGAAACAAGGAGTTGGGGTTTGTTTTTCAGAGCTGCGACCTGCTCGCGAATTCCACAGTATTTGAAAACCTGGAACTGCCGTTGATCTACGCGGAATCGGACCGACGAGTCAGGCGAAAAAAAATCCTGGACGCGCTTGACCGGGTGGGCTTGTCCCATCGGGTGGACCATTGGTCCAACCGCCTTTCGGGAGGCGAACGCCAGCGCGCTGCCATTGCCAGAGCGCTCGTGAACAATCCGTCACTAATCCTCGGAGACGAACCCACCGGCCAGTTGGATCAGAAAAATACCGAAATAGTAGTAAATCAGTTGAGAGCAATAGCAAGACAGGGATATACCGTGATCCTGGTAACCCACGAGGATGAAATCGGACAGGCCTGCGATAGAATCATTCGAATTCGGGACGGTCGCGTTGAATCAGACGGGTTGGAAGTGGAACAAACAGACGATGGAACCCCTGGGACTTCCGACATGTCCAATGCCGCTTTTCGGAACTGATCGCGCCGCAAGTCCTGCGAATTCCCTCAGACAAGACCACTCCGTGACGCAACCCCCACGTGATGCGGGTCAATGACATCCGCACGCGTTCATCCCGTCCGTTTCGATGGGATGAGTCAGATGGATCCCGTCCGCGGTTTGCACCAGCAATCCCGCTTTCTGGATGGTGTCAAGGATCTCGGCGCATTTGCTCCATTCCTGGGATAAATACACCGGTAACACTTCTTTGTATTCTTGAAGCCTGTGGTTTGCGTTCAACGAATACAAAGTCAGGACCACCTGTTTGTGAACGAAATCCAGAATGGGATTGGACATGAGTTCTTGAACTGTTGGATCCTGAAGGACCAGAGGCCCTACTGCGTCCATACACATGGCTGCCCTCCTCGTCACGCTTTGAGTCTTAGAGTAATGCACCGAATGGCCCGTGTCCAGCATGGGCTCGGCTTTCTTCGGGAATGCCCGCTCCGTCGCGCAGCCTTATATTAGTGGTACTTGTTGCGAGAAAGGTCGTCGGAGGAAGAGACATGAGCCAACTGCCGCTGCAAATGCTTGAACCGAAACAACGGGTGGGTCTGGTGGTCGTCGTAACCGGCAACGGAAAGGGAAAAACGACATCTGCGCTGGGAATGGTTTTGCGTGCCGTAGGCCACGGCCTGCGGGTTTGTGTCGTGCAATTCATGAAAGGGGACATGTACGCAGGGGAAATTGACGCGCTCAAAAGGCTCGCTCCAAACGTGGAACATCACCTGACCGGGAAAGGTTTCTGCGGCATCCAGGGAAATCCGTATCCCTATATCGAGCATCGAGCCAATGCCCAGGACGCAATAAAACTTGCCAAAGAAAGAATGATGGCCGGAGAATTTGACATGCTCGTCTGCGATGAAATCAATAATGCCCTGAAATTGAAGCTCGTGGATCTTCCCCAGGTCACCGACCTGATTCAAAACAAGCCGCCGCTCCTGCACCTCGTGCTGACCGGCCGCGACGCGCACCCGGACATCATAGAATTGGCCGATACGGTTTCGGAGGTGAATGAAGTCAAACATGCATACAGGCAGGGAATAGAACCGCAGAAAGGAATCGATTACTGATGAAGTGAGGGGGGAGGACGGTTCGTCTTTGTTCTACTAATTGTCGAGATCGCGCCAGATGTTACTGTATCAATTGGTAGTTGGAATTAATTATATCAGTATTGGCTTTTCTGTGCTCGGATTCGCGTCTCCGGTAGAACCGTCCCCCAACCTGGCACTTTGTAAAGCATTTTCTATGCCAATTGCAAAAACCTGAATAAATTTGGGCCTTGGACATTTTTGTAGGCACCGAGGCTCTGTCCGTACAGACAGGGCTCGGGCTTAATAAGCCCGGGCGTAATCCGCACGCAGGGTTGATTCCGCCCAAAGGAACCGGCACGGGTGCATTCCACCCTCTATCACAAACTACCGTAACCCGTATATTTGAGCCTTCCCGAACGGCACGCGTCCACGCACAGTCCGCAATTCGTGCAGAGCAGATCCCCGCATTCGCGGTAGGGATGGAGCTTCATGGGGCAGGCAAGAGAACAATGATTTTCCTGGCAACACTGACTCTTGGGATTTCTTACGTCATTTTTCACCCGAAGCGTGAACGGGGCCCGGAAGAGTGACAAGAACGCTCCCGTGGGACAGAACATCCGGCACCAGAAGCGCGGTAGCACAGACAATTCCAGGCCGAGCAAAAGCGCGATAAACACCAACTCCACGGAAGCTGATCGTTCCTTTACGAAAATCATGGCCTCCGTGCTGAGTATTCCCGGTGCGCTGAAATAGTTGAGGACCGGTATTCCGATTGCCCCTGCCGCTACGGTTCCCATGACCAGAAACGCGAACCGGGAGACATTTGCGCCAAAAGAACCCACGGAACGCGGGGCAGCGGAGTTTTTGCGCAGGACGCGGGCTCTTACCCATGCGGCACAATCGGCCAGCAGGTGATAGGGGCACATCCAACCGCACCAGATCCTGCCGAAAATCAGCGCAAGAAAAACGGGAAAAAGCGCGGCCGAGATCAGTGGAACAGTCAAGCGGGCCGCAGCAAATACCGCCTGAAAGATCACCACCGGATCGGCTACTCCGAGCCCCCCTATGTTGATCGCGTAGAAAGTGCCCGTTACCTGGTAGATTTCGTACAGATTCAGAATCGGTATCAGGAACATGGCCGCAAAGAGGGCTATCTGTACCGCTCTCCGGTAGCGCCTATACATCAGTCCCAGCCCTCAATGGTTTTCGGTGTCTTGTAAGGGAATTCGAACTCAGGTTGCTCTTTGGGTCCATGGATCCTGGATTTCTTTTCCAGAAGAAGATCGCCTTTGAAGACTTTTCCCGAGGTTTCCTTCTCCGAAGCCGACTCATAGTGTCTCCGGGCCTTACGGAAAAAGAAACCCGCTTCGTCGACTCGTCCCATTCCGGTTGGCACAATGTTTATGGCGCGCCTGGGACGCGTGGGGCATCGTTCCACGCAGATTCCGCAACCCACGCAGCCGTCCAGGACTTCCGGAAACAAATTGTCCCGCAGGGTAATGGCCTTGTCCTGGAGAGGGCAGACGTTAAAGCACGTGTTGCACAGCGCTGCAATTTTGTTACCGCTGCCTTCCGGCAGCACGTCGTGGTCCAGAAACAAATGGCTGTAGCACATGGATTTGTCTATTCTGGCCTTGCCCATCCCCGCTTTCTCGGGAGTCTGGACATGGCTGTCCAGGGCTCCGGTGGGGCAGAGGCGCGAGCAAGCCATGCACAGATAGCATGCTTTGAGTTCGGGCAGGACGTAGGGAGTGCCCATGGTGGGAGAAAAGCCGGATCGTTTTATTGCCCCGTACGGACACACTTCGAGACATCGGTTGCAACGAATGCATAGAGCCATGAATTGCTTTTCTTCGACCGCACCGGGTGGTCGCAGCCGATTTTCTGCATGATTATCGATAAAAGGATTCTCCCCACGAGAGAGAATCCTTTGAATACATCCCCAAATTCCTTCGTTCACCCCATTGTTCTCCGCTTGCCGACCTTACTGTCCGTCGTCACTTCCGCCTGACACCATCTTTTCGACTTCTTCCTCGAAATGGATGTAAATATGGGCCACATCGATGATTTCGGGTATATGTTCCTTCAACGAGTTGCACAGGTCTTCCAGGGCACCGTGATTTTCCGCTTCCATGTTCACCACGAGTTCAGTCCCGGACGGCGCAGTGGTCTGGATAGTTATCTCCGGGTATTCCCGTAGTTTTTGCGTCACCTGTTCGGTGGTTCCCGGCTCAATAAAGAGAGCGCTTCCCGTAATAACCATTTGATTTTACCGCCGGCGCATTTCCGTGACAACCCCGATCAAGGAACAATCGTCATCATTCGGTTACTCGGGGGAAATTCCTAACCACTGTCATTGCGAGTGAAGCGAGGCAGCAATCTCGATACGTACAGGCGGAGATTGCTTCGCCGCGCCCGCAATCACAGCCGGCCGTACCTGAATGGATACGAACAATCCACCACACAAAGGATTCTCTGCCGATCCGGCCGCCTTGAGTATTCGTATCACACTGTGCTTCATACCTTTTCAGGGAACGGCGAGTCCACGTTTGAGATGATGGCCATGTCCGCGACATCCTTGGGATCACCGACTCGTTCGATCTTTACGGCACAGATCTTGAATTCCGGCTGCTTGGAGCCGTCGTCGAAGGCATCGATGGTAACCCGGTTTATCATCCTGTCCCAGTCCTGATCAAACCAGGGGACGAACAGAATGCCAGGCAGCGATCCCTTGACAACCCTCGCGGGCAGGATGTTGAACCCGCGGCGGCTGACGATTTTCACGAGGTCGCCATTATTGATCTTGTACTCCTCCGCGTCCTTGGGATTGATCTCCACGAACGCGTTCGGTTGCGCCCGGGCTATTTCCGGAACCCTCATGGTCATCGTTCCGCTGTGCCATTGTTCGATAACCCGGCCCGTGGTAAGGAAAAACGGGTAGTCTTTGTCGGGCGGCTCTTCCGGCCCCTTGTACGGTCTGAGAAACACGTTCGCCTTGCCCTCGTGCTGCTGATCCCCGTAGAAATAGATCAGGGCCTGAGAAGGGATTTTCACTATTTCAGGCATGTTCATGAGGGGGTCTTTCCCACGGACGTATCGCGTGGCGGTACCGGGGCTCTGTTCGTTAGGGCAGGGCCATTGCATGCCTTCTTCGGACTTCAACAATCGGTCGTAAGAGATCCCGTAGAGCGTATGTTCGGTCATTTTCACGCATTCACGGTAATCGTCCCATGCCAGTTTGTTCATGGCGAAACTATCGTCGCCGTTCCACGGGATCAACGTTTCCAGTCCCATGCGTTTTGCCAACTGCGCAGCGATCCACAGGTCGGGCTTGGCTTCTCCCGGAGGCTCGACACATTGGCTGGTCAGTTGGCTCCGCCGCTCCGAGCACCCGTATACGCCGCCCTTTTCATAGATAAACGCTGCCGGAAGCACCACATCCGCCAACTGTGTGGTCCGCGTGGGGAAGATGTCTGCAACTACGAGAAATCCGTCCTTCATGCCTTTCCAGTATTTGTGACCGTTCGGAAGCGATTGAGCCGGGTTGGTGGTGGTGACGAACATGCCTTTCAAGGGTTTGTTCGGATCGCTTTCCGCTCCGAGTTTCGCGAACATCTCCATCGTATGGAAGCCCGGCTTCGGATCGATAGTGCCGGCCGGAAGTTTCCATGCTTTTTCGACCTGCGTCCGAGCGGCCTCATTCGCGACCGGACGTGTTCCCGGCAGTAAGTGACACAACGAACCTGTCTCTCTTACCCCGCCGCACGCATTGGGTTGTCCTGTGAGGGAAAACGAATCGGCTCCGTCTTTGCAAATGTTGCCCGTGATCAGGTGGAGATTGTGGATCAGATTGTTTGCCCACACGCCTCGAGTCCTCTGATTGAGACCCATGGTCCACAAACTCATAGTCGGACCGCGTGTGCCGAAGAGGCGAGCGGCTTCCTTGATGTTCGCGGCGGGACAGCGCGTGAGTTTCTCGACCTTATCCGGTGTAAACTGTTCCACAAATTCCGCGTATGCCTGAAAATCCACCACTTGCTGGCCCGTCGTGAACCTGCAGAGATTTTCCACGAACCACTTGTCCGTCCAGCCGTTCTTGATGATTTCTCTGGCCATGCAGTGGAAGACCGCGAGGTCGGTTCCCGGGTCTGCAGGAAGCCACACGTCCGCGATTCGTGCGGTGGACGTGAGCCTGGGTTCGCACACGATAATATTTATCTTGTCGGGATCTTTGAGTTTTTGTCGTGCGACCCGGCGAAAGATGATGGGATGGCACTCGGACATGTTTGAACCCACGATGAAAAGCGTGGTGGCTTTTTCGATATCTCCATACGAGCCGGCGGGCTCGTCCGTTCCGAAGGTGGTCACGTATCCGCCCACTGCCGAAGCCATGCACAGGCGGGGATTCCCTTCGACCATGTTCGATTTGAAGCCGCCTTTCCAGAGCTTGTTGAAGGTATAGCTCTCTTCGGTCATGCATTGGCCGGAGCCGTAGTAGGCTACGGAGTCCTTGCCGTGCTTCTGCTGCAGCTCTTTGAACTTGCCTGCCACGGTGTCCAGGGCGGTGTCCCAGGAGACCCTTTTGAATGTGCCGTTGTCCTGACGGATCAACGGATACTTGAGCCTGTCCGGATGGTACATGCTCATGTATCCTTTGAACCCTTTTACGCACAGGAAACCGAAGTTGGTAGCGGCCTGGGGATTTCCCCGGATTGCTGCCACGAGTCCGTTTCGCACGCCAACATAGACCCCGCACCCGGTTCCACAGAATCTGCAGGTTCCTTTGATCCACTTGTCGACTTCAACGGCATCCTCCGATGCAACGGCACGGCCTGCAAAAGGTATATTCAGAGCGCCTGCAGCAAAAGCCGCCGCGGACAATTTGATCAGCTCTCTTCGAGTCATACTCATGATTTGCCTCCAAAGGTCGAATAACAGGAGTGCGAGGGATTAGAATCCGGGTACATTGAACCGTTTTTCCCGTCCGGGTGAGAATTTTTCATAGTCCTTGATCTTGTGAACGGTGAACCAGTGACTCTTGTGACAAAAGGAGCAATTGGTCACCAGCGCCTGGTCCGGCATGTTGTGAACCTGCTGAGAATGGCAGCCCATGCAGACCACCTTATCGGGACGGGCACGGTAATTGTTCACGTCTCCGTGACAAATACCGCATTTCACACTATTGATCCCGTGCCTGGAACCGATCCACTGGACGAATGATCCCGGGGTCTCCTTCTTGTGGCATTCCATGCAATCTTGCTTGCCGAACTGCACCCGGTGACAGTCGGGCAGTTCCCCTGGAAGCAGGGGAGGAGCTACGAATTCTTTCCACTTCGGGTCCAGGGCGCTCTTGGGAGCGTCTTTCGGGCAATCCGGACAATCCTTCGTATCCGCACACATCGCCGGCAATGAGAGGCAGAAAGAAAAGAGTAAAAAAAAGTAAAGCGTCTTCTTCATCGTTTTTCCTCCTCCTGCGTGGAAGGAACTATGCACCGTTGACCCGAATGGTCGCCACAATGCTTAAAAAAGCGTAATCCGCATTGCGGAAAGCTGATCTATTGTTTTTTCCTCAAGGCTTCCACGAGCGCCGGCACAGCGGGCGTGCCGATGGCGATCAACGTGTCCCCGGCCAACCGGGAAGTTTCGGGGCTTCCGGAAGCCAGCAGGTCAATGAGGGGAGCCACCGCCGGACCGCCGATCCGAATCAGCGTTTTTTGCGCAAGAGGTGCAGAAGCAGCATTTCCCTGTTTGAGAACAGCCATCAGCTCGGAAACTCCCGCTCCGCCAATGCCCGCCAGCGCATCCGAAGCCGCGGCTTGAACGGTAGGATTGTTCCCTTGGAGGGCAGCGACGAGGTCCTCAACTGCAGGTTTGCCCGTCTTTATCAGTGCCGCTACCGCAGCCTCGCGAACCTGACGACTCGCGTCTCCGAGGCATTTCACCATGAGCGGAACCATCTGCGATCCGTTTCCTGCCATTGTGAACAGCGCAAGCGCAGCTGACTCCCGCACCAGAGGATCGTTGTCCTTCAATGATTCTGCGAGAGCGGGAGCGGCATCCGGTCCCATTTCTCCCAGCGATTCTATGACGGCAATTCTCACCATTTCGTTGGGATTCTGCAAAGCCTGAACGAGTGCAGGAACAATGCGTTTTGAATCCGACGTTTGATGTTGCAATTTCTTAGCGGCTGCAGCCACGACAGCGGGGTTGGGATTGCCGAGATCGAGAAGGAGGGAATTCACAATCTCGGGAGCAGCCTGATCCGCAGCGCAGCAAAAAGGGAGCCACACTATAAGTGCGAGAATACAAACGGTTACACTTGCGATCCAACACGCGGCACTTCGTGATTTCACCGTCATGACCGTTCTTCCCTTCAGGCGTGCGTCGCGGCGGAGTGGCGCTCACGTCCCTCAAGCCCGCCGGAATTTGCTTCCACTGCCGTAAATTCCCCCATTTCGATGGGAATGATGATTTTCAAGATGGTAGTCAGGATGAGCAAACCGATCGCCCAAATACCCAGGGTGACCAGGAGTTCCAATCTCGTGGGCAGGTATTCCCAGACTTCTCCAAGGGGCGCCGGGATAAACCCCGGAATGATCAGACCCATTCCCTTTTCAATCCATATTCCGATGATGATGAGTACGCACCCTATGTTTAAGGTCGCAAAATTTTTCCGCGTTGCAGGAACCATAAATATGATGAATGCGACAATATTGAATCCGAGTGCCGTCCATATCCAGGGCACCAGTTTGCCCTTACCGTGCAGCCCCAGGTAGAGATATTCCAGAGGGGACAGGTGGTGCGTATCGGAATACACCTCCTTGTAAAACTCGGCGGCGAGGAGAAACAGGTTGATTGCCATCGCAATGGCAATCATTTCCGCGATCTTGAAGAGGGCCTCGTTTTTCACGTGAAATTTGCTGTAATGCCGGACGATCTGGAACAACAGTATAATGAGCGCGGGCCCGGAGCAAAACGCAGAAGCAAGAAATCTGGGAGCGAGAATGGATGCGTTCCAGAACGGTCGCGCAACCAACCCGTTGTAGATGAACGCAGTCACTGTGTGGATGCTCACGGCCCACGGAATGGATAGAAGAATAAACGGAAGGATGAACTTCATGTTCACGGGCTTGTTCTTGTACGCGTGCACGAGAATGTATCCGGGGATAAACAGGTTCAGGAAAAGATAGCCGTTCAAGACCACGATGTCCCAGCCCAGCAAAGACCTGGGTAGATTGAGTATCCCGAGCCCCGGGATCAGGTGCCAAACCCGGTCGGGCCTTCCCAGGTCTGCGGTGACGAACATGAGGCACATGCACAGTGCGCTCACTGCAAGCGCTTCCCCGACGATCACGATGTCCTTGATGGGACCGAAGTCATACAGATAGGCAGGAATGATCAAGAGGACCGCAGCGGCCGCGACACCCACGAGAAACGTGAAATTTCCTATGTAAAAGCCCCATGATACGTAACTGGTCATCCCGGTTACGATGAGGCCGCGCTGGAGTTGCACTGAATAGGAAGCCACCCCCGCCGCGGCGACGGCGAGCAACAGCCCCATCCAGACGTAGTACACGGGAGGCCCTGTAACAAGCCTCCTAGCCACGCCAATTAGGAATCCCGATCTTTGCATGAGGTTTTCCCCACATGGTCACGTCGCGAAGAAATAGTAAAACTTGGGTTGGGTATTCAGATCTTCTTTCAGACGAAACACGCGTTTCGTCTTTATGATCATGCTGATTTCACTGTTCGGATCCAAGAGATTGCCGAATTTCCGGGCTCCCACCGGGCAAATCTCCACACATGCGGGATATTTTCCCTGACGGACCCTTTGAATGCAAAACGTACATTTTTCCACAACATTGCGCATTCTCGGACGGTTGCCCAGGTAATGCGTGTTGGGATTTACTTCGTCCTTTGGTATGACCGGTTCGGAAAAGTTAAACCAGCGCCCCATGTACGGGCATGCCGCCATGCAATAGCGACATCCTATGCACCAGTTGTAGTCCACCACGACTATTCCGTCCGGTTCCGTCCACGTGGCTCGAACGGGACACACCTTCGTGCAAGGCGCATTGGCACAGTGCTGGCACTGCACGGGCATGTAATAGTACCCCTCTTCCGGGACCTCTTCCGGATCGTAATAAATATCGGCCTCCTCGAGGTCCATATTGCCGTTCTTGAACCTGAGGACTCTGATGTACTGGATCTGGGGATCTCGTGACAGATTGTTCTCGTTGACACAGGCATAGACGCATCTCCTGCATCCGATGCACCGTTGGATATCCAGGCCGTATGCGAACAGCGTCGCATCGATAGGTGATTCCGTCCCCACTACAAAGTCTTTTCCGTATTTCTCTTTGTACTCGGCCTGGAGACGCGCGACCGTCTCATCGATCTCCTTCTTCGTCATCCTGGTGAATTGATTCTGAAAGAACTCCTGCCACGAGCACGAACTCATGGCCATCAGTCCGAACAAACCCGCGGCCCCGGCAAGAAACGTTCGACGATCGGGCAGAACGAGGTTTTTTTCGCCGGACGAACCTCGGCGGTCTTCTGCGGTTCTGGAGCCCGCCTCATCCGGTGATGTCGATTGTCTTTTCCTGAGAGTCTTTTTCTTATGGCTCATGTTCAGACCTTTACTGCTTTACCCGTGTTTCCTTGGGGGTCCAAGGTTTTTGCGGCGGCGGCATGGGCTGTAACGGCTTGTACTTCGGCATGTGAGGATCGTGACAGGTGACACACCGGTAGTATGTTTTCTCGGCGTTCCAGTAGCCTGTTCTTTTGCCGTGTATGCCGTTCCGCCAATCCCTGAACTTGGTCCCATGGCATTTACCGCAGAGCAGATATGACTGCTCGAATCTGATCGGCTTGCCGTCACTCAGGGGCAGCAAATAGTTGCGGTCATCGGGATTGTGGCAATCGAGACACCAGACCCGCACTCCTCCGTGGTTCAGTTTGACGTTCTTGTGGACGAGAAGGTCCTCCCGTCTTTTCATGTTCACGGGAAAATCCTTCTCCGGTCCGTGGCACGCTCGGCACGGAGTGATCGTTTTCGGCAGAGGCGTCAACGGGACGGGAAATTCCCGTGCCGAGTCCGTCTCCATGATGTCCTTTTCGCTTGGCGATTCGTACTTCGCTTCAGGCGGAATCTCTCGGGACTGGGCCCGGATCGAACCGGAGCCCAACCCCAGGAACAACCCCATCAAACCCAGTGCCAAAACCGGAAGCGCTGTTTTGGGGATTCCTAATTTTCCGTTCATGAACACGCCCTTGTGTGTACGCGGCGAGCGGCTGTTCTACTTCACTTCTTTGCCGCCGTACCTTTGCTGATAGTATTGTTCTATTTTCTGCAGTTGTTCCTTGCTCATGCCCTCTTTGTACCAGCGGTGGTACGGATCTTTGAAGACCAGTTCGTTCAGCATCGGCGCAGCCTGTTCCTTGCCTCCCATGACGCGTTCCACTTCCGGGATGAACTTTTCGTAAAAGTGTTTCGCGACTTCATACATGCCGTGCCACCACGCGTAATCGGGACCCATCATTGCAGCGCCGTGACGCCCCCTGCGCCCTTCATGATGCCAGAGCTCGTAGTAAATCCAGTCAAGATTCTCGTCGAAGTCCGCTTTGGAGAGTTTTCCCGTTTCTATCAGTTTCGCACGGACGTTCGTGGCGGGAATGGCGAATTTGTTGTTATACAAGTCCACGAAGTTATCAAACTGGTTGTAGAAACCGTCCACCATCAGATCGCCGTGACACTGACGGCACACGTCTTTCATTTTATCCCGGCGCTCTTTCCATTGGGTGAGTTTCTTAGAGACGGCCGGCCTGAGAGTCCAGGATATCCTGTCGCCCACGTCGTGTGTTGCAATCTGGTTGGGGGTTGCCGAAATGTGGCAGGTGGCGCAGGTGGCTGTATCCTGGTAGTCCACTCCCACGATCCATTCACTGCGATCCATGTTCATCTTGTCTCTCATGGCCTGGTACAGGATTCCGTGCTTGGACTCCTGGTACACTTCTATCTGAGGATGATCCGGCCCGAGGTGACACTTGCCGCACGCATCCGGACGCCTCGCCTGTTCTATGGAGAACCGATGCCTGGTGTGGCATGCACTACAGCTTCCTTTGCTGCCATCGGGATTGATGCGGCCTATGCCTGTATTCGGCCACGTTTCGGGATCCAGTTTTCCGTCTTTGAGCACTTTGACGTTCGAGCCGTGGCACTGGCGACATCCGTTGCTGACCGCGGCCGGTCCGCCCACCACCGTTCCCAAGAAATTGTCCTGGGAATTGAGGATGTCCGCTCCTTTGGCATGATGAGACGGTTGCTGCTGATCGAATTGCTCCTTGTGGCAGCGGGCACAATCCTTGGGACTCACAATGGTCGTTACCCAGAACCCTCGATGATCGTGACCGCCTGGATTACCGGGAGTTTTGTCCGTTTTTTTCTCAGCCTTGTGGCAGTCGTAGCAATTGACGCCTGCCTGCCCCATTTTTCCCAGCCGCCACATCTTGTGCAGGCCGGGAGTCTTCAGCTCATGGCATTTGATGCAGACTTGCCCCTCCGGTGATCCGTAGAGTTTCGGATCCACTTTTATCGCGGCGTCGGCCGGGTAAGGACAGAAGAAAAGCGCCAGCGCGACCAGGATGAGAATGTTTCTCATGGCTTCAACTCCCTGTATTCGTAATGATGCTCTCATAAACACTATCTGTTTTGGCTGATCCGGATTCCTGAATCCGGCCACATGACTGTAACGTTGTCCGACCCCATATTCGGAGCTTGTCTGATGAAATGCCGTCTCAATTATGTCACGGGAACAGGTAACGTTGCTGTAAAATGTTGTAAAGAACCTGTAAACTTGAGCCTTGACCCGTCATGGGCCATCGTCCTCGACCCGTGATTCGGTGATTTACGAACAAAGCTCTATATGCTAGTATACGAATACAAATTTGTAATCCATTATCAACCGCGATCGACAAAGAAGCAAGGACGAAATTGAAGACAGCCGAAATCGGGCATCTTCCAGTTTCTTTCACATTCCTTGCGATGCGGCCACGCGATCCTAATCTGCGAACCAGGCATGCTGACACGTCTCAGAAATTTTTTCAGCCAGAAGATTTCCTTCAAGTTTCTCGTCGCCACTTCTACGGCCATAACCGTAATTTTTGTCCTGGTGTTCTTCTGGTTTTCCCGGCAGCAGGAAGACCATATCATGGAACAGGTGAAGAAACAGGCCATCATCCTTCACAAACAGATCGTTCTGACCCGCCAGTGGGCAGCGGACAGCCAGACGGTGCTCATCCCCAAAACGCCGGAAACACGTTCGAGTCCCTTCCTGGAAAAACCCGATGTTCAGGGCTCGGACGGCACCACGTACACGAAAATTAGCCCGTCCGTGTTGACCAAAGCCCTGTCCGAGAGGGCTGCCAGAAGCGGGACGCATTTTTTCAGACTCACCAATACGGACCTTCTCAATCCGAACAATAGTGCGGACGGCTTTGAACTGGAAGCGCTGAGGCTGTTCAGATCTTCGGAGCAGGACAGTATTTTCAGAATGGAAGAGATAGACGGCAAAGCCGTGCTGCGGTATGTCGCCCCACTGTATGTGGCCGAAAACTGCCTGCAGTGCCATATGACCCAGAATTACAGGATTGGTGAGGTTGGGGGCTGTTTGAGCGTATTTATACCTATGGACGAGGCAAAATCCGCTATCAATCGGAATCGGGCTATTCTGTTAGGGGGTGGAGTTGCCTTTGCCCTGTGCCTGGTTATGCTGGTATTCTTGTTCGCCAGATCTCTGTTATTCAAACGGATACAGGACATCAGAGTTGCCATGAGCAGGCTTCCTATCACCAATTTCATGGGAAATGCGGATCCTCAGGGCGACGAACTCAAGAACATAGCGGATTTCTGTTATATCCTTGACGAGAAGATGAAAACCCAGCACGAAGAACTCGAGAAGAAGATCTCCGATGCAACGAGAGACCTGTCCGAAACCAACCGGGACCTGGAAAAGGCCAATCGCGAACTTGAAAGCCTCAATCGCGCAAAGTCCGAGTTTTTTTCGGACATATCCCATGAACTCAGAACACCCCTTACGAGCATCAAAGGCGCTGCGGATATCATGGGAAGAAAGGCATCCGGCGGAAACCTTGAATATGTTGACATCATCAAGAGAAATACCGATCACCTCGTCAAGATAGTGCTGGATTTTTTGGATTTCTCAAAAATCGAGTCCGGTCAACTGGATCTCGATCTTCGGAAGAGTTCCATAAGAGAAGTTGCCGAAGAAGCCATTTTTTCCCAGAAGGCAACGGCCGAAAAAAAGGACCTGCATTTTGCGCTGAACTCACCCGACAATCTTCTGCCGGTATTCGATCGCAAGAGAATGTACCAGGTGTTGACGAATCTGCTGTCGAATGCGGTCCGGTTTTCGCCCGTGAGCGGGACCATTACCGTGGATGTCGGCTCAGACCGGAACAACTTCGTGAAGGTCGCTGTGCACGATCAGGGACCGGGAATAGACGAAAAATATCATGCCGCAATTTTTAGGAAATTCTATCAGGTAAAAGATCAGGGCAAGAACATACATCAAGGGTCGTCGGGAATAGGGCTCGCCATTTGCAAAGGAATTATGGAAGCCCATGGAGGCCGAATCTGGGTTGAAAGCCGGCCCGGATCGGGGAGCACATTCGTGTTCACTCTCCCGAACGATCGTCCCGCAAACGCACACGCGCACCTCTCGTGAGAAATGGGCTAGAATGGCATGGAATCAGGGCTGATACTCATTGTGGACGACGATGCGGACATACTGCGAATTCTGAAAGACAATCTCGAATTGGACAACTTCAGCGTTGTCACTGCAAGCACGGGCAAAGAAGCCTTGCAATGTTTTGAACGATTCTCCGTAGCACTCATGATTCTGGATCTTTCCCTGCCCGACATCGACGGGATCCAGGTATGCCGCTTGATCAGGGACAAGTCGCCGGTGCCCATCATCATGCTGACAGCGAGAGACCGAGTGCCGGACAAGGTACTCGGTCTGGAAAGCGGCGCGGATGACTACATAGCAAAGCCGTTCGATTACCTGGAGCTTTCGGCAAGGATCCGGGCATGTCTCCGGAGAAGGGGCTCAATGCACAATCCCGTGGAAACTGTCCGCATCGGGGATTTGAAAATCGACCTGGCAAAGAAAACCGTGTTCAAAAAAGAGACCAAAGTCTGTCTTACTCAGACAGAATTCAACTTGCTGGCGCTTCTCGCGCGCAATGCCGATCGCGTCATGGATAGAAGTACCATTAAGCGGACCCTTTGGCCGGACGGAGACCTCTACACGGGTAGCAGGGCAATAGACGTTCACGTTCAGCATCTGCGATCCAAACTCGAGGACAATCCCGCAGAGCCGTCATATATAGTAACTGTGCAAGGAGTGGGATACATGATCCCTGCCCCGGCACTGGAATAAGCTGCTAAAGACTCGTCAAGCTCCAGGAGGAACTTCGTACCGGACGTGCCTCCCCGGTGCTTCCTTCCTTCAGACTATTCCACGGTAATCATTCATACGGATTCTCTTTTTTTACAGGTAACTCGATTCTGGGCACAGGCTGGGGGCACTCCTTCGCACCGGACTACGCAGAGCCGTCTCATCACTTCGCTCAGGAGAGCCCCCAGCCTTGCAATCTCATAAATCTTGTGGCGAATGCGTGGCAGGTACTCGGAAGAAGTGCCTGACCTCTGTCATTGCGAAGAGTGAAACGACGAAGCGATCTCCACACCTCAAAGCGCAGATTGCTTCGCTGCTCTCGCAATGACAGCCTTTTCCGAGCCTTCGTTGAATCAGTAACGTGCCGAAAGTTAATAAACAGGCTTTCCCGGGCCCTGCCTTTCCAGATTGCCCGTGTTCTGGTCAAAGTCTTTCCAGAAGGCGTTTTCACAGCTCTGAACACAGGTGGCATATGCATAGCGGCTGTTCCGGTACCCGCGGAACGCGTCGCCGTACATGTCGCGGCAGTCCTGGAGACACAGCTCCCGGCTACTCCCCGGACTGTACTGAACCAGATGCATATTGGCCTCCGGGCATCCCCGGGCCGCGACGAATTGGACCGGTTGAGCCCAGGCCCCGAATCCACATCCGGAAACTGCCACCAAGGCAATTGCGCCTGCTAACACAAACGAAGAAACTGATGAAATGTTCATATTGTCCTCCGCAGCATGCCAGTCATCACTGAAAATTTAATCAGCATGCACGAACAGGGGAAGCTGCCCCCATATTGCGGAGGGAGATTTCGTTGATAAGAGTAATGTGTGGGATTGTCAGCGCTTCTTCCGGAATTCTTCTCTGGCTGCCTCGAGAATCCCGCCTCCAATGAGAACGCTCAATTCTTCCGGTTTTTGGACGTATGCTCTGAAGGATCGTGTGTAGGAGTGGTCAGGGCCGAAGGCCTTTGTCAGATACATGAGAGCGAGGGATTGCCAATTCTGAAAGGCACCTTTGTCAAACCCTTCGTACAAAACCAACCATCCCTCGTCAATCAGGTTGTTCAATTGCACGTCCGCCATCGTGTACCCTTTCGCAGCCAAAACCGTGCGGTTCGTTGTCCGCCCCGCCCCTTGATCTTACCGTAGACGAATGCCGTTCTGACCAGGGAATCCACCCTGCCTACTCTCGGCCAAAGCATTTTCTGTGCCAAACGCCGCTCTTCAAGACAGCTACAAATCGTCTGATATTTCAATAGCGGACGCAATGTGCCCGTGAGACGGGCTGTATCGCCCTGTCAAATTCCTTTACATCATGTAAAATGCGAAGTGATCCGCTGATTCAGGCGTAATTTCACAAGGCTATTTCGTAATGCTTACTACAGTTCTTCCGGTCTGTTTTCCCTCCAGGATCAGGCCGATCTTCTCATCCAATTCATCCAACGGAATTTCCGTGGAAATAGCGTCCAGGTGGTCCAGTTTCCATTCGTGAGCAAGTCTCCGCCAGATTTCCATGCGTATATCACGGGGGCAATGCACGGTATCAACACCCAGAAGACTGACCCCCCGAAGAATGAAAGGATACACGGTGACCGCAAAATCCGGAGAGGCGGCGTTTCCGCAACACGTCACCGTTCCGCCGTATTGAGTGGATCGTATAGCCGTAGAGAGTATGGTGCCTCCCACAGTGTCAATCACCCCCGCCCAACGCGTCTTCAGAAGCGGTCTTCCGCTCTCGTCAACAGCGTCGTCAATGCTCAAGACATCTTTCGCTCCAAGTCCAAGCAGGTACTCTTTCCGATCCACGACCCCATTTACCGCAACCACCCGAAAACCGGATTTCACGAGAATTGAGACTGCAATACTTCCGACACCCCCCGGTGCTCCAGACACCAGGATCTCTCCGTGTTCAGGCTTCACACCGTTTCCGGTGAGCTTGAACACCGAAAGAGCGGCCGCAAACCCTGCGGTGCCATAGACCATACTGTCTTTGAGCGACAGATTTTCGGGGAGTTTCACCGGCCAATCGCCAGGCACCCGGATGTATTCTCCGAACCCTCCCGGGGTGTTCATGCCCAGATCGAAGCCCGTCACTACCACCTCGTCTCCGGGCTTGAAAGAGTCCACACTGCTCTCTGCAACAACCCCCGCAGCGTCCACGCCCGGAGTATGCGGATAATTCCTCGTCACACCTTTGTTCCCGGTTGCCGATAGTGCGTCTTTGTAATTCAGCGAAGAATAACGCACGTGTATCAACACGTCTCCCGGCGGCAATTGGTCAACGGTCCTGGACGTAATCTTCCGGGAAAACGTGCGATCGGTAGATTCGGTCACCACCATTGCCTTGAAGGTTCTGTCCATCATGTTCCCCCTGTTATAGAGTTCTCGAAAATTCAGTCGGATTCGGCCAACTGCTCCCGGACGTTCCACCCACGTGATTGCCCGGAGTAAAACGAGTAAGTACAAGTTATCTTAAATCAGGTCGCACATTCTTGTCGGAGCAGATTGCTTCGTCGCTGCGCTCCTCGCAATGACACTTCTCGGGCCTGTCATTGCGAGGAGCGCAGCGACGAAGCAATCTCTCTTGGTCATGAAATCCGGCACCGAACTTACGAAAAGCAATACTAAGCGGTCTCATTTTTGCTGATTGCAGATTGCTCAGGGCTTCGCACTTGCAGTGACCATCTTGACTCTGGTTGCAGCAGCCAAACTGGCATTCCTTGAGAATTCCCATGGGCCGACCCGGATGATAACACTGCAGCTTTATGAAAAGGTTCCCCTGATATTGCTGCTCCCTACACGCGCCAATATTGGACTGATTTCCGAAAACTCATGTCGCTCTTTCAGAATACCTTCGGTTCTCGTGCTGTGCAACCGCATCCCCGCGGGGGTTGAGATGAATGCCAGTGCACGGCTCGCCGAACGTTCTCATTCAGATACGTTCGGGGCAAGCTTGTTTGGGCCCTCGTACCCATTCGGGTGCGGGTGGGAAAGAGGCTGTCAGTGCCAGCGAAGCGAAGCAATCTTTGTCCGTACTATCGAGATGGCTTCGCCGTTTCACTCCTCGCACGGACACGGAAACGAAGGTCTCCCGGCTAAATTAAATGATTACGCTGTCTTATGCAACTCACTTGAATCTTTTTGCGGTTTACAGTAAAAATTGCCCATAAACCTCCACAGGAAAAAGCCGTACCACCATTCTGCGACGCGGCTCATGCATCATCAGGGAATAGGATACCCGCGTGATTTGTCTTCTTGTGGGCACCACAAAATACCAAATGGAGTCAATCGTGACGGACTTTACGTTACCAGAAGAGAGAGTTGCCGAAATCGTCCGGAAATGCGGCGGAGATAAGCTCCAACACTGCCATGCGTGTGACGAATGCGTCGCCAAATGTTTCATTTCACATTTCTATCCCGGAGTCGATCCCCGCGAGATCATGAGAAAGGTATCGGCGGGTAAGATTCAGGAACTCGTGGATTCCGATTTTCTCTGGGCATGCACGTTGTGCGGCGAGTGCACCGTGGACTGTCCCAAAGCGTTAAAGATGGATTCCATCATCCGGACGCTCCGGGGGATCTGCCTCCAACAGGACAAAGCGCCCAAACGACTGATGGAAGGACTCCAAAACATCAAAGACATGGGAAACAGCGTCGGGATCGATGAAGAAGAGTTTGTGGATTCCGTAAAGTGGTTGGGCGAAGAAACAGCTGCAGAAATCGAAGGAGTGGACGAGGATCAATTTTCGGTCCCCATCGACAAGCACGGAGCCGAATTTCTGTATGTTCCCAATCCGCGGGAATACACGTCAGCGCCCCATATGTTCTCGGTGTACATCGGATTTCTTCTGGCAATCAAGGCGGATTGGACGTTCGCCTCTAATCTCCGGGACATTTCCAATTGGGCTTACTACATGGGCGACGACGAAACCCATGCCATGGCGGTCCGCACCATCGTGGACACCGCTCGCCGTCTGGGCGTGAAGACTCTTGTCACGACTGAATGCGGCCACGGCTTCAAGATAGTTCGCAAGGACGCCGAGCATATTATTGGCGAACCCCTGGGGTTCAATGTCGTTTCCATTGTGGAGCTGGCTCACGACTGTTTCAGAGACGGCAGACTGCGACTGCGTCAAGGAGCAATAGAGGAAACCGTCACGTATCACGATCCGTGCAATGTGGGTCGCAAGGTGGGTGTCTATGATCCCCCCCGGGAGTTGCTCAGATATGTGGCGAAAAAATATGTCGATATGGAGCCTCACGGCAAATATGCCACCTGCTGCGGCGGCGGCGGGAGTGTCGCCCAGAATACGGAGCTCGGTCAGAAAAAGCTGGAATTCGGTCGAGCCAAGCGTGACCAGATGGTCGCAACAGGGGCCACCGTCGTGGCCACATCGTGCCAGGCGTGCCTCGCGCAACTCAATGACATTCAGATTCACTACGAGCTGCCGGTGAAAACCAAGACCGTGATGGAACTGGTCATGGAGTCGCTGGCTGAGTGACCGGACGAGGGAAATGCCCTTCGCGACTAAGTTTCCGCCCGCTCACTGTGCCTGGACATCACCAGTAACCTTCGGCAGTCGAAAGTGAAAACACCCGATCTTTTGACTGCCGATTTTTCTATGAACACCCGGTGGTACTGCCGCAGTTGAGGCATTCGTAGCAGGAGCCGTATCTTACCATAATCGCCCCGCAATCAGGGCATGGAGGAGCATCGGATTGCGGGTTGAACGCGTGCTGTCTATCCGCTGGTGTTGCGGTTTGGGGAGGAGGGACCACAGGAGGCTCGGTTCCGTGCGACTTCTCGGATGACAACAATCCTGCGGCTTCCTGTTGGGTCTTTGTAAGGAATCGTATTCCCAGGTAACGGAATATGTAATCCACCAGCGACTTGGCAATGGGTATTTCCGGATTACTCGAGAAACCGGAAGGCTCGAAGCGAACGTGACTGAATTTGTTCACGAGTGCTTCGAGAGGAACGCCGTACTGGAGCGCGATGGACGTGAGCGTTGCGATGGTGTCCATGAGCCCGGATATGGTGCTGCCTTCTTTCGCCATGCGGATAAAGATTTCCCCCACGGTTCCATCGTCATAAAACCCCGTGTGTATATAACCTTTTTGTCCCGCAAACTCGAATTTGTGCCGAACCGTTTTGCAGTCCACGGGAAGACGCCTGCGAATCGGCTGCTGCGGCCGGCCCCGTTCCGTTGCCGAAAGGCCCAAAGGCTGTATTCCTTTGCAACCATCCCGGTAAACAGCAATTGATTTGAGCCCCGAACGCCACGCAAGCCGGAAGATTTCTTCTATATCGGCGACGCCCGCATTGTTGGGAAGATTCACGGTCTTGGAAATCGCCCCCGAAATAAAGGGCTGGACCGCGGCCATCATTTTCACGTGTCCCTTTGGCGATATGGAACGCTCGCCATGAATGGGCCTGAATGCGCAGTCGAAAACCGGAATGTGCTCCGCCGCCACCTCCTTGATTCCTTCAATCGTCCCGGTTTCCTCTATTTCGGCAAGAATGTTCTGGACGACCACCGGCGGATACCCGAGTTTTTCCAGCGCCCGCTCGACCGTGCGGTTCACGATCTTCAATTGGCCCCCGCCGGACAGTTTCTTGTATTTCACCAGAGCGAGTTCCGGTTCTATGCCGGTGGTATCGCAATCCATCATGAAGGCCACCGTGCCGGTGGGAGCAATGACGGTCGCCTGGCAATTCCCGTACCCGTGCTGCTCGCCCATTTCCACGGCGGAATCCCATATACGCCTGGCTTCGGTAAACATATCTTCGGGAACGCTCGTGTGCGGAATCTGGCGGAGACCGCTCCGGTGAGCACGCATCACCTTGAGCATTGCATCGCGGTTTTTGGGAAACTCCCGGAAAGCCCCGCGCACAGCGGCAATGCGGGATGATTGCAGATACGCTTCGCCCGTCAGGATCGCGGTTATGGTCGATGCCCAGGCTCGTGCATCGTCGGAATCGTACGGGATCCCCAGAGACATGATTAAAGCGCCTAAATCCGCGTATCCCAGGCCGAGCGCCCGCAGATCGGAGGAATTCTTGGCTATCGCAGCAGTCGGATACCCCGCTTTGTCCACAAGGATATCCTGAGCGGTGATCATGACGTCGACTGCATGGCGGAACGCATCCGTGCGGAACAAGTCGCCGTCCATGAACGCCGTGAGTTTCAAGGAGGCAAGATTACATGCGGAATCGTCCACGTGCATGTATTCTGAGCACGGGTTCGACGCTCTGATGGGCGCGGTTTCAGGACACGTATGCCAGCGATTGATGGTGCTGTCGAACTGAATGCCCGGATCGCCGCAGGCATGGGCCGAGACGGCAATCTCCCGCATGAGGGCGCTCGCGTCGTACGTATCCGCAACTTCGCCGGACACCACGAAACGGGTATGCCATTTCCCGCCGGATTTGTCTGCTTCCATGAACTCGTCAGTCACCCTCACCGAGTGGTTTGCGTTCTGAAACGCCACACTGGAGTAGGCTTCGCCGTCGAACGAGCCGTCATAACCGGCATTAATAAGCGCTTGCGCCTTTTTTTCCTCTTCGGCTTTTGACCGGACAAAACGCAGCACATCCGGGTGGTCAATGTTTAGCACCACCATTTTGGCGGCTCTACGAGTTTTTCCGCCTGATTTGATCACTCCCGCGGACGCGTCAGCCGCTTTCATGAAGGATATGGGACCGGATGCGGTGCCTCCCCCGGAAAGAGGCTCTTTACACGATCTGAGCCGTGATACGTTCACTCCCGATCCGGAACCGCCTTTGAAAATCAGGCCCTCCTGTCTGTACCATTCGAGGATGGAGTCCATCGTGTCCTGGACGCTGATGATGAAACATGCCGAACACTGAGGAGACGCCTCGATCCCTACGTTGAACCACACAGGACTGTTGAAGGAAGCCTTTTGATGAAGCAACAGGTACATGAGTTCATCATGGAACACTGCAGCGTCCGCCTCCGCCGCGAAGTACCCCTGCTCCACTCCCCACCCGGTGATGGTGTCCACTACCCGATGAAGAAGGTGTTTCACGCTTTTTTCCCTTTCGGGAGAACCCGGTCTGCCGCGAAAATACCGGGATACTACAACGTTCAACGCCATGTCGGACCAGAAGATTGGAGCCTCCACCCCAGTCTGTTCGAATATGAGCTCTCCTTTTTCGCTGCGGATCACTGCGGAACGTTTTCCCCACTCCACCATTTCCAGCGGGTCTCTTCCTTCGAATGTGAAAAATCGGTGAAATTTCAGTCCCTCTGCAGAGATCTCCACTGTCGCGGACGTATTCTTTCCTAACTTGTCCCGGATTGATCTTACGCGATCGGACATGTCGGACTCCCGATTCATATGGCCTCCAACCGGGCAGCGTTCACGGAACTCTCGCGCTCGCGACCGCTATCAGGATTCGGCTGACCCATCAATTGGCCCAGATATACGTACTACGGTTATAATCTTCTCTATGGTAATGTAATGCAACTGGTTCATCAATCAAACAGTGTTCTCTGTGCGGGCGTACTGGAGTTGTCAGACGCCGTACCCCGCGTAATACGGCGGAAACGCGGCCGGAAGGGCTGATTTGTGCAGTCGCCGCAAGTTCACCTGCCGGCATCTCGGACACGCGCTGAAATGCAAGGAAGAAGTATAACCGCAGGTGAGACATGTGTACACGGAACCGGAATCCTTGATGTCCGCCAACGGGATGTGGGCGGAACTCCTGCCGCCTCGCAAGTCTATGCGACGACGCATGCAGCTCGTGTCGAGAAATCCGCCGTAAAAGAGCTTTCCGTATATGGCTTCGAGTTGTTTCCAGCCTATCCGGTATTTCAGCAATAATTCTTCGTCACTGATATCCTGCAGCATATCTTTGAGTATGTCTGCTACCTTGATGACCTTGGTGACCTTGGTCATCCGGACGACCTTCTTCTTCATGAGCTGGCTCCATATAGTATTATTGTATCATTATACTATAGATGAGCCTATTTCTTCAAGTAGATTATCAGACATTAATATCCATTCAGTGATTGCCCGGAAAAGAGCTGCCATTGCCGGCGAAGCGAAGCAATCTCCGCCCTTAACTATCCAGATTGCTTCGTCGTTCCACTCCTCGCAATGACACGGAAACAATGGGCTCCTCGCGAGACTGAATGATTACAAAATCACAAGAGGAATAAGCGAGTTGCTGTAACGCCTCAGTTATTGACGGGACAAGGCTGTCATTGCGAGCGAAGCGAAGCAATCTCGCGTAGTTGCAGTATATGGGCTGGAGATTGCTTCGTCGCGTCGCTCCTCGCAATGACACTGATTCGCGTGCTGGCCAGATCAGTGATTTGACAGCTATTTGCGGGACACCACACTACATTCAATTTTATATGAGATTATTCTTCGTCGAGCGTCCAGCGAAAGGACTCCTGTATGTCGCGGGCCGTGGCCTCCGGTGGGAATCCCCCCTTGAACAGCTCGTCGACGCTCGTGACCATCCTGTCGCCGGATCTGCCTTCCGCAATGATAAGGATGTCCCGGTCATCCTGGCGGGCGAATTCCTGGATGTATTGCAAGCAGGTGCCACAGGGCAACAAAGGCTGATACAGATCGGAGACCACGGCCACTGCCAGGAAACTCTTTTCTCCGTGAATGATGGCGTGATTGATGGCGTTTCGTTCCGCGCAGACGCCGAGAACCGGAATGAGGCATTCCGTGTTGCAGCCTTCGAAAATACGGCGGTTCCCGGTGAGGACCGCAGCGCCCACCCGGAAACGGCTCAGCGGGACGGAGGCATTCTCTTTCGCCTGCAGCGCGGCAGCGATAAGTTCTTCCGCGTCCCACTGGTCTGCTGTGGGATGTTCCAAAAGTGAATCATCGTAGTCGTGGTACATGGCGACTCTGGATAGCATCATGGGAATTTTGGGTCAAGCACAGAGGTGGTTCTCGGATACTTCTTCGGCACTTGGACACGATACATCTCATACGGATTCGCTTTTTTACAGGTAACTCGATTCTGGGCACAGGCTTGGGGCACTCCTTCGCTGCGGACTAAGCAGAGCCGTCTCATCACTTGGCTCAGGAGAGCACCCAGCCCTGCAATTTTACAAATCTTGCGGCAATTGGGTATCACTGTGAACGCACTTCCGCGTCTGAGCTCAGGTTGTTGCGTCCCCGCGGCTCCAAGAAATAGTTTTCTTCTTCACCTGTCCATTCGCGAGCTGCATCCTCAGTTCGCATCTCGCCGGGGAATGTAATGATCATGCGGCAAGAGACCATGGAGTATTTCAAGGTGTTGTAAGTGCTGTGTTCGGACCCTGCTTAGGCTTCGGCGGCCCTCAAAAGTCGCCCCACTCCCTGTACAGGGATTTCACCATAATAATCAGGCTGCGGTACCTGCCCTGGCGGTCTTTCACGTATTCTTTCAAGACCGCCTGTTCGACAAAATCCAACTTCCGCGCGGCATTCATTGCAGGCTGCTCCACGCCTTCTACAAATTCAGCGATCAGCTTCTCGATTCCCACGCTCATGGCGAGTTTTATGGTATCCAGGAGCATCCACGTGCCCAGACGTTGATGGCGATACTGGGGATCTACCCTGATCCTGAGATGAGCTACGTGCCTGAGGCATTCCGCTGGCCTCCTGTGCAGCCTCACATTGGCTATTATGGTGTTGTCAGCTTGCTTTACCGCCACGAGTGGCAGGATTTTCTCATAATCCAGATTTTGAACCCACTGCTGCACAACTTCCGGATCTTCCATGTTGTCCCTGAGAAACCATCGCTCTTCTTCGGGAATCCTGGAGAAGAATTCTATGAGGGACTGCTCGTCCTCTTTCACGAGAGGGCGGAGCACAAGGGCCGTTCCGTCCGTGCTTGTTATCTCTTTGGGGTAATTTTCCAGCATCATGCTGCTCCTTCGCGCTCAAGTCCGCTATTGCGCCCATTTTGTACCAAAAGCGCGAGCTGTTGGCAATCATCATTCAGGACGGTCTTGACACACTCGTCCAACAAATTATCATGATGCCCGGGCATCAGTGTCAGTGAAACGCTTTTTTCGTACAAGGGGAATCATCATGGAGGAAAAAGAACAGGTCGTCCTCACCGCGATGAAGAAGGCCGGCAAACCCGTGAGACCCGGCGACGTCGCCAAGTCTTTGGATATGGATTCAAAAGAGGTGTCAAAAGTCATCGATGCTTTAAAGAAAAAGGGAATGGTCGTATCTCCCAAGAGATGTTATTACGCTCCTTCGGACAGTTGATCGCGGGTGTCCGGCGTGCCCCGGTCCGGCTGTGTTCGGACGCGGAATTCTTCTTTCGTACCCTCTCCGGCTGCGGGGAGGGTTTTTGTTTTCCCGAGAGAAGGATTGCGCCTTCTGCAGCTTGACATAGCAGTTGCGGGGTGATAGCAACACACCGTCATGAAGAAGCCGGAAAACCACAATCCCCGTGCTCTCCCTGCCTCTCCCCGGTCAGTGCACCTTATGGGAATATGCGGAACCGGAATGGCAGCCTTGGCCGGAATGTTTCACGAAATCGGCTGCACGGTCACCGGATCGGATCAGGCTGCGTATCCCCCCATGAGCGATTTCCTCAAGGAACTCGGTATAGAAGTAAAGCAAGGATACAGCCCTTCGAATCTGATGCCGCAGCCGGACCTCGTGGTGGTGGGAAACGTTATCCGCCGGAGTAATCCGGAAGCCATCGCTCTGGAAGCCTCGGCCATCCCGTTCACGTCCATGCCCGGTGCGCTCGAAGCATATTTCACGGAGAACAAAACGAGAATAGTCGTAGCCGGAACACACGGGAAAACCACCGTCAGTTCCATGATTGCCTGGATACTCTTCAGAACGGGCAGCGATCCGGGTTTCATGATAGGCGGGTTGCCAGCGAACTTCAAAAAAAATTACCGGCTGGGAAAAGGTCCATTTTTCGTTCTGGAGGGCGACGAATACGACACGGCCTACTTTGACAAGTCACCGAAATTCCTGCACTACTTCCCACACGTGGCGGTCGTCACGTCATGCGAGTTCGATCACGCGGACATCTACAACGATTTGGAACAGATACGTGGCGAGTTCCGCAGATTTATCGGGCTCCTGCCGTCGGAGGGAAACCTGGTGGCCTTCGGCGAAGACGAAACAGTAATGAGCCTCGTGCGCAACAGTGCTTCTCAAGTTCACACGTACGGCTCTCGTGAGAACATGGACTGGTTCCCTGCACGTCAATGCCTGCGGGACAAGGGAATAGGCGTCGAGATCATCTATCGAGGGCGGCGAGTGGCTTCGGGAACATTGCCGATCATCGGAGATCATAATGTGTTGAACGCAGTGGCGGCAATCGCCGCGGTTCATTGTGTCGGGGTGGATCCGCAGAAGGCATTCGAGGCCTTGGAGGCGTTCGCAGGAGTCAGAAGGCGGCAGGAGATTTTGGCTGCAGAGGCCGGAATCCTTGTCATCGACGATTTTGCGCACCACCCTACTGCCGTGAAAGTGACCTCCTCGGGAGTGCGCTTACGTTTCCCGGGACGCCGCCTGGTTGCGGTGTTCGAGCCGCGCACCAACACCAGTAAGAGGGCCTTTTTTCAACAGCAGTACATCTCCGCATTTCTCGATGCGGATGTAATTATACTCAGGGAACCGCGCGACGTGAGCACGATCCCGGAGGCAGGGCGTTTGAGCTCCATGAAACTCGCAACGGATCTCAGTCGCCTCGGGAAAAAGGCAAAGTCTTTTTCGGATACCGAAGGACTGCTCGCATTTTTGACGGAAGAATTGCAATCGAACGACGTAGTCCTGATCATGTCCAACGGAAGCTTCGACAATCTGAATAACCGTCTCTTGGAAGTGCTGAAGGAACGGAACGATGAAAGAAGCGTTGCTCTATGACAAATTGGATTCCGGTGAAGTGGACTGCCGACTCTGCCGCCATCGATGCAAAATAAAAGAAGGCAAGAAAGGGCTGTGCAGCGTGCGCCAGAACAAGGAAGGCATTCTGTACACTCTTGTCTATGACAAGGTGGTTTCAGCCAACCTGGATCCCATAGAAAAAAAGCCGCTCTTTCATTTTGCTCCGGGAACGAGATCTTTTTCCATTGCCACAGTCGGTTGCAATTTCTTCTGTTCTTTTTGCCAGAACTATTCGATCTCCCAGATGCCTCGGGACAAAGGCCGCATCGTGGGCGAGGATTATCATCCTGCCGATATTGTGGCCATGGCAATGGAGAGCGACTGCAGGAGCATATCCTACACGTATACCGAGCCCACGATTTACTACGAGCTGGCCCGGGACACCATGGTGGAAGCGCAGAAGAAAGGCCTTCTCAACGTATTCGTGACAAACGGGTACATGACCCGGGACATGCTCGATGACTGCAAAGGTCTGATGGATGCCGCAAACGTAGATTTGAAGGCATTTAATGATCGTTTTTACTCTCAGTACTGCAAGGCCAAGCGCGCGGGGGTGATGGATTCACTTGTGTACATGAAGCAGCTGGGCATCTGGCTGGAAGTGACGACATTGCTGATTCCGAGCCTGAACGACAAGCCCGAGGAGATCAAGGATATGGCCGAATTCATAAGAGACGAACTCGGTCCGGAAACACCATGGCACGTAAGCCGTTTTTATCCGCAGTACAAAGAGCAAACTCTTCCGCCCACGGACGTTCAGGAACTGCGCAACGTGCGGCGTATCGGCCTCGAAGCGGGGCTTCACTACGTATACATCGGAAATGTGCCTCACGACCCGGGTGAAAAAACCTATTGCCCCGGATGCGCATCCGTACTCATAGATCGAGTTGGATACAGCATAGGAAAATATGCCCTCAAAGACGGCATGTGCCCGAAGTGCGGCTTCCGGCTGGATGGTGTGGCGTTGTAGGGCCTATCCGGTGCCGTATTCACGATTGCAGGGACTGAGGCGCTGTCGTGGATTCTGAAAAGCGAAAGGGATAAAGGTGACCAACAAAGATATTCTTGTTTCCCCGTCGATTCTGTCCGCTGACTTTTCCCGGCTCGGGGAAGAAGTGCAGGCCGTACAAGAAGGCGGAGCGGATTGGATACATATCGACGTAATGGACGGCCATTTCGTCCCGAACATCACCATCGGCCCTCTGATCGTTTCCGCGGTGAAAAAAGTGGCCCGAATTCCGCTCGATGTGCATCTCATGATTTCGGATCCCGATCGGTTCCTCGGAGAATTCCACGCAGCAGGCGCTGACATTCTCACGGTACATGCGGAGACCTGCCCGCACCTGCACAGGACCTTGACCGCTATCCGGGAGCTTGGGATGCGGGCCGGAGTTGCGCTCAACCCTTCGACGCCCCTTGCAGAAGTGGAATACATTCTGGGGCAAACGGATGTCGTCATGATTATGACCGTGAACCCGGGATTCGGCGGGCAATCCTTCATAAGAGCGATGCTTCCGAAAGTAAGGTCTCTCAGGGCAATGATCGAGAACTCGGGTTACGACATTCTCATAGAGGTTGACGGTGGCGTCAGCCCAGTTACCGCTCCGGACCTCGCGAAAAGCGGGGCAGACGTCTTTGTAGCCGGTAGCGCGGTTTTCGGCCACCCTCCTTATGAAGACGTCATCCGGAAGCTTCGCGCATCGGGCCGCGAGGTTGTGTGAGGTCTGTCCTGGAAAAGGTTTTTGAGGTAAGATCGGATGAGCTTGTCTCGTCGAACGAGCTGTCGGGTGTTCCGGAAGCGAGCGCAGCTGTTATGGGGATTCTCCAAGAAGCCGGTGCGTGAAGCCATGAGAGCTCGTGTCCCCGAAATATAGCTGTCTGATGTGAAAGAGCGGATGCATCTCCTTACGCCGGATGTGCAGACACCGCGCCCAAGTCTGGAAACTCTTCTCTACTAGACCACATAAGGGCGAATGATGAAACGAATCAAAATTCTCGTGAGTTTGACAATTCTTGCAGTTGCTCTTGCGCTGGCTGTGAACGACTCGTTTTCGCAAATGGACAAAGACCACTATGCAACTGCCGGATCAATCATAATGCCGGATCTTGACCGGGATCCGGGTCTCTACTTTCTCATGGCGGAGCAGGCTGAGTTTCAGGGTGACAACGAAGCGGTCATTCAAAATTACAAGAAGGCTCTCAAGCTCGATCCCACCTCATCGTATCTCAATACGCGGATTGCCAATCTTCTGGCCCGAAGCAGAAAAATAGGCGAAGCGCTTTTGATGGTGCAAGACGCTTCCCTTCTTGACCCGGAAAATGAAGACGCGTTGACCCTGCTGGGAAAGATCTACACGGTAACCGGCGATCGAAACAGAGCCATCGAAGCGTACAACCGGGCGCTGGAGTTGAAACCGGATGAGCGGGATCTGTACGTGTTCATCGGGTCCCTCCAGGCATCGCAAAAATTATACGGCGACGCGGAAAAAACCTTCTTGAAAATGGTGAACCAGTTTCCTGAGGAAAAAGAAGGCTATTTCTACCTGGGGAAGGTATATGTCGAAGACAAGCGCCTGGAAAAAGCGGTGGAGATATTCAGTTCCCTGGCGGAAAAAGGAACTGACGGCGCAGCCCAGGCCCACATCGAGCTTGGCGGAATCTATCTCACCCAGAAGAATTTCCCGTTGGCAGAGGAGCACTTCAAGGAAGCAATCAAACTCGATCCCTTCAACATAAACGCCCGGCTCAGTCTGGGCCAGGCACTCGCCAACCAGAAGAAATTCGACGAATTAAATCAGGTTTTTGACGAGCTGGCAAAGATCGCTCCTTCCAATCAGAACAGCCATATAAAGATGGCTCTGATACTGGCCGATCAAAAGCAATTTGATAAGGCTAAGGAAATACTTGATAAAGTTCTGCAGACCAAGCCGTCCTGGGACCAGGTAAGGTTTCAGTTGGGCAGGGTGCTCAAGGAGCAAGGCAAGCTCAATGAGGCTGAAGCCGAATTTATCCAGATCCGCAAAGGCCAGCCCACCTTTCTTAATTCCAGGATCATGCTGTCGCTCATGTTTCTGAAAGTGAAAGATATGAGCAAAGCGATCAGGTACATAGACGAAGCAATGGATTCGGACACCAAGGATCCCGATATCTTGCATATAAAGGGCTCTATCCTGGAAGAGCTGTATCGATTCAGCGAGGCTCTTGCAGCTTACGAAGCGGCTTTAGAATTAGACCCCAAGAATACGAAAATTCGGTATTCCATGGGCAATGTCCTGGAAAAAAGCGGCCGAAGAAGCCAGGCATTGAAGGAAATGGAAAAGATTCTCGCTGAGAAGCCCGACGATGCGAGCGCCTTGAATTTCATCGGGTACACTCTGTCCACCATGGGAAAAGAGCCGGAACGAGCTGAAAAAATGGTGCGCAAGGCGTTGGAACTCAAGCCTGACGACGGGTACATAATGGATTCGCTCGGATGGATCTTGTTCAAGAACGGAAAGGTCGACGAAGGGCAGCAACTGGTGGAAAAAGCCGTGGACAAGGTGAAATCCGATCCCATCATTGCTGAACACCTGGGAGACATTCTGCTGTCGAAGAACAACAAGCCTGCCGCAGCAGAAGCGTACCGGAGATCGTTGCAGGTAAATCCGGAAAATATCCTGGTACAGGGCAAACTCCGTGACGTGGAAAAAGAACTGAACAAAGAAAAAGAATGAGTGATGCCCATCAGCTTTCAAATAACTGAAGCACGCAAAAAAAATTGACGATTGTCATTGCGACGGCAACGTCCGAAGCAATCCCGGTTATCCAAGAATGAGGTTGCTTCGTCGTTCGGCTCCTGGCAATGACGTGGCTGTCCCACAGCGAACGTGAGCGACTGCATGAGCGAATCCGACGCACTTTTCGAGAACCAGTGTACACGCGGGCCAATGATGGTGTCACTCTCATCCTTCCGAGTAGTTGCTGTCGTGATCCTGATGTTGGTCATCGAGTCTATCTCCTCGGCTACAGGGCCGGTTAAGGAGGCACCCGAGAACTGCCCGCGGTTTTCCCTTCCGCAACTGTTGGTGAAGGCTCCATTCAATTTCGCGGGAGAATCGGTCCCAATCCAGCGGCCCGACGTGAGGGCCCGTATTCTGACCCAGGTCAATTTTCTGCTCTTGGACGCAAGAAGCGTCCTGACCGAATGGCTCATCGAGAAGGGCAGGTATTCCTGGCTTTTCACGGATCTGCTCGAAAAAGAGGGAATTCCGCCTGATTTTGCACTTCTTGCCCCCATTCTCTCCGGGTCCTCGCTCAAATCGTCGTCAAGAAGCGGCGGGACGGGATGGTGGGCTCTGGACAAGCCTTGTTCAAGCACCGAAGGAGTCGACATGTCGGACGATTCCTGGCACGACGACAGATTCGACCTTGAACTTTCAACACGCTGCTTTGCGTCGAAATTAAAAAAGATCCGTTCAGAGATGGGAAATTCCAGCTGGCTCATGACTGCGGCTGCATATGTTACCTCCGTGAAAGTCATCCGAGATTCTTGTCAGAGGTGGAACACAGACTACTACTGGGACATGCCGCTTCCGGAGGCCGCCGAAGATCTGATTGTGCGATGGATAGCACTGGGCATCATAAGCGGTCATCGAGAAGCCTTTGGACTCAGGTTCAAGGATGCCGTTCCCTTTATTTTCGATCAAGTGAACGGGCTTGTACTGGCAAAGGATCTTTCCGTACCGGATATCGCTCGCCTGGCGTCTGTCTCCGCGAGAGAGGTCATGGAATTGAATCCGAAGGTCAAGCCGTCACTGCCCGTGTTCCCTGCAACGGTCAACGGCAGGAATGTCACACATTCCATCGCCGCACCGAAGGGGAAAGGTGAACAGCTCCTGAAGGGCCTGAAAAAAGAAGGCTTCGTGTCCGATGTGCAAAAACCGTGACACGTGTGTCACATGTGTCGGTTCAGTTACGGGCGGGAAGAAGGCTGTTATTGCCAGCGAAGCGAAGCAAGCTGTGCCCTTTTATAGAGAGATTGCCTCGTCGTTTCAGTCCTCGCAATGACGGCTGCGATGGTTCGCTTGCGAGACGGAATGATTACCGTCAAATCGGGTTTGAGCTTGACTGCAAGGCAAAATGGCCTTAATCTGATAGTCAGAAACTTCCAACAAATCACACGAATTTCATTTTGCGACCTGGAGACGAGCATGACGCTAAATCGTTGGGATCCTCTCAGAGATTTATTGAACATGCAGGAGAGAATGAACCGCCTGATCGGTTCCTCCCTGGAAGAAAAGAGCTACAACCGCGCTGCGTGCTGGTGTCCGGTCGTGGATATTCTTGAAACTGCAGACACGTACGTCTTTCGCGCGGAACTCCCGGGAGTCGGCCGGGACAACATTACTATCGAGGTGCGGGGCAATCGACTGATATTGGCGGGTGAACGCCCTTTTGAATCGGAACCGACATTGGCGGCCTACCTGAGTATTGAGCGTGTCCACGGCTGTTTTGAGAGGAGTTTTCCTCTTCCAGGACGAATTGACCTTGAAAAGGCGGAAGCTCATTATGAGGATGGAATCCTGGAAGTAGTGCTGCCCAAATCAGAGGATCAACTCGAACCCCAAATCAGGGTGGTTTGTGTGAGCTGAGCACATGTGTTGACAGCCAATACTATTATGTGGGATTAACCGCTGCACGTGAGATCTGATAGAGTGTACGATGGCAAAGCGAGATCCTTACAATGTTCTCGGTGTGAATAAATCGGCTTCCGAGGACGAAATAAAAGCTGCGTACAGGCGGCTTGCACGTGTCCACCACCCGGACATGAACAACAACAGCAAGTCCTCTGAAGCCCGTTTCAAAGAAATTTCCGAAGCATACGAAATCCTGAGCGATACGGAAAAAAGACGCAATTACGATAGATTCGGCCATGACAATGGGGAGAGATACGGATTTCGTACCTCGAATCCATTCGCCTCCGGGTTCGGCCAGGGCCAGCAGTTCAACGTGAAGTTCGGGGGCGGCGGGCCCGGGCATGGTATGTTCGACGACGTCTTTTCGCAATTCTTCGGTTCCGGGGGTGGCCGGCACAGGTATGCTGCAAAAGGCGACGATCTGGAATACGATCTCACCATCAGTTTCGAACAGGCGTATCACGGAATTTCAGCCACTGTGAGAGTACTGGAGCGCAAGATCAGTGTGCATATTCCCGCGGGGGTGGACACCGGTTCGGTGATCCGGGTCCCGGGTCAAGGAACGCCCGGGCGACGGGGCGGCTCTCCAGGTGACCTCTTCCTGAACATTACCGTGGCCCCTCACAAGATTTTCCGAAGAGAAGGAAACGATATCCGATTGACTCTTCCCATTTCTATTGCCGAGGCTATTCTTGGTGCAAAAGTGGAAACCCCCGGTCCCAACGGCCGTTTGGTGCTGAAAATCCCTCCAGGTACGCAATCGGGCACCAGTTTCCGCTTCAGAGGAAAGGGTTTTCCATCCTTGAAAAATGGCAGGAACGGCGATTTCTATGTCGAGGCCCAAATTGTTATTCCGGAGCGAGTGAAGCCTGCGTCGAAAGATCTCGTTGAGGAATTTGAACGGCTCAACCCCACGAATCCGAGGGAAGGTCTTTGAGCTGAATCGTGGGTTCCATGGGAGGAACAATATGGAAGAATCCGATCGACCGGGTGAATTCAAGATAAGGGACAGACGAAGGTTCTCCCCCGAGGGAGAAACAAAAGAAGCCCGCACGGAGGCCGCCGGCGAACCGAAAGTGGAAGAGAGACCCGCAGAAAGCCGGGAAGAGCCTCCTCGGCACGAAGGCGAGGCCCAAAAAGAACCTCTTCCGCCGTTGGATTTTGCGAATTTCATATACTCCCTCGGTAGCCAAATCCTTTTTCAACTCGGACTGTTCGCCACGCCCGACTCCCCCTCCGAAAGAGATTTTGAAGGCGCCCGCCGGACAGTCGATTTGATCGTATTGTTGCAGGAAAAAACACGCGGAAATTTAACCGATGAAGAGCAAGCGGCTACCAGGGAAATTTGGCTGCACGTGATTTCACGGGTCGCAAACGATGCTTTTGTCCTGCTCGGTTTCGCGGGAAAGCCCGAAGAAAAACACAAAAAAGATCTGCACGCCGCTCGCGAAGTGATTGATTTCATAGCTGCATTGGAAGAAAAAACGCGCGGACATTTGACTGATCAAGAACAAAAGATTATAACAGAAACCTTGTTCCAATTGAAAATGGCCTTTGTCGAGGCGTCCAAGTAATCTCGAAACAGGTTTCATTTCTGATATCATACAGTTGACAAGGAGTGTCCTCTATGTCTCGAGTTTGTGAAATATGCGGCAAGCGCCCGTTGAAGGGATTCAACGTGAGCCATGCCCATAACCGTACCAAGAAAATATCGTTTCCGAACCTGCAGAAGGTCAGAGTTTTGGAGTCCAGCGGCCGCGTTAAAAGGGTGAAGGTATGCACCAGGTGCATTCGTTCCAATAAGATTCAGAAAGCTTCCTGATTGATTCTGTGATCACGTTGAAACGGTCAGTGTGTGCGGGCAGGGATTCATCCCGGCAGACCGGAAAAGAGGAAGTGAAACAGCGGCTTTCGTGAGACGGTGATGGGGAAGTCAGAAGGGGATAGGCGCGTTTTCGCGCCTGTTGTCGTTTCATGGCAACACGCCGCATTGTCTCGAGTACCGTACGTACGGATTAACGGCTCAATCGAGCTGTCGCAGGCTGCTCTAGATTATTCCCAGACGCTCCACTTTTTCCACGCCTCTGATATTCCTGAGTGCATTCATGATGCGTGTCAGGTGGTCCAGATTCTTGACCGACACCGTGAAGACGCCTTCAGCCTGATGATCGGTCAACGCCTTTATAGTGGCCTGCACGATATCTGAATCGTTGGAAGAAAACACTCCGCTGATCGTCGCGAGAAGCCCCATTTTATTCGTCGCCGTGACTCCGAGGCGCACCATGCGCGTCAGCGGCTGATCGTCGTCCCAGCTGACGTCCACCACCCTCTTGAGATCCGTGGCCTGAAGATTGATGCAATCTTCCTTATGAACCGTCACCCCCCGGCCGCGGGTGATAAAACCTCGAATCGCATCTCCGGGCAGCGGATTGCAGCACTTGGCGAAATTAACCATAACGTCCGCCAGCCCCTGCACTCGAACGCCGCTCTTGGTAGAACTTCTTTCCTTTCTTACGGGCTTTTCTTCCGTCAGGGCCGCCTTGGCCTTTTCTCTCTCCTGAGGCGGGACGAGCCTCGTTATAACTATTTTTGGAGAAAGTCGCCCGTATCCGATGGCCGCGTACAAATCAGACTCCGTCTTGAAACTGAATTCCTGCGCGACCTTGAGGATTTCGCCCTCTTTCTCGGCACGGGCTATGTCGATTCTCCATTTCCGCAGTTCTCTGTCCGTATTTTCCCTGCCTATTTGAATAGAGCGTTCTCGCTCCTCGGCAAGGACAAAGTGTCGGATCTTGGTTCGCGCCCTACCCGTCTTGACGAACTTGAGCCAATCCTTGCTCGGCTTCTGGTGGACTGACGTCACTATCTCGACGGTATTGCCCGTGGCGAGCTGATACTTGAGAGGCACCATCTTGCCATTCACGCGTGCCCCGATACAGCGATGGCCGACCTCGGTGTGTATGGAATACGCAAAATCAAGCGGGGTTGCGCCTTTGGGAAATTCCTTGACCTCCCCTTTTGGAGTGAAAACGTATACTTCGTCCGGATACAGGTCGACTCTCACGTTTTCAAAGAATTCCCGCGGATCGTCGAGATCCTGTTGCCATTCCATCATTTGGCGCAGCCAGTTTATCACTTTGGCGTCTTCGGCTTCGAGAACCTTCCCTTCCTTGTATGACCAGTGAGCGGCTATTCCTTCTTCAGCTATGAGGTCCATCTCGGTTGTTCTGATCTGTATCTCGATGCGCGCGCCCTGGGGTCCTATCACGGTGGTGTGCAGCGACTGATACCCATTGCTCTTGGGCATTGCGATATAGTCTTTGAACCTCCCGGGAACGGGCCTCCAGAGGCTGTGGATAAGCCCGAGCACTGCGTAGCACTCGCTCACCGAATTGAGCACGATTCGAAAGGCGGTAAGATCGTGGATCTGTTCGAAGTCCAGGTGCTGGGCCTGCATTTTGCGATAAATGCTGTAAATTTCTTTGTTCCGCCCCTTGGTGACCGCGTTGATGCCGTATTGCTTCAGCTTGTCGTTAATGATGGTGAGGACATTCTTGCCGTATTCCGTGGTCTGCTTGATCGTTTCTTCCAGGCGGGTCCGGATTTCATTATATCGTTCCGAGTGCAGGTACTTGAATGCCAGGTCCTCGAGCTCCGTCCTGATCCAGTAGATGCCAAGGCGAGCGGCAAGGGGAGCGTATATCTCCATGGTTTCCCTGGCTATCCTTTGCTGGGCCTCCCGGGGCATGGGAGCCAGGGTTCGCATGTTGTGCAGCCGGTCTGCCAATTTCACCAGAAGCACGCGAATATCGCGGCTCATGGCGAGAATCATCTTCCGGAAATTTTCTGCCTGGCGCTCCTCTTTGGACTGAAACTCGATCTTGCTGATTTTCGTCACACCGTCTACGAGGACAGCGATCTCTTTTCCGAAAAACCGCTCAAGGTCCTCCATGGACGTGAGAGTGTCTTCCACGGTGTCATGCAACAGACCCGTCGCCACCGAAGCCTCGTCCAGCTTCATCTGCGCGAGTATGCCGGCCACCGCGACGGGATGAACGAGGTACGGTTCCCCCGATCGCCTGGTCTGGCCGAGATGGACCTGCGCCGAATACACGTATGCAGCGCGGATCAGGTCGAGATCAGCATCAGGATAATAGGACTTGACCACATCCTGTATTTCTCCGAATCGCACTATGGGTTTATCTATGCTCATCACCGTTATTGGAAGTGTCTTTCTTTCGGTATCGCGTGTCTGTGACGTATTCCGGCAAAGAATGGCGGCGTACCGGGTTTCCGGATAACTGCCGAAGAGTCGATTCGACCACTTTGCCTCACTTCAGCCAGCGGCCTGCAGCCGTAAACGCCAACGGTACGTGAGGAAAATAATTCTGTCCGCTCCTGAATTGTTCGAAACCACCCGTTTCGGCGATACTTCTCCCTCCGATTGCCGTTTCAGACGAACACTTTTGCACAAGAAAGCCTCTCAACGCAAACTCTTCCGTCCTCATTTCTTGCGACCGCCGGAAACCGCGTTCTGTTCCGCAAATCGTCCCTGCCGCTTCTTGAACACCAACTGCAAAGGAGAACTACCGAAATCGAACGATTCCCGCAATCTGTTCTCAAGAAATCTTCGATACGAAAAATGAATGGACTCGGGATAATTGCAAAAGAACATGAATGTGGGCGGCTTCGTTCTGATTTGTGTCAGGTAATACATTTTGATAGGTTTGGTTTTTCGATACATTCCGGGAGGATGCTGAGCCGCAACGTCAATGATGAAGCGGTTCAACTCGGCCGTATTGATCCTCTTTGTGTACCTGGAATACAGATCTTCAATCAATCCGAACAGTTTTACCGCTCTGGTTCCTTTCAGCGCCGATATGCTCAGTATAGGGGCGTATTCGAGGTACTTCAGAGACTCCCGGACGCGTGCCATGTACTCATTGATGGTGAGGGTGTTCTTCGGAATCAAGTCCCATTTGTTCAGGACCAGAATGACGCCCCTTCCCTTTTCAAATGCGTACCCGGCGATTCGCGCGTCCTGATCGGTTACCCCTTCTCGTGAATCAAGCATCACAATGGCAATTTCCGCTCGGTCCACGCTCTGGAATGCCTTTATGACACTGTATTTCTCCAATCGATCCACAATTCTGGCCCGCCGCCTGACCCCGGCGGTATCTATGAACAGGTATTCCTTGCCTTCCCGGCGCACCACTGTATCAATGGAATCCCGGGTAGTGCCGGGTTCCGGGTTCGCTACGAGCCGTTCTTCGCCGAGGAGCAGGTTTATGAGGGTGGATTTCCCCACATTCGGACGACCCACCACCGCCACCCGTATTGCGTCCCGCGGAATGAGCCCTTCGCCTGGAGGCGACTCTTCCGGTATTTCCTCCAGAATGGCATCGATGAGCTCGTCCATTCCATACCCGGTCATGGCGCTCACCGGGAAAATGGGCTCAATACCCAATTCGAAAAAATCCACCGCCAGATTTTCCTGTTTCTCAGAATCCGTCTTGTTTGCCGCGTAAAAGACTTTTTTGTCCGTCTGCTGCAGCGTGCGCACGATTTCGTGGTCCGAAGGGGTGATCCCGACCTTCGCATCGCCCACGAAGATGATCACGTCAGCCTGCTCGATCGCTACCATGGTTTGCGTCCGCATCTGCGACAGCATGACATCGTCAGACGTCGGTTCAAAGCCTCCGGTGTCCACGACGAGAAACGACTTGTCCCGGATAAACACCTCCGCGTAGTTGCGATCGCGAGTCAATCCGGGCGTATCTTCCACCAGGGCTTTTCGTGTTTTCGTGAGCAGATTGAACATGGTTGATTTCCCGACGTTCGGTCGTCCCACGAGGGCAATAAGTTTCTTTTTTGACGTGTTTCCTGCCATGTCTCCCTTATACCATATTTCCGGAAATACATTCGGGCTTAATCGTCCCGGCACCATGTCAAAGCAGGTCGACAGTGTCTGTTCCTGCCCGATTTCCTCACGCGTATCGTATCAATTCAGTTACGGATGCGAAAAAGGCCGTCATGGAAAGCGAAGCGAAGCAATCCCCACCTTCATGTATCGAGATTGCATCCTCATTTCATACGCATTCGCCACAAGATGTATGAGATTGCAGGGCTGGGGGCTCTCCTGAGCGAAGTGATGAGACGGCTCCGCGTCGTCCACAGCGAAGGAGTGTCCGAATCCTGTGCCCAGAATAGAGTTACCGGTAAAAAAGCGAATCCGTCTCACTCCTTGCAATGACACGGAAACGATGCTTCCCTCGCGAGACCGAATGATTATCTCGTATCACGAGTCGCGTTTGTCTCACACGCGTTTTCGTGCTATGATTCGGCTTCTCGGCTGTTTAGTACGATGAAATGGAACCCTTTCATGAAAGCCGCTACGACAATCCTGACATTCGCCATCATCATTGCCGTTGCAATTGGAGGAGGATGCGTTCCGGGCCTGAAGTCCGCGAAGCAATCAACGGATCAGCTCAGCGAACCTTCGAAGATGCAGGCCGACCCAGGCCAAGCTCAGACGAGCACTCCGGAAAACCGGGAGAAACCGGAAAACGGGCAGGTTAATCCGCCGGAACCACGTTATGAGCCCCCCGGCCCTTCTGAAAGGGATAAACTCCTGGCAGGCGGAGTGGACCCCAGAGAAAAAGCCGAAGTCACGGAATCTGCACTGGAATTCTCCAGGAAGAATGTGCCCGGTCTCAAGCACGTCAAGGTTTGTTTCTCGAAATTGTACGGCGGATGGTACATGCTCGCGTACGTCGAAAAAGGGAAAAAGCTTTCCATGCAGCACTGGGCCTGGAACCAGAAAAGCAAAGAATGGGAAATCCTCTCCCAACAGAAGGAACTGTCCCCGAAACAGCTGGAATTCGAGCTCAAGGGCGAAGTTGCCGGCGAAAAGTGCTTTATCTTGAAATGATCCAACCGCCGGTTCTCCGGGGAAAAGGAAGGTGCAGCCGTGGCCAGGCCCATCAGGGTAGCATTGAGCAGCGCCATCGTTCTGTTCTCGGCCTGCATTGTCTCAATATCGGCTGCTGCAGACACGCAACCCCTGAAAATGGGCGTCCACCTGCGGTCCGAATTCAAAATCTCCCTGGAGTCTAATCCAACTACTGGATATAATTGGCAGATAAAATATGATGAACAATTCGTGACTCTGAAATCCGACACCTTCACGCGTCCACCCAATGCTCGAATAGGTCAGGCTGGGACCCGAACTTTCGTCTTCGTGCCAATAAAAACCGGCGACACTACCGTCGAATTTCTTTACAAGCGATCATGGGAAAAAGAGCCAGTAAAAAAGAAGGAATACCGCGTAAACATAAAACCGTGACCCTGCGGGAGAATTCGGGTCGCAGACTGTGTTGGTCGGCCCAATAATGGTTCGCTCACAAAGAGGGGGTGCCGTCAGGAACCGACGAACAAGTCAGGCGTACGGAGCTTACCTGCGCTTTTCAAAATTCTTACGATTCTCCGCTTCATGAAATCCGTAAGATCATCACGGAAACGGACGGTCTGACCCGTTCCCGCAAGGTCCCAGGGATACGTCAAGGTGAAGGACGTGCCTATCGGCCAAACCTTATGCGATGCACCTACTACGATGAGATCCCGTAACTTGTCTTCGTTCTCCGACCGGTAAAATTCTTCTACGGTTCCCAGGAACGTCCTGTCCCTTTCGTTCCTGCGCAAAAGGATGAGTTCAGGGAATTTTTCTTCAAAGACCCGGAGCGCGATGCGCAATTTTGTATCGAGGTCCTGGCCTTGGAAGTAATATTTCGAAAAGGCAAAGTGGCCAATCTCATCATCCGGGTCAGGCAGGAGCAATCCTTGAAATACGGCGAGATCCACCACTCTGCTGTAGTAGATGCGACACTTCTCATCCGCTGAGAGTTTGTCGACAGGATGAACAGGAAATCGAGATGTCATTTTCTTGAGCTTGGGGGCACACTTCGCCCTTGAATCGGGTCGATTTTATCCATAACGGGCTTCACTATGGGACAGGCAATAGGACTCAGAATGGCAAGGGGGACGTCAAGGAGATACGCCAGCCCCGACTCGAGCATCTCCAGGATGGGCGTGTCACCTTTGCATACCACCTGGCAGCGGTCTTTGGCGTTATAAAGAACGTACCTTCCCGTTTTTTCTGCAGAAGAGTCGACCCCGTTTCCGAAAACGAGTGATGCACAAAAAACCACTATAGCTGCAGCCGCAAGAGCCTCCTTCATTCTCATTGCATCCACCCCTTTCAAGTTCTCCGAATTTTGTATCATTATACTCGCAATTCATGCGAATATCAATGAGCCAAGAGGGCTGAAACGGATTAATACTCTGTCATTATAATGCGTTACCGTCTGCAAGCGTTTCGCTTCGTCGTTTCACTCCTGGCAATAACAGCTGATAGGCACTTCCCCCGGGCAGATGAAGGATGACCCGGTCGCGATGTTTTTTGTTGACATGTACGGACCATGCAATTAATGTTAATAGTTTAACGCTATACCAGAGGAACCTTATGAGGGTAGGACTCAAAATCTTCACGGGAAATTCCAATCCGCAGTTGGCCCAGGCTATTACCCGGTACATGGGTATTCCCCTGGGAGTTGTCATGGTCGGTTCCTTCAGCGATGGTGAAATACAGGTGGAATTCAGGGAGAACGTCAGAGGCATGGATGTTTTCGTCATCCAGTCCACCTGTCAGCCTGTCAATGACAACATTGTCGAGCTTCTGGTGATGATAGACGCACTCAAGAGGGCCTCGGCAAGCCGTGTTACCGCTGTGATGCCCTATTACGGTTACGCGCGGCAGGACAGGAAAGTGGCAAGTCGCGCGCCTATCACCGCCAAACTCATAGCGGACATCATTACCGCAGCCGGCGCCGACCGGGTTCTGACTCTGGACCTGCATGCAGGACAGATTCAAGGCTTCTTCGATATACCCGTCGATCACTTGTACGCGTCTCCCATAATGGCCGAAGCTATCAAAAACGATCATCGAGCCGGAGAATGCACCGTGGTGTCTCCGGACGCAGGAGGCGTGGAACGCGCCAGAGCCTTTGCGAAACGTTTGGGAGCGAATCTCGCAATCATAGACAAACGCCGGTCCAAGCCCAACGAAGCTGAGGTCATGAACGTTATCGGAGACGTGACGGGTAAAGACGCCATAATTCTCGATGACATGGTGGATACCGCAGGCACTCTGGTCAAAGCGGCAGACGCTCTGGACAAAGCCGGAGCGCGGAACATCTCCGCGTGCTGCACGCACCCCGTGCTGTCCGGATCGGCGGTGGAGCGGATAAACCAGTCGGCCATTAAGAAACTGTACATCACCGATACCATACCCACCCAGGAAAAGTGTGTCGTATGCCCGAAATTACAGGTGGAATCAGTGGCACCGTTGCTGGGGGAGGCAATTAGCAGAATTCACAGAGAAGTTTCCGTATCGGAACTGTTTGTCTGAAAATTCACCGGGAGATCGTCCGGTCTTGCGGCCTCATGGGCGACTCTCCTGCCGGAGGAAATTCATATGAGTAAAATTACACTGCAAGTGGAACGACGCGAGGAAACGGGAAAAGGCCCGGCTCGAAGGCTCAGGGCAGCCGGAAAAGCACCGGCAATATTCTACGGCAGGAAAACCGAGCCTTTGAAACTCGCCGTGAACATCCACGAGTTCAAGAAAGCTCTGGAAGACGCCGGCAGCAATCCTCTCTTCGACCTGAAGATTGCCGATGCAGGAAGCACGGTTTCCCGCAGCGCTCTGCTCAAGGAACGGCAGGTACGACCCTTTGACGGAAGCCTGGTGCACCTGGATTTTCAAGAAGTTCTGATGGATGAATCCATTGAGGTGACGGTTCCGCTTGAATTCGAAGGCAAACCCCTGGGTTTGGACAAGGGAGGAGAGTTCCATATTATCTCCCGTGAACTCAAGGTTTCCTGCTTGCCTGGAGACATTCCCAACGTAATTACCGTGGACGTCTCGCAGCTGGATGTCGGACAGTCCATCCATGCGGGCGATCTGGTTCTTCCTCAGGGCGCATCTGCCATCACGGAAGCCACCGTTGCAGTGGCTGCCGTGGCTCTTCCCAAGAAGGAGAAGGAAGAGGAAGAAGCGGAGGCCGAGGCTCCGGAAGGCGAGTAACGATCACCTGGCTTTATACGCATTCGCCACAAGATTTATGAGATTGCCGGGCTGGGGGCTCTCCTGAGCGAAGTGATGAGACGGCTCTGCGTCGTCCGCAGCCGAGGAGAGCCCCCAGCCTGTGCCCGGAATCGAGTTACCTGTAAAAAAGCGAATCCGTATTAAATGGACTGGGGTCGGCGGAACCTTCCTGGTGTCGTGAATTGTTCACTTTGCTTCGCCCCGGTTCTTGCTTCTTGCATACGAACGGGCAGACCCGGAACGGCCGAAACCCGGCCAGCGTGCTTGACTGCTAGTGTGCTGTCCCACGAGTAATTTACGTAACCGGCCATCTGAGCCTCTTCCGAAGTTTTCATCGAGCAAGGGAAGCCGGCTTTGTCATTGCGAGCGAAGCGAAGCAATCTCGCGGAGTTGCAGAATAAGGGCTGGAGATTGCTTCGTCGCGTTGCTCCTCGCAATGACACTGATTCGCGTGCCGACCAAGCCGGTGATTTGAAAGCTATTTGCGGGATACCGCACTAGTATCCGAATTCTTTCAGCATTCGCTCGTTCCGTGTCCAGTTCGGGGTGACCTTCACGAACAATTCCAGCCGCACTTTAAGGTCGAGGAACGCCTCGATCTTCTCGCGAGAGGCTATTCCGATCTTCTTGATCATCTGCCCCTGTTTTCCGACGAGAATCTTCTTCTGGCTGTCTTTTTCCGTGTGAATATCAGCGTGGATCAGGACGTGGCCGTTTCTTTCCTTGAAGGATTCCACCATCACGCCTGTCTTGTACGGAATTTCCTCCCCTGTCATGGTGGTTATTTGCTCGCGTATGAGCTCTGCGACAAAAAACCGCGTGGGAAGATCGCTTACTTCATCTTCTGGAAACAAGGACGGTCCGGAGGGTAGCAGTCTCACCAGAGCGGCTTCCAGTTCGGCCATTCCTTCGCCGGTGAGCGCTGATACCGGGAAGATTTCCTCAAACGCGTGAGCCTTGGAATAAATATCGATAACGGGTAGCACCAGGCTCCGTTCCAGTGTATCGACTTTGTTGATGGCCAGAATACAGGCTTTCCTGGATGCTGAGACAAGATCGATGATCCGCCGATCGTCGCCGTGAATGGCCGGCACCGGAAGCGTCAAGAATAGGACCAGGTCGCTTTCCTCGATGGTTTTCTCTGCGGCAGCCACCAGCGAGCGGTTCAGCGGCGTTCTCGCCTCGTGAATACCCGGCGTATCCTGGAGCACGAGTTGAGCGTCAGGGAGCGTGTGTATCGCGGTGATTCGATTGCGGGTGGTCTGAGCTTTCGGAGTGACGATGCTCAATTCCGCTCGCACAATTCGATTTACAAGAGTCGATTTGCCCACGTTCGGTCGGCCCGCCACTGCCACGAAACCGCTCTTGTGAGCCACCGGGTTTTCAGGGGTCATACGCATTTCTCCTTGACCACTGCTGACTTTGCGTCTACAATAAGCGTTTACATTCTGCGGAGAGATGCCCGAGCGGCCGAAGGGGCACGACTGGAAATCGTGTGAATGCCCACAAGGTGTTCCGAGGGTTCGAATCCCTCTCTCTCCGCCAGCGTCCGTATTCTCGATCGCCTCACTTCCACACTCTAGAGCATAAGACATACCCTGCATTCCTGCTGGATGCATGCAGGAAACACCGCAAGTTTCACAGGGGGAAACGTTTTCCGGAGGATCACGTGTGTGCCGGATCCCTCCGGTTCAAGCTCCCTTGAACTGTCCTTTGCGCTTGTGCAGGTGAGCGGACATGGCCTCGAAAAGGTCTTCGGAAGGCATTATCATGCTGGATCGGGCTGCAGTGTACTCAAGCGCCTGATGAACGGAAACTCCGTCTTGATACAGGAAGACGTCTTTAGATCCCTGAACCGCCAGGGGAGGATTGGCCGCTATTTCGACTGCCATTTCCCTGGCTTGTGCTTCCAGTATTTCTTTCGTCGGAAAAACGTCATTCACGAGTTGGATAGACCGGGCCCGGGCCGCATCGAATGTGTGCCCCCTGAAAACTATTTCTCTCGCGTGACCTTGTCCCACGACTTTGGGGAGCCGCTGCAGACCGCCCACATCCGTGATAATCGCGAGCCTGGCTTCCGGCAGTGCGAATGTGGCATCTTCAGAGCAGAGTCGAATATCGCAGCACAAAACCAACTCCAGGCCGGCGCCAAGACAATGTCCGTGGATCAGGGCGATAGTGGGTTGGCGTAATCGTTCCAGGCGGGTGTGGATTTGCTGAACGTGTTTCACTGCCGTGTAGAAATTCATTTTCTGGGCGGCGCTGGCCTGCCCTACTATCGAGCCGATGATTTCGTTATCCGGGCTCAAGTCCAGTCCGGCGCAAAACGACTTTCCTTCACCTTTGAGAAGGATTACCCGCGCGTCGGCATCTTCGGCTGCTGCATCCACTGCCGAGCCGATGGCATTCCACATTGCCAGGCTCAGCGCGTTTCGCTTGTCCGGCCGGTTCAGGGTGATAATCCCTATGTTTCCGTCCCGTTCGTAGGCAACCAATTCCGTGCTATCGCGGTGTTCGGAATTCATGCGACTCCTCCGTAGATCTTCGTTGTCGTCATTCACATCCAGTGCGGTACCATTCTTGGAACGGTGATTTCCCAAGATCTGACTGCTGCGAACGAGCCGAGGTGTTACTCGATGGGTCCGCCATGAACAAGCGGCGCTGCCCCGACCGTCCCGGCCTTGGAGATCTGTTCTCTCCCCAGAGCAGCCATCACTTTCAGATCGAGAACGTGGTGCTCCAGAGACGGAATCCGGTTTGAATCGGGCCTCGCAGCCTTGAGACATGCCAGGAGTGTCTCCTGAAATTCCAGATCCGGACTCTCGGCCACGTATTCCATCATTTTCATTGCTGCTTCCGATTGTCCCATGTTCAGAAGACACCGCACCTGTTTCAGAACCGTGGACGGCACTTCGCGCGACAAGGTCTTGTAATATTCCATGGCCCACGCGCACTTGCCCGCTGCCACCAGAGTGTCCGCAAGAGCATTGAGGGCTGTCGGTTTGCCGTCCAGCATCCCGGCCAATCCGCCGATCTCATCTCTTTTTCCCAGTTTTGCCAGCTTGTGCACCAGCGTCAAAAAATGACTCGGAGTTTTCAGGAGCGACGTGCGGTCCGCATCTCTCAACGCCAAATAATAGAGGATTTCATTTTGGTCCCTCAAGAAGTCCAGATCGGGAAACCGGTACACGTTGCCAATACGAAGATTTTTCAGGTCTTCACTACTCCGTACACGAGGAGACTTAAAGACTTTGTGAATTTTTGCCTGGACTTCAACCTGTTTCAGCCGCAGTTCCTCCTGCACGTAATCATCGGGAAAAACAAAGCTGAAACGTATTTCTTGACCGCTCCGGACACCGTTGAATCCCTTCTCGAAAGATTCAAGCAGCAGTCCCCTCCCCAGGAGGACGTCCCAGTATTTCCCGGAAATCCCCGTGAACGGGACTCCGTCTATCCAGCTTCTGCTGTCGAATATTACCCGATCGTCGGGACCTGCCGGCTCGTCGGTCTCCTGAAAAAAGTGAAGAGCGGAGAGAAGTTCTTCGATAGCGGATTCATCACCGCATTTTTGCAAAAACATTTCCAGCAGGCCGAATTCTTCAATCGCGGCGGACGACAGCGCCCCATACGTGCAAAACGAGGGATCTTCCTGCAGATCTGTCCGGTTTTCCAAGAGAAAATCGAGTACTTCAAAAATACGCTGCTTATAATAAACGTCCCGTTCCATCTGCTCGTTTGCCAGCGCCCACATGTTGCGGGCTTTGCGCACATCCTGTCGCGTCATGGACGAAGTCGTGTATTGATCTCCTACGGAAACGTATGCCGGCCTGTACGTATCCAGGGGCTCGATGCCGAACGCCTCGGGATTTTTCTCGTATATGGATCCGAAATAGAGCTGCATTTGCTGGGAGCCGGAATTGGACTGTACGGGAATATCCATTGAACGGACGAACTCCAGGGTTTGCCGTACGTCTTCCACGGTCTCCCCAGGCAGCCCGAAGATCGTGAACAATTCCACGTCGAGCCCTAGAGATTGGGCTATGGCTATATTGCCGGCCAACTGATCCAGCTCTATTTTCTTGTTCGTTTTCTCCAGGACGCTTGGACTTCCCGACTCAAGGCCGAAGGCAACGGTGTCCGCCCCTGCCTGGTGGAGCTTTTTCAGGAGAGACGCGTCAACCAGATCGGTGCGGGTCTGAAACCAGAAGGGCGTCGCTATACCCAGGCGGATCTTCTCGTCCAGCAGTCTCTCCGTTCTCTCTCGATTTTCGGTAAAATTGGGATCCGCGAACCAGAATCGTTCGATTCCCCGATCCGCGAGAAACCGCATTTCATCCAAAACGCGTTCTACCGAATGATAACGTATTTTTCCTCCACAAATCCGGGGCGTAATGCAAAAACGGCACACATGCTTGCAACCCCTGGACGAGAGCATGATGGCGGTATTCTTGCCTTCCAGGTTGAGCAATCCCGTCAGGTAGGGAGAAGGATACGCATCCAGTTGTTCGGGCGGTTGCAGTCCGGGGCCGGTATCCACAATGCGGCCGTTGCATATGCACGATATGCCCTCCACCCGGTCCAATTCTCCTCCTGCTTCGAGAATCCGGGCCATTTCAGGCAGGACCGTTTCCCCTTCTCCCCGTACGAGCGCATCCACATCTTCGAGCGCTACCAGTGCTGCAGACGGCATGACCGCGATCTGGGGGCCTCCCAGAACGACCAGAATCTTTCTGTGCCTGGACTTGATGTACCGGCATAGGAAGCGAATCCTGTTCATGGAGCTCTGATAAGCGGTGAAGCCTATCACGTGCGGGTTCATCCTGCGAATCCATTTTTCCAGGCTCTTGAGGGTGAGCGGCCGGTCCCGGAGATCGTCGATGATGATGCCCCCCTGTCCCTGAGCCTTCAGCGCGGCGAGAATATAACCTGTCGAAATAGGAATACTTTCTGAGGACTCATATCCCACGTCATGATTCACGTTTATGAAGAGAAAATCCACGGATCACCATTCCAGTGCAGTTTTGAGAAGCGACAGAATAACACCAAAAGCGGTCAGCTCACAACATGAGATGTTGACCCCGAGGACACCCGCTGATACATCAGTGTGTCATGAAAAAAATCAAAAGCCCTTGGTATGGAGTCACCTGGATCGGTATATGGACGGCTGCCCTCATCTGGTTTCTGTGTTCCGGACTGTTCAATCGGACGGAAAGCATCGGGCTGGTCGTTGTATGGGGTGTCATGGTGGGCGCCACGCTGTTCGTGCTCGCAAAGCACTTTGCAAACCGCACGCGGGCCCCGGTAAGAATTTCCGCGCCACCCGTTTCACCGGCCTTGAACGGTCCCTGCCCCTGCGGATCTGGAAAGAAATACAAGAGATGCTGCAGAGCGTAAGCGTTCAGGCAACCTCAGGAATCGGGGGTAGCCGTCACACGCGGACAACAAGCCCGATCATCGGGCGAGTCTGTATGTGCCCTCAATCGTGCTAATCACTTGCTTCTTGGCGTCGTTTTCATTCCAGCCGCTCCGTACCAGACACGTGAGGTATAACCGCGCGGTCCACTGCATTTCCTGGTCGGATTTTGCCTGCGCTATGAGCATAGGAAATTTGGAGCAGTCAAGCCTGGGCTCCATTTGGGGAGGCGGTCCTGCAGGGGTGGACGCCATTGCCGGATTCCCTATTTGCGGCGCTTCGGTCACGGGAATCTGAGGGCCTGCGGGAATCGGGGGCGACTGCGGACTTGCCATGGCAGGCGGCGGAGTGTCCCGCGGCACATAAGGCCGAACTGCCCGGTAGTCGGTCTTGCGCTCTCCGGACGAACGGCTGCGCCGCGAATGTGACGGCGCAGGCGGTACCATTCTAGGGTCAGGAGCGGGTTCCTCGATCGATCCCGGGGGCAGCAGGCCGTTTCCCGTATCGAACTCAGGCGCCTGGGGAACCGCGTAAGGGAAGTCCTGGGCAAGCGGAGCCTGACAAGGTAACAACATCCATACGCAGACAGCCCCCCACAAGAAAATCACACCTGCTCTTTTCATAACCAAATCTCCCTCTCACGGAGCGGCACTATACCACAAGAACCCGATGAAAAGCCATTTGCATTTGGCGGATTTCTTCTTTCCTCCGTACCCGGCGGAAACACGGCCGAAAAGGAGGCATCTCCAACGGAGAACGCGAGTCGCGGGATCCGGAAGATGCTGTGGAGGGTTCCGCGGTTCGGAGATGCAGCCTGCGTCCGCGGCATTCAGGTGCTTTGCTCCTGGGCATGCTCACACCAGTGTGTACAAATCACGTGACAACCGGGTTCGAGAGGTGTTAGATTGACTTCATCATTCACAACCGCTGACCACGCTCTCCGATTTGAGGGATTTCTGGTTTGCGAGCGAGTAGAGCGCACCGCCCGTCGTTGGTAGTCTTACTCAACTCCGTTGGTGAAAAATTCTATGAGAGTATTGCCTGAAGTGCCGGGGCAATCTCTCGCCAATCCTCTACAAGTAAGAGTGTTAGACAGATGCGGTCTCAGAGGGCCGAAGAACATGTTCTGCATTGGGCATGAGGAGGTTGCGTGAAAAAATTTGTCGTTTTGTTGTCGATCGTCAGTGCTTTTGCTCTATCTGCTGCTTCAGCAATGGCTGCGGAACCCATCAAGATTGGATTCATTTTCATTCTTTCCGGCCGCGTCGGCGACTTTGGTATGGTGGCCAAACAGGGAGCGGAAGTAGCCGTTGATCAAATCAATCAGGCAGGAGGCATTGGAGGTCGAAAGATATTAGGTGTTTACGAGGACGAGACGGCGGATTCGGAAAACTCTGCAAAGGCGTTCCGCAAACTCGTGAACGAAGACAAGGTTGACGCGGTTGTGGGCATCATTTCGAGCAAGGTCGCGGGAGATTTGGTCCCACTCATAAAGGTATCCAGGACGCCAGTCATTGTCTCGACGGCTATGACGCCCGTGATCACAGGAACGGAATGTAATCGTTACACATTCCGGGTCACCTGGAGCGCAAGCCAGAACTTGAAGGCGGCGGCCAAACTGGCCGCCACACTCAAATCCCGAAAATGGACGACCGTCGGTCCGGATTATGCCCTGGGCCACGAGTCCTGGGACCTGTTCCAGAAGTATCTCAAGATCTTCAACCCTGATGTGAAGTACGCGGCCAAATCGGAGACCCAGTTTGCTCCTCTCACCAACAACGATTGGTCCGCTCAGATAAAAAATATCATGAGTTCGGATGCCGACGGAGTCCTCATTTCCCTCTGGGGAGGAAACCTGGTGGATTTCGTGAAGCAGGCCAACGCAGCGGGATTCTTCGACGGGAAGCGTGAGGCCCTGTTGACGACAGCCGCGGTGAACAGCTTCATTAGCTTGGGCGCAGAGTTACCTGCAGGGCTGTGGACGGTTGCGCCGTACTGGCACTTGGCCAGTAATTCCAAAGTGAACGCCGACTTTCTCAAGGCCTACGAAGACAAATTTAAGACGGAGCCGGCATATCAAGCGCATTTTGCCTATGCCGCCGTCAAGGCCTACGCAGCTGCGGCGGAACAGTCGGGATCGACTGACAAGGAGGCCATCGTGAACACCCTGGAAGGGTTCACCTTTGAAGCGCCCGTGGGAAAGATCACATTCCGCAAAGAAGATCATCAAGCCTTGTTCGATGTCGTCGCGGGACAGACCGGAACTCAAATGACTTTGGGCAGCGGACGCAGGGCCTTCAGGAACCTTCAGTCGCTTATTACGTTTCAGGCAAACGAAATCGCGATACCGGTGGAAGAAACGGGCTGTTCCATGAAATGACACGCGACTCCGGAGGCGTCCCTTTTTTTATCCTCGGGGAGCTGTCACCTGGTGATTCCATGCTTGCGAATCTTGTTAAGGAGCCCTTGTCTGGACAGGCCTAAACGGTGTGCAACCACACTCCTGTTTCCATAGCACGCCTCCAGCTCGGCAAGGATCATGGACGCCTCGAGCCTGTCCACTGCGTCTTGCAACTTTGGTGACTCTCCGGAGGCTGATTTCTCTCTCACTATTCTTTCTACCGATTGAGTGAGACGTGGGGAAAGGCAACGCACGGAAATCCCTGACCCGTCCGAGGTAATGATGTGAGCCCGTTCGATTTCGTTTTGCAGCTCCCGGACATTTCCCGGCCACGAATACCGCATCAGGAGGTCCAGAGCCGCGGGATCGATGCCTCGGACCACTTTGCCCGTCTGCATCGAGAGTTTATCCAGGAAATGGCGTATGAGCACTGGTATGTCTTCCCTTCGCTCCCTGAGGGGCGCGATGGTGATGGGAAAAACGTTTATTCGATAGAATAGGTCTTCTCGGAACAATCCCTGGTCGATCAACGCATGAAGGTCACGGTTGGTTGCCGCGATGAGACGCACGTCCACGCTTTGGGAGACGTTTTCGCCAACCGGTCGGATCTCGCCAACCTGAATCGCACGCAGAAGTTTCACCTGCATGGAAGGTGAAGTCGCTTCTATTTCATCGAGAAAAAGTGTTCCTTTGTCGGCGGATCTGAATACTCCCCCGTGATCCGCCACCGCCCCGGTGAACGAACCTTTCTTGTGACCGAAGAGCTCGCTTTCAATCAGCTCTGAAGGAACCGCTCCACAATTGAGAGAGATCAGCGGCTCGTCACGCCTCGGGCTCAGTTTGTGAATGGCTCTCGCCACAAGCTCTTTTCCGGTTCCCGATTCTCCCTGAATGAGTACACTCGTCTGTGTAGGAGCGACTTTGCGTACTAACGCTCGGGCTTCCTGAATGACCGCGGTATTGCCCACGATTTCTTCCAGTGGATCTTTGTAATGGAGCGCCTGTTTCAGCCCCACGTTTTCCTCGGTGAGCTCCGAGGCGCGCTGCCTCAGGTGGTCCCACTCCAGAGCATGCTCCATTGATCTCGCGGCTTGTGAAGCAAGAATCTCAAGTATTTCCTGGTCGGTTGCGGTGAATACCCCGGCTCTCTTATTGAGCACCTGAAAAACTCCTATAATAGACCCGCCAGGAGAACGCAGCGGGACGCACAGAAGATTCTTGGTAATGAAGCCTGTGCGCGGGTCAACATCCTTATTGAATCGGGGATCGTTGTACGGATCGACAATATTAAGTGATTTCCCGTGGGTGAACACCCATCCGGCAATGCCTGACTCCCATGGAATACGAATCTGATGATGCTTCAACCCTACGCCGAGATGCGAGTACAGTTCCCGATTTTCCTGGTCAGCCAGGAAGATGGTTGCCCGTTCTGCGTTAATGACCGTGGGCGCCTCCCGGATGAGCAGGTCCACCAGTGAGCTCATGTTTGTTTCGCTGCTGATGAGGATGCCCATCTTGAACAGAAGGGATATGCGTTCCAGATACGAGCCGAGGGGGCGGAGAATCTTCGTCGATGATTTGGAATCTGCGTCTATACCGAGAGCCTCTTTCAAGAGAGTGATATCCACGTGGATCGTGATCGCCTGCACGAGTTCGTCCACCGAAACCCTGCCGCTTAACACCAGGATTTCATGAGGTGATTTCCCGGTCTCCCGGGATTGCCGAACCGCCTCGGCAAAATCTTTCTTGCCAATCCGGCCGGTTTCCAGGAGCAAACGTCCGATAGTATGAGGGTCGATCAGTTTCATGTTCTCGCATTTCCCCCGTATAGTCCTATTTCCCCCGTCTGACCGTGAATGATCATCTTGCTCCCTACCACCACATGCTGTTCGTTGAACATCACGGATTCAGGCCTGCCGGCAAATTTTACGATCTGGCGTACTTGTCCCACGTACACCTTTCCCAGCGACTTCGAAATGTCAGCCGCATGAGCCCCTCTGCCACCGAGTCGACTCACGAGAGCGGTATCCACGGGAAGAGAGAAGATTTCTTCCATGATCTCTTCAGGTATGGGATCGTTGACGACAAAGATGAAGCCGTCCAGTCTGTCGCATTCCGGAAGGTTTTCGTTCATCGCGTCTATGATGGACTGTGCTTTGGCAATGTGCCTGAATGGAGCGATCTGATTGCGATCCGTGACCATGATTCCCCGGAAAATCTTTCCGGACACACCTGTTCCCTGGGCAATGACCCGATAACCGGAAGACTTGAGAGACCGGATTCTCTCTTTCCGCTCCCGGTCTTTCCGAATCTGGAGAATGAACACCTTCCCTTTTTCGATGGTGTACTCCAGCCGGGTGTCGAAATGGAGTCGTTCGGCTGTACGGAACAGAGTGCCCGAGAGGTCTTTCCACGCATCAGGCATTTCGGTGGCCAGGCACTCCCGGCTCTTCCACAGGTCGTACACAGGTATGGTACTGACCTTGCCGTCCACAACATCGGTCCCCTGATTGCCTTGAGCGAAATCGCCCCTCAAATCGAGGGTGAAGGGATTGTAAGAAACCACGCCCGTACCGGAGGACTCCGGCATGTTTCCGTATACCATTCCCTGGACGACTGCCGGGGTACGCCAGTTACCGTGGATGCCTGCAGCTTCACGGTATTTGCGCGCGGCCTGGCCGTCGAACGAATACATGACCGTTATGGCGCAATGCATCAGTATTTCCAGGAATTGGCCTGTGTCCAGCAGTTCGACCACCTGGGGAGCCAGTTCAGCCACCCGCCGCTTGTAATCGAACGCGAGCGCCTTCATCTGCTCCGGGCTCATGAGAGCTTTTCTCATGATTCTGAGCGACGCTTTGCGCTCATCGATAATTTCCTGAAATTCGTCCCGTTCCACTCCGAACACGGATTGACTGAACTCCTGCAAGAAACGGCGGTAGCAATCATACGCGAACCACGGCCCGACTTTTTGGGCCAACGTTTCTGCGGTTTCGTCGTTGATTCCCACATTGGTGATAGTGGTCATCATGCCCGGCATGCTGATTCGTGCTCCGGATCTCACTGACAACAGAGCCGGATTCGCAGGATCGCCGAACGATCGGCCCCACAGTTTTCCTAATCTTTTCAGGGCATGCGTAAGGCCGTTTCTAAATTGAGTATCTTTGAGCATCTCGGCGGGGGGTTTCAGCTGCTGATCGGTGGTTATCACGAAATAAGGGGGAGTATTCTCAGCGAATCTGAGCAAAGATGCCTTTAGGCCGATCCTGCACGGAGAGATCTCTTCCTGGTCCGGAAAATAAAAGGGAACGGATCTCGCCGCACCTTTCGGTCGACGGACCACTTTCCTGCCGGAATCCGCCAGACGTTGGTTGAGGAAGAGTTCCACTTTGTCCACGAACGTTTCCAGGACCCTCAAATTACCGTCACGAGCTTGGAGATCCGAAAGATAGAGTGTCTTCAGATAATTCTTGAAGAAATCCGTTTCCGGGATTTCTTTCAAAGTGGTCAAGTCCTTGAGCTTCCTGGGAAGTTGATCCATGGGGCACACCGACAGAAAATTGTCGAAAGGCTCCTCGAACCAGCTTCTATAGGACGAATGGATATCGTCCAATTCTTTCTTGAGGATTCCCAGGAGATCCCTGACCTTGTCGAACGTCAGGCCAAGAGGCCCGGCTCTGCGAAGGTCGCGACCAGCCTGTTCGAGATAATAGCTCGAGTGGCCGTTCACCGAAATGCCTCGAACGAGATGATCCAGGAATATCAGGGCATTAGGGAGATTATCCGGGGTGATGGTCTCGAAATGGGTATTGTTGACGCTGGTGGCAAGCGTCTCCTGGAGCGCCTCCAGACCGAGATCCTTGGTAAACGCCTCAAACCGGTCTTCTATGTACGTGGCCTTTTGCGCGTAAGCATGACCCGTTTTCTTGGCCCGCAATATTATGGGCGCACCCTGTTGCCGGCTTCGAGTATTCTCAATCTCTCGAATGTAATCGTCAGTGCCTTCCGTGAGCGTCACGGGCGAAGGCATCGGTTCACGAATGTCCGGTATGAGGAATCTTTCTTTAAGTTCTTTGCGTTCCTCGATAATTCCTTCCAAACGATCCAGGTCTCCCGACGCTGTGGAGCCCGAAGCGGACTGCCGGATGATAAAATATTTCGTGTAAAGACCTTTTACCAGTTCGACGACACTGAGCACCATACGCCGCGAAAACTGCGGATACTGCTGGTTGTTCCGATACGGGGACGTGTCCAGCGTTACCAGAGCCATCGTACTGTCTTTTTCCGAGAGATTGATTTTCAGATCAGAGAAAATCTCCCGACACAGGTCTCTGATGCCCTGGGCTTCCGCGGGCGAGCACCAGTTTTCCATTTTCAAGTACGGCATGGATTCGGGCGGCATCCATTCGGCAATAACCTCGGGACGGCCTTCCGCGAAGTACTTCATGATGCCCTGACAAAAATAGAAATTCTCGATGCTCCCCCGCCAGTGGATGTCTCCCCTGAGTTTCCCGAGGAAATTGCCTATGGGCCGTATTCCCCTGTTTGCAAGTTCCTTGGCCAGGCTTGCGGCAGTCAACCTTAACGCGTCAAGCGGGCCGATGTCCTTGAAGGAATAAGGAACCGCTTTTATGAGGGTTCGGATCAGGAAATGCATGGTTGACGAATTCGATCTGAGGAGACCGGAAATCCAGTACTGAATGAGATCCTCATCGCATACCCGAGTCCTGCCGATCTCCACCTGAATGATCAGATACGGAATGAGCCTATGCATGATTCCCGGATTTGACGCTATGATGGACATGAGACTCTTTATATGCTGGACGTGAGCCTTGTTGAGGCCCGCCTCTTCAGCCAATACGAGCGGTTCACCGGTATCGTCGTCCTCAATGCTGAACTTGGATTGTCCGGGAGGAATGAGAGGCCGTCGCACAAGGAGTTCGATAAATTCCTGCGCCATGAGAAAATAGCCGGCCCTGCCCAGAGTCACGCCGAGTGCTTCCAGAGCCTTCAGGGAAGAAATCACCTCTCCCGTGTCTCGTGAACCATAGGCATGGTCCAACAATAGCGTAGCGAATCCGTGGACCAGATCCCTCGAAGCCTGTTTACGGGTTTTCTCCAGCCTGACCACGATGGTGCACAGGCCCTCTATGAGAAGCTCTTTTACTTCGGGCTTGTCCACGGCAAGAATCTGGGACGCGAGAATCTCGGAAAAGGCTTCCTGAACCTTCAAGGGTAAAACATCAATCAAGTCACGAAACGCGGAGAGAATCTGCCTCCATACTTCCGCGAGCCCCCTGACGAACGATACTCCGTCGCCGATTTCCGCCTCATCCAACGGAATGCGATTGTCCAGTGCGTTGAGGTACTGGTTCCGACGCCCGTCTATTTCTTCCGAAGAGTAGAGAGTAATGCGGTCGAGGACTTCGCCCCGGAATCGGGGTGCCTCGGGAAAGTCTTCACTTGCCAGGGCATCTTCCAGCTTCGCAACCAGCTCGCCGGGACAGGCCTGGACTTCTCCAAGAGCCGTCACCAAAGATCTCGCCGAGAGCATTGCGAGAGGCAGCGCCAGATACGACTGCACTTTGTCGGATCGCTTTTTGAGCGCGGATCTGAGACCTGCGATCTCCAGTACCCTCCGGTCGAATCTGTTCACGGACGTGGTAAACGGACCTGAAACGAGGAAATTCATCCCCCGTTCCAGGAATGGCAGGTAATCGGGAAGTGCCTTGTCGTCCGCGGACTTGAGAATGCTTTCCTGGAGCTTGCACAGACCGTATTCGCCCTCGGATCTGGCTTCTTCGTCGAAGGGCTGGCGGATCGCAGCAAAAAGAAACCCGAACAGGATTTCCATTACCCGCGGCAGGTGACCTGCCAGAGAGTCGTCATCCCTTTCCAGCGAGTATCGCACGATCAGTCGAACCACATCCAGCCAGTTTGGAATCTCATACAGGACTGGAATGAGATTTTCCCGAATCGCTTCTCTGCGACCGTCGAAAGAAGTCATATAGACAAGATCGGCCAAGGACTCCCGGGGAAACCGGGGAAACAGGGTGAGTTTGGAATCGAATTGCTTGATATCGATGAGATAGGAGGATGCCTCTTCACCGGTGCGGTCCAGCACCATGAGGACCGTATTCAGTGCGACCACCTCAAGGCTGGTCCCCGCTCCGAATTTCAGTCCGGATCCGTTGATTACCGAAACCATTCCCGCAACCTGGTAAGGGTTCAACGGTTCGCGCTCGCCCACCTGGCGAATAAGGTCTTTTGCTTCCACGGTCCGTCCTGACGCGTGTTCTTCCATCTGAAGAGTAAAACATTGTCGTTTCCGTCGCAAGAATAACAGAACCCGGCGCGGCAATTGCTTCGGAGCCGTTGCTTGTGTCGCTGAACCTGCTCCCTTTGACGAACACCCGACACCGCCGGACCCTTATGCCGCGATCTGCCGCCTGCCCGGCGAATCAGCGTTTCCAGAAATGGAGGAATAGTCCTAATCTATCCCTCAGGTAGCTCCACCACGGCAATTCGTGACAGGCGCTCCCGTCCGGAACCCACGGGACGAGCTTCAGCCTCAGGTATCGCAGCCTCGATCCCCATCCGTCAAGAGACTTTAGTCTTGCATACAATCGCCAGCCGTATCGAAACCTGTGGCGTATGACTCGATCCTCAAGCCGGTCGGGCACGTAGGAGGCAAGTTGGGAAGTCACCGGAGAAGGGGGAGAAAAATTCCAATGGGCCTTCAGGTCGCAAAAGATCCAAAATAACGGGCGCAGGGCCCCAACGAGACGGCCGCGCTCGAGCAAGCGATTCCAGTCCGGCCCGACGGTTCCAAGGAACAGGAGCAGATCGATCCAGTCCCGCAATAAATCTGCATGGTTCAGATTGTGCACACACAGGTGAATGAAATTCATTTCAGGAGAGAGATAGAAAACCTTTCTCCCATGAAGTTCTCCTGATACTGCGTCATTCCACAGGGCTGAGGATGGGAAAAGATAGTAATCCATGGATCTCAATGAGGAGTGCAGGTCCACGATGTGAGACCGATGGCCCTGTTTTGTGTAGACAACGGGCAATTCCCACAGGCGGCTGTACTCTTCGTCGCGACCCTGCTCGAATCCGTACCCCAACTCCACCAGTTCCTGTCGAGAGCGATCGAAATCCTCAGGACGGACGAGAAGGTCTACGTCGCTCATGGGACGCAGAGCCGGATCTTTGTATACGAATGTTCCCAGATACGCCCCTTTGAGGAGCAGTACGGGTATCTGGCGGGCATTGAACCGGTCCAACAGCCGTTTGAGGAACACTTCTCCGGACATGCACGTAACGGCCGACGCCCGGTAATCCTCATGCAGCGACTCCTCGAGTGCAGAGCTCAAACCCGCCGAGGGATGCATTCTCAATGATTTGTACAGCCACGGCCCCAAGCAATGCCGCCTGATAGCCTCAAGATGGCGGTAGCCCCAGCCCCGGCAGGCTCCGGGTCCCGGAGGCGCTGCGCACGCTATTTTTGCCGCCACTCGTCGGATATCATCGACTACGGGCACGAAACGATCCCTTCGCGAGTGACACTCGCCTTGACTGCACTTGCCGATCGGGTTCACCGTTTTTTTTACGCCATTCAATCATACCTGAGGAGTATCGAATGCGCTATAATACAATCGGTTTCTTGCAGGTAACCCGGCAGTCCCCCCAGGACAGCGGGTTGCAGCGCACAGTATTTCGCGGAGTATCCCATGGAAGTGCCAGTCCCGCGATACAGTCGTCACATTCTCCTCAAGGTAATCGGAGAGGACGGTCAACGGAACATCGAAAAATCCCGAGTCCTGGTGGCCGGTCTGGGCGCCCTGGGGTCAACGGCTGCGATGCTTCTGGCCAGAGCAGGGGTGAAATTCCTGAGAATCGCCGACGTGGATTCGCCGGAATTGCATAACCTCCACAGACAGATCCTCTATGACGAAAGGGATACCGTAAGAGAGATTTCCAAAGCGCAGGCTGCGGCAGAACGCCTCAGAGCCGCAAATTCGCATGTCGAGGTAGAAGCGGTTCACGCGGCCATCGTTGCGGAGAATATCGAACGGCTGATCGACGATGTGGACCTCGTAGTCGATGCCCTGGACAATGCACGGACACGATATATCGTCAACGACGCGATATTGGCACGCGGCATCCCGTATGTCTTTGGAGGAGCCATAGAAACGTGCGGCAACGTCATGACGATCATTCCCGGGGAAACGCCGTGTCTGAGATGTATCTGGCCCGATCCTGAGGCGGTCCTCCAACACCCTACCGCGGCAACCGTGGGAATACTATCCTCCGCAGCGTCTGCGGTGGCCTCCATGGAAGTGACGGAGGCCCTGAAAATACTCGCTGGCAAACAGCACGAGATACTCCAGGGGTTGCTGGTGATGGACGTGTGGCGCGGCACGTTTTGTGTGGCACACGTGGAGGCGAACCCCGATTGCATTTGCAGAAAAGACCGGAGTAAAGCAGGACAGGACATCCGGTAATGTTCGGCCCCGCTTTGTGAGACGACTCCAGACGACTGGAATGGAATGTGATTGTCATGTCCCTTTCGCCACCAGATCCCGTTCTGCCCGTCACCGCGCTCATTTTGGCCGGAGGTTTCGGCGAAAGACTCAGGTCCGTGGTTGCGGACAGACCGAAACCAATGGCAGTGGTCTGCGGGATTCCTTTCCTGGAAATACTCATCCGCTCACTCGCAGCGAAAGGCGTCCGGAATTTTGTGTTGTTGACGGGATATATGGGCGACATGATCGAGGATCACTTCAAAGTGGCTTTCGACGGCCGTCTCAACATTCGATTTTCCCGTGAGGCCGAACCTCTGGGTACGGGTGGCGCGGTGAAATTGGCCGAATCTCTGGCTGGCGATCCCTCCCTTCTCGTGAATGGGGACACATTTTTCGATGCCGATCTCGCGCCTTTGCTGGCATTCCACGAACAGAAATCCGCGAGGGTGACCTTGTCCCTGTATCCGGTCAACGACGTCGGTCGATACGGGTCGGTGGGGGTTAACGATTCAGGCCGGGTCACCGGTTTTCAAGAAAAGGCTCAGGGGCTGGGCGCTGGAGTAATCAATGCCGGGGTATCGGTGCTTTCCAAGAAATTTATCGAGAGTCTCCCGGCAAAACCTTTCAGCATGGAACAGGAAGTCTTTCCCCGCCTGGTGGAAGCCGGGGGCATGTTCGGTTTGCGCCAACAGCGACCCTTCTTCGATATAGGCACTCCCGAGAGCTATCGAGATTTTGTCCGGTTCGTGAAGGAGCACCCGGAGTACGCGGCCTGCGCACCCTGAGTGGCTGGCCCGTTTTCTGGGGATGCCGGGAAGGCAAAGAAAACCTTAACGCCCGGATGCGGACCCGGCCAGGGCGGCGACGAATTCCGACAGGGCGGCCTCCCACGTCTTGAAATTGTTCGGTCCTGTTCCCTGGCAGAATTCTATCGCCTCCTGCAGGCTATTGAGCACATGGTTCATTTCCGTGCGCGGCACAGCGATCATGCCGCATTCCCATACCGTGTGCAGGGCTTCATGCACAGGACGGCCACAGCTGCTGCAGCAGCTACCCGGCGGTGCCGACCGTGTCTCGCCGGAGTTGTCATCGCTGACAGGGTCTGCCTCCGTATGCTGCTGGACTATCACCGGATTTACCATCTCGCCCCATTCCGGGGAACCTGGCACTGCATTCCAGCCTTCGATCAGTTTTGCCTTTTCCAGAAACGCATCGACCTGGTCGTTATTGAGAACCAACGAGTCAGTGCCGAAACCTCCGTGCTGGTTCCAGAGCAACCCTCCACCGTTGTTCCACCAGGCGTCCATTCGGTCATTCCACATGGCATCGGAATCGGAAACTGCTATCAATGTGTATTTCATTATTCCTCCGGAACAGGGCAGTGGTTACTCCTGGCGTACTCACAACATGTCGAAATATGCCATGGTCTCCTCTTGTACGCCGAGGTGTTCCGGGTTACTCGTGTCAAAAAGACCGGGGACTAATTCAATTAAAACCCCTTTACAGAATCGTTTTACATTCCAAGCCGGCGCTTTCAGGCAATAGTCGATCCCTCCTATGGAACGCGCCATGCCTTCGTCCAGATAATGAAACCCGCGTATGATGGCCGGTTTGTTAAATTTGGGAAGAGC
>Ga0187785_10000019_pt1 | contig 64564 bp, 65 predicted proteins | sample 0815_BV2_4_20_MG_FD_132466 | JGI IMG/M metagenome (GOLD analysis project Ga0187785, IMG submission 132466) | Tropical peat soil microbial communities from peatlands in Department of Meta, Colombia - 0815_BV2_4_20_MG | ecosystem: Environmental > Terrestrial > Soil > Wetlands > Peat | place...
CCGAACTGCTCCCACGGCCGGTCCAGCAGCCGCATCCTCCGCTGGTCCTGGGTGGCTCAACGGTCGGGCCGCGGATGCGGCGGTTGATCGGCCGGTATGCCGACGAGTTCAACACGGTGGGCGGAACGCCCGAGGAGGTCGCGGGGCGGTTCGCCCGCGCGCGCGCCGGCGCCGAGGCCGAGGGCCGCGACCCGGTCACGTTGGTGACCTCGTGGATGACGTGGTTCTTCGTGGCGCCGACCGAAGAGGCGTATGTCGAGCGGCTACGCCGGGCGCACGCGCTGGATCCCGACGCCGGACCGTTCGACGACTACCGCGCCGACGTCGAACGCGACTGCATCGTGGGGACGCCGCAGCGCGCCGTCGCCCGTCTGCGTGAGTACGCTGAGGCCGGCGTGCAGCGCATCTTCCTGAACCACGAGCTCTACGACGACCTTGGGATGCTCGAGCTGATCGCCACCGACGTCCTTCCGGAGGTGCGATGAGCCTGCTCGTCGGGCCGTTCCTGGTGCTGTTCCTGCTGCTGTGGGTCGCAGCGTTCGCCGTGTGGATCTGGGCCCTCGTGGATTGCATCCAGGTGCCGGAAGACCGGCTGTACCAGAGCGGGACGAAGCTGATCTGGGTGCTCGTGATCGTGTTCCTGTCCCTGATCGGCGCGATCCTCTACTTCGCGATCGGCCGACCGGTCTCCGGCGGGCGGTCGACGGAGCCGCCCGGCCCACTCCCACCCCCACCCCCATAGGCACATGGCCGAGTTCTCGATCGACCGATTCGTCGAGCGCTACGCTGCGCGCACGTCCGGCATGAACGCCTCCGAGGTGCGCGCGCTCTTCGCCGTCGCGTCGCGCCCCGAGGTGATCTCGTTCGCCGGCGGGATGCCGTTCGTGGAGGCGATCCCGAACGACGAGGTGGCGGTGGTGGCGGCGGAGGTGATGCGCGATCTCGGCGCGACGGCGCTGCAGTACGGGGGCGGCCAGGGCCAGCTCGCGCTGCGCGAGCGCCTCGCGATGCTGATGGCGGAGGAGGGTCTCCAGGCGGATCCGGAGGACGTGGTGGTCACGACCGGGGCGCAGCAGGCGCTCGATCTGCTCGGCAAGATCTTCATCGACCCCGGCGACACGATCGCCCTGGAAGCACCCACCTACGTGGGCGCGCTCGGCGCCTTCGGCGCGTACCAACCGCGGTACCTGCATGTCGAGGTGGACGCCGACGGGATGATCGTCGACCAGCTGGAGGAGGCGCTCTTCCGCGGCGAGCGACCGACGTTCGTCTACACCGTGCCGAACTTCGGCAATCCCTCGGGTGTGACGATGTCGCTCGAGCGGCGCGAGCGACTGGTGGCGTTGTGCCGCGAGACCGGGATCCCGATCATCGAGGACAACCCCTACGGCCTGCTCCGGTTCGACGACGAGGCGCTCCCCTGCCTGAAGACGCTCGATCCGGAGAACGTGATCTACCTCGGCACCGTGTCCAAGACGTTCTCGCCGGGGGTCCGGGTGGGCTGGGCCCTCGGCGAGCCCTCGGTCGCACAGCGCCTCGTGCTGGCGAAGGAGGCGGCCGACCTCTGCGGCTCGAACCTCAACATGCTCCTGACCGAACGATGGTTCGCCGACGAGGATCGCTGGCGCGGCGTGCTCGGCGGGTTGGTGGACACGTACCGGTCGCGGCGGGACGCGATGGCAGCCGCGATCGCGGAGCGCTTCCCGGCCGACGCCGAGATCACGGATCCGCGCGGCGGCTTCTATCTCTGGGTCACGCTTCCGTCGTGGTTCGATACGAGGGCGATGCTGGCGGCCGCCGTCGAACGGCGCGTCGCCTACGTGCCGGGTACCGCCTTCTATGCCGACGGACGCGGCGCGAACCAGATGCGCCTCGCCTTCTGCCTGCCGAGCGAGGATCGGATCCGCGAGGGGATCGACCGGCTCGGAGCCCTCCTGGCGGACGAGGAACATCTCTTCCGGAGCATCAACCCATGAGGGTCGCGGTCCTCGCGGGTGGCCGGACCCCCGAGCGTGAGGTCTCGCTTCGGAGCGGCCATCGTGTGATGGCATCACTCAACGAGCGAGGGCATGACGCCTGGATCGTGGATCCAGGCGAGGGCCCGCTCGTGGAAGCCCTCGGCGAGCGGCCGCCCGAGGTTTGCTACTTGGCGCTGCACGGCAAGGAAGGCGAGGATGGAACGGTCCAGCGTCTCCTCGACCTGCTCGGCCTGCCCTACACCGGCACCGCAGCGTTCGACTGCGAGATCGCCTTCGACAAGCTGTTGGCGAAGGACGCGTTGCGGCGCGCCGGCGTCGCCACGCCCGAGTGGGTCGCGATCGAAGGGTGGGCGCTGCGCGACCTCGGCGGCGGCGCGGCGCTCGGCCGGGTGGTCGAACGTCTCGGCCTGCCCTGCGTCGTGAAGCCATCGCGAAGCGGGTCGGCACTCGGCGTGGGCTTCGTCGAGCGCGAGGCGGATCTGGCGGCCGCCGTGATGGCCGCGCTCTCGTTCAGCGGCGCCGCCGTGATCGAGCGGATGGTCGATGGCACGGAGGTCGCGGCGAGCTTCGTCGGCGCCCCCTTGGAGCCCCTGCCGCTCGTCGAGATCGCCCCGAAGACCGGGCGGTACGACTACGCGGCCCGGTACACGGCCGGCGCGACCGAGTACTTCGTGCCGGCGCGGATCTCGAGCGACGTCTCGGGCGCGACGCTCGACGAGGCCGCGCGTGCCGTCGCCGGCCTCGGGCTGCGCGACGTCACCCGCGTCGATCTGATCGTCGATCGCGGCGACAGGCCGTGGGTCCTCGAGGTCAACGTCTCCCCGGGCATGACGGAGACCTCGCTCCTTCCGATGGCCGCACAGGTCGCCGCGATGGACCTTCCCGATCTGTGCGACCGCATCCTACAGGCGGCCGCCGCGCGGCCCTGAGGCTCAGTCCGGTGCCAGGCCCGGACCGGAACCGACGATCTCCGAGACGATCCGCTCGAGGTCGTCCGGCGAGCCGAACTCGATGATCACCTTGCCTCGCTTGGCCCCCATCTGGATCGAGACCCGGGTCGCCAGCTGCTCGGAAAGGATCTCCTCGACTTCACCGAGTCCGCCGTCGGCGGCGGACTCGCTGGCGGCCGGGGCCTTCGGCGCGCGATCCGCGGCCGGCGGCTCCAGGAACCTTCGGACCGCCTCTTCCGTCTGCCGCACGGAAAGGTCCTCGGCCGCGACCCGAAGCCCGAGGTTCGACATCGCCTCCGCGTCCCCGAGGGAGAGCAACGCACGAGCGTGCCCGGCGGTGATCTTGTCGTCCGTCAGGAGCTGTTGCACGGGTAAGGGGAGGCCGAGCAGCCGGATCGTGTTCGCGATGTGTGACCGCGACACACCAACGCGATCGGCGAGCTCCTCCTGCTTCAGGCCGAGCTCGCCCAGCAACGCTTTGAAGGCCTCCGCCTGCTCGATCGGGTTGAGGTCCTCGCGATGGATGTTCTCGATCAGCGCTTCGCGCAGGAGGTCCGCGTCGTCGGATTCGCGCAGGACGATCGGCACGGTTGCGAGTCCGGCCGCTTTCGCGGCGCGGAGCCTGCGTTCGCCCGCGATCAGCTCATAGCGGCCATCGCCCGCCCTTCGCACGACGATCGGCTGCAAGATGCCGACCTCGCGGATCGAGGCGGCGAGTGCGGCGATCGTCTCGTCGTCGAACTTGGTCCTCGGCTGTTTCGGGTTCGGCGCGATCGCGTTCACAGGCGCGTCGATCAGCCCGCTCGCGGCCTCTCCCGCCTCCGGAGCGCCCGGGATCAGGGCCGAGAGCCCGCGGCCGAGTCCGCCTCGCTTCGACATCACTCACCTCCCTTGCGGAACAACCGCCACCGTCGTTTCGACTCGCCGCCCTCGTCATGCAGCGTCGCCCCGATGTCCTCGTCGGACCGTGTTCCGGCGCCGTTCGTCGTCGGGGGCACCAGCGCCGTCGGCTCGGGATCGGAGCTGTCATCGATCACCACGACGCGCCGTTGCGGCAAGGCCCCAGGAGGCGTGCCGGGACGGGGGCTGCGCACCTTCGGCTGAACCGGGAGGTTCAGGTCGTCCCAGATCTCCTCGGCGCCAGCCTGAGGGCGAGGAGGCTCGGGCGGTGCGCCGGCCTCGGGCCGAGGAGTCGCCACGGATGGAGGCGGCTCGGAAGCCTGCGGTGGATCGATCGGAGGCAGCGTCACCTGCGGTTCGGCCGGCGTCGCCTCGGAGGAGGGCCGCTCGGGATGCTCGGGCTCAGGATCCGGAACCGGGGCCGCGGCGGCCGCCGGCTCGGGCGCCGGCTCGGCAGCCGGCTCGGGCTCGACCTCCAACTCGGCCTCCGGGGGAAGCGAGGCCTCGTCCCGGATCTGCACCGGCATCACGGTCGGAAGGTCATCGAAGGCGGGCATCGGCGTCTCGGGTGGAGGCCGGAGCGCGACCTCGCGTGCCAGGCTGCGATAGGTCTCGGCTCCCTTCGATCGGGGATCGTAGACGGTGATCGGCTGGCCGAATCCCGGGGCCTCCGAGAGCCGGACCGTCCGCGGGATGATGACGTCGTACACCAGGTCGCCGAAGAACCGGCGCACCTCGTCGACCACCTGCTCGGAGAGCTTCGTGCGGGGATCGAACATCGTCATCACGATGCCGGACAGGCGCAGCTCCGGATTGATGTTCTGCTGAACGAGGTTCACGTTGCGCAGCAGCTGGCCGAGACCCTCGAGTGCGTAGTACTCGCATTGGATCGGGACGATGAGCTCCTCCGCAGCGGTCAGCGCGTTCACGGTCAGCAGGCCCAGCGACGGCGGGCAATCGAGGAGGATAAAGTCATACCGACCCTCGGCGACCGGCTGGATCGCCCTCTTGAGCCGGGTTTCGCGGGAGAACTGGCTCACCAGCTCGATCTCCGCACCGGCCAGGTCGATCGTCGAAGGAACGGCATGAAGACCATCGATCTGCGTTCGCACGATCGCGGCCTCGATCGGTGCCTCGGCCACGACCACCTCGTAGACCGTCGTGTCTCGGGCCTCGTGGCGGATCCCCATGCCGGTCGAGGCGTTGCCCTGGGGGTCGAGGTCGATCACCAGCACTCGATAGCCGAGGTCGGCCAGCGCCGCCCCAAGGCTCACCGCCGTGGTGGACTTCCCGACCCCGCCCTTCTGGTTCGCGATCGCGACGACACGCGCGGCGCCCGGCACCTCGGGGGGTTTCGGCTCGACGGACTTCCCGCGCCGCGTTGACCGGTTGGCCTGAGCGACCCCTCCGGTAGCGGAAGGAGCGGACGACGAAGGAGGCCCCGAGGAAGGTCTGCTCACTGCCGGGTCATGATAACCACGGCCCCGCCGTGCGCAAGACCGCTGCTCGCGAAAACCTTGGCACGGGCGCCCGGCGGCACGTCGGTGGCCGGATCGAAGCTTCGGCCGGCCCAGTACAGGAGCCTGCCCCCCCGTCCCAAGAGGGCGGCGGCGACCTCCCAGGTGCGCCCCGGTGGGGCGAACGCCCGAGCCAGGCAGACGTCGGCGTCGGGCGCGAGCTTCTCAGCCGGACCAGGGTGGACGACGACGTTCCCTGGCCGGAGACGGTCAACCACCGACTCCAGGAACGCGGCTCGAGATCGCCGGCGCTCCGCGAGAACGAACGCCAGGTCCGGCCGCACTAGGGCCAGGGGTAGCCCCGGAAGGCCGGCCCCCGATCCCAGATCCAGAACGGACCCGCTGGGGCCGAGCGATGGAGCGGCTCGCAGGGAGTCGCCCACGTGGCGTTCGCGGATGTTCGGTGCGTCGGCCTCCGCGATCATCCCTGCCGGGACGGCTTCGTCCAGCAGGATCGCGGCGTATTCATCGAGCAGCTCCAGGCGGCTTCGCTCGACGGAAAGGTCCCCCAACCACCGGGTCCAAGCCTCATGTTTCACGTGAAACATGCTCCCCGGAAGGCGGGCAGAGCATCCTTACTCGGGACTGATCACCACGAAACGGTTCGGCTCTTCACCGCGCGAGCCGCTCTCCACGCCGTCGATCGCCGCCACCGCGTCGTGCACGATCTTTCGCTCCAGCGCGTCCATCGGCTCGAGCTCCTGCTCCTGCCCCGTCTCGAGCGCTCGATCGGCCGCCTCCTGCGCCTTCTCCTCCAGTCGAGCGGCCCGGCGCTTGCGATAGTCCTCCACGTCGACCAACACCCGGATCCGTTCATCCAGGCGATGACCGACGACCTGGCGCGCCAGCTCCTGGATCGCGTCCAGCGTCTGGCCGTGCTTGCCGATCAGGAGAGCGAGATCCTCCTCGGGACCGTCCACGATGTCCACGTAGACGCGACCACCGCGTTCCGAAGGCTCGGCGATCGCGTCGATGTCCATCTTCACGAGGAGCTCCTCGACGAAGTCCGCGACCGCGTCGGCCTGCTCCTCGAGGTCTTCGGTCGGCTGCTCGTCCTCGGCCATCACGGGGTCTCCTCGGGATCCGGGGTGCGCGGCTGGTCTCGCTTGAGCTGGTTCCCCGGCGGGGCACCACCGGAAGACGGGCGCCTCGGCTTCTTCGGCGCGGCCCCCGCGCCGTCCTTCGAGGCGCCCGACTGACCCTTCGCGTTCGATCCCGGCTGCTTCGATCCGGGCTTCGGTTTCTGCGGCGGCCGCTGGCCCTTCTGCGGAGGCCCGCCCTTCGCCGACCCGCGGTTGGGTTGGTTCCGGTTGGTGGAGCCGCTGTTCCCGGTCGGGTCCTGGCGCTGCTTCTGGGCGGCCTCAGCCCGCTCCGTGATCCAGCCCATGATCCCCTTCTTCGGCTCCTGGTTCTCCATCCGGGCGCGCTGCTCGGCCATGCGGCGATCCAGCGCCTCGGGCCCGATATGTCCTGCGCGAAGGAGGTAGGTCTGTTGCGCCACCTGAAGCCCGTTGGACGTCGTCCAGTACAGGACCAGGCCGGCGGGGAACTGCAATCCGAAGAAGGCGAACATCAGCGGCATCACCCGGGTGATCGCCTGCTGCTGAGATGTCGATGACCCGGCCGGGCTCGCGCGCTGCATCTGGAAGGTCTGGAAGTACGTCGAGCCGACCATGATCGCGACCAGGAGCACGTATGGGATCGTGTACGGGATCCGAGAGGCGCCGCAGTCCAGCGTGGATTGGGTCGTCGCGGGGAACGATAAGGGCTGACCGTTCGTCCCGAGGATCGGCGCGCCGTTCGGCAGCTGCTTCACCTTGCCGTCCGACGGGTCCTTGTACCTCAGTTCCACCTGGGTCCCTGATCCGACCAAGTTGCACTGCAGATTCATGAACAGGAAGTCCGTGTCCTTATGAAGCAGCACGTTCTGGAACAGCTGGCTGTCCTCGGGCAGGTGGTTGTTCTCGACGACGAAGGCGCCCTTCTGCTGCTGCGAGGGCGACAGGATCGGCTGTTTGATGACGGCATACATCGCGAACAGGAAGGGGAGCGTCAGGAGCATCGGCAGGCAGCCGCCGAGCGGATTGACGCCCGCCTCCCGGTAGAGGCGCATCTGCTCCTGCTGCAGCTTCTCCTTGTTGTTCTTGTACTTCTTCTGCAGCTCCTTCACCTTCGGTTGCAGCGCCTGCATGTTCTGCATCGACTTGATCTGTTTGATCCCGAGCGGGAGCAGCACCAGGCGGATCGCGACGGTCATCAGGACGATCGCGATCCCGTAGTTCGGAACGACGCTGTAGATCCACGCCAGGACGAATCCGAACCCGTTCAGCAGCGCCTGCCACAGCGCCTGGGCGAGCACGGTCAGATCCCCGACCTCTCGTGGCGAGCACTCGGTATGAGCGCATCATACTGCCGCCTTGCGGGGGCCGGGTCCAGCCCGCCATGCCCGAACGGGTTGCAGCGCAAGACACGCCAGATCGCGAGCCCGGAGCCGACCACCGCGCCACGACTCCTGATCGCGTCCTCGGCGTAACGGCTACACGTAGGCGAGAAGCGGCACTGCCCGCCGAGCCAGCCCGACAGCGTCAGCCGGTAGACACGGATCGCGCCGATCAACAGCGCCCGCAGTGGGGCCCCGGCGAGCCACAGGAACCGGCGCATGTCGGTCACGGTTCGCGTGCCTCAGGGAGGAGCTCGGTCATCTCGGCCACCAGGTCCTGCGTCTTCGCCCTACGGATGGCCGGGCGGGCCACCAGCACGGCGTCGTATCCGTCTGCGATCCCCGGCACGACCTCGGACCAAGCCGCCCGCAAGATGCGCCGGGCCCGATTCCGTTGGACCGCGCCGCCGACCTTCCGGCCTGCGACGAAAGCCGCCCGCCCGGTCCCGGGCGCAAGGAACACTACCACCCGCCTCCCATGGAACCGATCGGGAGCTGCAAGGACCCGCCGGATGTCGGGGGTGCGCACAGGACCCGTGGTCAGACGGTCAGCCGGGCGCGTCCCTTGCGACGGCGGGAACCGAGGATCGAGCGACCGGCCCGGGTCCGCATGCGGTGGCGGAAGCCATGCACCTTCGCGCGGTGGCGGGTGTTCGGTTGATACGTTCGCTTGCCCTTAGCCATCCGTGGAGTCCTCGGTCACTGATGCAGGGATCCGGCGGCGCCGGCGGCCACGCAGTATACGGGTGCGCATCCTCGCTGGACAAAGCCCTTGACAAGAGAAAGTGCGTCAAGACCCCGGCGCCCGCGTGCGGTGTGGAAAAACCCCGTGCTATGGTCCAGCCCGCCTTCCCCCCGGTTTCCGACTCGCGAGGAGTCGGGTCGACGGAGAACCCTCCCCCGGAACCAGGGTTATCCACCGTTGTGGAAAGGTCCTGTGGAATAGGCATGGTGTCCGCATACCCGGAGCATGCCGCGCGCGATGCCTGGTCCAACGTCCTGACCCGCGCGCGCGAGGAACTGCCGGAGACCACGTTGGTGATGTGGTTCTCCGACGTGCGCGCCACCACGCTGGACGCGAACGTCCTCACCCTGGCCGTGCCCAGCACGCTCGTCCGTGAACGTCTGCAGCACAACCATCTCTCGCTGATCGAAGATGCGGCCGCGGCGGCGTGCGGGCGCCCGGTCAAGATCGAGTTCGAGATCGAGGAGGGGCTCCGCCCGATCCGCGACGACGGGGCCGCCGAGGTCTACTCGACGACCGTTGCGCTGGCCGAGCCGCCGGCGCCTGCCGAGGTACGGATCCCCTCGTCGCCGGCCCTCGGCGCGCCGGGACTCCCGTTCCCGAACTACACGTTCGATGCGTTCGTCCCGGGCCCGAGCAACCGCTTCGCGCACGCGGCCGCGATGGCGGTCGCCGAGGCGCCGCCGTCGACGGCGTACAACCCGCTGTTCATCTACGGCGGTGTGGGACTGGGCAAGACCCATCTGCTGATCGCCGTGGGTCATCACATCTACCGGATCAATCCCGGCATCCGCGTGAAGTACGTGACGTCGGAGCAATTCGTGACCGAGTTCATCAAGGCCGTGCGCGAGCGCCAGGGCGACCGGTTCCGGCAGCGCTACCGCGAGGTCGATGTGCTGCTCGTCGACGACATCCAGTTCCTGGCCAAGCGCGAGGAGACGCAGACCGAGTTCTTCCACACGTTCAACCATCTGCACGGGAGCGCCCGGCAGATCGCGATCGCCTCCGACCGGCCACCGCACGAGCTTTCGGGGCTTGAGGAACGGCTCGTGAGCCGGTTCCGATGGGGGCTCTGTGTCGATGTCCAGCCCCCCGACCTCGAGACGCGGATCGCGATCCTGCAACTCAAGGCCGAGCGGGAGGGCCTGACGATCTCCCACGACGTGATCGAGTTCGTCGCCTCGAAGTTCGATCAGTCGGTCCGCGAACTCGAGGGTGCGCTGGTCCGGGTCGTCGCTTGGTCGGAGCTGACCCAGCAACCGATCGACCAAGTCTTGGCCGAGCGCGCCCTGCAGGACCTGATCCCCCAGACCGAGCACGAGATCCCGCCGCAACTGATCATGGAGGAGACGGCCGACTACTTCTCGCTGTCCACCGGCGACCTCGTGTCGAAGTCGCGATCGCGGCCGTTGACCCAGGCCCGGCACATCGCGATGTACCTGATGCGCGAGTGCACGGGGCTTTCGTTGGTCAAGATCGGAGAGATCTTCGGCGGACGGGATCACACCACCGTGCTCCACGGCATCAAGAAGGTCGAGGACGAGATGCGGGCCCGCGATGCCACCTTCCGACAGGTCCAGGACCTGACCCGGATCGTGCGCGGCCGCGTGCGGGGCGGGGTCTGAACGATGTGGGGACAACGTCGGCATCCACGGTGGGGAACCCTTGACGCTCCGGATCTCCGACCGGGATCGACAGGCCCCATCCCCATCCCGTGCACATGTCGCACCCGGCTCGTACGCTGCGCGAACACGGGGGTTCTCCACGGTTCCCCCATGCCTGTCACTACCGGGTTTGGAAGAACAAGACCTTGAAGAGAAGCAGGGGGTGTCGACGGTGAGGTTCCGATGTGATCGCGACGCGCTGTCGGAGGCGCTGCAGACCGTGCAACGCGGCGTGTCCTCGAGGCCCGGGATCCCGGCGCTGACCGGCGTGCTGCTGGACGCTGCCGGCGAGGGTTCGTTGACGCTCACGACGACCGATCTCGAGGTTTCGGCTCGGCTGGCGATCGACGTGCAGGTCTCGGAGCCGGGGGTGGCACTCGTGCCGGCGCGACTGCTCGGGGACACCGTGAAGTCGCTGTCGGACGCGCCGGTCGACGTCGAGACCGACGGGTCGCAGGCGCGGATCCGGTGCGCGGCCTACGAAGGCTCGCTCCGTCTGCTGCCGGCGGAGGATTTCCCCGGACTGCAGGATCCGGGCGGGACGCACGTCCAGGCCGAGGCCGGGGCGTTCGCGGAGGCGGTCTCGCAGGTCGCCCGCGCCGCGAGCCGGGACGAGGCGCGACCGGTGCTGACCGGTGTGCTGCTCGAGATCAGCCGCGAGGGTTGCGTGCTGGTCGCCACGGACTCGTACCGGCTCGCCGTCCGGGATCTGGTGGCTACCGCCGACGGCGAGGCGAAGGCGATCGTCCCGGAGCGGGCGATCGCGGAGGCCGGCCGCGCGGCGTCGGCCGACGAGAAGGGCCAGGTCGAGATCTTCCTCGACGACGCGCAGGTGTCGTTCCGCACCGGCGGACTGACGCTCACGTCACGGCTGATCGAGGGTGAGTTCCCGAACTACCACCAGCTCTTGCCCGAGTCGCAGGGCTCGCGACTGACGGTGTCGCGTCAGCAGCTGCTCGACGCCGTTCGTCGCGTGGGCCTGCTCGCTCGGGACACCACGCCGGTGCGCCTGGAGTTCAACGCCCTCGGCGTGAAGCTCTCGTCCAGCTCTCCCGACCTCGGCCAGGCGGTCGAGGCGGTCGAGGCGCGGTACGAGGGCGAGGACCTGACCGTGGCGTTCAACCCGTCGTACCTGATCGACGGCCTCACCGCCGCGGTCGGCGAGTCGGTGCGGCTGGACGTCCGCGACGGGTTGAAGCCGGGCGTCGTGCGCGGCGATGGCGACGGCTACACGTACCTGGTGATGCCGGTGCGCCTGCCGGCCGCTGTCGCGTGATCGTCTCGCTCCCGGCGGCATGCGGCTCGGCTGGCTCGAGGTGCGGGACTTCCGGAACCACGCGCTCACGAAGGTGGATCCGTTCCCGGACGGCCTGATCGTCGTGGTCGGGCCGAACGGCGAAGGCAAGACCAACCTGCTCGAGGCGATCCAGTTCCTCTACGCCCTCGGCAGCCCACGTGTCAGCTCCAGCGAGCCGCTCGTCCGGGAGGGCGCGGAGGAAGCGTTCGTACGGGGGGAGTACGAGACGCTCGAGGGCCGGGTCCTGGTCGAGGTGCAGATCCGCCGTAAGGGCGCCAACAAGATCCAGGTGAACCGCTCGCCGGTCCGTCGCAAACGCGACCTGCGGCGCCAGGTGCGCAGCGTGCTGTTCGGACCGTTCGACCTGCCGGTGGTGATCGGCGAGCCGTCGCACCGCCGGGCGTTCATGGACGAGGCGGTCGTGGAGCTGCATCCGGCGAACGACACGCTCACGACCGCCTACGAGCGTGTGCTCCGGCAGCGGAACCGTCTGCTGAAGGAGCACGAGGGACGCGGCGCGCCGGCCGATCTGGAGGCGTGGGACGAGCAGCTCGTGACGACCGGCGCCGCGGTCGTGCGGGCCCGGGCGGCGGCCGTGCAGGCCCTCGCACCGCCGGCCTCGGATGCGTTCGGCGGCGTGACCGGCTACGGCTTGCTCGTGCGGTACCTGCCGAACGTCGAGGCCGACGATGACGTGGAGGACGCGTTCCGGGAGCGTCTGGCCGAGCGCCGTCCCGACGAGCTGCAACGCCGGACCTCACTGGTCGGCCCACACCGCGATGACCTCGAGCTCGCGGTGCGCGATCTGGGCGCGCGGGCGTTCGCCTCGCACGGGGAGACCTGGGTCGCCGCGCTGTCCTTGCGGCTCGGGGTTGCCGGCGCCGTCGGCGCTGCGCTCGGCGAGCCGCCGGTCGTGCTGGTGGACGATCCCTACAGCGCGCTCGATCCCTCGCGCCGGGACCGTGTCGCCGAGCTCCTTGCCGGGCGTGAGGGCCAGGTCGTGATCACCGTCGCCGACGAGGCCGACGTCCCGTCGCAGGCGAGCGCGGTGTGGGACATCACAGCGGGCGTGCTGACGCCGAGGGCGGCTTGAGATGCCGCACTCGAAGGGCTTCGAACGGCGCGCGGATCAACGAAGCGGCGACCCTGTCGCGATCGGCGAGGTGCTCGAGCGCCTGATGGAGACCGACGACTTCCGCCGCGGGCGGCCGATCGCGACGCTGATGCGACGCTGGCCCGAACTGCTGGGCGAACGCCTCGGCGCGGCCACGCGTCCGGTGTCCCTGGAGGCCGGCGTGCTGACGGTCCGGGCCCAGGACGGGCCGTGGGGATCGCAGGCCCGCTACCTGTCCGAGCAGATCCGCGAACGCGCCGACGAAGCCTTGGGCTCGGGCGTGATCACCACGGTCCGCGTGGTGGTCGGAAGCGCGTCGACCGAGCGCCGAAACCGCAGGTAGAAGGGCAGATTTCGACCCTGCAGATGCGGTCGAACATCGCCCTGCTCAGGTAGGATAGAGGCGTTCGTGCGCAGCATCCGTCGCACGCCCCGGCAGCCTCCCCGCGGGGTGTCGTGCGGCCCCGATCGGAGGACGTTTGACCACTGCAGCGAAGACCACCAGCCCCCGGAAACCGACCACCCGGAAGACCACCGGCAGCTCCCGATCCGACTACGACTCCAGCAACATCCAGGTCCTCGAGGGCCTCGAACCGGTCCGGCGACGCCCGGGCATGTACATCGGCACCACCAGCGTCCGGGGGCTGCACCACCTGGTGTACGAGCTCGTCGACAACGCGATCGACGAGGCGATGGCGGGCCGGGCCGACCGGATCGGCGTCACGATCCATGCGGACGGATCCGTCGGCGTCCAGGACAACGGCGCCGGCATCCCGGTCAAGCCGATCCCCGGGCGGCGTGACCGTCGTCCGGCCGTCGAGGTCGCCCTGACGGTCCTGCACGCCGGCGGCAAGTTCGACGGCGGGGGCTACGCGATCTCCGGCGGCCTGCACGGCGTCGGCGTCTCGGTGGTGAACGCGCTGTCGTCCAAGCTCGAGGTCCAGGTGATGCGCGACGGTTTCACCTGGAACATGGCGTTCGCCCGGGGCAAGACCACGAAGAAGCTGACGAAGGGCAAGGCCAGCACGAAGACCGGCACGATCGTGCGCTTCTGGCCGGACCCCGAGATCTTCACCGAGACGCTCGAGTTCCGGAAGGAGATCCTCACCGAGCGCCTGCAGGAGCTCGCCTTCCTGAACAAGGGGGTCGAGATCGTGCTCCTCGACGAGCGGGACAAGAGCAAGGAGGTCTTCAAAGCCTCCGGCGGCCTCGTCGACTTCGTGAAGTACCTCGCGCAGGGCAAGGAAGCCGTCCACCGCGTGATCCCGATCGAGTACAAGGGCGCTGACGGCGAGGTCGAGGTCGCGCTGCAGTGGACCTCCGGGTACGCCGAGTCCGTCTATTCCTTCGCGAACACGATCAACACGCACGAGGGAGGCATGCACGAGGAGGGGTTCAAGAAGTCCCTCACGAACGTGCTGAACCGGTACGCGCGCGCGAAGGGCCTGCTGAAGGAGAAGGACGAGAACCTGATCGGCGAGGACGTCCGTGAGGGGCTGATCGCGATCATCTCCGTGAAGCTGAAGGAGCCGCAGTTCGAGGGCCAGACGAAGACGAAGCTCGGCAACGCCTCGATGCGCTCCCTGGTCGAGACCACCGTGAACGCGCAGTTCGCGGAGTGGCTCGAAGAGCACCCGGGAGACGGCAAGCGGATCGCCACGAAGTCGCTGCAGGCCGCGAAGGCCCGCCTGGCGGCCAAGCAGGCGCGCGACCTCACGCGCCGCAAGTCGTTCCTGGAGGGTGGCTCGCTGCCCGGGAAGCTCGCCGACTGCCAGCTGAACGATCCCGGCTCCTGCGAGCTGTACATCGTCGAGGGGGACTCGGCCGGCGGCTCGGCCAAGAGCGCCCGCAACCCGGCCACCCAGGCGATCCTGCCGATCCGGGGCAAGATCCTGAACGTCGAGAAGGCGCGCCTGCACAAGATCCTGGAGAACCTCGAGATCCAGGCGCTGATCACTGCGATCGGCACCGGCGTCGGCGAGGAGTTCGACCTGGAGAAGGCGCGCTACCAGCGGATCGTGATCATGGCCGACGCCGACGTCGACGGCGCCCACATCCGCACGCTGCTGCTGACGTTCTTCTTCCGGAACATGCGCGGACTGATCGACGCGGGCTACGTCTACCTCGCGCAGCCGCCGCTGTACCTCGTGAAGGACGGCAAGCAGGAGCGCTACTTCTACACCGAGCGCGAATGGGACGACTGGCGATCCTCGAACGGCAATGACCGCAAGCTCGACCCCCAGCGGTTCAAGGGCCTGGCCGAGATGGACGCCTCGCAGCTGTGGGACACCACGATGGATCCCGAGCGACGCACGCTGCTGCAGGTCACGCTCGAGGACGCCGCCACCGCCGACCGTCTCTTCACGGTGCTGATGGGCGAGGACGTCCCGTCGCGCCGTGAGTTCATCGAGACGAACGCGCGGTACGTGGAGAACCTCGATGTCTAACGGGCCGCGCCGATGAGCCAGAACCTGTTCGCCGGCCGGATCGAGCCGGTGCAGCTCGAGGAGGAGATCCAGCGCTCCTACCTCGATTACGCGATGTCGGTGATCGTCGGCCGCGCGCTGCCGGACGTCCGCGACGGCCTGAAGCCGGTCCACCGCCGGATCCTCTGGTCGATGCTCGAACAGGGCCTGCGGCCCGACCGCCCCTACCGGAAGTCGGCCAACGTCGTCGGCGGGGTGATGAGCAAGTACCACCCGCACGGCGACGTCGCGATCTACGACGCGATGGTGCGCATGGCGCAGGACTTCTCCCTCCGCTATCCCTTGATCGATCCGCACGGCAACTTCGGATCGGTCGACGGGGATCCCGCCGGCGCGGCGCGCTACACGGAGGGCCGCCTCGGCGTGTTCGCGATGGAGATGCTGCGGGACATCGAGGCGGAGACCGTCGACCTGGTGCCGAACTACGACGGGTACGAGCAGGAGCCGCTGGTCCTGCCCAGCCGCTTCCCGAACCTCCTCGTGAACGGCGCCGGCGGCATCGCCGTCGGCATGGCCACGAACATCCCGCCCCACAACCTCGGCGAGGTGATCGACGCCGTCGTGCACGCGATCGACCATCCGGACGCCACGCCGGCCGACCTCATGAAGTTCGTGAAGGGACCGGACTTCCCGACCGGCGCCTCGATCATGGGCAAGCAGGGCATCAAGGACGCCTACGAGACCGGACGCGGCTCGATCAAGGTCCGCGCGGTCACCACGATCGAGGAGGGCTCGCAGGGCCGTTCGAACATCGTCGTCACCGAGCTGCCGTACCAGGTGAACAAGGCGCGCCTGGCAGAGAAGATCGCCGAGTTGGTCAAGGCCGGCCGCGTCAAGGAGATCGCCGACGTCCAGGACCACTCGAGCGGCCGCGAGGGCATGCGGCTCGTGATCGTCCTGAAGCGCGGTGCGAACCCGCACGTGGTGCTGAACCAGCTGTACAAGCACACGCAGCTGCAGGACTCGTTCGGCGTGATCATGCTCGCGCTCGTCGACAACGTGCCGCGCACGTTGAACCTCGCGGAGATGGTCGGCTACTACGTCGATCATCAGGTCGACGTCGTCACGCGGCGCACGCGGTACGAGAAGCGCAGGGCCGAAGAGCGCGACCACATCGTCCAGGGGCTCCTGATCGCCTTGGAGCACCTCGACCAGGTGATCAAGATCATCCGGGCCTCCCAGGACGCCGACGAGGCCCGCACGAAGCTGATGTCGACCTTCAAGCTCAGCGAGATCCAGGCCAACCACATCCTGGACATGCCGTTGCGACGCCTCACGAAGCTCGCCCGCGCCGAGCTCGAGAAGGAACACAAGGACCTCCTGGCGCGGATCCGCTACCTGAACTCGCTGCTGAAGGACCCGAAGAAGCTCCGCGGCGTGATCAAGGACGAGCTGCTCGAGATCCGGAAGAAGCACGCCGACGCTCGGCGCACGCAGCTGAAGGCCGACGAGGGAGAGCTCGACCTCGAGGACCTGATCGCGGAAGAGGACGTGGTGATCACGGTCTCACGCGCCGGGTACGTCAAGCGTGTCCCGATCGACACGTTCCGCCGGCAGGGCCGCGGCGGCAAGGGCGTCAAGGGAGCGACGCTCAAGGAAGAGGACGTGATCGCGAACGTCTTCACGACCACCACGCACCACTGGCTGCTGTTCTTCACGACCCGGGGGAAGGTCTACCGGGTCAAGGTGCACGAGGTGCCGGACTCCTCGCGGATCGCACGCGGCCTCTACGCCGCGAACCTTCCGGGGGTCCAGGTCAGCGCCGACGAGAAGGTCAGCGCCGTGCTCGACCTGAAGGAGTACGCCGACGACCGCTACCTGCTGTTCGCCACGAAGAACGGCATCGTGAAGAAGACCGCGCTATCGGAGTACGACTCGCCCCGCACGGGTCTGGCTGCGATCAACCTGAAGGACGGCGACGAGCTCGTCGACGTGCGCCTGACCGACGGCAAGGACGACGTGTTCCTGGTATCGCGGCGCGGGCAAGCGATCCGGTTCCGCGAGGCGCTGGCACGTCCGATGGGCCGCGCCACCGCCGGGGTGATCGGGATGCGCCTGGCCGAGGGCGACGAGGTCCTCGCGCTGGCGCTCGCCTCCGACGGCGAGGAGATGGTCAGCGTCACCCAGAACGGCTACGGCAAGCGCTCGCGGCTGATCGACTATCCGGTGAAGGGCCGCGGCGGCAAGGGCGTGATCGGGCACCAGCTCACGCGCAAGACCGGCGAGCTCGCCGGCGCGTTCGTGGGCTCGAAGGACCAGGACCTGCTGACGATCTCTTCGGCCGGCAAGGTCCAGCGTGTCGCGGCCGCCGATATCCGGCGCGTCGGCCGCAGCTCGCAGGGCGTGCGCACGATGCGCGTCGACGACGGCGAGACGGTCGCCGCGATCGCCCCCGTGATCACGCAGATGGACGAGGAGTGAGCGACCTCCCTTCGTGGGAGGAGCTCCGCGCCTTGCTGCTGGCCCCGAAGCCGCCGCTCACCTGCACCGTCTATGCGATCGCGAGGGATCCCATCCGTCTCGTCTATGACGGCGTGTGGTCCGACGAGCCCGGGTGGGCGAGACCGGCGATCGAACCGTGGTCGCTCCCGAACCTCGGGTCCGCCGATGGACGCGTCGTGGGTCGGGTGCGGGAGCACCGCTCGGCGTTCGAGGCGGAGGTCGACGGGCTCCGCCGCGAGGGCGGTCCGACGATGCGGCTGCTCGTCGACGAGGAGACCGGATGCATCCTCCGAACGGAGCGCGTGAACGACCCCGCGCCGCTGCTCCTGGTCGAGGATCTGCGCGTCGGCACGGTGGAACACCGTGCTACGCCGGCAGCTCCACCTTCTTGAACACACGCCACAGGACCAGGTCGTAGCCCGACTTCAGCGCGCCGGCCACGACCCACGGCGCGCCCAGCGCGATCCGCATCAGCAACGTGCCGACGATCGGGCCGAACGGGCGCGACACGTACCGGGCGGTGTTCGTGGCCGCCGCGGCGGCCGTGCGTTCCTCCGGATCGACGAGGGCGGCCAGGTACGCCTGGCGCGTGGGCACGTCCATCTGCGACAGCGCGAACCGTGCCAACAAGACCACGATCGCGAGCGGCAGCGTCGGCATCAGCGGCACCAGGATCAGCAGGACGTTCGAGGGCAGGTGGGTGAAGACCATCGTGTGCAGCAGCCCGAATCTCGCGCCGACGCGCGCGGCCGCGATCGACGAGGCGGCCTGCAGGAGCCCCGCCGCGAACAGGACGCCCGACATCAGCTCACGCGAGGCGCCGAACGTCCGCTCGAACCAGAACACGATGAACACCGTGACGACGAAGCCGCCGGCGAACGAGTCGATCGCGAACAACGAGGCCAAGGTGGTAACGCGGTCGCGCGAGCGCTCCAGCCGTCGCCGGTCGTGGCTGACCTCGATCTCCATCGCGTCGCTCAGGCCGCGCGAGAGCAACAGGCACGCGATCGCGCCGACCGGGAACAGGAGGAACCAGATCCGGTCGGAGGGGAAGGCCGGCCAGAGGTTCCGGACGAAGGCGGGGCCGCCCGCCGCCAGGGCTCCCAGCGAGCCGGCGAGGTACGCGACCGCGTTGTACCGGCCGAACACGGTCAGCCGCACGTCCGGCGAAGCCTGCCCGATCATCGACTGCTCGAGCGTGGTGAGCGGGCCGTTCTCGTTCGCGTCGGTCGACATCGTGCCGAACAACGCGAGCACGATCAGGATCCAGAGCCGGTCGGTCAAGGCGTAGCCGACGCCGACGACGCCGAGCGAGATCAGCAGGATCGCGTAGGCCCGCCGCCGCCCGACCCGGTCGCCGGCGAAGCCCACCACGATCGCCGACAGCGCCATGCCGGCCAGGATCGCCGCGGTCAGCACCCCGACCTGCAGATCGCTCGCGCCCGACGCCGCGAGGGCCGAGCCGAGGATCACCGAGCCGAAGCCGTAGAGGAACGCGCGGATCGCCTGGATCCGCAGGATCCGTCGGAGGTCGCGTTCGATCCGGTCGTCGGTGGCCATGCGTCAGGTCACGGCGGCCACGACGACCAGGAAGCACAGGACCGCCGCGGTCGCACCGATCCACAGGCCGATCATCGCGCCGGCCATCGCCCGGCCCCGCCGCTCGCTCCCGTGGGCCAGCGCGCGGCGCGACGTCGAGCCGCCGATCAGGCATACGGCCGCGCACGCGCCGAGCCCGGCCGCGTACACGAGCGTCCGCGAGCCCTGCGGTACGGCCGTGAGCAGCGAGACCGCGAGCGGCAGCAGGAGGACGCCCGCGATCGAGAGGGCCAGGCCGCGGGTCGCCGACCGGTCGGGCGCGCGAACGTCGGCCGCCATGGCGGCATCATGCCAGGTGCCCGGGCGCCGGGTGGGTCAGGCCGTGCGGAGGCCGCGACGGACGACGAGCTCGCGGATCTTCGAGCGCGCCTGCCCATAGGTGAGTCGTGCGGGCGCGTCCTCGCCGGCCTGCTCGCTGAGCCACACGAGCGTTCGCTGCTGCGCGTCGGTCATCGGCTCGTCGAGGAAGCTCTCGATCACGATCGCCGCCTCACCCGCGCGCAGCCCCGGATCGAAGGGTTCCTCGAATTCTTCACACAAGGATCTGAGGTAGGTCGCTTGGCCGAGGGTCATGGGCGCCGACGCGGGCAGCTCGTCCTCGGCGGGAGAGGAGGAGCCGAGGCCCCACGCGACGCGCGGGTCGGCCGGGCCGCGTTCGATCCGGCACAGGTAGCACCACGCCGCGTCCATCCCGTGGGTGCACCCGTCCATCACCCGTCCATCGGCTCGGCCCGCGACCCGCTTGACGGGACGAAGGTCTCGACGCTCGGCAGAACGTATGCTGCGCAGGTGAACACGACGATCGGGATGATCCTGCTGGCGGCCTCGTGGGTGTTGTTCCTGGTCACGGCGCTGTGGCTACGCCCGCGCGTTCCGGCGGGGGTCACCGATGTCCTGGTAGCGCTGTCCGGGGTGGGCGTGGGGATCGGCGGCCTGTTGCTCCTCGACGACGTCACGGTCGCGTCGTGGATCGCGGCGCCGCTCCTGCTCGCGGTCGCCGGCGTGGTCCACGTGCGGGCCTTGTTCGCGGGGAGCGGCCCGCTCCGCACCTGAGGAACACCCTGCGGGTGCTTGCGTGTGAAGGGGCGTACCCTTAGACATCCCCCGGGACGAGGATGACCACGACGGCAGAGGAACCGATCGCGCAGACACCCGTGCCAGAAGCTCCCGTGATCGACGTGGAACTGGGCCAGCGGGTGACGCCTGCCCGGAGCGACCGTGCCCGGGCCTTCTCGTCCGCGCCCCGGCGCACCCGGGTGACGGTCCGCCGCTTCGGGCTGTTCTCGGTGTTCCGGTTCTCGATCCTCTTCTCGTTCTGCATGATGGTGATGCTGTGGCTGGCCCTACTGATCATCTTCCTGATCCTGCAGGCCGCCGGGGTGATGGACTCGATCGCCACCGGCCTGGGCTGCCTCGTGAACCCGGATCAGGGCACGAAGGGCTGCCTGCCGGCCGTGATCAACGGCGGCAAGATCTTCGGGTGGCTCTTCGTGGCCGGCTGCATCTTCGCGGTCGCCTGGTCGGGCCTCACCGTGTTCGTCGCGCTCCTGTACAACCTGATCAGCGACATCCTCGGCGGGGTGGAGGTCACGCTCGCCGAGAAGCGCGGCGCCTGATCACCACCGATTGACGTGCTCTCCGCGGCGTGGCTACGCTGCGAACCCGATCGTGGGGCCTGTAGCTCAGCTCGGTTAGAGCGCTTCCCTGATAAGGAAGAGGTCGATGGTTCAAGTCCATCCAGGCCCACGAGGGAACGCCGGATCACGTGCTCGGGTCGGCGCCGCACTGATTCCGAGGGTTCGCGTCCCGAGACTCCGAACGAGAGCGGGGATGGCCATGCGTGAGCCACAGGCGCGGTCACGCGAGGAACTCTTTGAACCGGCACTCACCACACCCGGCATCGAACGGCGCGAAGCGTTCGCCGATGAGCGGGTTTGGGTCGGCACGATACGTACCGATGCCAACACCTGGTCCGACTGGCACGTCCATCCCGGGCATGACACGTACGGCTTCGTCACCGAGGGCTTGGTGCGCGTGGAGTTCGACGCCGCCGGGCACGGGGTCGAGGCCGGCCCCGGGGGGTTCGTGCTCATCCCAGCCGGCGCCCCACATCGCGAGGGGAACCCCGGTGATGTGCCGAACGCGGGCGTCATCTTCCGTGTGGGCCAAGGGCCGGTCCTCGAGCCGCTCGACGGCCCACCGGCGTCGTCATGAAGTGATCGCTTCCCGGTGCCGGACCTCACGCGGTTCCGTGCCTGAGCTATCCTGAGTCGTGCCCACCGACGAGGGCGGCGAGGCGACGAGGAGGGTTCCGATGGGCGAGGAAGGCACGACCGAAACGAAGAAGAAGGGCGGCTTCTTCCGGAAGCTCCTGAAGATCACGGCGATCCTGGCGGCGATCGGCGCCGCGTTGATGTTCTGGAAGCGCAAGCAGGGCAGCGACCTCGACGACGTGGAATGGCAGGAGCTGCCGCCGCCCGCCGGCGGCTGAGCCGCCTCCACCGAGCGATCTCTCTCGAGGCCCGCGCCGAAGGCGCGGGCCTCGGTGCGTCCGGCGCCGGTTGCTAGGCTCGCCGCATGACCGACGCGTGGGACGTCGCGCGCCAGGCCGCGCGCGACGCCGCGGTGGAGCTCCGGCCTCTCACGGCGATCCACGACGCTGACCGGATCAACGACGTGATCGTCGACACTTGGGGCGGGCAGCGCCTGGACCGCGAGGTGATCCGCGCCCTGGCCGCCAGCGGCAACGTTCCATGGGGCGCCTTCGCCGACGGCGCGCTGATCGGTTTCGTCCTGGGGTGGGCCGGGGTCGACGACGACGGGCTCCACGTCCACTCCCACATGCTGGCCGCGCTGCCCACCCGTCGGCACGCGGGCGTGGGCTACGCGTTGAAGCTCGCGCAGCGGGCGCAGGCGCTGGACCAGGGCATCACGGTGATGCGGTGGACCTTCGATCCGCTGGTGGCCCGCAACGCCTGGTTCAACCTCGGCAAGCTCGGTGCGGTCGTGGACGGGTTCGCGCGCGCCTTCTACGGGGAGATGGCCGACGCGATCAACGCGGGGGAGCGGAGCGATCGTTTCATGATCGCGTGGGATCTGCGACGGGATCCTGGTCCGTGGGCGGGAACCGTTCCCGACGACGCGCGCACGGTGCTCCGGGCCGATGCCGACGGCGCGGACGTGGCGCATCCTGAGACCGACGGAGCACCCGAAGGTCCCGTGGTGTTCCTCGAGATCCCGCGCGAGTATCACGAGCTGCGCGCGACCGATCCGGACCTCGGCCGACGGTGGCGCGACGCGGTCGCCGACGCCGCGGATGCGTGTCTCGACCGCGGGATGCTCGGTGTCGCGTTCGCGCGGGATCGTTCCGCGTACGTGTTCGCGGAAGGGGACCGGCCGGCGTGATCCGCCAGATCGAGCTGCGGATCGTCGAGCTCCCGCTGATCCGGCCGTTCCGCACCTCCTTCGGCACCTCGACCGGCAAGGTCTGCGTGCTGGCGCGCGTGGAGACCGACGACGCCGAGGGCTGGGGCGAGTGCGTGGCCGACGAGGCGTACCCCGGCTTCTCGTCGGAGTGGACCGAGGGCGCGTGGCTGCTGCTCCGCGACGTGCTCGGGCCGGCGTTGCTCCGGGCGCCGGACGCGGACGCCGAGACCGTCCAGGACGCGCTCGCGTTCGTCCGCGGCAACCCGATGGCGAAGGCCACGCTGATCGACGCCGTCCTCGATGCCGATCTGCGCGCCCGGTCGATCCCGCTATCGGCGTTCCTCGGCGCCGACAAGGATCGCGTGATCTGCGGCGTCTCGGTCGGGATCACCGGAACCCTCGACCAGCTCCGCGCGCAGGTCGACGGCTACCTCGCCGATGGCTACCGGCGGATCAAACTCAAGATCGAGCCGGGCGTCGACGTGGAGCGCGTCGCGGCGATCCGTGCCGACCATCGCGACGTGCTCCTGTCGGTGGACGCCAACGCCGCGTACTCGCTCGAGGATGCCGATGTCTTCCGCGCACTCGATGAGCTGGACCTGCTGATGATCGAGCAACCGCTGCACCACGAGGATCTGCTCGAGCACGCGAGGCTGCAGGCCCTCCTGCGGACCCCGATCTGCCTGGACGAGTCGATCCGGTCGGCGGCCGACGCCGCGGCCGCGATCGAGCTCGGCTCCTGCCGGATCGTGAACATCAAGCAGGGCAGGGTCGGTGGGGTCCTCGAGGCCCGTCGGGTGCACGACGTCTGTGCCGCGGCCGGCGTGCCGGTGTGGTGCGGGGGGATGCTCGAGACCGGGATCGGCCGCGCGACGAACCTCGCGGTGGCCGCGATGCCCGCGTTCACCCTGCCGAACGACACGAGCGCCTCGGCCCGCTACTTCCCGGAGGATCTGACCGAGCCCTTCGAGCTGGCGCCCGACGGCACGATGGATGTCCCTTCCGGCGCGGGGATCGGCGTCGATCCGGACCGGAGCCGCCTCGAGACGTGCACCGTGCGCCGCGAGGTCCTGCGAGCCTGACCTGCGGGTTCGGCGGGGGCTGCAACAAGAGTGACAAAACCGTCGGCTCCGACTTGACCGCCGAACCGGACCTGGGGTACAAAAGCCGTGAGAGGTCGCTGGAGCCCTCGGGTTCCGGCGGCCTCTCATCTTCGTTCCCACGCTTGAGCCGGTCCCACGGGTGCGCGACGATACGCGCGCGCGGCCAGGCCACCCGCGCTCCCCGGTCATGAAGAAGCGCGTCGTCCGAGCCGAAGAGTTCGAGGTCGTCGACGAGGCCGGCCACGTCCGTCTCCGGATCGGCCTGTCGAACGACGATCAGCCCTTCTTCTCGATGCTCGATCCCGACGGGAGCGTGCGTGCGCGGTTCGGGATCCAGTCCGACGGCGCCGCCGGCCTCGCGATCGCCGATGAACACGGGAAGGTCCGCGCGACGTTCGGCCTGTCCTCCGACGGCTCGGCTTCGCTCGCGTTCGGCGACCGGAACGGGCGGATCCGCGCGAAGTTCGGGCTGGGCGCCGACGCGTCGCCGGCGATGGGCGTGGATGTCGAGGAGGGCCAGCTCACGCACCGGCACAAGCTGGCCGAGCAGGGATCGCCCACGATGGGCCTCTACGACCAGCGCGGCAAGGTTCGGGTGCGGCTCGGCCTCGCGGCGGGCGGGGCGCCGGTGCTGCGGCTCCTCGACGGCGAGGGCAGCGTCCGCGCGATCGTCGGTCTCGCGAACGACGACTCCCCGTTCGTCCAGTTCCTGGACGACGCGGGGAAGGACCCGACCTGGACCCAGCGCTAGCCGTTCGGCGAGGGCTGGTTCGTCGTCGGCTGCGTGAACCCGCCGAGGACGCGCGTGGCCGCGATCGAGGATCCGTCCGATGAGGGCGTGCCCGTCACGAACACGACCGAGCCCGGCGACAGATCCGCGAGGCCCGCGCCGCCCGCCAGGCGCACGAACGTCGAGGAGCTCGTGTGCACGGTCACGGTCTGGCCGCGGAACGTGTGGAGCACCAGCGAGCTGCCCTGCACCTTCGTCACGGTGCCGCCGAGGACCTCGCCGAACGGGGTCCCGTTCGGGTTGGTGCCCGGGGTCGGCAACGAGCCGTTCGTGCCGGGGAACCCGCCGCCCGGCATCATGCCCACGCCGGGTATCGCCCCGGTCCGCTCGCGCCCGGGCATCACGATCACGCGCCGCGACCCGGACCCGTGGTCGCCGACCAGATAGCCGACGCCGAAGCCGATCGCGGCCAGGAGCACTGCCGCGGCGACCAGCACGGCGATCGGCAGCTCGGAGCGGCGGGACAGAGCGGTCGGCGCGGGGTTCGGTGGGATCGGTGCGGAACTCATCGGCGGGCCTCCTTCGCGTTCACCGGAAGTATCGCGCGGGTCCCCGGATGCGAACACGGCCGGGCGACCTAGGGCCTCTTCGTCGGACGGCCGCGTGGCCATGGCTAGACTGGTCATCCTCCGATCCCGCGTCGGATCCGAGGAGCTGTCGCCGGTTCCGATCGCGAGTTCCTCGGGAGGCAGGGATGGAGATGGCGATCCGGACGCGGGGACTCTCGAAGACCTTCGGTCACACGAGAGCCCTCATCTCGTTGGATCTCGCCGTCGCGCCGGGCGAGGTGATCGGCTATCTCGGGCCGAACGGAGCCGGGAAGACCACGACCCTCCGGCTCCTGCTCGGGCTGATCCGTGCGACCGCCGGACGGGCGGAGATCTTCGGGACCGACTGCCAGGAGGATCCGGTCGCCGTCCATCAGCGGGTCGCCTACGTGCCCGGCGAGGTCAACCTCTGGCCCTCGCTCACCGGAGAGGAGACCCTCCACCTGCTTGGCCGGATCCAGGGCAACGTCGACGAGGCATACCGTGACGAGCTGATCGAGCGCTTCGGGTTCGATCGGTCGAAGAAGGTTCGCACCTACTCGAAGGGGAACCGGCAGAAGCTGATCGTGATCGCGGGGTTGATGAGCCGCGCCGACCTCTTGTTGCTCGACGAGCCGACGAGCGGGCTCGATCCCCTGATGGAGCGGGTCTTCCGCGACTGCGTGCGGGAAGCCCGGGAGCGGGGACAGACCGTCTTCCTCTCCTCGCACATCCTGGCGGAGGTCGAGGCGGTCTGTGACCGGATCGCGATCCTCCGAGCGGGTCGTTTGGTCGAGATCGGCACACTCGCCGAGATGCGCCACCTCTCGGCCCTGCAGGTCGACGCGACGTTGGACGGTTCCGTGCCCGACCTGTCACGCGTGCCCGGCGTCAGCGCCGTCCAGGTCGAGGGCAACCGGCTCCGATGTCGGGTGGTCGGGTCGATGGAGCCGCTCGTGGCGGCGCTCGCACAGGCGAACGTCCGCCACTTGGTCAGCACGGAGCCTTCGCTGGAGGAGCTGTTCCTGGCCTACTACGGCGATGAGAGCGGACCCGGGGCGGATCCCGATGGATCGTGAGAACGGAGGCGGCGAACGCCGGCCTGCGCGGACGGTGGCGGTCACGACCGCCCGCCGTGCCGCGCGACCCGGGGCGCTCTGGGGGATCGTCTTCGGCGCCACGATCGCCGCGTCCGCGGTCTCCTACGATTCGGCGTTCCCGACCGCGGCTTCGCGGATCAGCCTCACGCGGATCGAAGGCAACACGGCCTTCGAAGCCTTGTTCGGTCCGATCCGCCGGATGGACACCGTCGCGGGGTACACCGCGTACAAGTCCGGGATGTTCCTGATCGTCCTCGCGGCGATCTGGGGGTTGCTCGTCGCCACCCGGCAACTGCGCGGCGAGGAGGACGCCGGTCGATGGGAGCTGTTCCTGTCCGGACGCACCACGCGTGGTCGGGCGGCGTTCGACGCGGCCCTCGGGCTGGGTGTGGGGGCGATGGCGCTGTGGGTGCCGACGTTCGTCCTGACCGCGGCGGCCGGCGCATCATCGAGGGTCGGGATCGGGAGCGGGGCGTCGGCCTTCCTCGCATCCTCGGTCGCGGCCTCCGCGCTGATGTTCATGGCGATCGGGATCTTGGCGAGTCAGCTGGTCCCGACGCGGCACGATGCGAACCTGCTGGGGGCCGCGATCCTGGCGGGCTCTTACCTGCTCCGGATGGTCGCCGACGCCGACCCGAGGCTGGCGTGGATCCGGTGGCTCGGTCCGATCGGGTGGATCGAGGAGCTCCGCCCACTCACCGGCTCGAGATCGCTCGCGTTCGTTCCGATCGCCGCGCTCGTGGTCGCCTGCGTGGCGATCTCGGTTCGTCTGGCGAGCCGGCGCGATCTGGGGGCCAGCGCGCTGCGTGCCAGGGATTCGTACCGGTCCCGCACCTTCTTGTTGCGTGGCCAGGCCGGCCTGACGCTCCGATTGACGCGACCCGTCATCGTCGCGTGGGCCGCGGTGTTGGTAGCGACGGGGCTCGTCTTCGGGCTGGTGGTGCAGGCGGCAGGCAACGCGCTCGCGACCTCACCGGGGATCCAGAAGGTGATCGCTCGGCTCGGGGCGACGAGCGCCGGCGCCGCCGCGTACCTCGGCTTCGTGTTCGTCTACGCTGCCGCGCTCGTCGCGATCGCGGTCGCGAGTCAGATATCCGCGATCCGCAACGAGGAGGCGGCGGGCCACCTCGACAACCTCCTCGTGCGTCCGGTCGCCCGCTGGCGTTGGCTGGCGGTCCGGCTCGCCGTCGGAGCAGGGTTCGTCCTGCTGGCCAGCGTGCTGGTAGGGGCGGCCGCGTGGGTCGGGGCGGCGAGCCAGCACGCGAGCCTCGGGTTGGGCCGATTGCTCGAGGCAGGCTTGAACGTCGCTCCACCGGCCGCGTTCGTGCTCGGGATCGGCGCCCTCTGCTTCGGTCTGTGGCCGCGTTGGGCGATCGGTGTCACGTACGGCGTCATCGTCTGGTCGTTCCTCGTCGAGATCCTTGCAGCGCTCGTCAACTCGAACCACTGGCTCCTCGATACGTCGCCGTTCCTGCATGTGACGCCCGCTCCGGCCGCGGCGCCGGATTGGAGGGCGGGCGCCTGGCTGGTCGGACTGGGGTCGATCGCGGCTCTCGCCGGCGTCGTGAGCTTCGTGCGGCGCGACCTTGCGGGACCGTAGCCTCGAGGCGCTTCCGGGCCGACGTCTCGACGGTCGCGTTCGGTGGCCGCGCGGCCGGCCGGACCACCGTGGCTACACTGGCACGAGCGGTTCGGGGACGTAGCTCAGTTGGTAGAGCACCTGCTTTGCAAGCAGGGGGTCGTCGGTTCGAGTCCGATCGTCTCCACCACGATCGATCCGCGCGGAACCGTTCACCGGATCAGGCGACGACGCGATACAGACGCCACCGGTCGGGGACGCCTTTCAGCTCGTGCTCGCCGGCGTCGTCGAAGCTCAGTCCGCTTCCCGCCACCAGGTCCTTCACGGTCTGCGACACGAGAACCTCCGATCCTCCGGCCTCCGCCATGATGCGCGAGCCGATCGTGACCGCGATCCCGCCGGCCTTCCCGTCGATCGTCTGCACCTCTCCGGTGTGGACGCCGGCGCGTGTGGCGATCCCGAGATCCCGGACACCTTCGCCGATCGCGATCGCGCAGCGCACCGCGCGCGCCGGCCCGTCGAACGTCGCGAAGAACCCGTCGCCCGCCGTGTCCATCTCGGTGCCGCGGTACCTCGCGAGCGCTCCCCGCACGGTGTGATGGTGACGCTCGAGGAGCGTCCGCCATCCGGCATCGCCGGCGGATGTCGCCAGCTCGGTGGAGCCCACGATGTCGGTGAACAGGACGGTCGCGAGGTAGCGATCGAACTCGATCTCCTCTTCGCGGATCGTCGCGACGAATCGTTCGACCTCGCCGGGAAGGTCTTGTTGTCGATCCCACTGATGGACCGATCCTGGCAGCAGCCGCAGCTCGGCTCCGGGGATATGCGTCGCCAGATAGTGGGCGTGCTCGACCGGATCCACGACGTCGTCTTCCGCGTGGAGCACGAGGGTCGGAACGCGGATCGAGCCGAGGACATCGCGAAGGTCGATCTGTCGGTCGACCTTCGCCCACCGGACGGCGTCGCCCGGCCCGCCGATCGCCTGCATCCATCGGACGAAGGCGGCGACCTCACGGTCGTCGCCCGTCGCGGCGGGATTGATCCCGGCCAGCCAGTCTCGGGCCAGCGCTGCCGTTCCCCACGACCGTTCGATCTCCTCCAGCTCCGTGTCCGACTCGGAGAGCGATGCGCCGAACGGATAGTCGGGTGCCCAAAGCTCGCGCGCCCTCGCCGAATAGGCGACGAGGCCCGCCGTCCGCTCCGGATACGTGGCTGCGAACATCGCCGCCACCGCGAATCCCGATTCGAACCCGACGAGGACCGCACGTTCCGACCCGGCCGCGTCCATCACCGCGCGCACGTCGTCCATCTGGGACTCGAGTGCGAGCTGCTGTTCGCGTTCGAGGATGTGGTCGGAGGAGCCCGTGCCCCGCCGGTCGAGCAGGATCAACCGGCTGAAGGCCGCGAACGCGGCGGGGAAGGTCGACGGTCGATCGATGGCCCAGATCCTGCCGAGCGCGAGGGCCGACGCCACGACGACCAGATCGATCGGACCGTCGCCGGCCACTTGATACGCGATGTGCACCCCGTCGGCCGTGCGGGTGTAGCGGATCTCGGGAGCCTGCACGGCTCGAATCCTGCCGTCCTTCCCAGGGGGTGGCAACCGCCGGGCCGGTGGTGTTCATCGGGCTCGCGCCGCGGTCACGGAGCGGCTGAGGGAGGCATGATCGAGTGATGGTGAACCGCAGGATCTCCTCGGTGGTTGCGGTCGGCATCCTCGTGGTTGCCCTCACGGCCTCGTGGCTCGCTCGCCAGGACCGGGTGGTGATGTCGGTCCCGGCGGTCGCGACCGGAACGCTCTCGGGCCATCTGGTCGCGGTCGGCGGGCCCTCCGGCACGTCGTTCCCTCTCGCGGGTGCGCTCTCGGTGATGTCGGTGCGGGAGGCCGGTTCGCCGACGTTCGGTCTATCGGTCGAGTCGGACGGAGCGTTCTCGGTCGTCGTCCCCGCCGGGACCTACCAGGTGGAGGGGATGAGCCCGTCGTTCGAGGACGGCAAGGCGCTCTGCGCTCCGGAACCGGATCCCGTGGAGGTCGATCCCGGGGCGAACGTCGTCGTCGACGTCATCTGCACGATGCGGTAGGCCCTGGCGTTGACGCTCACCTGGCTTCGCGGCAGTGTGCACGTTCGTGTCGGATCTCGAGGACGTGCGGCTCTCCGAGCTGGTCGCCGTGTTGTCCTTCTCATCCGATCTCGCGCTGGGGCAGCCGATGGAGCACGTCCTGCGGGCCTGCCTGTTGGCGCTCCGGCTGGCCGACCGCCTCGGCCTGGATGAGGACGCTCGCGCCGAGACCTACTGGGTGACGCTGCTCGCGACGGTCTGCACGGGCGAGTCGTTCGAGCTCGCGCAGGCGTTCGGGGACGACGTGGCGTTCCGAGCCGGGATCTACCACGTGGGCCCGTCCCAGCTGGCGGTGATGTTCTACGTGATGGGCCGGGCAGGCGCTGGCGGGTCGCCGGCCACCCGCGCGCGGACCGCTGCGGGGCTCGCCGCCGGCGGTGGGCGCGAGGTCGAGGGCATCTTCCTCGACCACTGCGCGCTCACCCGGCGGATCGCGGACCGGCTCGATCTGCCGGCCGGCGTCGGCGAGGCGTTGTCGTTCACGTTCTCGCGGTGGGACGGCAAGGGGGTGCCGCGCGGCGCCGTGCCGGCCGAGGTCCCCGTGTCGGTCCGCGTGATGCAGGTGGCCGACGCCGCGGAGGTCCACCACCGGCTGCGCGGCGTGGAAGGGGCGCGTGAGGCCGTGCAACGTCACTCGGGGAAGCTCTTCGCGCCCGAGGTCGCGCGCGCGTTCCGCTCCAGCGCGGCGGAGCTCCTGGAAGGGCTCGACGACGCCACGTGGGATCGCGTGATCGCCGCGGAGCCGCAGCCGCGACCTCCGTTGAGTCCCGAGCGGTTCGACCAGGTCCTCCTGGTGCTGGCCGACATCGCGGACCTGAAGTCCCCGTGGTTCTCGGGGCACTCGCGGGGCGTGGCCGAGCTGGCGTCGCGGGCGGTGGCCGAGGCGGGGATGCCGCTCGAGGACGCGGCCACGGTCCGGCGCGCGGGCTGGATCCACGATCTTGGGCGGACCGCGATCTCGAACAGCGTGTGGGACAAGCGGGAGCCGCTCGCCGAGGGCGACCGCGAACGGGTCCGGCTGCACGCGTACTACACCGACCGGATGCTCCGGCGGCCGGCGGCGCTGGCGGCGCTGGCGCCGATCGCCTCGGCCCACCACGAGCGCCTGGACGGCTCGGGCTATCCGCGCGGCGCGCGCGGGGCCGACATCGCACCGCTCGCTCGGTTCCTCGCGGCCGCAGACGTGTATCACGCGTTGCGGGAGGATCGGCCGCAGCGCCCTCCGTTCCAGCCGGACGAGGCCGCCGAGCACCTTCGCGCCCAGGCGCGCGGCGGCGCGCTGGATCCCGCCGCGGTCGACGCGGTGCTCGCGGTCTCCGGCCACGCGCGATCGGGGCCGCCGGCGGCTCCGGCCGGCCTGACGCCGCGCGAGGTCGAGGTCCTGGTCCTGGTCGCTCGCGGGGCCTCGACGCGCCACGTGGCCCGGGTGCTGCAGATCACGCCGAAGACCGCGGCCAACCACATCCAGCGGATCTACGCGAAGATCGGTGTCTCGAGCCGTTCCACTGCAACGCTCTTCGCGCTCCAGCACGGCATGCTCTCCACCCTGGACCCGGTCCAGCGTTGAGGAGAACTCCTCATGGAACGGCAGAACCTCCTTGCCTAGCGTCGGGGGCGACCCGATCGCCGGGACGCACGGAGGAGGATCCGATGCTCGAGCCCAACGCCACCGAACTCCCGCAAGACGCCGCGACCAGGGACGTTCCTCCGAGGCTCACGTTCCGCGTCACGGTTCGGACCACCGCGACCCCGGAGGCCGTGTACGAGGTGCTGGCCGATCTGCGGACGCACCGGACATGGGCCGGCGAGGATGCGCCGCGCAAGGACTTCCGCCTGCTCACGCTCGAGGCTCCGGACCGCCCGGCGATCGCCGGAGACCGGTTCTCTTCCACAGGCGCGAACAGCGTCGGCTCCTTCTCGGACCGCTCGGTCGTGATGGTCGCCGACCCGGGGCGCCGCTTCGGGCACGACACCGAGGCGACGCTGGTGCGCAAGCATCGCCCCACCTGGAACGCCCGGTTCACGCACCGATACACGATCCGCCCGACCGACGACGGCGCCGCGATCGATTACGTGGGCGAGGTGCGACCCCGCAACTACACGCCCTTCTGGCTGTTCCCGGGCATGGGCCCGGGCACGCGCGTGATGGTCCAGCGGATGACGCGGGGCAACATGGAGAACCTGGCCCGGCTCGCCGAGGGACTCGCCGGATAGTTCGTTCCCGAACGACCCCCGTTCCGCCGGGCCGTCCGGAGTCCCCCGAACTGGGGGTTCAGGTCCCGCCGTTCGACGCCGAAGCAGAACCTATGAAGGAGGGCGAACGGCGCCCGCCTTCCGATGGCCTGGTTGCGGGGATGATCGGCGGAACGAAGGTGCGCAGGAGCTCGAAGTGGCCGCTCTTCGGCGGCCTCGCGGTCGCCTGCGTGCTGGTGATCGGCCTCGCATGGTTCCTCCAGCAACGCTCGCTCTCCTCGGCCACCACGACGGAGCAGGGGAAGGTCACCGCGTTCGTGAAGCAGACGGTCGCACCGACCGTCGGGAGCGCCGACCTGAGCAAGCCGCTCGGGGCCGACGTCCGGCAGCGCCTGGACGGCAAGCTCGACAAGGGCGTGCTTGCGGACGGCTCGATCGTGCGCGTCCGGATCTTCTCGATCGACGGGCAGCTGCTGTACTCCACGGACGCGCACGACAAGCTGGGGAGCACCGCGTTCGGCTATCCCGACGCGCTGCGCGGCGCCGCCGGCGGCGCCCTGACCAGCCTGGTCGATGACGACGCCGTGCCGGTGAAGGGCGCCGAGGAGACGATCCGGCTGCTGCGGACCTACGCTCCGATGACGGGCGCGAAGGACAAGACGATCGCCGTGGTCCAGGTCGACCAGCGGTACGCGCCGATCCAGGCGAAGGCGAGCAGCCCGTGGCACTCGATCCAGGTGCTCTTCGCCGTGCTCGCGGTGATCCTGCTGGGCCTGGCCCTGTATGGGGTGCTCCGGCGCACGTCGGCGAAGCGGTCCGCTGCCCGCTCGGGCTTCGGCACCGCGGCGAAGCGCGCCGCGAACGAGCCGCGCGATACGAAGATCGCCCTGGCTGCCGCGGAGAAGGCGGCCGAGCGCGAGGGACAGATGCGCGAGGCGCTCGAGGATCAACTCGAGCAGCTCCGCGCGAAGATCAGCGCGCAGGAGGAGGCCACCGCCAAGGCCACGCAGGAGCTGACCGACCAGCTGGCGGCCGCGACGAAGCGCGCCGAGGACGCCGAGGCTGCCGGCCCCGGATCGATGAAGGACCGAGACGCCGCGGCGGCGCAGGTGCACGAGGCCGTCGAGCGGCTCACCCAGATGGAGGCCCGGGCGCTGGCGGCGGAAGCGCGGACCGGCAAGCTCGAGGCGCAGCTGCACGAGCTCGAGAGCGCGGCGGTGCGCGCGCCGCAGCCGGTCGATCTGCCACAGGACATGGCGGCGATGGCTCGCGAGCTGGACGAGGCGCGGACCGCCGCGACGGAGCAGCAGCGCCGGGCGCTCGAGCAGGAACAGCGGAGCCTCCAGGTCGCCGAGCGGGCGAACCTTGCCCAGCACCGTGCGGACGAGCTGACCCGAGAGAACGAGCAGATGGGCGCACGGATCGCGGAGCTCGAGCAGGCCGCCGTGGACGCGACCCGCACGGCTGCCGAGAACGCCCATCGGGCCGATGCGGCCGACGCCAGCCGCGCGGAGCTGGAGGCCCGGCTCGCGCAGATCGGTTCGCGCGGCCAGGAACTGGAGTCGCGCGCGGGAGAACTGGAGGCGGCCCGGATCGAGCTGGAGCGCCGCGCGCTCGAAGCGGAGACGTCGGGCGACGTCGTCCGGTCCGAGCTGGCGGAGCTCGGCGCCGAGCGGGACGCCCTGCGCGCCCGCGTGAGCGCGTTCGAGATGGAGCTGGCCGAGGCCGCGCGCGTGGCCGAGGAGGCGTCGGCACGCGCCGCGGACGCGGAGCGCAGGGCCCAGGCCGCCGACCGTGAGGCGATCGAGGCCCGCGAGGCCTCGTCGCGGGCCGGCTCGGAGGCGGAGGCGGCGGCCGTCGTCGCGCATGGCGAGACGCTCGCGCAGCTGGACTCGGCGAAGGCGGAGATCGCCTCGCTCGGATCGGCGCTGGCCGCAGCGGAGGAACGCGCCCGGCAGGCCGAGCAGCACGTGTTGCAGATCGCCCCGGACGCCGAGCGCTCGCAGACGGAGCTGCTGCGATCCGAGGCCCGGATCGAAGAGTCGCGTGTCGCGCTCGATCAGGCACGGGCCGAGACCGAGGCGGTTCGTCAGGCGGCGAACCTCGCGGAGCAACGGGCCGCGAGCGCGGACGATCGCATCGCGCAGGCCGAAGCCGCGACGCGCCAGGCGGAGGAGCGGGCCGCGCGGGCCGAAGCGGCGGCCGAGGCCGCCGTCGCGTCCGCACAGCCGATGCCCGAGGCGGCGCCGACGCCCGACGGCGCCGTGGTCGCGGATCTCGAGCGCGAGCTGGCGGAGAGCCATGCGCAGCTCGAGCAGATGGAGTTCCGGCTGCAGCGCGCGTACGCGGACGCGGAGGAGGCTCGGGCGCAGCTCCAGACCGGTGCGCCGGCCCCCGCCGAGCCGTCGTCCGACCTGGAGGTGCAGGCGGTGCGGCTCGAGCTCGCCCGCGCGATGGACCGTGCGCAAGCCGCGGAGGAGCGCTCGACGAAGCTCGAGGCCGACCTGCTGGCGATGCAACACGGCGTCCGGGAGCTGTCCGACGTGGGCGGGGACGACGACGACCCGCCCGGCGATGAAGGCGCCCCCGACGACGCGGACGGCGACGTGGACGCGGACGGCAAGAGCCTCCGGTACCGCCTGGCTCGCACCGCCGCCCGCAAGAAGCTGTCCGGCGACATCCCGACGCTGTCCTGACCGGCCGCCGGTAGGACCGGCGCCGCTCGGCGATGATGGTCCCATGCGTCTCGTCCGCGCCGCCTCGATCCCACTGCTCGTGGTGCTGACCTCCGCCGTCGTTCCGCGCGAGGCGGCGCCCGCCGACGCGGCGCCGTTCGGCCGGTTCGTCGCGAGCGTGGAGCCGGTCCCCGCCGCGATCCGTTCCTGGATGACCGGCTCCTCCTGGCGTCCGGGATGTCCGGTCGGCTTGGACCAGCTGCGCCTCGTGCGCCTGACCTACTGGGGGTTCGATCATGCCTCGCATCGGGGACGCCTCGTCGTCGCGACCACGGCCGCCCAGAAGATCGTTCGTGCGTTCCGGGCGCTGTACCGCGCGCGGTTCCCGATCCGGCAGATGCGGCTCGTCGACGCCTTCGGCGCCAGCGACAAGGCCTCGATGCGTGCCGACAACACCTCGGCGTTCAACTGCCGCTACCGGAACGGGATCTGCTGCACGTGGTCGATGCACGCCTTCGGGAAGGCGATCGACATCGATCCGGTCGAGAACCCGGAGCTCTGGTCCGGGGGGATCTCACCGCCGAACGGCCGGCCGTTCATCGACCGGAGCGTGCGTCGCCGCGGGATGATCTTCCACGGCGACGCCGTGTGGCGCGCGTTCCGCGCGGTCGGATGGCGCTGGGGCGGCGACTGGACGTCGACGATCGACTACCAGCACTTCTCGTCGAACGGCCGGTGAGCAGGCCTCAGAAGGCGAGCGCGTCCACCACGTAGGTCTCACGCAGCCGAAGGTCGATCTCCTCGGCCGGGAAGAGCCGGCGCGGCTCCATCCCGTAGCGCTGCGCGAGCTCCAGGTGGGGCCAGCAGAACGGGACCAGGTCGTCCCGCCCGAGCCAGCCGACCACCGCGGGGGCGGTGCCGTGCGGACCCCACTGCCAGAAGCAGAACTGACACACGACGGTCAGGAGCTGGGGATAGCCGAACTGCGCCCGGTAGCCCAGCTCGTGCTCGATCACGCGGCCCCAGAGCGCCGCCCGGCCGAGGACGGCGGGGCACCGGGTCCGGCGCAGGATGTCCACGTCGCGGGTGCCGTGAAGGCCGCAGGAACAGTCCACGTTGGGCGCGCCGTGCATCCGGGCGTGCTTGCACGTGGCCTCGGCCGGCACGAGCGGCTTCCACGGATGCGAACGGCCGGCCACCGGGCGCAGCAGCAGCTCGGTCCCGTCGCGGCGGCCGCTGAGGGCCCAGGTCCGCCAGGCGACGATCGGCTCCGTGCGGGCGCCGACCCGCAGGTCGCGCGACAGGGAGACGTTCGCGCTCAACGGACCGGCGGCTCCACGGGTGCGGGGACCGGCTCGGCGGGCGCGCGGCCGGGCTCCGGCATCGGGATCGACGGGTCGGGCAGCGGCAGCGTGACCGGCTCGACCTCGATGATGCGCTTGGGACGTCCGATGTTCACGGCGAACCTCCCCCTTGGCCGTCGGACGGGATGGGCGCGTACACGCTGAGCGTACAGCGCCCGCCCCGTCCGTGCGAACCCATCACGCCGCGGCGGGAGCCGCGAGACGCTCAGGGGCCGAGCCGGTAGATGCCGTTCTGTCCGCTGTAGTAGATCCGGCCGGTCGGGGACGTTTCGACGGAGTACACGCCGTCGAGGCCGGACATGATCACGTGGTCGGTTCCGGTGAACCCGGTCCGCGTCGCGTTCATGCTCAGGTACCGGAGCGAGGCGGTGTTCACGTCACCGAAGACGAGGTCGCCGTTCAGCGACGGGATCCCGCAGTTGATGCAGAACGCGGCCCCGGTGATCCCGATCGTGGTGTCGAACGTGTACTTCGGCAGGATCCGCGGCGTCGGGCCGCTGTTGTTCGTGTCCTGCGGCGAGGTTCCGCTGCAGTTCTCGCTCGGGCCCCAGCCGAAGTTGGCCCCGCGGACGATCAGGTTGATCTCGTCGTTGCATTCGGGACCGTTCTCGGTCTCCCACAGACGGCCCGTCTTCGGATCGAACGTGAAGCCGAAGGAGTTGCGGTGGCCGAACGACCAGACCCGCCCATGGGGGTTCCCCTTCGCGGCCGTGCCGTCGGCGTTCAGCCGCATGATCTTCCCGCGCAGGTTCGTGCCGTTGAGGATCTGGGCGTTCGCCGAATCGTGGGCGTCGCCGATCATCACGTAGAGCTTGCGGTCGGGGCCGAACAGGATGTGGCCGCCGTTGTGATACAGCGGGCCGACCGGCTGCGACAGGAGGACCGTCAGGCCTCGTCCGTGGCCGTGGACCGCCCGGAGGCGGATCAGGTAGTTCCGTGTGGTTCCGTGCAGGTTCCGGGTCACGTAGATGTACACGAACGGCACCTTCGGCCAGCGCGGATGCAGGGCGATGCCGAGCGCGCCTCGCTCGCCGCTGCCGTCGACGTTGGTGATCGTGAAGAACAGGTGGTCCTTCCCGTTCTTCGGGTTCAGGACGTGGACCTGGCCGGTTCCGCGATCGAGGTACCAGATCGTGCCGCCGGGCGCGAAGGTGAACCCGGCCACGCCGTTCAGCCCGGTCTTCACGGGATGCGACGTGAGGCGGGCGCCGACCCGCAGGGCCGGGGCGGCGTGGTGGGCCGCGGCGGCGGTCGTCGCGAGCCCGATCACGAGGACGAGACAGGTGGCGGCGGTGAGCGTTCGGATCGTTCGCATCGGTCTCCTTCCCAAGCGGTTCCGGTCGATGGGCTGTGGGAGCATGTCGGCCGTGTCCGTACCTCCCTCGACGTTCGGCATCCCGGCGCTCCGAACTGAAGACCCTCGGTTCCTGCGGGGGGAGGGCCGGTACCTCGAGAACGTCGACGTTCCGGGGTCGCTGCGGGCGGTGTTCGTCCGCTCCATCTTCCCCCATGCCGTCCTCAAGGGCGTGGAGGGTCTGCCCGAAGCTCGGTCGATGTCGGGCGTGGCGGCCGTGTACACGGCCGAGGACCTGGGGATACCGGCACGACCCCCATCGGGGAACGTCGAGGCCCCGGGCGGAACGCTCGAGCGAGGCTGGGAGCGGGAGGTGCTCGCCCGGGACCGGCTGCGGTACGCGGGCGAGCCGTTCGCGGTGGTGATCGCCCGCACGCGGGCGGAAGGTGAGGACGCGGCCGAGGCGATCGCGGCCGACGTCGACGTGCTGGAGCCGGTCGTGGATGCCGGAGCCGCGGGCGAGGAGGGGGCGCCGCTGCTGTGGCCCTCGATCGGCACGAACGTCGCCCATCGCCTCTCGCACCGGTGGGATGAGGACGTCATGGTCGGCGCCGACGTGGTCGTACGAGGGCGGTTCGTGAACCAGCGCCTCGCCCCCGTGCCGATGGAGGCCAACGGGATCGCGGTGATCCCGACCGACGACGGCTACGACGTGTGGGTCTCCACGCAGGTCCCGTTCGACGTCCGAGACGATCTGGCCGAGCTGCTGGAGGTGGACCGGCAGGCCGTGCATACGATCGCGCCCGATGTCGGCGGCGGGTTCGGCGCGAAGGGGCTGGTCTATCCCGAGTACCTGGTCGTCGCGCGGGCGGCGCAGCTCCTTCGCCGTCCGATCCGGTGGTTCGAGACCCGGAGCGAATCGATGCTGTCGCTGTGGCACGGGCGCGGCCAGGTGCAGCACGTCGAGATCGGGGCCCGGCGCGACGGCGAGCTGGTGGGGTTGCGGGTCGACCTGGTCGCCGACATGGGGGCGTACCCGCTCGCGGCCTTCCTCCCCGCAACCACCGGCGAGATGCTCTCCGGCGTCTACCGGATCCCGCGGATCGCGTACCGGGCCAGCGCGATCGTGACGAACACGACGCCGATCGGCGCGTACCGAGGCGCCGGCCGTCCCGAGGCGGCCGCCTGCATCGAACGGGCCGTGGATCTGGTCGCCGACGAGCTCGGGCTCGATCCGGTCGAGGTCCGCCGCCGGAACCTGATCGCCCCGGATGCGTTCCCGTACGAGACCGCGGCCGGCACCACCTACGACAGTGGGAACTACGCGAAGGCCCTGAACGCGGCCCTCGCGCTGGCGGGGTACGACGAGCTCCGGGCGCAGCAGGCGGAACGCCGCGGGCGCGACGATCACCTCCTGCTGGGCGTCGGTGTCTCGACCTACGTGGAGATCACGTCGTTCTCTTCGAGGGAGTTCGCGAGGGTCGACGTGGAGGACGACGGCCGGGTGACGGTCTATGCGGGAACGTCCTCGCACGGGCAGGGGCACGAGACCGCGTTCGCGCAGCTCGCGGCCGGCGCGATGGGCCTGCCGCTGGAAGCCGTCACGGTGGTGCACTCCGACACGGCGCGCGTGGAGCGGGGCGAGGGCACGTGGGGCTCGCGGTCGCTGCAGGCCGGGGGGTCCTCGGTCGCGACCCGGGCCGGTGAGGTGGTGGAGGTGGCGCGCGGGCTGGCCGCGGACGTGCTCGAGGTGGACGCCGCGGACCTCGAGGGCCCTTCGGACGGGGCGTTCCGGGTGGCCGGGGCGCCGGATCGCCGGATCACGTGGGCGGAGCTCGCGTCCGCGGCGACGGATCGCGGGATCGCGCTGTCGGCCAAAGGTGTCTACCGCGAGCCCGGTTCGACGTTCCCGTTCGGCGCGCACGTCGCGGTGGTCGAGGTCGACCGCGTGACCGGAGGCGTGGAGCTCCTGCGCCACGTCGCGGTCGACGACTGCGGCAGGATCCTGAATCCGATGCTGGTGCGCGGGCAGCAGCACGGCGGCATCGCCCAGGGGATCGCGCAGGCCCTGTACGAGGAGGTCACGTTCGACGAGGCCGGCAACCCGATCACCGGGACGCTCGCGACCTACCTGATGCCGAGCGCCGCGGACCTCCCCGCGCTGGAGACGACGAACACGGAGACGCCGACGTCCGTCAACCCGCTCGGCGCGAAGGGGATCGGCGAGTCCGGGTCGATCGGTGCCACGCCGGCGATCCAGAACGCGGTCGTGGACGCGCTGTCGCACCTGGGCGTGCGGCACGTCGACCTCCCCTGTTCGCCGGAACGCGTCTGGCGCGCCCTCCGGTCGGCCGACGGTGCCGCCCCCGACGTCCGGTAGCCTGTGCCCATGTCGGACATGCCGCTGTGGGAGCGCCGCTTCCGCGCCCCGAAGCTGACGATGCCGACCTGGTCGCGAGTCGCGCCCGACCGCGCCGTCTTCGCGACGAACGTGAGCGGCGTGTGGCAGGTGCACGCGTGGGACGCCGTCTCGGGCGAGCACCGCCAGGTCTCGAACCATCCGGTCGGGGTCACGGCGGGCGTCGCAGCGTTCGACGGCTCCGAGGTGTTCTTCTGGCAGGAGGACACCGGCGACGAGACCGGCCGCTGGCTCGCGGAAGCCTTCGAGGGGGGCGCCGCCGAGCCGCTGCTCGAGGGGGTTCCGGTCGCGTGGAGCGAGGGGATCGCCCAGGGCCCCGGCATCGTCTGCGTGGGGCTCAGCGAGCGCGACGGGTCGTTCGTGATCTTCTCCTCCCTCGACGGACGCCAGCCGAAGGAGATCGCCCGCAGCACGGAGTGGCTCGCGATCGCCGGGGTGTCCGAAGAGGGGTCGGACCTTGCCGGGCTCAGCGCCGACGGCGGGCTGCTGGCGCTGCAGCACGCGGAGCACGGCAGCCTCATGCATCCGTCGCTGCGGATCGTGGATCCTCGTACCGGCGGCGTGGTGGGCGAGCGCGGCGACGGGGCGTTCGGCGTGATCGCCACGGCCTGGTCGCCCGTGCCGGGCGATCGGCGGCTCGGCGTGTCGCAGGAGCCAGGGGATCGCGATCGCGCCGCGCTCTGGGATCTCGCGGACGACTCGTGGACCGAGCTGGAGGACGGCCTGCCCGGCGACGTTTCGATCGTGGACTGGTGGCCGGATGCCTCGGCCCTCCTGTTGCTGCACGGGTTCGAGGGACGCAGCGAGCTCTACCGGTACGACCTGGGCGGCCGGAGGGCGGAGCGGATCGACACGCCCCCGGGCTCGATCTCGGGGGCCCGCGTCCGGCCCGACGGCACGGTCTGGTTCGTGCACACCGATGGCGTGCACGCCCCCCGCGTGCTCGACGACCGCGGAGCTCAGCCGCTCGCCGTCGCAGACCACGCTGCGCCTCCGGGGCGCCCGTTCCACCCCTGGCGCTACGCGAACGACCACGGCCAGGAGGTGCACGGTTGGATCGTCGAGCCGGAGGGGGCCGGGCCCCATCCGGTGATGGTGTTCGTGCACGGCGGGCCGCACTGGCTCTACGAGGACAAGTACTTCCCGGAGGTCCAGTCCTACGTCGACGCCGGATTCATCGTCGGGATGCCGAACTACCGCGGCTCCACCGGCTACGGCCGGGCCTGGCGCGACGCGCTGACCGGCGACCCGGGGTTCACCGACGTCGACGATGTGACGGCCGGCCTTCGCGACCTGCTCCGCCGACCGGATGCGGATCCGGACCGCAGCGTGGTCGCCGGCTGGTCCTGGGGCGGCTACATCACGCTGATGGAGCTCGGCCGGAACCCGGACCTGTGGAGCGCCGGGATGGCCGGCGTGCCGGTCGGCGACTACGTGATGGCCTACGAGGAGGAGGCGCCGTCCCTCAAGGCGATGGACCGGGCGCTGTTCGGCGGAACGCCCGAGACGAAGCCCGACCTGTTCGCGCGCGCGAACCCGATCACGTACGTCGGGTCCGTCGCGGCGCCCGTCCTGCTGGTGATCGGCGAGAACGACTCACGTTGCCCGCTCGGACAGGCGATGGCCTACGCCGACCGTCTCGAGGAGCTGGGCAGGCCACACCAGGTGTACCGGTACGCCACCGGGCACGGCGCGCTGCAGACCGACGAGGATGTGCATCAGAACCGGATCGTCCTGGACTTCCTGAAGGGCGCGGTGCCGGGCCTCGCGGACGTCTGAGGACGTCCCGGGTCAGACCACGCCCTGATCGAGCATCGCGTCGGCGACCTTCCGGAAGCCCGCGATGTTCGCGCCGTGGACGTAGTTGCCCGGCGCCTCGTACTCCTCGGCGGTGGCGCGGCAGTCCTCGTGGATCGCCCGCATGATGTCGTGGAGGCGGTCGTCCACCGTCTCGCGCGACCAGGAGCGGCGGGAGGAGTTCTGCGCCATCTCCAGACCGCTCACGGCGACGCCGCCCGCGTTCGCGGCCTTCCCCGGTCCGAACAGGATCCCGGCCTCCACGAACCGGTCGATCCCCTCGGGGACCGTCGGCATGTTCGCGCCCTCGCTGATCACGTCGACGCCGCCGGCCAACAGGTTCGCCGCGTCCTCGGCGTTGATCTCGTTCTGCGTGGCGCTCGGGAACGCGCAGTCCGCCGGGATCGCCCACAGCGGGTTGTAGTGCTTGGCCACATCGGCCGGCGTGTACTCCACGCCGGGGAACCGTTCCGCGTACTCGCTGATCCGGCCGCGCCGCACGGTCTTCAACTCGATCACGTACGCGAGCTTCTCGCGGTCGATCCCCTCCTTGTCGTAGATCACGCCGCCCGAGTCCGAGAGCGTGACGGGCGTCGCCCCCAGATCGAGGAGCTTCTCGACCGTGTACTGCGCCACGTTGCCCGAGCCCGAGACGAGGCACGCCTTCCCCTCGAGCGCGTCCCCGCGTGTGCCGAGCATCTCCTCGGCGAAGTACACGGCACCGTAGCCGGTGGCCTCCGGCCGGATCAACGAGCCGCCCCAGCCCAGCCCCTTGCCGGTCAGCACGCCCGTGAACTCGTTGCGGATGCGCTTGTACTGGCCGAACAGGTAGCCGATCTCCCGGCCTCCGACGCCGATGTCGCCGGCGGGGACGTCGGTGTACTGCCCGACGTGGCGCTGGAGCTCGGTCATGAACGACTGGCAGAAGCGCATCACCTCGCCGTCGCTCTTGCCCTTCGGATCGAAGTCGGCGCCGCCTTTACCCGCGCCGAGCGGCAGCGTCGTCAGCGCGTTCTTGAAGGTTTGCTCGAACGCCAGGAACTTCAGCATCCCCAGGTAGACCGTGGGGTGGAAGCGGAGCCCGCCCTTGTACGGACCGATCGCGCTGGACATCTCCACGCGGAACCCGCGCTGGATCTGGATCTCGCCCGCGTCGTCGACCCACGGGACCCGGAAGATCACGACCCGCTCCGGTTCGAGCATCCGCTCGAAGACCTTCGCATCTCGGTAGCGGGGGTTGCGCTGCAGGGCCAGCTCGACGGACCCGGCGACCTCCTGCACTGCCTGGTGGAACTCCGGCTCGCCCGGGTTCTTGGCGACGAGCTGCGCCATGAGCCCATCCACGTACTCGCCCATGCACGCGAAGCATACGTCCGGGTCCGGTCCCGGAGGGCACGCTGCTACCGTCTTCGACGTGCCGATGTGGGTGGCGATCCCGACCGCGATCCTGCTCGCCTACGTGATCTGGCGGGTGGGGATGGCCACGCTGCGAGCGCTCGCCGGTCCGGCGCCGGGCTCCCTGGACGAGGAGCCGCCGCCCGCGGAGCCGGAGGATGTCGAGGATCTGGACGTGTACCTCGTGTGCTCCGAGTGCGGCACGGAGTTCAAGGTCTCGCGTCTGGGTGAGCTGCAGATCCCCCGTCACTGCGGGGAGAAGATGCAGGTCGTGCGGCGTGCCGCCGGCGCCTGACCTGAGCGGCCCGGACCCGTTTTCCACACGTTGCGCAACCGGGTGTCCACAGGGTTATCCACAGCGTCGGGCGACGGAGGATCGGCCGACGGTCACTTCCAGAACGTGACGCCGAAGAACCCGACCGCGATCAGGCCGAGGCCGATCATCAGGTCGGTGTTCGAGGCGAGGTCGCCGCGCGTGTAGTTCCACACGATCACGATCACGCCCACGCCCATCAGCGCGAGCATCAGCGGCCCGTACCAGCGGGGGCTCGCCTTGACCTTCTTCTTCCGCTGCGGCTCGAGCTGGTACCGGGAGCCCTTCGGCTTCGACCGGCCCTTCGACTTCGGCATCTCGGGCTCATCGTACCGGCTGGGCCGGAACGATCGTGAGGGTGGCCACCGCCTCGGTCTCGAAGCCGCAGGGCTTGGCCCGCCCCGACGCGTACAGGTCGACCTGGTCGTTCCAGTGCGGCGAGGCGGGGTTGCCCGCGACGCCGGAGGGGACCACGCTCACGCTCCGCTCCAGGTCGCCGAGGTCCCAGACCACGCGCCAGGACGGGATCACCGCGGGCCGGTAGCCCTCGAGCCCGTCGAACCCGCCCTGGGCGACCGTCTGCTCGTCCCCGCCGAACGGCACCGCGCCGGCCGTGAACAGCGCGTCGAGTCCCGGGATCGCGGCGAGCGGGTGCTCCAGGCGCAGCTCGTGCAGCTCGCCCCAGGTGCGGCCCGCGGCTTCGGCGATCGCCTCGTCGAGCCCGGCCGCCAGATCGTCCCCGGACACCGCGTCGTTCGCGTCACGTAGCAGCGCCGGCAGGACGTCCCCGTGGAACGTCTCGCGCCGCTCGGCATACGCGGCGAAGAGCTCCTCTCCGAGGCGGGCCGCCAGCAGCCGCCGCGCGATCGCGGCCGACCACGCGCCCAGCACCGCCGCCTCGGACGAGGACGCCCGGAGGTCGCCGTCCCAGGCGGCGAGCGCGTCCAGCGCCTCGTCGCGCGCGGGTTCGCCGCGCGGCGTCCGCGCCAGGAGCAGCGGCATCAGGGTGCGGGCCGCCAGCGAGATGGTGTCCGCCTGGATCCGCTGCATCGACGCGACGTCGTGGTCCTCACGCGCGGCCAGCAGTTCCTCGATCCGCCGCACCCGGTCGGGGCGATGGAAGTCCTTCGACAGCAGGTACGGATAGCCGGCGGGCTGCACGTCGTTGTTCGCCGTGGCCGCGAACCCGCGGGCGGGGTCGGTCTCGGCCGGCAGGGCCTCGGGAGGGATCCACCCGGTCCATTCGTGCTCGTCGGTCCAGCCGGGGACCGGCCGGGTGCCGTCGCCTCCGGCCCGGATCGGGTGCCGCCCGGTCGCCTGGTAGCCGATCGTGCCCTCGACATCGGCGTAGACGAAGTTCTGACCGGGGCAGACGACCTGCAGCACCGCCTGCCGGAACGACGCCAGGTCGGTCGCCCGCGCCACCTCCAGGACGAGCGAGGGCCGGAGCGTCGCGTCGTGGCCGGTCCATCGCAGCGCGTAGGCCGCGTCGAGCTCACGGTACCGGGTGTGCAGGAGCCCCGCGACCCCGTGGGTCAGGATCGGCCCGTGCCGGCTCTCGCGGACCTCGACCACGCGTGGTGCCGGCTCGCCGCGCACCACGATCGCTTCCTGGTGCACGGCGAGCGGCTCCCACGCGTCGCCATGCAGCGCCGCGGTGCCACCGACGTCCAGACGCTCCTCGTAGAGGTCCTGCACGTCGCCGCTCACGTTCGTCGCGCCCCACGCGTGGTGCGGCGTCGCCCCGAGGATGATGCCGGGGGTGAAGGGGAGCGCGACCCCCCGCGCCTCGTAGCCCGGCGCGCGGAGGTTGAGCTCGAGCCACACGCCGGGTTGGCTCACCAGCAGATGCGGGTCGTTCGCCAGCAGCGGCGCCCCCGAGGCGGTCCGGCTCCCCGCGACGGCCCAGTCGTTCGAGCCTTGCCCGTGCGCGGCCGGCGAGACCGGCAGCAGCCGCTCGGTCGTGTCCGCCCCGAGCCGGCGGTCGAGCTCGGCGCGGAGCACTTCGGACTCCCAGTTGTTCGACAGGCTCCAGGCGAGCAGCGCGAAGGCCGCCGCGAACGGGGCCGGATCGTCGGGGATCTCCGGAGCGAGGTCGAGCAGCGTGTACTCGATCGGCGCCGCCGACGCGGCCTCGATCCACGCGCGCACGCCGGCGCGGAACCGTCCGTGCATCGCGTGGTCCGCGTCGGTCCAGTCGTGCCGCGCATGCATCGCCCCGGCTCGGGCCAGGCCGATCGTTCGCGCGAACCGATCGTCGTCGAAGGAGCGCTCGCCGAACACCTCGGCCAGTCGCCCGGTGGCCGCGCGCAGCGTCAGGTCGAGCTGGAACAGCCGCTCGCCGGCTACGACGACACCGTTCGCGAACCAGAGGTCTTCCAGGCTCGCGGCCTCGATCGTGGGGACGCCCCAGGCGTCGCGCCGGATCGTGACCGGCGCGTCGAGGCCGGCGATCCGCAGCTCCCCGTCGGTGGGGAACAGCGAGGAGCCGGCGAGCGCGCGGAGCTGATCGGACATGGCGAGCGAGGCTACCGCTACTCGCCCGCCAGGACCTCGCCGGCTCGAACGTTCCCCAGCCAGCTGGTGTACAGGTCCCGGTATCGACCGGCGGCCTCGACCAGCTCTTCGTGGGTCCCGCGCTGGACGAGGCGGCCGGCGTCGAACACGAAGACGGTGTCCGCGGCTTCGGCCGTGGAGAGCCGGTGGGCGATCGTGATCACGGTTCGGCCGGCCGACAGTCGCCGCAGCGCCTCGCTGATCTGCCGCTCGGTCGCGGGATCGACCGCGGAGGTGGCCTCGTCGAGGATCAGGAGGCCGGGGTCGCTGACCTGCGCGCGCACGAGCGCCACCAGCTGCCGTTCGCCCACCGAGAGCGCCTCGCCACGCTCGCCGACCCGCGTGGCGATGCCGTCGGGCAGCGAGGCGACCCATTCGCCGAGGGCGAGCTCCTCGAAGGCCGACTCCACCTCGCGGTCGCTCGCGCCCGCTCGCCCGTAGCGCACGTTCTCGAGCACCGACGTGTCGAACAGGAAACCGTCCTGCGGCACCATCCGGATCCGGCGTCGCCTCGATCCGGGCGAGACCTCGCGCAGGTCCACGCCCCCGATCAGGAACCGGCCGGACACCGGATCGGCCAGGCGCGTCGTGAGCTTCGCGAACGTCGTCTTGCCGCAGCCGGTCTCGCCGACGATTGCGACGTGGCCTCCAGCCGGGACCTCGAGGCCGATCCCGTGCAGGACCTCGGGACCGGCACGGTAAGCGTAGCGGACGTCCTGCGCCTCCACGGACAGCGCGCCGCTCGGCAGTTCGACGCCCGGGTCGGGCTCGACGACCTCGATCGGGATGTCGAGCACCGACAGGATCTTGCGCCAGCCGGCGATCGCGGTCTGCGTCTCGCCGTAGATCTCGGGGAGATCGGTGAACACGTGCAGGAACACGTCGGCGAGGAACAGGAACGCCGCGACCTGCCCGAACTGGAGCCCCCACGAACTGCCGTAGAACGCGCCCACGGCGATCACGGTGGACAGCGCCGCCGCGTAGAAGATCGACGACATCGGCCAGAAGGTCGCCGCGCGGAAGTGGGCCAGCACCTCGGCCTTGTACCGCTCGGCGATCGCGTGCTCGACCTTGCCGTGGGTCTGCTCGTCCAGCCCGTACGCGCGCACGACCGCGGCGCCCATCACCGACTCGGAGACCTCCGAGAGCATCTCGCCGACCCGGGTCCGGGCCGCGTTGAACGCCGCCGACAGTCGGGCCTGCATCGACCACATCACGACCAGCAGCGGGATCAGCAGGATCATCACCGCGACCGACAGCTGCCAGGAGTAGTGGAGCATCAGCAACAAGGCGCCGATCGCTTGCGCGGCCGAGATGATCCACGCGATGCCACCCCACTCCATGAAGTCCTGCAGCGCATCGACATCCGCGGTGACACGTGCGACGAACACGCCGCGCTTCTCCTCGGACTGCTCCGCGATCGACAGCGCGTGGATGTGCCGGAAGGTCTTGATCCGGAGGTGCTTCAGCGCGTTCTCCGACGCGGTGACCAGGCGCCGTCCGGCCGCCCGCGCCGCGATGAACGCCAGCACGACCAGCACGAACGCCGCCGCACAGCGGCTGTAGACGAACCGCGCATCGAACGCCGGCGTGAACCCCTCGTCGAGGATCTGCTGGACCAGGACCGGCGTGACGAGCGAGACGACCGTCACGCCCAACGAGACGATCACCGTGAAGCCGAGGCCGGCCCGCAGCTCCGGGCTCTCCCGCAGCCCGCGACGCAGCACCGCCCAGGCGCCCTTGAGCTCGGGGGACACCCGCGCGTCGTCGTCGTCCTCGCGGATCAGCTCGATCGCGCTCATCGCTCGCCTCGTTCGTACGCGTTGATGATCGCGGCGTAGCCCGGCTCGCGGCGGACGAGTTCCTCGTGCGGGCCGGTCGCCTTCACGACGCCGTCCTCCAGGAAGATCACGCGGTCGGCCAGGCGGATCGTCGACAGTCGATAGGCCACGACGATCAGGGTGGTCGACAGCTCTCGGCGCAGCGCCGAGAGGATGTCGGCCTCGACGGTCGGATCCACCGAGGACGTGGCGTCGTCGAGGATCAACACCCGCGGCGCGCGAACGAGCGCGCGGGCCAGCGCGACCCGCTGGCGCTGGCCGCCACTCAGCGTGTAGCCGCGTTCGCCGACGACGGTCTCGTAGCCCTGCGGGAGCTCGCGGATGAAGCGGTCGGCCGAGGCGATCAGCGCCGAGCGCACGACGTCGGCCTCGGTGACGTCGGCGTCCAGCGCGATGTTCTCCCGGACCGTCGTGGCGAACAGGAAGCTCTCCTGGAACACGATCGACACGTCGCGGCGCAGCTCGATCGGATCGGCGTCGCGCACGTCGACGCCGCCGACCAGGATGCGGCCCTCGTCGGGGTCGGCCAGCCGCACCAGCAGCTGCGCGAGCGTCGACTTCCCGACGCCGGTCGGCCCGACGATCGCGACCGACTCCATCGGCGTCACGTCGAACGAGACCCCATCGAGGACCGGCAGGCCGTCGTAGAGGTGGCGCACACCGCGCACCTCGACGCCGAGGGGTCCCCCCGGCAGCTCCACCGGGTCCTCCGGCGGCGTCACCACGATCCGTTGCGCGAAGACGTCCTCGAGGCGGGCGTAGCCCACGACGGCGCGCGGCAGCTCGGCCAGGATCCAGCCGATGAACCGCATCGGCCACGACAGCAGCCCGAACAGGGCCACGAACCCGATCAGCTGGCCGGTCGTGATCGCGCCGGTGGACACGCGCCACGATCCGACCGCCAGCAGCAGCGCGGTCGCGAGCGTCGGCAAGGCGTCCAACCCGGCCTCGAAGGTCGCGCGGATGTAACCGCCCTGCACGCGGTGTCGGCGCAGGGACTCGGCCCGTTCGGCGAGCCGTTCGGTCTCCAGGTCCTCGCGGCCGAGGGTCTTCACGACCAGGGCGCCGTCGATCGACTCGTGGGCGACGGCGGAGACGTCGCCGAGATCCACCTGGGCGGCGGCCGCCGGCGCCTCCATGCGGCGGGCGAACGCCTGGTTCATCAGCGCCAGCGACGGGAACAGGATCAGGCCGATCAGGGCCAGCCAGGGATCGGCGCGCGCCAGGTCGATCATCGCGAAGACCGTCAGTGCGATCACGCCGGTCGCGAACGGCACCGGCCAGAACACGTCGACGGCCGCCTTGACGTCGGCCTCCATGTGTGCGAGCAGCTCGCCGGTCGGCGTCTCGCGGTGGAACTGCAGCTGGAGATCGCGGTACCGGTCGGCAACCCGGTTCCGGAGGGAGGCCATCACGCGCTCGCCGGCAACGCCGCTGTAGTAGCGGCGGACCATGATGCCGAGCGCCCGGCCGACACCGAAGGTCATCAGGGCCAGGACCGCGAGCCACACCGAGCGCGCCGGAACCGGCGCGGTGAACGACGGCTTCAGCACCTGGTCGGTGGCCTTGCCGAGCGCGGTCGTCAGCAGGATCGAGGAGATCGCGAACACGAACGACCCGACGACCGAGATCATGAAGGGTCGCGGGTGCATGCGGACGTACGCCGTCACCAGGCGCATCCCGCGCCGGAAGAGCCCGCGTTCGGGCGCCACGTCGTGCTGCGTCGCCACGGCCATGCCGCCTATGATGCCGCGGATGACCGGCCACCGACCCTGGTTCGCGTCGTATCCGTCGGACGTCCCGGCCTCGCTGGAGCCGTATCCCGAGGTCTCGCTCTTCTCGCTGGTCGAATCGGCGGCCGGCAGGTTCCCCGATCGGCCCGCGATCGCCTGGTTCGGAGCCCACCTGAGCTATGCCCGGCTGTTGGAGGAGGTTGAGCGCTGCAGCGCGATGCTCGCCCGGCTCGGCGTGCGCCAGGGCGACCGGGTCGCGCTGATCGTGCCGAACTCGCCGCCCTACGTGATCGCCTTCTACGCGTGTCAGCGCCTGGGCGCGATCGTCGTGGGCAACAACCCCCTCTATACGAAGCGCGAGATGGAGCACCAACTGCGCGACGCCGAACCGCGGCTCGTGCTGGTTGCCGATCTGCTCTACGCGGACTTCGCCGACGTCTTCGCCGACGCCGGGATCGGCACCGTCGTCGTGACCCGGCTGAACGACTACATGCCGCCGATCAAGAGGCTCCTGGCGCCGCTGGCCGTGTTCCGGAAGCAGCAGAAGGCGGCCGGGAAGCCCTGGCCACCGGTGCCGAAGGACGCGCCGGTTCTGCGCTGGCACCGCGAGCTGAAGGTCGCCGCCCCGATGCCGCCGGTCGCCACCGTCCGTCCGAAGGAAGACCCGGCCGTCCTGATCTACACGGGCGGCACCACCGGCGTCGCGAAGGGCGCGATGCTGTCGCACTGGAACCTGCAGTGCAACGCGCGGCAGTGCGCGGCCTGGTTCCCCGAGATCTTGGACGGCCACGACGCGTTGCTCGCGGCGCTGCCGTTCTTCCATTCGTACGGGTTGATGGCGATGAACCTGACGATGCTGATCGCGGGGAAGCTGATCCCCGTGCCGAACCCTCGCGACATCCACCTGCTCCTGGAGCTGATCCAGAAGGAGGGGCCATCGCTGTTCCCCGGCGTCCCGCGCCTGTACATCGCGATCAACGAGGATCCGCGGACGCCCTCGTTCGACCTGAAGTCGATCAAGGCGTGCGTCTCCGGCGCCGCGCCGCTGCCGGTGGCGGTCGCGAACGACTTCGAGCGCGTGACCGGCGGCGGGCAGGTCGTCGAGGGCTTCGGCTTGACCGAGTGCTCACCCGTCACGCACGCGAACCCGTTCAACGGCGTCCGCAAGCCGGGGCACATCGGGTTGCCGATCCCGGACACCGATGCCCGGATCATGTCGCTGGAGGATCCCGATCTCGAGATGCCGCCGGGCGAGCCCGGGGAGCTGTGCATCCGCGGTCCGCAGGTGATGCTCGGCTACTGGCGACGGCCCGAGGAGAGTGCGCTGTCGATCCGCAACGGCTGGCTCCACACCGGCGACGTCGCGACGATCGACGAGCAGGGGTACTTCCGGATCGTCGACCGGCTCAAGGACATGATCTTGGTCTCGGGCTTCAACGTGTATCCGAACGAGGTCGAGGACGTGCTGTACATGCATCCGAAGATCTCGAAGGCCGCGGTGATCGGTGTGCCCGATGACCGCACCGGCGAGGCCGTGAAGGCGTTCGTCGTCCTGAAGGAGGGCGAATCGTTGACGGCCGACGAGCTGATCGCGTGGACGCGCGACCCGGCGCAGGGCCTGACCGGGTACCGGGTTCCGAAACAGGTCGAGTTCCGCGACGCGTTGCCCGAGACGATGGTCGGCAAGGTGCTGCGCCGGATCCTGATCGGCGAGGAGCGGCACAAGCACGCGACCGCCGAGGCGGGATCGACGCCGGCGTCCTCGTCGTGAACCCGATCCGGTTCGATCTGGGCGACGGCCTCATCGTGCGGACGTTCGTGCCCGACGAGGACGCCGAGCTCTTCGGTCTGATCGAGGCGAACCGCGATCGCCTGCGGCCCTGGATGCTCTGGGAGCCGGCCACGAAGGCCCCCGGGGACGTTCGGGACTTCATCGAACGCTCGCTCGCCTCGCCGGAGAGCCTCGACGCGAACGGGATCTGGGTCGACGGCGAGCTCGCCGGCTCGATCGGATTCGGCGTCGATCCGCCGGCCAACAGCGCGGAGATCGGCTACTGGCTGAGCGCAGCGTTCGAGGGGCGCGGCATCGTGACCCGTGCGTGCGCGCGGCTCTTCGACTTCGCGTTCGACGAGCTGGGCCTGCACCGGATGGAGCTGTGCGCCGCGGTCGGCAACGACCGCAGCCGGGCGGTCGCGCGGCGGCTGGGCATGACCGAGGAGGGGATCGCGCGCGACGGGGAGCGCGTGCACGGCGGCTACCTCGACCTGGTCACCTACGGGATCCTCGAGGACGAGTGGCGGGCCCGGCGGTGAGCCGGGCCTACGACGCGGTGATCTTCGACCTGTACGGGACGCTCGTGCCGGAGATCGCACGCGAGGAGTTCGCCCGAACGGTCCGAGCGATCGCGACCGCTCTGGGTCTCGACGTGGCGGCCTTCGAGCGCGCCTGGGACGCAACGTCGGTCGACCGACAGACCGGGGCGTTCCCCGGCGGGATCCCGGAGAACGTGCGGGCGGCCGCGGCGGCGATCGGTGCCGAGCCGCCGCAGGAGGACGCGGTGCTCGACGCGCTCGGGCCGCGCCGCGCGATGTACGACCGGTGGTTCCATCCGCGCGACGGCGCGCTCGAGACGCTGACGGAGCTCCGGACGCGCGACTATCCGGTCGGCTTGATCTCGATGTGCGCGCCGGACACGCCGGCGATGTGGCGGGCCACCCCGCTCGCGCCGCTCGTCGACGTCGCGATCTTCAGCAGCGAGACCGGGCTGCGCAAGCCGGATGCCGAGATCTATCTCCTGGCGTGCGAACGTCTCGGCGTCGCGCCGGACCGCGTCCTGTACTGCGGCGACGGTTCGTACGGCGAGTTGAGCGGCGCGGCGCGGGTTGGCATGACGGCGGTCGAGATCCGGGAGCCGGGCCTGGACCGGTCCGTCCAGCTGCGTCCGGAAGCCGAGGAGTGGGACGGCCCGGCCGTCGGCGACCTCCGAGAGCTGCTGCCGCTCCTGCCCTGAGGAAGGGGCCTTCTCGGACGGCGGGGCGCCGGTCCATACTCTGGCCATGGGCTACTCCCCCCAGCCGACCCGGTGGGCGTTCATCACGCTCGCCGGGGCGGCGGCGCTGCTGGCGGCCGTCTTCGCATCGGTCTGCGTCGCGTTACTGGGTCCAAGCGACGTGATCTCCTGCAAGAGCAGCGGATCGCTCGACCGCGTGGGGGTCAAGTTGACGCAGGTGCTCGGCGGCGGCAGCGTCAGCACCTCGTCGCCGATCTGCGTGGTTCCGAGCGCGACGGCATGGGAGTTCGCGTCCATCGCGCTGATCTTCGTGTTCGCGGTCGGGGTGATGCTGATGCGGCGCAGCATGCGTCGGTCGACGGCGAGCACCGAGTACTGGACCCGCTAGCCGCGCCGGTTCCCACGGTACCCTCGCCGGATCCTCAGCGAACCCCCAGGTTCGGCCGGTTCGATGGGGTGCGCGACGGGCACACGGTGGATCGGGGGAGCGGATGGCGAGCCGGGGACGACGGATCGGCGTGGGGGTCGGGGTCGCGGTCGTGGTGGTGGCCGCGATCGGCGGGTTCCTCCTGTGGCGGGTGTTCGGCGGGAGCGCTCCGCCGCCGGTCAGCCTCTCGAGCCTGGACCTGCCGTCCGTCGCGGCCTCGAGCGGTGGCTCGCCGGCGAGCCTCGACGGCACCTGGACGATCAACACCTCGACGACCCTGTCGGACGGCTCCGGCACCTTCGCGGGCTATCGGATCGACGAGCAGCTCGCGAACGTCGGAGCGAACACCGCGGTGGGACGGACCTCGCAGGTCTCCGGTTCGATGACGATCGACGGCACGAAGATCACCGCGCTGAACGTCAGCGTGGACATGACCGGGCTCGAGAGCGACGACTCGCGCAGGGACAACCAGTTGCGCGAGCGGGGTCTCGAGACCGACCGGTTCCCGACCGCGACGTTCGAGCTGACGAAGCCGATCGACGTGGGCTCGACCCCGAAGCAGGGGCAGCAGGTGAGGCTCGAGGCGACCGGGACCTTCACCCTGCACGGTGTGACGAAACCGGTGACGGTGCCGATCACCGCGGTGTGGTCGGGCGACCTGGTCGCTGCCACCGCCAGCTTCGACGTCGCGCTGGCCGACTACGGGATCGACCCGCCGACCGGGTTCTTCGTGCTCTCGATCGCCGACAGCGGCACGGTGGAGATGCGGCTGCTGTTCACGCAGGGCTGACCGCAAGGGTCCCGACGAACACCGAGATGGTTCCCAGCCGGCTCTCAGGTTCCGGTGTTGGACTTCGGGTGACGCAGGAACGAAGGAGGTAGGCGAGATGGGGCGGTACGGTCCGGGCGGGTTCGACCCGCACGTGCATCATGGATGGGGCGTGGTCCACTTCCTGGTGCCGCTGGTGATGTTCCTGATCGTGATCGGTGTGGTGGTGTGGGCGGTCCTCTACCTCACCTCCCACCGCACGCCGGCCGCCGTGGCCGCCGCCGGACCGCCACCGCGCGACCCCGCGATGGAAGAACTGCGGATCCGCTATGCCCGCGGCGAGCTCCCGCACGAGGAGTTCCTGCAGCGGTCGGTCGACCTCGGCGGCGCGCCGCCGCCGGTCGCCCCCGAGGCCCCCGCCGTGCCGGCGGCCGAACCGCCGGCCGAGCCCGCGGACGAGGGCTGAGGTCGGCGATGGCGCCGCGGGTCACCGAACCGGACCGGGAGCAATCGGTCGGTGGCCCGCGCGTCCTGGTCGTCGACGACGAACCGGCGATCGCGGACCTCGTGAGCACGGCGCTGCGGTACGAAGGGTTCGAGGTGACGACCGCGGGGACCGGCCGCGACGTCGAGCCGCTCGTCGATTCGTTCCGTCCCGAGTTGATCGTCTTGGACGTGATGCTTCCCGACGTCGATGGTTTCGAGGTCCAGCGCCGGCTCCGGGACGGCGGTCGCCGCGTCCCGGTGCTGTTCCTGACGGCCCGCGACGCTACCGAGGACAAGGTTCGCGGGCTCTCGATCGGCGGCGACGACTACGTCACCAAGCCGTTCAGCCTGGAGGAGCTGATCGCCCGGATCCGCGCGATCCTCCGGCGCGCGCAAGGAACGGCGACCGAGGGCGGCCGGCTCCGGTTCGAGGATCTCGAGCTCGATGAGGACGCGCACGAGGTCTGGCGGGGCACCGACCGGGTCGAGCTGACGCCCACCGAATTCAACCTGCTGCGCTTCCTGATGCTGAACCCGCGCCGCGTGCTCTCGAAGGATCAGATCCTCGACCATGTATGGCATTACGACTTCGGCGGCGACGCCTCGATCGTGGAGACGTACATCAGTTACCTGCGCCGCAAGGTGGACGCGGCCGAGCCGCACCTGATCCACACGGTCCGCGGCGTGGGCTACACGTTGCGGATGCCGCGAGGCTGAGATGTCGCTCCGCGCGCGCCTGCTGATCGTGACCGTCGCGCTGGTCGGCGCCGGTCTGCTGGTCGCGAACGTCGCGATCTACCACGGGCTCCGGGACTTCCTGTTGCAGCGCGTCGACCAGCAGCTGGTCGACGCCGTGCGGTTCGCCCCGGGGGACGGCGGCGGCCCCGGCCCCGGCAACCTCCCACTTAGCACCTACGTGGGGCTCTGCGACGATCACGGCTCGACGGTCGCCGGGCGGTTCCTGGGCGGCGACGGCTACTCGCCGCCGGTGCTTCCGTCCGACCTGCCGAACTCGTCCACGCCGGGCGAGACCACGATCTTCACGGCACCGTCCACCGACGGGTCGACCACCTACCGGGTCCTGGCGCGCGCCAACGAGCGGGCGCCGGGGACGTTGATCATCGCGATCCCCGTGGGGGACACGTTCGCGACCCTGCATCGGCTCCTCGGCGTGCAGATCCTCGTGAGCCTCGTCGTGCTCGCGACGGTCGCGGCGCTGGCGTGGTGGCTCGTGCGCCTGGGGTTGCAGCCGCTCGAGGGGATCGGCGCGACCGCCGGGGCGATCGCGGCCGGCGACCTGTCGCGCCGCGTGGAGCCGGCCGACGAGCGCACGGAGGTCGGCCGGCTCGGCTTGGCGCTGAACGCGATGCTCGCCCAGATCGAGGCCGCCTTCGATCAACGTCGGCGATCCGAGGAGCGGCTCCGGACGTTCGTCGCGGACGCATCGCACGAGCTGCGGACGCCGCTCACCTCGATCCGGGGCTACGCGGAGCTGTTCCGGCGCGGCGCCGACACCCGGCCCGAAGACCTCGAGAAGTCGATGACGCGGATCGAGGCCGAGGCGGCGCGGATGGGCGTGCTGGTCGACGACCTGCTGCTGCTCGCACGGCTGGATCAAGGGCGCCCGCTCGAGCGGGAACCGGTCGACCTGGTTCGACTCGCGGGCGAGGCGGTCGACGCAGCCCGTGCGGTGGAGCCGGATCGTCCGCTGGAGCTCGAAGCGGAGGCAGCGGTGGAGGTCCCCGGCGACGCGGGCCGGCTACGGCAGGTGCTCGACAACCTGCTCGACAACGCACGCGAACACACGGAGCCCGGCACGCCGATCCGCGTCGGTGTGGTGGGCGAGCAGGAGCGCGCCGTCCTGACCGTGCACGACGCGGGCGAGGGTCTCGACCCGGAGACCGCGGCCCACGCGTTCGAGCGCTTCTACCGGGGTGATCCCGCGCGGTCGCGCTCGACCGGCGGGGCAGGCCTCGGCCTGTCGATCGTCGCGGCGATCGTGCGAGCCCACGGCGGGGAAGTCCGGGTCCTCCCGGCCGATCCGGCAGCGCCGGGAACGACGTTCGAGATGCGCCTGCCGAGCGCGGCGGCCGAGCCTGACGTCACCTCAGAGCTGCCCGCGCCGCCCGCGGATCCACCGCCCGGCGGCTAGTCCCGGAGCGCGTCGACCCGCGCGCGCTCGTCCACGGTGAGCGTGCGCAGGGGGGGCCGGACGTCGCCGCACGGCAGGACGCCGCGACGAACCAGGACGTGCTTCAGCGCCGCGTGGAACGGGATCTCTGCCAGGCCGTCCCGCAGCGCCGCCACGCGCCGGCCCGCCTCCTGATCGCGGTCGTGGATCAGTGCGGCGACCACGTCGGGCCACGCCGTGGCCAGTCCCGAGACCGAGCCGACCGCGCCCTCGGCGAGCCCATCGAGCACGAGCGGCTCCGACCCCACGAACACGTCGAGGCCGTCGAGCAGGTACGGACGCACCGCATCGAACGGCGTGTCGGAAACCTTCAGCCCCGTCAGATTGCCCGCGGATGCGCGCAGCCGTTCGATCACGGGGACCGGGATCGGGTAGCCGCTGCGCCCGGCGAACTCGTACACGTAGAACGGCAGCGGCTCGGCCGCCCGGGCGGCGGCCGCGAGGTGCGTGAACAGCTCGTCCGGATCCAGCGGGAAGTATGGGGGAGCGATGACGGCGACGGCGTCGGCGCCGGCATCGCGGGCGTGGGCCGCCAGCGTGACGGTGTCCTCGGTGCTCTGCGCGCCCGCATGCACCGCGACCGCGAAGCCCGGCGGCCGCGCGCCGAGGAACCGTTCGGCGAGCCGCCGCCGTTCGTCGACGTGCAGCAGCACGCCCTCGCCGGTGGTGCCGGCGACCAGGGCTCCGTCGAGCCCACCGGCAGCGAGGAACGCGACCAGCGCATCGACGGCGTCGAGGTCGAGCGATCGCCCGCCCTCGGTCAGCGGCGTCGCCGCCGCGGCGATCGCGCCTCGCAACGGCGCCGGCCTCGACATGCCGGGGAGCCTACGTCAGAACTGGGCTGCCTCCGTCGAGCCCTCGAGCGCAAGCGTGTCGGACCCGCCGACGGCCGACGACACCAGGTCGAACCAGCCGGTGCCGACCTCGCGCTGATGGCGCACGGCCGTGTAGCCGTCCTCTTCCAGCTCGAACTCCCGCTCCTGCAGCCGCACGTACGCCGGCATGCCCTCGTCGGCGAACCCCTTCGCCAGGTCGAACATCCCCGCGTTCAGCGCGTGGAACCCCGCGAGGGTGATGAACTGGAACCGGTAGCCCATCGCAGCGAGCTCCTTGCGGAACGTCGCGATCTGCGCCTCGTCGAGGTGCCGGCGCCAGTTGAACGACGGCGAGCAGTTGTAGGCGAGCGGCTTGGCCGGATGCTCGGCGTGCACCGCGTCGGCGAAGGTCCGCGCCTCGTCCAGGTCCGGCGTCGAGGTCTCGCACCAGAGTAGGTCGCAGTACGGTGCGTACGCGAGGGCCCGCACGATCGCGGCGTCGATCCCGCCGCGCACGCGGTGGAAGCCCTCGGCGGTGCGCTCGCCCTCCACGAACGCGGCGTCGCGCGGATCGACGTCGGAGGTCAGCAGCGTTGCGGCCAGCGCGTCGGTCCGCGCGATCAGCACGGTCGGCACGTCCAGCACGTCGGCCGCGAGCCGGGCCGCGACGAGCGTGCGAACGAACTGCCGCGTGGGAACCAGCACCTTGCCGCCGAGGTGGCCGCACTTCTTCTCCGAGGACAGCTGGTCCTCGAAGTGCACGCCGGCGGCGCCGGCGTCGATCATCGCTCGCATCAGCTCGAAGGCGTTCAGCGGCCCGCCGAACCCCGCCTCGGCGTCGGCGACGATCGGCAGCAGATAGTCGATCTCGCGCTGCTCGGCCCAGGCGATCTGGTCGGCGCGCCGCAGCGCGTTGTTCATCCGCCGCACCGCCGTCGGCACCGAGCTGACGGGGTACAGCGACTGGTCCGGATAGGTCTCCTGCGCAAGGTTCGCGTCGGCCGCGACCTGCCAGCCGGAGAGGTAGATCGCGGGAAGGCCGGCCTTCGCGCACGCGACCGCCTGACCGCCGGTGAGGCAGCCGAGCGCCGCCACGGCATCCTCGGTCGCGAGCAACGACCAGAGCCGCTCCGCCGCGTCGCGGGCCAGCGTCCGCTCCTCGCGGATCCGCCCGCGGAGCCGAACCACGTCCTCCGCGCTGTAGGGACGGGTCACGCGGCGCCACCGGTGGTCGGTCGCCCACCGCCGTGCGAGCGAGGCGGCCTCGTTGCGCATCTCGTCCTGGATCGTCCTCATCGTTGCCTCCGCGTTCCGGGAACGGAAAACCTCCCGGCGGCTGCCGGGAGGTCGGGTGGCGCGTGAGCGGCCCCGGTGGGCCGCGGCACGCGCCGCTAGGTACCTACGCCTTTGAACGACCGTTCAAACATGGCCCTATCCTCCCAAACGGCACCCCGGGCGGTCAAGCGGCCCCTCAGCGCGCCAGGAGCCGGGCCACGAGGAACCGGGGAACCCCGCCCCGGGTTCCGGTGCCCGCGATCACGATCTTCCCGTTGCGCTGCAGCGCGACCGACCGGGCGACGTCGGTGCCGTGGGCGAGGTCGAGCCGGACGACACCGCCCGTCCCGAACGTCGGATCGAGGGCGCCGGTAGTCCGGAGGCGCACGATCCCGGCGTCGTCACCGGTGGCGGCCGACCGGATCCGTCCGACGACGATCAGCGCGGATCCGGCGGCGGCGACGCCGAGGGCTTGATCGAACCCCGGTGTGAACGGCAGGGCGACCACGCCACCGGCCCCGAAGCCCGGGTCGAGCCGGCCGCCGCCCCCATACCGGGCGATGCCCCAGCCGTCGCCGGCCTGCCCCGCGACGACCAGATGCCCGTCGGGCGTGCGTGCGATCGCGTTCCCCACGCCGGCGCCGCCGACGTCGGTCCGGGTGATCCCTCCGCTCGTGCCGAACGTGGTATCGCGGGTGCCGTTCGCGTTCAGGCGGAACAGATCGAACCGCGGCTCCAAGCCGACGTCGGCGGTGCCGGCCGCCACGATGCGGCCGCCGGGGAGCACGATCAGGCCGTTCACCGTCTCGCCCCCGGCGGAGACGTCCAGCGTGACGCGGCCGTCGTCGCCGAACGCCGGATCCGGCGTGCCATCGGCCCGGAGGCGCACGAGGGCCGAGCGGATCGCCGCGCCGTTCGACGTGTAGCCGGCCGCGACGATCCGGCCGGTCCGGTCGAACCGGACCGCGTTCGCGCCCTGCAGGCGCCAGCCGAACGTGACCGTGGCCACCCCGCCGGTCCCGAACGTCGCGACCGGCGCGCCGGCGGCGTCGAGCCGGAGCACGAACATCGAGCTCGCACCGGCAACCGTGGTCCGCCCGGCGACCGCGAGGCCGCCGTCGGGCGCGAGCGCCAGGGCGAACGCCTCGTCGACCCCGCCCAGGTCGATCAGCAGGCGGCCGCCCGTGCCGAACGTCGGATCGAGCACCCCCCGGGGCAGGAAGCGCGCGAGGCCGACGTCGCCGTCGGTCGTCGAGCCGGCGACCACGATCCGTCCGAGGCGATCGATCACGACGGCGGTCGCGCCGCTACCGGACAGGAACGCGGTCGCGACCCCGTCGCCGTCGAAGCGAGGATCTCGCGCTCCGGGCGCGGCGCCGGCAGGAGGCACCGGCAGCAGCACCGCGACCATGACGCCGATCACGACGGTCGGAAGGAGACGCCGGAGGGTCACGGCACGATCTTCGAGATCGGCAGCTCGAGGATGTCGGTCGCCCCGGCCGCCTTCAGCAGCGGGATCAGCCGGTTCACGCCTCGCTTGTCGGCGACGGCCTCGACCGCGAACCCGCCGTCGGACAGCGGCGAAACGGTCGGCGCCTTCATCGAAGGCACGACCGCGAGGACCGCGTCGAGGTGCTCGGCGGCGACGTTGAGCTTGATCAGGACGCGTCCCTCGGCCTCCAGCGCGCCGCGGAGCAACGTCAGCAGGTCGTCGAGCGCGCCGCGCTTCACCGGATCGGCGGCGATCGCGCGGTTCGCGATCAGGACCGGATCAGACGTCAGCAGCGTCTCCAGGATCTTCATGCCGTGGGCGCGCAGCGTGGAGCCCGTCTCGGTCACGTCGACGATCGCGTCGACGATCTGCGGCACCTTCGCCTCGGTGGCGCCGTAGGACCAGCTGACCTTCACGTCGATGCCGAGGTCCGCGAAGTGCTTCTTCGTGAGCTCCACGAACTCGGTGGAGATGCGCGTGCCCGGCGGGATCTCCTCGGCCGTGTTCGCCGGATGGGCGCTCGGCACGGCCAGCACGATCTTCGTGCCGTGCCCGGTGCCGGTGCGCGCGTAGGGGAGCCGCGCCAGGACCTCGACGTCGGCTCCCGTCTCCGCCAGCCAATCCTCGCCGGTGATGCCGGCGTCGAACAGGCCGTCCTGCACGTAGAGGGGGATCTCCTGGGGTCGCAGGATCGACACGCGCTCGACCCGGTCGTCGTCGATCGTGCCGTGGTAGTCGCGGTCGGAGCTCCGCCGGACGTGCAGGTCCGCGTCGTCGAACAGCCGGAGCGTCTGCGCCTCGAGCGATCCCTTGGGGAGGACGAGCTTCAGCATGGGGGCGCGAGTCTATCCCCGGCCCGGCGGTCGATCGGACAGGTCGCGGTAGAAGCACGTGCGCTCGCCCGTGTGGCAGGCGGCGCCGACCTGATGCACCCGCGCGAGCACCGCGTCGCCGTCGCAGTCGATCGCGAGCGAGACGAGGTGCTGCGCGTGACCCGACGTGTCGCCCTTGCGCCACAGCCCGGGGCGCGAGCGCGACCAGTAGACCATCCGGCCCTCCGCCAGGGTGCGCTCGAGCGCCTCGCGGTTCGCCCAGGCCAACATCAGCACGGCGCCGTCGTCGGCGTCCTGCGTGATCACCGGCACCAGCCCCCGGTCGTCGAACGCCACGGCGTCCAGGTTGATCGGGTTCACCGGCGCACCACGATCCCCTGGGCGGCCAGGCCGTCCTTGACCTCGGCGATCGAGAGGTTGCCGTCGTGGAAGCGGCTCGCGGCGAGCACCGCGTCGGCGGACCGCAACCCGTCGGCGAAGTGCCGCACCGTGCCGGCGCCGCCGCTCGCGATCAACGGAACCGTGGTCGCGCCGGCGACCGCGTCGAGGAGGGCAAGGTCGTAGCCCTCGCCGGTGCCGTCGCGGTCCATCGAGGTCAGCAGGATCTCGCCGGCGCCGCGCTCCGCCGTCGCCTCGGCCGCCCAGGCGACCGCATCGCGATCGACCGGCGTGCGGCCGGCGTCCACGAAGACCCGCCAACCCGCGCCCTCGGCCTTCGCGTCGATCGCGATCACGATGCACTGCGCGCCGAACCGGTCGGCGCAGCGCGACAGGAGCGCCGGATCGCGCACGGCGGCGCTGTTCAGCGACACCTTGTCGGCGCCGGCGCGCAGCAGATCGCGCACGTCGTCCTCGCTGCGGACCCCGCCGCCGACCGTGAGCGGGATGAAGACCTGCTCGGCGGTGTGGGAGATCACGTCGAGCATCGCGCCGCGCCCTTCGAGGGTCGCGGTGATGTCGAGGAACACCAGCTCGTCCGCGCCCTCGGCGTCGTACCTGGCGGCGAGCTCCACCGGATCACCGGCGTCGCGTAGGTCCACGAACCGCACGCCCTTGACCACGCGGCCGGCGTCGACGTCGAGGCAGGGGATCACGCGCTTGGCCAGCACGGCGCCTCAGCCCCGGATCACCTGGGAGAGCTTCAGCGTCTTCTCGTAGAGCGCCTTGCCCGTGACGGCCGCCTCGACGCCGAGATCGCGGAGCGCCCAGATGTCGTCGGCGGTCCGCACGCCACCGGCCGAGATCACCGGCCGATCGGTGAGCGACAGGACCTTGCGGTAGAGGCGGAGGTCGGGACCGTCGAGCGTGCCGTCTCGCGCGATCGCCGTCACCAGGTACCGCGGCGTGCCGGCCTCGTTCAACGCCGGGAAGACCTCCTCGACCCGCGGCCCTTCCTCGGTCCAGCCCTTGACCATGGCGTGGCCGCCGCGGACATCGACCGCGACCAGGATCCGTTCGGCGAACTCCTCGATCGCGCGGGCCACGAACGTGGGGTCGAGGGCGGCGGTGGTTCCGAGGATCACGCGGCCGGCCCCCAGCTCCAGCAGGGCCGCGATGTCCTCGAGCGTCCGGATCCCGCCGCCGACCTGGACGGGCAGGACCACCGAGTAGCAGATCTGGCGGATCACCTCACGGTTGTCGCCGCCGGCATCGAGGGCCGCGTCGAGGTCGATCACGTGGAGGCGTCGCGCGCCCTCCTCCTGGAAGCGCACGGCGACCGCCACCGGGTCGTCGTCGTAGGACGTCTCTTCGTGCGGGTCGCCGCGCAGCAGGCGGACGGCGCGGCCACCGCGCAGGTCGATCGCGGGGATCACGATCACGCCGCCACCGCCCCGACGAAGTTCGCGTAGAGCTGCAGCCCTGCCTCGCCGGACTTCTCGGGGTGGAACTGCGTGGCGAACACGGCGCCATCGGCGACGGCCGCCGCGAACACCCGACCGTGCTCGCTCACGCCCACGGTCCGCTCGTCGGGTGCCGCGGCGTAGGAGTGCACGAAGTAGAAGAACGTCCCGTCGGGGATCCCGGCCGCGTACGGGTGACGCCGTCCCGCCCACGCCACGGTGTTCCATCCGGTGTGCGGGACCTTCACGCTCCCGGGCAGGCGCCGCACCGAGCCGTCCAGGACGCCCAGACCCGGCTCGGGATCCTCCTCGCTGCCCGCGAACAGCACCTGCATCCCGACGCAGACGCCGAAGATCGGCCGTCCGGCTCCGATCCACGCGCGCGCGACGTCTGCCAGCCCTGCGGCCCGGAGCGCCCGCATGCAAGCGCCGAACTGCCCGACGCCGGGGATCACCAGGCCGTCGGCGTGGTCGATCGCGGCCGGGTCGGCGGTGACGTACGCGTCCGCGCCCACCCGGTCGAGCGCGCGCGCGACCGAGTGCAGGTTGCCCATGCCGTAATCGAGGACCGCGATCCGCGCGCTCACAGCGTGCCCTTCGTGCTGGGGATCCCGGCCGTGCCGGTCCGCGCGCACGCGTCGCGCAGGACGTTGCCGATGCCCTTGAACTCGGCTTCGACGACGTGGTGCGGCGAGCGGCCGCTCCGCAGCCGGACGTGCAGCGTCAGCTCCGCCGCCTGGGCGAACGCCCGCACGAAGTCCTCGACGAGGCCGGTGTCGAACGTGCCGATCGTCTCGGCCGGCACGTCGACCTCATGGACCACGAACGTGCGCCCACTCAGGTCGAGCGCGACCTCGATGGCCGCCTCGTCCAGCGGCACGACGATCGATGCGAACCGCCGCACGCCGGCTTCGTCGCCGAGCGCCTCGCGCAGCGCCTGGCCGAGCGCGATCCCGCAGTCCTCCACCGTGTGGTGGCCGTCGACGTCCAGGTCGCCCTCGCACGCGATCGTCAGGTCGAACCCCGCGTGCTTGCCGAGCTGCTGCAGCATGTGATCGAAGAAGGGCAACCCGGTGGCCGCCTCGGCCGCGCCCGCGCCGTCCAGCGCGAGCTCGACGCGCACGGAGGTCTCGTTCGTGGCACGCGTGACCGAGGCGGTGCGCGGCGCGTCGCTCATGCCGGCGAGCACTCCCGGAGCGCCTTCAGGAACAGATCGGTCTCGTGTTCGGATCCGGCGGTGACGCGCAAGGCGTTGGGCACCGCGTCGCTCATGTCTCGGACCAGGACGCCGCGGTCGAGCAGGCCCCGCCAGAGCTCGCGAGCATCGCCGGGCGGTACGAACAGGACGAAGTTCGCGTCGGACGGATACACCACGCAGCCGGGGATCGTCGTGAGCTCCGCGGCGATCCGGTCGCGTTCGACGCGGATCGACGCCAGGAGCGCCCGTGCCGCCGGACGGTGGTGGAGCGCGCAGATCCCTGCGGCCTGCGTCAACGCCGACAGGTGGTACGGGAGGCGGACCCTGCCCAGGTCCTCGACGATCGCCGGCGACGTCAGTGCGTAGCCGATCCGCGCGCCCGCCATCGCGTAGGCCTTGCTGAACGTGCGGACGACGGCGAGGTTCCGGAGGTCGCCGAGCAGGCCGGTCGCCGACGGCGCGTCGGAGAACTCCGCGTAGGCCTCGTCCACGATCAGCAGCGCGTCGGGCAGCGCCTCGGCCAGCCCGCGGATCGCCCCGATCGGCTGGGCGTTGCCCGTGGGGTTGTTCGGCGAGCAGACGAACACGATGTCCGGCCGTGCGGCGCGCGCCTCGTCGATCTGCGGGTCGCCGAGCACGAAGTCGGACGGGAGGCCGCCGCGGATGCGGTCCGTGCGCGTGCTCCAGCACAGGCGCCCGTGCAGCGAGTACGTGGGCTCGAACGTGATCGCGCGCCGTTCCGGCCCTCCGTAGGCGAGCAGCAGCGTTTGCAGGACCTCGTTCGAGCCGTTCGCGGCCCAGACCGCCGCGGCGGGCAGGCCGTGCACGGCGCCGAGCTCTTCGCGCAGTCTGGTCGCCGCGCCGTCG
>Ga0187785_10000021_pt1 | contig 62934 bp, 61 predicted proteins | sample 0815_BV2_4_20_MG_FD_132466 | JGI IMG/M metagenome (GOLD analysis project Ga0187785, IMG submission 132466) | Tropical peat soil microbial communities from peatlands in Department of Meta, Colombia - 0815_BV2_4_20_MG | ecosystem: Environmental > Terrestrial > Soil > Wetlands > Peat | place...
GTCTGGGTTTCCGGCTGACATCCGGGCGACTGCCACTATATCAGTGGCAACCTGATCGCCCGTCGCAAGTTTGCGATTATGAAGAACCTTCTCGAATATGTCGGTCTTGAGCCGGGCAGGCTTCATTTCTCATGGATATCCTCGGCTGAAGGCGAGAAATTTGCCAGTTTTGCAACATCGGTCGTTGAAAGCGTGACGGTGCTTGGACCGATTAAGCGTTTTGTTAAGGACCCGGTAGTATCCGCCGACAGAGGTGCCGAGTTATGAATGTCAGGACAACTAATCTCAGGGAAGTAGCAAAGAAACTGCTCGACAAGCAAAAAGTCGATGTCGTGATCGGCTTCAAGAAGGGCACTATTCCGCTGAAGAATACCCCGTATTTTGCCACCAACTCGCAAGAGGCCGACCTGCTCCTCTGGGATGGCAACTGCATCGGCAATCTTGCCGTCTATCTGCCAAAAATGGCAGGCAAGCGCGCTGCCATTGTCGCTCAGGGATGCGTGAGCAGAAATATCGTAGGCCTGATTCAGGAGAAACAGGTAGACAGCAACAACATCTATATCATTGGAATGCCCTGCACAGGGATGCTCGATCCCAGAAAGATCATGGCAGCCGTCCCCGGAGAGATTACAGAAGCAACGGAAGATAGTTTGTATGTTATCGCCAAGGGAAAGGGATTCGAGATTACGTTGAATCGCAGTGACGTCCTGAACCGAAACTGCGACCGCTGTACAGTCAGAAACCCCGTCCTCTTTGACGAAATAGTTTCGGAACCGAAACCCGAACTGAAGGACCCTGTCCGGTACGAAAAAATTAGGGCGGTGGAAGCAATGTCTCCCGTAGAAAGGGCGGATTTTATAGATGAGCTTCTGAGTCCGTGCATACGCTGTTACGCCTGCCGTGATGCCTGCCCGTTGTGCTACTGTCCGGAGTGTTTTGTGGACAAGTCCAATCCGCAGTGGTGCGGAAAATCCCAGAATGACAAGGACGTTCTGTCCTATCACCTGATCAGGGCATTTCATACTGCCGGGCGATGCACCGAATGCGGGGCATGCGAGGAGGTCTGCCCGATGGGGATAAAGATCAGGCTGATTTCCGGCAAGGTGGAAAAAGATATCCGGGAAATCTTTGACGGTTATGAGGCATGGAAGGACCTGAAGACGCCTCCTCCGCTGACAGTCTTTCAGCGCGACGACCCTCAGCCGTTCGTGAAGGAGTAGGTGGCCGACTATGGAATACATGAGACTGAACAAGAAAAATTTGGCAGTTTTTATCGAGGAGCTGCAAAACAAGTGCGAGGTTTGGGGTCCGGTCAAGCAGGGAGAACAGGTCAAGTTCGCGCCTATTTCGGGCGCGGCGGATATCAACCTGGACGGGTTCAAGAACACGACCATGTCGCCGAAAGAAATCTTTTTCCCGCAGTCTGAGATAATGCTTTCTTTCAGGCGGGAGGGAGAGGACGCTAATATCTACAGGGATGAACAGGCTATGCCTTCAAAGAAGGCAATAATCGGCATAAGGCCCTGCGATGCGCGGGCTTTCCGCATCCTGGATATGATATTCAAGAACGATCAGTTTGCCGACAACTACTGGTTATCCAAGAGGGATGCAGTCACTCTCGTCGGGCTTGGCTGCACTGAGCCGTGCGGCACCTGTTTTTGCACATCGGTCAATTCGCATCCATTTGATGAGACAGGGCTTGATGTCATGGTGGCCGATCTCGGCGAACATTTCCTTTTGAAGTCCCTCACCAAGAAGGGCCGGGAGCTTCTGGCAGGCAGCCACGTTCTGAGAGAACCGAGTGAAGCCAATATTGAAGCCTATAAGACTCTCAGAAAGAATGCCGAAAATGCCATGACTATCCAGTTCGGCGCCGAAAAGGTGAATGCCAAGACCGTGCTTGAACTCTTTAGTGAAGATTACTGGCAAAGAGTAGCCGAACCCTGTCTTAACTGTTCGACCTGCTCGTATGTCTGCCCGACCTGCCACTGCTTCGATATACAGGACGAAGTGTTCAGGGGAGGTGGAGAGCGGGTTCGCAACTGGGAGTCGTGCATGTCATGGATATTCACCGTTCATGCTACGGGGCATAATCCCCGACCCGGCAAAAAGGAGCGGGTAAGGCAGCGCTTTATGCACAAGTTTAAATATATCCCGATGAAGAGAAATGGAGAGATCGGATGCGTCGGCTGCGGGCGCTGTGTAACCTTGTGCCCTGTGAATATAGACATACGTGAAGTAGTAAAACAGATGAATTCGTGAGAATAAATACGACAAGAGAGAACTATATATGAAAAACCCATATTTGCCGTATCCGGTAAGGATAGAAAAAACGGTGATTGAAACTGAAGACAGGAATATCAAGTCATTCAAGCTTGTATTTCTCAAAGAAGAGGACCGTAAGGCTTTCGATTATACTCCCGGCCAGTTTGCGCAATTATCGGTTACCGGCAAGGGTGAGATCCCCATAGGGATAGCTTCGTCCCCAACCGAAGGTGACCACCTGCTTTTTACTGTAAACAAGATGGGAGTTGTTACGACCGCCCTCCACAATCTTAGCGAAGGATCGATAATGGGGGTGAGAGGTCCGCTCGGAAACTCCTATCCTTTCGACAAGATGAAGGGAAAAGATGTTACGATCATCGGCGGAGGTTATGCCTTCACGACGCTACGGGCCACAATTGTGTATATGCTTGACGAGAAAAACAGGGCTGATTTCGGTAAGATCACCCTTATCTACGGCGCCAGGACGCCGGGGATGCTGCTTTACAAAGACACGTTGGAAGAATGGTCCAAGCGTGACGATATAAATTACAACGTAACCGTAGACAGGGATGCGCCCGGCTGGACTGGGAGAGTCGGCTTCGTGCCCGCTGTGACCGAGCAGGTTGCGCCCTCATCAAACAATGCAATTGCCGTGATCTGCGGGCCACCCATCATGATCAAATTCACGCTGCCCGTTATGGTCAAGCTGGGCTTCACTCCGGAACAGACGATCACTTCACTTGAAAACAGGATGAAGTGCGGCATAGGCATATGCGGCCGGTGCAACGTAGGTCCGGAGTATGTATGCAAAGACGGACCGGTATTCTCGATGGCCCAATTGAGGGAGATGCCTCAAGAGTATTAATATTTTCAGGAAAACCGCGCTGCGAAGGATGAATTAAGTGTCTGATCGTGCAGATGCCGTTTCACATCATTTGTCATTCGGCACTATTAGCTTCAAAGCATTTTCCGCAACGGTTATCCGTGCGGGCGTCTTGCCCGCGTAGTCGCCATCGATCTGAATATGACTGTCACCTTCTATCTCGATACTGTCGGCCCTGAAATAGGTTGTGTCCTGCAACTCGGTTGCTCTACCGCTTATGATGGCCCCCAGATAATGCAGCAGGTTGATCCGGCCCCTTTTATGTGAGATAAATATGTAAAGGTGGGGGGATGTCAAACTGGCCTCAGGAGTTATCTTCATGTCCCCGCCGTAACAGGCTGCTTTGCTCACGACAATTGTATAGCCGGCGGCTTCGAGCAAATTCTTGTTTAACGAGCAGTGCCGCGTATTGACATGAAACCGCTCTCCGGTAATATCATCGTTGTCTCTTATTGCTGCCTTAATACTTAGCAATCCAGGGTGGTATTTTATAAGTGCACCAATCCCGCTTACTATATAGGCGAGTTTTCCAGAGTATTTCTTCAACTGTTCATTTACTTCGTAGACTGATTCACCGTCGTATCCGATTCCTGTCATCAGCAGGAAGTATCTTGCGAATTCCTCAGAAGAGGTGGTGGGATGTGACGCAGATGTTGTCTTCTGTCCTCGGCAGGATATCTTTCCCAAATGCGCTTGTACGGCGGTTCCGCCGACTGCAATATCAAGCGCTTTTTCGATATTTATTGGAATGCCCAGTTCCCGGGCCAACACTGAAGTCGTTCCCATCGGCAGTATGGCAAGCGGGGTGTTGGTGTGTGCAAGCCCGTTGGCGGCTTCATTATACGTTCCGTCGCCTCCTGCAGCTATGACTATTGTATCGGACATTGTGGCGGCCTGACGAGCGAAGAGTTCTGCGTCGCCTTTGCCGGATGTGAGCATGAGCTCGGCGTCTATTCCTTTTTTCTTTAGAATCGACAATGCCTGCGATATTTTCTCTCCGGCGCCACCTCCTGCTATGGGGTTGCCGATGACTACCATTTTCTTTGTCATGGCTTACCCCGCGACAACCGGTTCCTTTTCAAGCCAGGCTATTGTCTTTTTTATGTCGCTATTTTCTTTCAGAAAGAAAACCCTGCCGCCATGCATTGCCCCAAGCCGCTTAATATTGGGTATCCTCAGATATCCTAACGATCTTGAGGCAATATAGCCGGTTGTATAGTCCGGGTCATCAGACATGCAGATTTCGGCTGCGATCTCTCTGCAGGCTGATACTTTGGATGCCAGGATAAGTGCCTCCCTGACGGTCTGACTGTTGATACCCATTCCGGCTAATTTACGGATAAGTCGCTTCTCGGAGCTTTTGTCGATACCCAGGCGCGAGACTCTTACGCCACGCGCGCGGTCCGGCTCAAGCCTTTTGCCCGATGTCAGGGATATCAGCGCTGCGCCCCTCATCGTACGCTTCGCTTCGAGAACGCGCCTTGCTGACCGCAAGGCAGCGGAAGATATTTCGAGCTCAGACAGGCAGGCAGATATCATACGCCAAGCATCTTCAGGAGCTTCGCACTCGAGGGTCCTCACCGGCAGCAGGCTGATCTTCTGAGGCAGGGCCTTTATTCTTTCGAGTGTTATCACTATTTTGTCCGGCCTGCCCCTTGTGTGCGACAGTGCGCGGTTGATGAATTTCTCTGCCAGCTTTGATATTTGATCATCTTCGCAGATGCCCTCGGCCCCCGAAATATGTATTTCGTTTGCCTGACCGCCATGCTTGCCGGTTCTGCCGAGCATTTTTTTGGCCGAGGCCCTCATGCGAACGTTCCACATGTTGAATATAATACAAGAAAATCGCTGATTTAAACATGTGGCGTGTGTGATCAGGAAGCGAACTCGATTAAGAAGAGAACTTGTCTTAATAGGTTGAATTAAAGCAGGAATAACTGAAAGATTCTATTACAGTCAGTTCAAGCCTTGAAGAAAAATGCGTATGCACAGGCCAGCACAGGAAGAATTATTACGCAGAGAGCTAGAATATCCATAAACCTTTTCTCCTCACGCCCTTATAACTTATCGACAGCTTCTACTATAATTATAACGCGAAGCCGATTTTATTCAAAGTGTATTAGTCACAAACTACGCTTTTTCGCGCAAAGGATGGTTTTAGTACTATATCTTTATTTTCCAAAACCTCTATTTCTCCGTCTTTGGCAAATCGGTTCATAAGCCTTGTTACTGTCTCACGCGACACGAATGAGTAGTCGGCTATGTTTTGATGTGTCAATCTGGAACTCAGCACTGTGCCGCGGGCGTCTTTATACCCATAATAATCGCTGACTATTGTTATGACTGCTCTGACTCTATCCTCTGCATTCGGCAAGCTAAGCACTTTTATCATCATCCATGCCTCTCTCAGTCTTGTGCAAAGGATTGAGACTGTCTGCCTCAATATCTTATCGTTCTTGAGGAGGTATTTTTCGAAGTCTTTGCTGGAAATTATAGCAATCAAAGTGTCTTCAAGTGCTACTACGGTAGCCGGTGAAGTTTTTCCATCCAGAAGGGCCATTTCACCGAAGAAATCACCTTTTTGATGAATGGCTACAATATGCTCCTTTCCATCAAGCCCTGAGTGGATAACTTTTACCTTCCCAGATAGAATTATATACATATAGTTAACAGTATCTTCTTCAAGAAATATCGTTTTGTTACGGGCGTAATGGCGTTCGACAAAAATATGTTTTAGATCGGCAAATTCCTTGTCTGAAAGGCCTTGAAAGAATGGTAAACTACGCAATAAATTGCAGTTTCTTGCGATTTTGCTTTTAAGTTGAGGAGCTTTCAATGGCAACCTCCCGATTGAAGAAGATAATATTTCTAGTTACATAATACCACAATTAATTATCTTACATATCCCGACATATTTGATTGTTGGAGAACTTATTAGAACTGATGTCTTGCGTTAGTCCTGCTGACATTGTTGATCACAAGCTCATTTACGAGCGTACTGTTTACAATTATGGTACAATTATAACAAGTAATATAATAATGCCGCAGCGCGGGAAAGGGCGAGGGATAACGTGAGGGTTCTTTACAGTGGATCTTTTCATTATAAGATCGGCAGGCTTGCATCCAAGGAAGCTGCCTTTTTCTGCGATCTTGATATTATCGAATATGAAAATGGCGTTCGATGTGTAGTACTTACTGAGCGTAGCGATAATACTGCATTGTCCATCAGCAATGTCAGCGATAGAATAGCATCTCAGATTTATGCCGACTATCTTGCCGGACTGCCTGAAAGCAAAATCGTATGGCTTGAATATTATCCGACTTCAAGGGGAAACAAAACGTACATCGATCTTGTACAATTTGATTTCGAGGTGGTTCCTGCTATGGGGACAGGGCCGGAAACTACAGGTACACTTCGATTCTATCATCCACGTTGGCATCGTCTTTATGAGTCTCGCTCTTTAGACAGAAACCAGTTTATGTCAAGTCATGCAAACTTGATACAAAATCTATATCATGCCCAGGTAATTCTGGAGCTCCTCGACAGGGAAGGGCATATGTGGCGCATCATAACTGGTCAAGAGAAGCTGTACGTGATTAGCCCGAATTTCGATGCAGATATTCCGGATAAGGGTTTCGATGTGCCTGGGATAAATGCTCTATTACGCGAGAAAAAACGCTTTTTCAATGAAGATGTCGATTTAGAACAACGATTTACTGATGAACTCATAAAGGGATTTCTAAATAAAGGACTCTAGTTGTAGTGAAAGAAATAACAAAGGATCCCTTAGCGGGATCGGCATATGTTTTGGCAACCTGAAAAGTTAGATTATCTGATTTTGACTTTCTTGTCCGTGTGAGATGTCTCAACCTGTGCAACTTCTTCTTTAGAGCCTGCAATTCTCTTAACTTTCTCTTTTGCTGAATCTGCTTGTTCTTTTATACTATCGGCTTTGTCAGCTACTATATTTATCGTTTTACTTACAACTCGTTGCGTGTCTGCCTCCATTGCTCTGATCTTATACCCTCCATCGTTGGCAATAGCGATAAACGCAAATATTATCCATGCCGCAATCATTACTTTGAGTACCTTCATTTTCGTCCCTCCTGTCCTTTTATCTATAATAAGTTTAAAGCGTTGCATTCTTGTTTTATGTGATGAATATCACCAAAAAGACGAAACACGTTTTAGGTAGTTTGCCAACTTAACCTTGTCCACAATTCAAAGATCCTCTTTTATATGAAAAAAGCAGTAGCAAGTATGGCGATTCCTGCAATGCATAGATCATATCCTTGATATCCGCAGTACAGCATTAAATGTCATCGGCGGAAATATTTGGCAAGGCGAGAGATGAAAAGATGAATTATATAGAGTTAGCAAGGCAAATCGCATTGAAATTAAAAGGCATATACTGTACAGATGAAACTACTTGCCTTTCGGATGCAGCCCTTCGCTGTTAAGCATAAGCAAATCATCGTGATAAGAGCGTCCCGAAGTTACAAGGTAATTGCCGGTCATCATCGCGTCGGCCCCAGCCTTAAAAATCATAGTTTGTCTGCTCCCTAGAGCCTGGAGTCTGCCGCCGCAGACTCTTATTGCTTCTTGCGGCATTATGAGTCGCATCAGACTTATCACTTTAAGGGCCTCATCTGCTTCAAGAGTTGGAAGATGCTCAAGACGCGTGCCCTTAATCGGGGTAAGGAAATTTATAGGCATGGAATCGACGTTAAGTTCTTTCAATAGAAATGCGAGATCCAAGCGATCCTCCCAGGACTCTCCCATGCCAAAAATGCCACCTGAGCAAATTGACAGCCCGACAGATGCAGCTGACACGATCGTACGAATTTTTTCCTTGAAGCTGTGCGTAGAGCATATATAAGGAAAGAATCGCTCAGACGTCTCCAGGTTATTATGGTATCTTTCGAGGCCATGGTCACGAAGAAATGCGAGTTCATCCAATTCAAGCAATCCAAGAGAGGCGCAGACACCCAAGCCTGCTTTATTAATTGATTCAAGCGTTTCTGCTATAGCTTTAATATCCTGTTTGGTCGGTTTTCTACCACTAGTGACTATACTAAATCTGCTGACACCTCCGCTTGCGGCATCTAACGCCTGTTTTAGAATCGCATCTTTTCCAATGAATGGATAAGCTCCAAAGCCGGTGTTATTTGAAGAGGATTGTGCGCAATACGCGCAGTCTTCTCCGCAGGCTCCTGATTTTGCATTAACAATAGCGCATAGCTCTATTTGATCACCAAAAAAGGTTTTGCGAACAGCTTCGGCAACATGGAAAATATCACTCAATGCATCAGTGCCGCTGAAAGCCAGACTGAACGCCTCATCTTTTGACAGGGATGATCCTGAGATGATTTTAGCTTTCAACTCTTTGATCATTAAGTTTTATGTTCCTTCACAGAAAAAGAAAATGTCAAATCAGCATTACAGTGGGATACAATAGTACTGAACGTGGAATTTTTGTGAGCGGTATTAATAGCGGATCATGAAGGTGGTCAGGTTTTCCGGCTTTTCTTCCCAGTTGGCGTCGACTATCTCGACTTTAGCAGAGGGTATCCCTTCCTTGCATTTCCTGATGGCTGATTTTATCGACTCTTTTTCACCTTCAAATACAGCTTCAATTTCGGAGTTGCCAGAATTCATTACATATCCGGTTAAATTATGCGACAATGCAACTTCGCTTACAAAAACCCTGAATCCCACTTTCTGTACTTTGCCTGATATAAAAAGATGCGCCCGTGTTTTCATGAAAATATGATGCTTACTTCAAGTTTAAAAGTAAATATAGTTCAGCAAATAGGCATATTAAAGACCCAAATATGCTTTTTTTACAGCATCATTATCCAGCAGTTCATCCCCTGTGCCGCAGAGCTGGATGGCTCCATTTTCCAGAACATAACCTCTGTTGGACAGCTTTAGCGCTGCACGCGCATTCTGCTCTACAAGAAGCACAGTAATCCCTTCCTTATTAATCTCTTGAATAACCTTAAAGATGCGGCTGACCATGATTGGTGCCAGCCCAAGAGATGGCTCATCTAGCAGCAGCAGCTTTGGATTTGACATTAGCGACCTGCCAATGGCCAGCATCTGCTGTTCGCCGCCGCTCAGCGTACCGCCTTGCTGGCGGATACGCTCCTTGAGTATCGGAAATATGGAAAAGACCTTTTCAAGGTTACGGTCGAAGTCTCCTGCTGCTGCGCTGAAAGCTCCCACTTCAAGGTTGTCGAGCACAGATAATCTGGGGAATATCCTTCGGCCCTCCGGCACCTGACATATGCCTTTGCGGACGATTTGATCCGGTGGCGTCGCGGCTATCGATTCACCGTCGAATATGATCTCTCCTGAATCCGGGCGCAGAATGCCGGAGATTGTCATTAGAGTGGTACTTTTCCCCGCTCCGTTGCTGCCTAACAGACAAACTATTTCGCCGCTTTTAACTTCAAGATCGATGTCTTTGAGTGCCTTAATCGGTCCATATGATGCATTTACCGAGCGCAGTGAGAGCATTAATGAGTAATCTCCTTGCCGAGATATGCTTCAATAACGAGAGGATCGTTCTTGACTTCTGCAGGAGTTCCTTCTGCTATTTTCACTCCATGATCCAATACTATGATCCAATCCGAAATGCCCATGACAAGGTGCATGTCATGTTCTATCAAAATAACGGTCTTTCCGAGTTGCTGCATTGTTTTGATCAATGACATCACATCCCTGGTTTCTGACGGATTCATGCCTGCTGTTGGCTCGTCAAGAAGAAGAATCTCGGGTTCGGTCGCAAGAGCTCGCGCTATTTCAAGTCTTCTCTGGCTTCCGTATGGTAATTCACCGGCGCGAGATCCGGCATGTTCTTCCAGATTCGCAAGTTCAAGGAATTCATAAGCTTTATTCCTGATCAAGGTTTCGTGCGATCTGAAAGTTCGACTGCGTATAATGGTTCCCGGCAGGCTGTAGCGTATTCTGGAATGCTGGGCTACCATTACATTTTCTATTACAGTCATATCGGAAAAAAGCCTTATATTTTGAAAAGTGCGTGCTATGCCCATACGCGCGATCTTGTGCGGTGAAAATCCTGATATGTCTTTTTCTTGAAAATTAATTTGGCCGGAGGACGGAGATGTTATACCAGTCAGGCAATTGAACAAGGTAGTCTTGCCCGCACCATTTGGTCCTATGATGCTGGCGATCGCATTGCGTTTTATCCTGAAGCTAACACCTTCTATAGCCTTGACGCCTCCGAATTGCTTGCTTAGCTCCCGCGCATGGAGAATATGCATATTATTTCACTCCCAGCAGTCCTTGAGGCCTGAACCTCATGAGCAATACTAAACCTATTCCAAGTATTAGCATTCTGTATAACTGCATCTCTCTTAGGGCTTCCGGGAGTATAACAAGTATAAACGCTCCCAAAACTGCTCCGTATGTATTGCCGAGGCCGCCAAGGATTACCATGCTCAATATTAGAATGGACTCCATAAAAGTAAAACTCTCCGGTGATACGAACTGCATCTTGGCTGCGAAAAGCATTCCGGCGATACCGGCCCATAATGATCCGAAAGCAAATGCGAAGAGTTTGTATTTTGTGGTGTTTATACCTATCGAAGATGCTGCTATCTCGTTTTCCTTGATGGCTTTCCACGCCCGACCGAACCTGGATGTTTCAACACGCTTTATGATAAGAAGAGAAATAGCTAATGCACAGAAGACTAGATAAAAATAATAATGTTGATCATGCAATGAAATTCCGGCAATGGCAGGCGCCTCAATTCCGGTGATGCCGTTAGGTCCATGTGTTAAACTGTCCCAGTTATTGAGGATGAGGCGGGTGATCTCTCCAAAGCCGAGAGTCACTATCGCCAGATAATCTCCGCGCAACCTTAATGCAGGCACTGCCAACAGAAAGCCGGCACACGAGGTTAACAGGGCAGATATGGGAAGGCAAACCCAGAAGCCAAGACCTAATTGTGTGTTGAGCAATGCATAAGTATATGCGCCGCATGCATAGAAGGCAGCAAATCCGAGATTCAATAGTCCGGTGAAGCCAACGATAACATTCAATCCTACTGCAAGAATGGAATATATTCCTGCCATTATCAGCACATCTATGAAATAATTATTAAGTACGAGCGGGCATACAGCAAGGATGACAACCAGTGATAAAACTAGCCATGTTTTATTATTATTGATGAATGCTGTAATTGCGCCGGGTTCTAATGGCATCCGGATCTTGCTCGACATTGACCAGACCGTTGAGCACAATGCAATGGCAGCAAAAAGTATTAGGGAAGGTACGACGCCCTTGAAAGGGAGCAGCATTAAAGCACCCAAAAAGGCCGCAAATATGATCTTTGTTCCTCTTTTAAACAGGTAATTTAACGGCTTCATGATTTTATACTTTCTCCGGTATGTCTCTCCCAAAAATGCCAGCGGGCTTTACAAGCAGGATCAAGATAAGAACGACGAAAGCAATTGCATCCTTGTACTCTGTTGATATATAGGCAGCGCCGATGCTTTCCATAAGGCCAAGAACAACACCTCCAAGCATAGCGCCCCTTATGCTGCCGATCCCTCCCAGCACTGCTGCCGTAAAGGCCTTGATGCCGGCAATGTACCCGATAGTGTAATTGACGAGGCCATAATAAGCTGCGACCATGACGCCTGCAATTGCCGCCATGGCTGCGCCTATGATGAATGTTAAAGATATAATTGCGTCAACATCAATGCCAACCAACGTAGCCATGATTTGGTCTTGAGATGTAGCGCGCATTGCTTTTCCGATACGCGTGCGTGAAACAAAAAAACGAAGCGATATCATCATCACTGCCGACGCTGCAATAATGAGCACTTGCGTCGCTGTCATCCTAACATCATTGATGATAAGAGCTGTATTGCCAAACTTATAAGGGAAGACCTTGTCTGTTGCACCCTGCGTCAGCATAACGAAATTTTGCAGAAAAATGGAGATGCCTATCGCGCTAATCAGAGGGCTCAGGCGCGGTGCATTGCGCAATGGTTTATATGCAACTTTCTCCATGACAAAACCGTACGTTGCGCAAAACATGGCTGCAAACACTGTAGTCAAGACAAGAGACAGGCCAATACCAGTGAATCCGGATACAGTGAAAAAGCCCATGAGAATTATGCCAAGATATGCGCCGAGCATATATACCTCGCCGTGGGCGAAATTGATAAGCTCTAAAATGCCGTAAACCATCGTATACCCAAGCGCGATAATGGCATAAACGCAGCCCAGGGTCAGTCCGTTGATAAGCTGCTGAAGAAGCATTAATTCAGATGCGCCCTGTCTTTTTCAAAAAAGGAAGCTTAGAAGTTCCGAGTTGTGGAGCTGTTTTATGAGTCACTGCGGATATGGCGCTTGAAGCATTCCTTGTCACTGGCTTGTTGGCTTCAGAAAGCCGAACCAATATCTCTTTTATCGGGTGTTCCTTCATTATGTTTAAAGATGATACACGCTTGATAGAAGGCTGTGGCTTGACCGGAATTACAGGCTTAAGAACTGAAACAGGCGCAGTGAGGGGAGCTTTCCGCGATTTGACATGACTCTTTGCCTGCTTGGCTGAAGGTTTAGCTGCAACTGTTTTTCTGGGTGATGGCCGTGGCTTTGCAGCAGCTGTCTTTGCCTGCATTGTAGAATCAACCTTAACAGCCTTAACGCTTTTCATGGCAAGTTTAACGACCGGCTTCTTGGCAACTATACTCTTGCTCTGTTTTACAGTTTTCTTTGGCTTCTTTGTTGTGACGCTTGCTTTCTTGACGACAGGCTTGACAGCAGCCTTTTTCTTTATAACTTTAGTCTTACTTTGAAGAGGCTTGACAGGGGGCGTCTTTGTTCGAGCAGTTTTTATCTTCGCCATTATTTTTGACGCAGGCTTTGATGAAGATATCTTTTTCACCGGGGATTTCTTAACAATTTTCTTTGCAATGGTTTTCTTAGAAGAGATCTTGTTGGAAGTGGTTTTCTTGACAGATGCTACTTTAGAACCCGGTTTTTTTGTGGCGGGTTTTTTGTGGGCGGTCTTTTTTGTGATGGTTGTCTTAGATGAACTTTTTTTGATGGCTGATTTCCCGCCACCTTTTGATGCGACCATTTTCTTGCTTGAGGCCTTCTTTTCTGAAACTTTCCTGTTCGCTGCAATCTTACTCTTAGCGACCTTCTTACCGGCAGCGACCTTTTTATTTCCCATCGGCAAAACCTCCAAAATTTTGTGTGATGAATTGTATCAACATGTAAAAAGAAAAGTAAACAGCTTGATATTTAGAGGTAAACAACAAAAATGATGCTGTGGTATGATGATGAGCCAAGACAACTCTCAAGACATAAGCAAAAATCGACACGATATGCATTTGTTATTGACAGGATGAGAAATTTACTATACATTATTGTGAAAATAATATGAGGAGGTTGTAAATGAAAACAGTTCTTGCAGTTCTTGTGTTAGTGGCATTTGCGGTATCGGCGGCTTTTGCAGGCACCGTCGAATATCAGGTGACAGGCCCGGTTCTGGAAGCCAAGGATGACAAGATAGTTGTACAGAAGGGCAAAGAGAAATGGGAAATCGCTAAGGATAAGGACACCAAAACTACTGGAGATGTCAAGGTTGGCGACAAGGTGACGATTAAGTACACCATGAAAGCCACTTCCATAGAATCAAAGGCTGACAAGAAAGCCGACAAGAAAACCGATAAAAAAGCTGACAAGAAAACCGATAAGAAATAATTTTCGGCCAGATTAGCACTACGGGCCGGGCAACTGCCCGGCTCTCTTTCTTTTTTCAATCATCCTTGTATTCCTTGCTTTTCCGGATGAATTAAGATTAACCCAGCACTTTTCTGACGATAGTCAGCAGATCATGCTGTGATATAGGTTTTGTGATTATTTCGACATCCACAGAATCAAAGCCTGTTCTTTGCAACTTATCCGCGGTATAACCAGTCAGAAACACGACTTTGCCATGCGGTCTGATTTTCTGAATAGCTTTATATGCTTCGAGCCCGCTCATCTTTGGCATAATCATATCCAGTATTACCAGATCTATTCCGTCGTTGAGTTCCTGATATTTTGAAACAGCATCTTCACCATCTTCAGCCAAAATTACTTTATATCCGTATGATTCCAACATCATCCTGGAAAGCTCCCGAAGGGTCGGATCATCTTCAGCTACAAGAATTGTCTCTGTTCCGCCAACGATTTTTTTTGGTGCATCGGTTTCTAGATTATCTGTTGATACGTTTTGAACAATTGGTAAATAGATGTGGAATACGGTGCCTTTACCTAACGTGCTCGTCACATCTATCATGCCGTTATGCTGGCGCACTATGCCGTATACCATAGCCAGACCCAAGCCTGTTCCCCTGCCTGGTTCCTTTGTAGTAAAGAAGGGATCGAAAATTCTCTTGCGGGTCTCTTCATCCATCCCAACTCCGGTATCGGATACAGAAATGACTGCATAGCGGCCAGGTTTGTCGCAATCATGTGTTGCGCAGAAGGCTGGGCCAATATCTTCAGTTCTGGTTACGATTGTCAGTGTCCCGCCATTAGGCATAGCATCTCTAGCATTAGTAGCAAGATTCATTATGATCTGCTCAATTTGACCGCTGTCAGCCATTATCTTTGCTGACTGATGCTGTAGCACTGTTCTGAGTTCTATATCCTCACCGATTACTCGTACAAGTAGATTGCTAAGTCTGGCAATAAGATCATTTATGTCGATTTCACTTATGGTCATGACCTGCTTGCGGCTAAACGCAAGTAGGCTATGTGTCAGCCGCGAAGCGCGTTCAACAGCCTTCATGATCTGCCCGAGATATGATTTAACCCTGTCGTCTGACGCCAGCATCATGTGCAGGAGTTCTGTAAATCCGAGAATCACCGACATGATGTTGTTGAAATCGTGAGCAATGCCGCCTGCCAGTACGCCGACGGCCTCCATCTTCTGAGCCTGTCGTAACTGTTCTTCCAAATCCTTTCTCTCGGTGATGTCCACATTTACACCTGAGATAATCCCGTTTTCCAGCACAGCACTTGCCGCAAGAGTTTTTTGCTGCCCCGACGGAGTAATAATCGTGATCTCATAGTACGGCAGTTTTCCGGATTCTTTTAGTGCATCCAAAAATATCTGGCGATCTTGAGGTTTTACATATCGGGAACTTACCGGCCTCGAAAGCAATTCTGTTGCAGATTCACAACCGAAAAGCTTGACAGTGGCTTCGTTAACGTACAAGAATCTGTCGTTTAAGTCCGATCTGAAAATTCCCACAAGAGCGTTGTCAACTAAGCCTCTGTATTTACGCTCTGATTCTGTGAGGTCATCCAAGAGCTTGGTCATCAGGCGGTTATTTTCTTCGAGTTCCTCTTTTTGGTGTTCAACATCCAGCAGGCGGTCTTGCAACTCAAGATAGTATGTCTTGCGGCCTGAACCGTCGCCGAGGCCTATTATCTTACGGCGCAGGGATTCATTATATTCCGACTGATTAAAATGCTTGTTCATAGCACTCTATTATGTCATTGATTTGAGGCATTTTAGGGTTAGTCACGAGACATGGATCGTTAAATGCAAACTCGGCCAGACGTGGAAAATCGTCTTTCTTAAGGCCCATATCATGCAGACGGCCGTGCAGACCTACCTTCTTCCTAAGCGCTGAAATAGCATTAGCAAGGGCCAGCTTACCTTCTTTCCCGGCGAGTGACTCATCTCCTCCGAGAGCGCCTAATACTTTTTGAAATTTATCCGACGCAGCATCATAATTAAATGAAGCAATATGCTCCAGCAGGATTGCATTGCAATCACCGTGAGGAAGCCCGAATCTGCCTCCAAGGGCGTGAGCCATCGCATGCACCATTCCCAGGCTCGCGTTCGAAAAAGCAAGGCCGGCAAGCAAACTGGCCAGCATCATTCTTGTCCTTGATTGTACATTTTTTGGATCGTCGATTATCTTGGGCAAGTCTGAGGCTACTATTCTTATTGATTCCAGAGCATGGAGGTCTGTAATAGGCGAGCTTGCATTTGAGACGTATGCTTCAACGGCATGAGTAAGAACATCCATGCCGGTTGCTGCTGTCAGGCTGTCTGATTTTGTAAGAGTTGTCTGCGGATCTATGAGGGAAATATCCGGTATTATGGCTTTACTCACGATGGCTATCTTAACCTTTCGAACCGTATCTGTAATAATTGCAAACTGTGATATGTCTGCAGAAGTACCCGCTGTAGTGGGAATGAAAATCATTGGCGGAGGAGGCACTGAGACCATATCGACCCCTTCGTAATCGAGCACGGAACCGCCGTTTGCAACTATGATGGCGATCCCTTTGGCGCAATCCATAGGGCTGCCGCCGCCAACGGCAACTATAACATCGCACTTCTCACGATGATAACATGCCGCGCCGGCTGATGATTCAACGTCCTTTGGATCCGAAGTAACACTATCGAAAACGGCATAGGAGATGCCTGCTCCGGAAAGTGAGTTTTCAACTTTCTCCGTCCAGCCGGCTGCACGGACACCCTTGTCCGTTACAAGCAGCACTTTCCGAGCTCTGAAATTAGCAGCATATTGACCGGCCAGCTCTATGGAACCCCACCCGAACAGAAACTCCGGCGCAACAAACTTTCTTATCTGCAGCGAAGCATCTTTTTCCATGAGGGCCTTCCTTTCAAAACATCCTGCCTTTTCTCGCGCTCAGGCATTGCCCAGTGCCTGGCGCGGTGTTTACGCCGAAATCATGGTTCTTCGGTAACAGCATTAATTTTAGCCAACTCAATTGCTGCACAATCAGGACAGTAGCCATGGGAGAATTCAAGGTCGAGATGTTTACTAAAGTAAGCTGATACATCTGTCCAGTAACGATCATCGTTTCTGACTTTCTTACAGATCATGCAGATCGGGATGATGCGCTGCAATTCTATGATTTCGCTGATGTCTTCTATTATCAGAAGGATTAAACGTCTGCCCTCATAGTCGAACGGCGAAGCGCTGATCAATGCAAATATTTCAGTTATGCTTTCTCCGGAAACTACATCGAGCTTGGCACGATTGCGCACTGTATGATGACCGGCTGAGGCCTCTTTAACAGAATTCCTTATAACGCAGGTCTGGCAATTCTGTGACCGGCCACATCCTTCTGCGACTTCGGCAGAATGGATGCAGTGAAATACTTTTCCACCTCTTTGATTTAGTATAAGTTCTGAATTGCTGCCGAAAAGTTTTGAGGCTGCACCATTGTAATTGATAATTTTCACATCATGATCGACAATCAGAGCTATGGAAGGTATAGCATCGAATAAGACTCTGCTCAGCCCCTCAATTGATGGAATGTCCATTACCCCCCACGTCTCCCTGTCAATATTATATCGGGTGTCGGCGATTTAAACAAGCTGAGCTGTTTTAGATAGGAGCAAGACTAGACAAGTCCTTTTAGGTATAAGAGTCTCTTTTCCGGATCAAATTTTTCGATAGCATATCTGAGCATAGTACGAGGCATATGACGGTAATATTGCTTCAGAAATCTTTCTTCAGCACGCCTGTCGCGTTTGCCGATCTCTCTGAGCATCCAGCCCACAGCTTTGTGGATTAAGTCATGCTTGTGATAAAGCAAGCGTTTAGCCAGCCTGAAAGTGTCGTCAAACATGCTGTTGCGGATGAAGAAAAATGTTGACATAATGGCCACCCTCTGACTCCATAGATGGCCGGAATCGCACAATTCGTACAGGATAGTCTTGTCCTTATCAATAAGGTAAGCCCCTAAAATTTTATCTGCAGAAAGATCTACGAGATCCCAATTATTAACATACTGTAGATTGTTGAGATAGAACTGCACGATCTCGTTTCTCTTATCTTCATCGGACTGCAAAAATATATGTGTCAGGATGAGAAGTGCAGTTAACCTGTGCTCGTGCACGCGAGAGTTTAGAAGTTTTCTGATCTGGGCAAGCGACAGATCTTTGTATTTCTTTGCTACAGTGCGAATTTCAGGCACAGTAACACCGATGAAAATATCGCCTTCAGCATAGCCACCTGGACATGCCTTGAAAAAGCGCGGCAGAAAGGCTGCCTTGACAGGGTTGCCGAGAGTTGCCAGCTCGGCCTTAATTTTATTTATCATGACACGCCTCCTTGAAGCGCTTTCAATTATATATCGCTGCGGTCCATAGAAGCTAGCAGAAGCGCTTGGATAAGGCAGCACATATATCTATAATAAGTTCAATAGACACAAACTAGAGAATCTGAAAAACAGATGAAACACAGCCAGGCAAAGGAGATCGTCAAATGAACGATGCTGCATATCTGGAAAAAATAGCCAGACTTATCCGGTATTACATTCTCTATTCGACTACGGAGGCCGGTTCAGGACATCCGACATCTGCTCTGTCGGCTGTTGAATTGATGACAGGACTGCTTTTCGGTGGTGCATTCAGATTTGATCTTGACAGGCCGGAGCATCCCAACAACGATAGGCTAATTTTTTCTAAAGGTCATGCTACACCGCTTTTCTATGCGCTATGGGCGGCTGCCGGAAGAATCGGCGAGCAGGAATTAAGGTCATACCGTAAGTTTGGCAGCGTACTGGAGGGACACCCTACGGTCGCATTCAAGTACACTGAGGCTGCAACCGGATCACTTGGGCAGGGTTTGTCGATCGGCGTCGGGGACGCACTTAACGCTAAGTACGTGGATAATCTGCCGTACAGGACTTACGTCCTTCTCGGAGACAGCGAGATGGCTGAAGGTTCGCAGTGGGAAGCTATGGAGATTGCCGCATACTACAAGCTGGATAACTTGACGGGCATTATCGATGTAAATCGCCTGGGCCAGCGCGGCGAAACAATGTACGGTCATGATATGGCGTCATATGAAAGAAAAGTTTCGGCGTTTGGATGGGAACCCATTACAATAAACGGGCATGATGTTACAGAAGTGCTCGGAGCTTACGAAAGAGCGCTGACGATAAAAGACAAGCCGGCTATGATTATTGCCAGAACTGTCAAGGGCAAGGGGATATCATTCATCGAGGACAAGAACGGCTGGCATGGCAAGGCTCTTAACAGGGAAGAATTCAAGGCAGCAATCGGGGAGCTTGGCGTGGTCGATATGTCGGTTCAGGGAGAAGTTGGCATGCCTGAGAATCTGTCAGTTGTCGGTGCTGCACCGATACAGGCAGATCCGGCGGCGTATGAAAGCGATAAGGCGGTAGCAACACGTGAAGCATACGGACATGCGCTTAAGCGTATATATTCGCAGTATCCATCTATCGTAGTGCTTGATGGAGAGGTGAGCAATTCTACATACGCTGAAATTTTCAGAGATGCCTATCCGCAAAAGTACTTCGAGATGTATATAGCTGAACAGAATATGGCTGGGGCAGCGCTCGGCTTTGCCCGCAGAGGGAAAATCCCATTTGCTTCCACCTTTGCTGCCTTCTGGACTCGCGCCTTTGATCAGATACGCATGAGCCAGTATTCAAAGGCAAACATAAAATTCTGCGGTTCTCATGCAGGTGTTTCGATTGGAGAGGATGGTCCTTCACAAATGGGACTTGAGGATATTGCGATGTTCAGGACCGTCAAAGATTGTGCAGTGCTGTACCCTTCAGATGCAGTTTCTACGGAAAAGCTGGTGGAGGCGGCAGCTGCGCATAAAGGTATGGTTTACATAAGGACAACTCGCATGAAGACAAGTATCCTTTACAATAACGAAGAACTTTTTGCGATCGGAGGCAGTAAGGTATTAAGGCGCAGCGATAGTGACAAAGTCACAGTTATAGCAGCCGGAGTTACACTTTATGAGGCTCTGGGTGCTTGTGATGATTTGCTCAAGGAGGGGATTTCAATACGGGTTATCGATCTCTACAGCATAAAACCGCTTGATGAGAAAACATTGAAGGAGGCTGCTCGGGCTACAAAGGCAATTATAACTGTAGAGGACCATGCTCCTGAGGGTGGCATAGGTGAGGCCGTTCGAAGCGCGCTGCCGGGCAACCTCGTCCATTCCCTCGCTGTCAGGAAACTGCCCAGGAGCGGGAAGCCTGAAGAGTTGCTTCAATTTGAAGAGATATCCAAAGAGGCGATTATCCGCAAGATCAGGGAGCTTATATGAGGCCTTCAGGGCTCAAGACTAAGATATTCCTTGATAGCGGTGACCCTTTAGAGACGCGGGATATTATCGGCAGACTCGGCTTTCTGGATGGTCAGACCACCAATCCAACATTGATAGCTAATAACCCGGAGGCAAAAGCCAGGCTCCAGCGGGGCGAAAAGTTTAGTGAAAAAGAGATATACGATTTTTATCGCGGCATTGTGACGGAAATCTCCGGCCTGATGCCCTCAGGTTCTGTTTCAGTGGAAGTTTATGCTGACCGGAACACTAAAGCAGAACAGATGCTGGAGCACGGCAAAGAGATGTTTACATGGATCCCGAATGCTCATCTCAAATTTCCGACAACAGCTGAGGGATTGAAGGCAGCTGAAATAGCGGTCAAGATGGGGCTGCGTGTGAACATGACTCTTTGTTTCAAGCAGGAACAGGCGGCTGCAGTATATGACGCTACGCGAGGTGCAAAGAAAGGTGATGTTTTTGTATCGCCGTTTGTAGGGCGTCTGGATGACCTTAAAGAGAATGGAATGGACCTTCTAGTCAATATAATTAAGATGTTTGAAAGCGGCGATCACCATGTTGAAGTACTTTCGGCCAGCATTAGAAGTTTTGACCATTTCTATTATTCGATAGCGCTGGGATGCGACATAGTGACGGCTCCTGGGTCGATACTGAAAAAATGGTCAGAGACAGGCATCTTCATCCCGGAGGGGAATTTCGTGTACAATTCATCTGGTCTTGCGCCGATTGCTTACAAAAATATCGATTTGACGCTCGGATGGCGCGATTTCGATATAGATCACGACTTAACAGATAAGGGTATGGAGAGATTCTCCCACGACTGGAATCTCCTTATTGCGAGATGAAGATAGCTATCGGGTCGGATCATGGGGGGTATGCTCTCAAGGAATCGATGATCTCTTTCCTGTCATCCAGGGGTTATGACGTAGTTGACGCTGGTGCTCGGCGGCTTAACCCGTCTGATGACTATCCTGATTTCGCAAAGGCAGTTTCTGAAATGGTTTTATCCGGTAAAGCTGATAGAGGCATACTTATATGCGGTAGTGGGGTGGGTGCATCAGTAGCAGCGAATAAATTCCCCGGCATAAGGGCTGCGGTTTGCCACGACTCTTTTTCAGCGCACCAGGGAGTTGAGGATGACAATATGAATGTACTTTGCCTCGGCGCTCGTGTAATAGGTGAAGAATTGGCTAAAGAGCTTGCTTTGACCTTCTTGAAAGCCGGGTTTTCATATGCAGAAAGGCATTTGCGCCGACTTGGCAAAGTTACTGCTATAGAAGAGGGGTTTACGATACATGACCGACGAAAGGCATGATGTGATTGACAGCAGGTACTTGCAGTTATGTGATATCCCGCATGAAGAAGCTGTAATAGAACCCTGCATTTTAACCATATTCGGCGGTAACGGTGACCTGAGCAGGAAGAAGCTTCTGCCGGCTATATTCGGTCTGTGGCTGGATAAAATTCTGCCGGAGCGGTTTTCTGTTCTTGGATTTGGAAGAAAGCCGTTGACTGACGAAGCATTCCGTGAGGGCATGCATACGGCCGTAGAAGAGGCCATAGGTACTTCTGTGCAAGATTCGAAGTGGCAGGAATTCAGCGGGCGTCTTTACTATTTATCCGGCGATGTTGCGGAAGAAGAGACCATGAAGCGACTGAAGTCAAGGCTTGAGGAACTTTCGTATAAATCATCACAGGGGCGCAGGGACATCTTATATTACATGGCGGTGCCGCCTTCGGCGACTCAAGCCATTGTTAGGAGGCTCTCTGATTTCAGGCTTTGCCAGGATGATTTCAATGCCAAGATCATAGTTGAGAAACCCTTCGGTGTTGACGGAGCATCTGCCCGAAAGCTGAACGCTGTGCTGAAAGAGGCTTTCGACGAAAGTCAGATCTACAGAATTGACCACTATCTTGGAAAAGAGACTGTTCAGAACATAATGTTCTTCAGATTCTCAAATGCAGTCTTTGAACAGGTCTGGAATTCCCGCTTTATTGAAAATGTGCAGATAACAGTTGCTGAAGATATCGGCATTGCCCACCGGGGCGAATTTTATGAGAGCAACGGTATAGTACGGGACATTGTTCAAAACCATGTGATGCAATTAATAGGAATGGTTGCAATGGAGCCGCCGGTCGGTTTCACTGCAAACTATATCAGGGATGAAAAGATAAAGGTAATACGATCTCTAAGGCCGTTGGATGCCTCATACATTGACAGAAATATTGTGGCTGGGCAGTACGGTACTGGCGTTATCAAAGGAGAACATGTTGTCGGCTATCGTGAGGAAGAACAGGTCTCGTCATCGTCAGTAACGCCTACCTATTTCGCCGGCAAGTTTTACGTAGACAATCTCAGATGGGCTTCAGTCCCATTTTTCGTCAGGTGTGGCAAACGACTGAAGAAGCGTGTCACTGAAATTTGCCTGCAGTTCAGGCAGCTTCCTCTGAGGCTTCTTGGCCGAGCCTGCGACGAGTTGAAGAAAAATGTTCTGGTCATGACTATAAATCCTGAAGAAAAGATAACGCTTCGTTTTAATGTGAAATATCCATATTCGATGAATCAGGTGCAAGCCGCAGACATGAATTTCTATTACAGGGAGGCATTCGGCAGGGAACATCAAGACGCATACAGCAGACTGCTTGCAGATTGCTTCAAGGGCGATCAAACGCTCTTTGTCAGGGAAGATATGGTGGAAGCGACATGGGATGTGGTAGATCCTATAAACGACAGGTGGAACAATTTGCGCGGAATAGAGTTTCCTAATTATGAAGCCGGTTCATGGGGGCCTAGTGCTGCCATCGATCTTATTGGCGGGACAGGTTCGCGGTGGTTGACCGAATAAGCAAGGGGGGGGAGAGGTTAATGAAGAATTCGCGCATTCATATTTTTGATGACAGGCTTGCAATGAATACATTCCTGATAGAGAAGTGGACTCAGATCGGGATTGAAAGCATTGAGCGCAGAGGCATGTATACTATAGCTCTGTCTGGCGGGGGGACGCCGGCTGATTTTTACAGACAGCTTACATCTGCAACTAAAAAGTTTCCATGGGAGAAGACTCATATCTTTTTGGTAGATGAGAGATATGTTCCGATCAGTGATAATGTCAGCAACTTCGGCATGCTGAGAACTTGTCTGCTGTCGGCTTTGAATATCCCCGCAGGCAATATTCACTTTATCAGGACAGATACGGAATCGCCCGTAGTTTCTGCGCTCGAATATGAAGAAGAGCTAATGCGCTCATTCCGGCTCGTGGATGGAGAATTACCGGTATTCGATTTCATAGAACTCGGCATAGGCGCCGACGGCCATACGGCATCACTTTTTCCCGGCCTGCCGGAAGCTAACTTACCCCTGATTCCTGAAAACAGCAGGCTGGTTGTAGCGGTGCGGCGCGACAATATAATGTATGCCAGGGTGAGCATGACATTGACAGTAATCAATAGTGCCAGGAATGTGGTTTTCATCGTCACAGGTGGCAATAAGGCATCAATAGTCAAGAGCATAGCAGAGGATGGTAATGAGGAATTTCCGGCATCCAAAGTGAAACCGCCGAGCGGCAATCTTATGTTTGTGCTGGATTCTGAAGCAGCATCTATGCTCAGCAAATGACAGCAAATTAGAAATTCGGACCAAGGAGAATTATATGCAGATAGGAATGGCGGGTCTTGGGAGAATGGGGATGAATATGGCAGTCCGCCTTCTCAGGGGCGGTCATGAAGTCATAGCCTATAATAGAACCAGAACGAAGGTTGATGAGATAGTCAGAGAGGGAGCCAAGGGTGCATACTCATTGGAAGAACTCATTCAAATGCTTGCCCCGCCGAGGTTTGTATGGCTTATGTTGCCTGCAGGTAAAACAGTGGATGATCATATTGACGAGATCAGAGGGCTGCTTCATAAGGGCGATACAATAATCGACGGCGGAAATAGCTTGTACAAGGACGATCTGAGAAGGAGCGAGGCGCTCAAGGCTGAAGGTATCAACTATCTCGACATTGGCGTAAGCGGTGGCATTTGGGGACTTAAGGTGGGTTACTGCCAGATGATCGGCGGAGAATATGAAGTTTTTAAAAAATTGGAGCCGGCAATAGCAACTTTAGCGCCTAATGACGGATATATGTATTGCGGTCCATCAGGTGCAGGGCATTTCGTCAAAATGGTACACAACGGGATAGAATACGGGATGTTGCAGGCTTATGGTGAAGGATTTGCAATCATGAAGGCATCTCTATATTCAGCCGGTTTGGAATTTGCAAAGGTAGCGCATCTTTGGAATCAGGGCAGCGTTGTAAGATCGTGGCTGCTTGAGCTTGCAGAAGATGCATTTGTCAAGGACCCCGATCTTTCAGGTATAAAAGGATTCGTGGAGGATTCCGGAGAGGGTCGATGGACAGTGCTTCAGTCAATTGAATCTTCAGTGCCTGCACCTGTGCTGGCTCTTTCTTTGATGCAACGCTTTCGATCTAGGGAGTCAGACTCTTTTTCAGATAAACTGATAGCCGCTCTCAGAAATGAATTCGGCGGGCATACCGTTCAGAAAGAGTAGGGAGGTGGGCTGCAATGTCATGTAAGATAGATAACAGGCTGGAGAGCGGACCGGTTACAACACTGTTCCTCGATGTCGGTGGAGTTCTTCTGACAAACGGCTGGGATCGCTCTATGAGGAAGAAAGCGGCAGAATTGTACAAGTTGGATCACGATGAAATGAATGAACGCCACCAAATGACTTTTGATACATATGAACAGGGCAAACTTAGCCTGGACACTTATCTTGACAGGATTATATTTTACGAACAACGTAACTTTAGCAGAGATGAATTTAAAGAGTTCATGTTCTCTCAATCAAAACCGTTCCAGGAGATGATAGACCTTATATGCAGCCTCAAGGGCCGTTATAAAATAAGGACTGCTGCTGTCAGCAACGAGGGGCGGGAATTAACGCAATATCGCATAGAAAAATTTGGACTGAGGAATTTCATAGATTTCTTTGTTGCATCATGTTTCGTACATGTGCGCAAGCCAGACGAAGACATATTCAGGATTGCACAGGATCTGTGCGATGCTGCTCCTGAAGAAGTGCTGTACATTGACGATCGTGCAATGTTTGTGGAAGTAGCTGAAGGTCTTGGCTTCCATGGGCTGCATCACAGGGGGTATGAGTCCACCAAAGCAGCACTGGCGGGATATGGACTGACATTATAAGCGTATCCGGGTTTTTGTATATAATATAAAGACACCAGTATGAGGGACTGCAATGGAGGCTATCCGCAAAATCACTGCTAAGAATGGACGTCAGATAGTTTTGCGTCCGGCTAATCCTGGCGACTCTGATGGAATCATTAAGACCCTGAAATCTCCATCGCCGGAGCGCAGCTATATTCTGGCCGAGCAGGTGGGCAATAGACCTGATGCAGAAAAGAGATTTGTCGAATCGCTAAACACCGAAAAAAACCTTCTCCTTGTTGCAGCTGAAGATCAACATATCATAGGCGTGCTTGCTGTGGTTCAGGCAAACGAGGGTAAAAGGCATGAGACTTCTGACAACGCACATATAGGCCTGCATATCTCCGAAGGACACCGCGGATTGGGAATTGGCTCAGGTATGCTTGCATATGCTACTGAGTGGGCTGCCGAGCGCGGCTTTATGATGCTGGACGCATGTATCTTTACTACTAATATGGTTTCACTTAATATTTTTAAAAAGGCGGGATTCTCAGAAGAAAACCGCAAATTGCGCAAGATTCGTTTTGGAAATGAATGCATAGCAGAGGTCTGCGTCGTTAAATGCCTCGACTGACATATGGGCTTCTTCAGGCTGTCGGTCTATCCCTTTTGCTGTTAATCATCTCATGTTCTTCAGAAAACCATCAAAATGATTACCTTTATTTCAGGCTTAATTCCAATCCATCTACACTTGATCCTGCGCAGATCACCGACGTGCAGGCATCTGTCATTGCTGCCAAACTGTTCAACGGCCTGGTTAAACTGGATGCAAAACTTAATGTTGTCCCGGATATTGCCGAGAGTTGGGAACTCTCACGAGACGGTCTGACATATCGCTTCCATCTCAGGAGAGGGTTTCTTTTTTCCGGAGGGCGTGAAGTTACAGCAGGTGATTTTAAATATTCATTCGAGCGGCTGCTTGCGCCTTCAACGAAATCTCCAAATAACTGGATATTCGAAAAAGTCAAAGGAGCCGGCGATTTCAGGTATGGCAGGGCAAATGAAATCTATGGATTTAGAATCCTTGGTCCCTATGATCTGGAAATACAGCTCAAACGGCCTTTTTCTCCATTCTTAAGTATGCTGACTATGACGCCTGCTTATGTAGTGCCGCGGGAAGCTCTAGAAGCAGACGGTTCTGAGTTTGCCTCACATCCGGAGGGAACCGGTCCGTATATTCTTGAAAAATGGACTCCAAACCAGGAAGTGGTTTTAAAACGCAATGAGCATTATTCTGGCTCGGCAGCGAAATTGAGTGGCATGGTTTTCAGAATAGTGCCGGAAGATCTGACAGCATTTACCGAGTTTGAGCTTGGAAATATTGACGTCTTTCAGATACCTGCATCGGCCTATCGCAGACTGCAGAACGATAGTAAGAAAAAACAGCATATTGAAGTACTCCAGGGACTGAATACATACTATCTTGGGATGAATACTTCGAGGCCTCCGCTTGATAATCTTGCTTTGAGAAAGGTCATCTCGCTTGCAATCGACCGTAGAAAAATACTGGAAAAATTTTATGATGGAAGGGGCAGGCTCGCTGATGGCCCGGTGCCTGAGGCTTTGAGGTCGTGGCATCTTGATAGAAACTTGAATTCTGCCCAATACAATCCGTCTCTGGCCAGGCAGATTGTCAGAGAAAAGGGATTCAAAGGAGTTAAACTAAAACTTTATGTAGCGGCAGACCAGGAGGCTGTAGACCTTGCCGAGATAATACAGGGTTATCTCGCAGATGCTGGATTGACAGTAGTAATTAGGCAACTTGAATGGAGCTCGTATAAGCAGGCTATCAATAATGGAGAACCTGATATGTTCTGGATCAGTTGGTGGGCTGATTATCCGGACGCTGAGAATTTCCTTTTTCCGCTGTTTCATTCGGCAAATATCGGACCGGCAGGAAACAGGACCAGGTATGTGAACAACGAAGTTGACATGCTGATAGAGCAGGGACAACATGCGATGGATGCCGAACTGAGAGCGCAGGTCTACCGCAGGGCTGAAGAAAAGATAATTGCGGATGTTCCGTGGATATATTTCTGGCATAAGAATGACTATATTGTCAGGCAACCATGGGTCGAAGGTTTCAGGGTCTACCCTATTTATAACATGGATAAAGGCCTGGATGTCAGTTTGCGGAGGAGCAACCATTAAGATATATATATTGAAACGCATTCTGATGCTGGTACCGCTTCTGATATGCGTTACATTCACATCCTTCTGCCTTCTGAAAGTATTGCCGGGAGATCCCGTCTTCTCTATGGTGGGGGAACGGGCCACACCCGAAACGATAGAGAATATAAGAAAAGAGATAGGGGTTGACCGTGATTTCTTATCTCAATATTTGGGGTACCTGGAGCTTCTGGGCCATGGCAACTTTGGCAGATCATACTATTCCAACAGAGACGTAATGGAAGACATAGCCGCCAAATTGCCCAATACAATGACGCTTGCCGTGGCAGTTATGGCGATAGCCGTGCCGTTCGGGCTTGTTGCCGGGATGATCATGGCCTACCGGCGCGATGGTTTTGTTGAGAGAGTGGTGAATATGTTTACTATCGGAGGGGTGAGCCTGCCGGTGTTCTGGATTGGATTGATAATAATGCTGATCTTGAGCCTAAAACTCAGACTGCTCCCTCCTTCAGGTACCGGAGGGTTCAAATTTATTGTGCTTCCTGCGCTCACACTTTCCTTGCCTGTAATATCAACACTTGCCAGGGTCGCAGCAGCTTCGATTGAGGAGTCGATGGGACTGCAGTTTGCAAGGACGGCAAGAGCAAAGGGCCTTGCCCCTTTAAAAATCGCAGTAGTCCATGTTATGAGGAATGCGCTGATACCGGTCGTAACTATAATCGGACTTGAATTTGGCAGCTATCTGAACGGAGCTGTAGTGACTGAGACAATATTCGGTTGGGACGGTGTCGGACGTTTTGCAATGCAGGGCATCATCATGAGGGACTACCCGGTAATAATGGGATGCGTTATTACATGCACCGCAGTATTTGTTGTAGTAAATATGCTGACTGATATAGTTTATCATTATATCGACCCGAGGATACGTATCCAGAATGGCAAGTGGTAAGACCTACCTGTATGTCATAGTGTTTATGTTTGCCCTGTCGGTTATGGCACCCTTTATGCCGCTGCAGGGACCAGAGAGGATCGACCTTGAATCTCTTCAGGAGCCGCCGGGGTTGGCTCATCCTTTTGGCACCGACCACAAGGGCAGGGACGTTTTTTCGAGGGTTATATATGGGGCTAAGGTTTCCATCGGCATCGCATTGACAGCGGCTGCAACAGCCTGTATCATTGGGACGCTCGCAGGCATGACTGCAGGATATTATGGCGGAAGGATCGACATCGTAATAATGTCAGTAGTAGATTTTGCGATGTCCTTTCCGGCGCTTCTTCTTGCCATTGCGATATCAGTTGTACTGCCACCCGGCATATATTCCGCAATGATAGCGTTGTCGGCTACTGGTTGGACGTCATTTGCAAGACTATTGCGAGGAAAGGTACTGACTGTAAAAAGCCTTTCGTTTGTAGATGCTGCCAGAGCAGCAGGATGCAGTAATGCCAGGGTTCTTTTTGTTCACATACTGCCGAATTGTCTCAGGATTGCGTTTGTAATGATTGGCATAAAGCTAGGGGGGTTCATCCTTGCCGAAGCTACCTTGGGATTCTTGGGTCTGGGAGTTCAACCTCCAGCGCCTTCGTGGGGAGCGATGATAAGCGCCAGCCGTGCATATATTCTTACAGCACCCTGGACGGTATTCTTTCCAGGATTGATGATTACGCTCACAGCCTTCTGCTTCAATCTATACGCCGAGAAGCTCAAAGCTGCTTGTGATATTCAGATGCTTTGAGATCAGTCACCCCGAGGTATGATTACAACAATCTTGGTGCCTTTGCTTGGGGTGCTGATGACGCTGACGCTTCCCTTCCATTGATAGACTCTCTCACGCATTCCTAGTATGCCGAAGGAATCCGATTTTTCAAGCTGTTTTTCGGTCAAGCCGACTCCATTGTCATCTATCTCCAGGGTTATGCTGTCCGCGTTCTCCTTCAGCGTCACCTCAACTTTTGTAGCATCAGCATGACGCATTACGTTTGTCAGCGATTCCTGCAATATCCTGAATAGCGCTATAGCCATGTCTGGTTTGATGTCAATATTTTCGGGATCCAGAGAAGCATTGCATTCAATACCGGACCTCTTTTCAAATTCCTCGACCTGCCATTCAATTGCCGGACCTAAACCCAGGAAATCCAGCATACTGGGCCTTAATTCAGTACAGATCCTCTTAACCGATTTAATTACTGCATCAACCATGTCTATATCTTTTTTCAGCTTCAAGGTGATTTCCGGATACGACTCTGACGAGTCCTTGGCAGTCCTGGATAAATTTAGCTTCAGCGCTGTCAGCATCTGACCTAGTTCATCATGAATATCTCTTGCGATGGTAGTTCGTTCTTCTTCCCTAACGCGCTGAAGGTGCGCCGCAAGATGATGCAATCTCTCTCTGGATACCCTGATTTCCTGTTCAGCCAACCTGTTCTTATCGCGAAGTCTCAGGGATGTGATGGCAAATGCAACATTGTTTGCCAGCTCAGTCAGCAAAATACACTCTTTATCTATGAAAATGTCTGTTTGGGAGGCATAGATGGTTAATGAGCCAAAGCAGTTATTGTTGCTTGAAAGGGGCAGCCCTATCGCTGAGACAAATCCTCTCTTTTCAGCTTCCTCACGCCATGGAGCAAGAAGGGGATTATCCAAGCGGTTATTCTGAATGCAAACTGCGCCTGTCCTTATAGCTGTGCCGGTCGGACCGTAACCCCAAGGATCATCCGCCCATGTTACCCTGATGGTATCCAAGTAACCGTTATCCCGGCCAGCATGTGCATAGGGCTTCACAGTCTTGTGCGCATCGTCCTGGGGATAGCCCACCCATGCCATGAGATATCTACCTTCCGCTACAACTATCCTGCATATTTCTTCGGCAAACGCTTGTTCATCATTTGCATGAACTATAGCTGCATTGCTCATGCTCAGCGTTCTCAGGGCACGCTCCACCTTTATAAGCTCTTTTTCTGTTTGTTCCCTGCGCGCGATTTCCTCTTTCAGCTCCACGTTGGCTTGAATAAGCGCTGCGTATGCTCCTTTCAATGCATCAACGGTCTGCCTGCGTTCGTTTCGCTTCTCAGCATCTTTTAATGCCCTTTGCACTGCAGGAACTAATCTTTTGAATCCGTCTTTAAGAATATAATCTGTAGCCCCACTTTTAAGGGTTTCGATTGCAAGCTCCTCACCCATTCGGCCTGAAATGAATATAAAAGGCACTTCCGGGCAGGTACCGGTTGCGATCTCGAGAGCTGACACCCCGTCGAACCCTGGCACTGAATAATCGGACAATATTAGATCAAACACTCGGCTGCCGAGGGCAGATTCGAAAGCCTCTCGTGTTTCGACTCGCAAGATATCGACAGCGATTCTTTCCGAATCAAAAACCAATTTTACGAGCTCGGCATCAGAGGGATCGTCTTCAAGATGTAATATATGCAACATTTTTTTTCCGCTGAAAACGGGTTGTCTATTCGCAAACATAGAAATATTCTGAATAATAGGGTCTTTAGAGGTCAAGATGAGATTCCTGTTGCTTTTCCTTTCTGTCTTTAGGCAGGCAGCGGTATATCCCACCCATTATAGACATTATAAGCAGAAAGGCGGGTATGAAAATGAAAAAGAATGTAACCGGCTCTATTCCAGGGTTTATCATTTTAGCTCTGTCAACTCCGTTAAGCTCCATGATATAAGCCTCGAGGTTGGAAATCTGCTGCTGTGTGAGGCTGCTACTGTCGCCGAAAGAAGGCATATGAAGTCGAGGATTCTTTCCGCTTGGAACAGATCCATGCTGTATGAATGCATCTACATTTTCGGCGAAATGCCGGGGATCTTTGTTGAAGACAGCTTTGTCTATAGGATTGAGCGATGGCACAACACCTTCATCGGCGCCTGGATTTGGAATTCCACCGATGGCGTTGTGACTATGACAGGATACACACTGCTTATCAAAAATCAGGGCACCTTGTGCAGAATTGCCTATTGTGCCGGCTGCATAACCCGCAGTTCGATTTAAAGCCGGAGATCGAGGAACTGCTGATGCAGGCTTTACTTCAGACGGTGATGCAGCGGTTGAGGGTGATGAAGGCTTATTAGCTGATGGTCCGTTTAGGCTGCCCAGGTAGTCTATTAGATCGTTGAGTTGCTGATCATTGAATCCGGTGAATGAAGGCATAATTGTATCAGGAAAATGTGACTTCGGATTCCTTATTTGATCTCTGAACCAGTCACGGTCTCTATCTCTGTTGCCCTCATTTGAAAGATCAGGACCGGCTGTGCCGCCAGAGCCGTTTATCGAATGGCAGCCGCCGCATCCTGCCGATCTATAGACTGTGGCGCCTCTGGCAATGTTTTCCGGCATCATGGGCAGGCCAGTTTTCGGCTTGTTTGCGCTATTTGCTGACGCAGCACTGGATGTCGGCAATTCATGGATCCCCGGCTTGCTGACATACCCGGCTATTGTCAGACCGATCAGCACAATCGCAAATACGGTAGCAGCAGCCATAGCAACCGGGCGCATGAAAGGGTTTCTTTCAGGACTTCTGTCTATAAAGGGCAGGATTACAAGAATCAAAACAAGGACTGCCGGCACACCTGCTACGCCAAGAGGCTCCAATGGGCCTTCAAAATACTTGAGAGCTTCGTATAAAAATAGAAAATTCCATTCCGGTTTTGGTGTATAAGTTGTTGACAGCGGATCGGCCGGACCAGTGAAACCAGGTGGTGCCAAGATTGTCAGAGTCATCAACAGGAGTGCGATTGCACAAGCAGACATCATGTCTTTGAAAGCCTGGTCAGGCCAAAATGGGCCGGTCTTGATGTGCCTGGAGGAATCCCATGGGCCGACTGCGCCATTAACTCTTAAAGCAACTATGTGAAAAATGATGATGGCAAAAAGCACAAGCGGCAAAACCATTACATGCAAAACGAAGAAACGTGAGATGGTCAGCTGCCCCATGTCCGTACCGCCCCTCATTAGTTCTGTTGTCAGGCTTCCGATCAGGGGAAGTGAACTGGGTATGCTGGTGCCAACCTCGGCTGCCCAGTACCCTGCCTGATCCCATGGCAGCGGACCGCCGGTAAAACTCATGCCCATTGTTATGATCAGGAGCACGACACCGAAAAGCCATGTCAACTCTCGTGGGCGTTTATAAGCACCCCAGACAAATACCCGAACCATGTGAAGCAGCATAGCAATTATCATTACATTAGCTCCCCAATAATGGAGCCCATGTATAAGCCATCCGAATGGAACATCAGTCCTTAAATAAGACAAACTGTCATATGCATGATCTACGGAAGGTACGAAAAAAAACACCTGAAAGATTCCTGTTATAACTTGTACAAGCACTAAAGTGAGGAGAACGCTACCGAGTGTGTAGGCAGTGCTGCTGCCTCCCGGTATGTCTTCTTTAAGTGCAGCATTAATGGCTGCAGAAAAAGGCCATCTGCGGTTCAACCATTGTAAGACGCCATTTAACATAACACCTGCCTCTTCTAGACGGAGATTTTTTCAGCAACTCCTGCCTTGAATCGTTTCCAGGCCACTAATAATGAGCCATCCTCAATTTTTATCGGTAACGTATCAAGAGGACGTGGTGAAGGGCCGGCCATAACAAAGCCATCAATATTGAAAATACTGCCGTGGCATGGACACTCGAATTGCTTGTGGGCCTCATTCCAGTTGTAATAACAGCCTGCATGAGGACATATCGGAGCGTAGGCTGTTACTGAAGAATGCGATCTCAATATCCATACAGACCGTATTTCGTTTTTCCCTATGAAGGCGTCTTGTTCTTTCTGAACGAAATTCAGCCTTATCGGCAATCCTTCAGGTATCGTCTGTACATCTGCAACCTTTATCCATGTTTCTTTCTTTGAAAATGACGTGGAATGAAAAAGGGCACCTATAAAAGGGATTCCAAGGATTGCTGACATGAGAAGGGAAGCTGTGGCCATCATTGCAATCAAAAATCGCCGCCTCGTCGTCTCAGCTGACTGAGAGGATAAAGATTCCGTTGAGCATCTTTCGCATTCGTTCACAAGAAGTCCTCCGTTGTCATCTACACTTCAAAACGACGCTTCCAAAATAGCGCTGATTCCGTCCATTAGAGGTTCCGGGTAAACACCGATCCATAATAGCAAAAGCAGAAGCGTTATCAGCAATACGCTGCCGGCCGCAGAAACATTAATCGGCAAATGCAGATTTTCAGCAGGTGCGAAAAGGTTGAATATTATCCTGAGATAATAAAAGAGCCCGATGGTGCTGCTCAGCGCAAGCGTAACTACAAGCTTCCACAATCCGGTCGAGACTCCGGCAGTAATTAAATAGAATTTTCCTATAAACCCGGCAGTCAGAGGAATGCCTGCCAGTGAAAAAAGCATCGCGGCTAAAACTAAAGTCAGAAATGGCCTTTTTGATGACAGGCCGCGATAGTAATCAATGTCATCAGCTTCTTTGTCCTCGCTTGAAAGAAACGAGATAATGCCGAACGCGCCAAATATCGCAATAAAATAAGCAATAAGATAAAATGTCGCTATCCGTACTGACAGCTCTCCGCCTGCAAGAAATGCCACAAGCAGATATCCCATATGGGAGATTGAAGAGTAGGCGAGAACTCTCTTTATGTTTTTCTGAAAAAGTGCCAGTATGTTTCCAATGATCATTGAAGCCGCGGCAATCACGGCAAAGATCAGAAAGAACAAACTGGAATGACTAAGATCAGACTGGTTAAAGTATCTTAGTAGAATAGCGAATACTGCTCCTTTTGATACTGTTGCAATAAATGCAGAGACCGGAGCGGGAGCGCCATCGTATACATCAGGAGCCCACATGTGAAAAGGCACTAGAGCAAGTTTGAATCCTATGCCGACAGTTATCAGCGATAGGCCTGCAGCAAACGGCAGTGTATATGCGGTCCCGTGAGCAGCCCTGGATTCAATAGCCGAAAGCGCCATGGTCCCGGAATCAGCGTAGACTAATGCCATTCCGAAAAGCAGAAATGCCGATGACACAGCAGCAAGCACAAGGTATTTCAGGGCGGCCTCGATCTGGCCGATCCGTTGTTTAGGATACGCGACAAGAGCATAAAGACTGACGCTCAATATTTCAAGACCTAGAAATAATGATGCAAAATGGCTGCTGCAAACCAGCACCATCGAACCCATTATTGCAAGCAGCATTAGTATATGGTACTCTTCATAGTTGATATCGCATTTTTTGATATATCCATACGACAGCATGATAACTACCGCTCCCGAAATTAATATTATTGCCATATAAAGGATCGCAAATCTGTCAATAATTATTAAAGAAGAGACCTGATGCGGCGCCTGCGGGTATGCAACTGCTAAGGACAGCAATGCTGCATAAATGGAATATAGCGAGAGTGTTGCAGTAAATCTGTAACTTCGAGATACTGCTATGGCCAGCATTGCAGCCATAGGCGATGCTGCCATTATGATCAACGGCGACAATGCCTGAAAATCATTCATGTTCATCTTGTGACTCCGGGCTTGATGGTGTCATGAGTTTCGTGCCAGGCGGCGGATGCATCTCGCATTGTATTTATTCCACTGGTTAAAGCCTGAACTGACGACCCCGATATTTTAAGCAACGGGCTGGGATACATGCCCATAGCGATAATAGCTGCTATCATTATGCCTGCAACAACCATCTCACGGAATGATAAATCCGGGAATTTCCGATCGACTTCGGCACTGCCAAAGAACGTGACATGCATAAGCCACACGGCATAGACCGTTGCGCCAATCAAGCCCATGGTGGCTACAGCTGTTATGGCTTCATTAGCCTGCCATGACCCTAAGAGTACGAGAAATTCGCCAACGAAATTGCCAGTGCCGGGCAGCCCTAAAGAGGCGACAGCAAAAATTAATGTTACCGCACCCATTCTTGGTGCAGTCGACCACATACCGCCCATTAGCGTTAAGTCCCTTGTGTGCAATCGCTCCTGAAGCGCGCCTGCTATTAAGAAGAGCATTCCGGTACTGATGCCGTGGGCTACTATTTGGGCAATAGTCCCCTGCAAAGCCAATTCATTGAAAGAAAATATGCCGAGCAGGACGAACCCCATATGGCTTATGCTTGTATATGCTACCATCCTTTTAAAGTCTGTCTGGGAGAATGCCAGCGCCGCGCCATATAGTATTGACAATGTTCCTATAATCATCACCGGCGTAGCAATCATTGCAGAGGCGGCTGGAAACATTGGGATAACAAAACGCAAAAAGCCATATGCTCCTGTTTTAAGCAGGAGACCGGCGAGAATGATGCTGCCGGCTGTAGGCGCTTCCGTATGCGCATCTGCTAGCCATGGATGCAGCGGTACTGCAGGCAATTTTACAGCAAAGGCAACTACGAAGCCTATCATGAGCCAAATAGTTTCGGGCTGCGCCAGTGAGAAACCGATCAGTTGATTATAGTCAAACGTATAAACTCCAGTAGCCTTACCATGAATAAAATAGATGCCGAGAATAGATATGAGCATTAGCAGCCCGCCAGCCTGGGTAAAAATGAAGAATTTCATAGATGCATACGCACGTCTCTCATGTCCCCATATGCTAATAAGGAAATACATTGGGACTAGCATGAGTTCCCAGAAAAAGTAGAATAGAAATAGATCTATTGTTAGGAATACGCCGAGAATGCCTGAAATAGTAAACATCAGATTGGCATGGAAAAAGGCGATGCGCTCGTTTATTTCAGACCATGACGAAACAATAGCTGCTATGGCAAGAAACGCCGTGAGTCCGACTAATATAAGGCTCAAACCGTCGATTGCAAGATGTATACTGATGCCCATCTGCGGCATCCAATCACGCCTGTAATCTATGAGCCACTGACCATTTGTCCTTGTAGCAACCAAATTGCTTGAGTTGTTAGCCCATATAAAGGCAGTGATCAATAGATCTGAACCAACCGCCGCCAGGGATAACCAGAAAGGGGCCTTCCGGTGAACGGCTGAAACCGGCCAGGATAACAGACCAGCCAACAGCGGAATAGCTATCAGCATTGCAAGTATCACTTGAACACTACCATCCCTAATATTAGTGCTGCACCAACCGCGATTCCAAAGGCATATCTCCTGACGTTGCCGCTCTGGGAAGCGCAAAGAGCGCGATTGGCTACCCTGTGCAAAAGAGCGATTAACTGGTAAAACAGGTCGATGATATCATGACGGTTCGTCCGTGCTGCAAAAACGAAAGGTCTGACGAACAGAATATCGTAGAGCCTGTCTATATTCCAACCGTTAGCAAGAAAACATTGAACTGCAAAGCCTAAAGGCTTTTGAACAAAGTGCCGGATATAATTGGGATTGTAAAGAAAGAAAATATAGGCTATAAAAATCCCAAGAAGCGAAATGGTTGCTGATAGATACTGCATCGCAGTCTCAGATATGGCAGTCAAAACTGTGCGAGTCAAAGGCAATGATTGTGACATGAATGCTGAGAAAAGTGACAGGCCGCCGAGCGTTCCAGGCATCTGTACAAATCCTGCGATAAGCGCCAATGCCGCAAGAATTATCAAGGGTGCCTTAATCCGTATGCCCGGCTGTACTGTTATACTGTGCACAGTTTCGGACCTCTCTTTTCCGTAAAAAATCAGAAACACCATGCGAAATGCATATGCTGATGTAAAAAGCGCCCCGGCAATACCCGCAGCCCAGAGCCATATGCTGCCGTGATCTGATGCCAGTGTTTCCCACAGTATAAAATCTTTGCTGTAGAAACCGGCTGTGATGAGGGGCAGTGCTGATAGTGATGCAGTCCCGATAAGAAAGCACCAGAAAGCGAGCGGAAGCTGATGGCGCAGCCCTCCCATTTTGAACATATCGCGTTCATGGTGAAGAGAGTCTATAACAACGCCGGCGCTTAAAAAAAGCAGAGCCTTAAAAAAAGCATGGACCATGAAATGAAATATGGCTGCTGTCCAGGCTCCCACGCCAAGTGCGAGGAACATATAGCCGATCTGGCTCATGGTTGAATATGCCAATGCCCGTTTGATATCAGACTGGACTAAAGCACTGATGCCAGCAAGCAAAAGAGTCGCTGCTCCAATGACTGCAACCGCAATCATGACCGGCGGTGCCAGGGAAAAAAGAAGGTTCATTCGTGCAATTAGATAAACTCCAGCTGTAACCATAGTTGCTGCATGAATCAATGCGCTGACCGGGGTCGGTCCGGCCATTGCGTCAGGCAGCCATGTGTGGAGCGGAATCTGTGCTGATTTGCCGACGGCGCCTCCCAGAAGCAAGGCAGACGAGATAACAGCGATCGTTGAGCCCGATGGCCATATTGACAATGCCAGCCGCAAGATTTCGGAAATCCTCAGAGTGCCAAGTTCCTGGTACAGAATGAACAAGCCCAGCGCCATAGCAGTGTCACCCACTCTTGTAACGATAAAGGCTTTCATTGCGGCACGACTGTTAACAGCATCTTTGTACCAGAATCCTATTAAAAGGTAGCTGCAGAGACCAACGCCTTCCCATCCAAGGTATAGCAATAGAAGATTATCTGCCAGGACAAGCAGAAGCATAGAGGCTATAAAGAGATTCATGTAGGCAAAAAATCTGCTGTAGCCGTCTTCTTCTGCAGACATCGACTCTGTAGCATAAAGGTGTATCATAAATCCGACAAATGTTATAACCAGCACCATGACAACAGATAATGAATCGATGGCAAGCGCTATATCTGAATGGAACTTCCCGATTTCCAACCAGGTCCAGAGCGTTTGTGTGTAGGCGTGCTGATAAGAAAAGAAATTAACTGCTACAACTAAAGTGGCTAGCGCTGACAAGGCGACCGACCCGGCCCCAATCAAAGCAACAAACGGTTTCGATATCCTCTTGCCGGCCAGAGCAAGAATAAGAAAACCCATAAGAGGCAGGGCAGGTACCAGCCAGAGCAGTTCCATATTATCCCCTCATCGTATTGGTTTGATCACTGTTCACAGTCCTTAGGAAGTGGAACAGCTGCAGCACAATTGCTAATCCCACAGAAACCTCAGCAGCAGCCATAACTAAGATGAAAATGAACATGACTTGACCATCTGCCTGTCCCCATTTTGATCCGGCTGAAATAAATGCCAGGCCTGCCGCGTTGAGCATAATCTCGATAGAAAGAAGTATAAAGATAATGTTCCGGCGCGCCAGCACTCCGATCAATCCAGTGACGAAAAGTAGTGCCGAAAGCACCAAGCCGTATTCCGCCGGTATGTTATTCATGGTCGGAGTCCTTTTTTTCAATGCGTTTGCCAATGTGGTATGCTCCTACTAGTCCGGCAGTCAACAGCAGTGATGCCAGCTCAACCCCCAGCATATAAGGGCCCAAAAGAGCCATGCCTACCTGTTTGGATTCAACGACAGATCCGGAGCTGACATGTTCATTTTGCATCAACACAACTGACAATAGCTCGATGGCAAGGATTGCAGAAAGAACCGACGGGCCAAGCCATATCCGACTGTCCAGCCACTTCCGCTCTTGTTGAACTGCACCATGCCCGGAACTGATCATCATTACGACAAAAACGAACAGAACCATTATTGCTCCGGCATATATTACGACCTCAAGGGCGGCAGCAAATGGTGCTCCAAGTAAATAGAAAGTCAGTGCAACAGCAAGCAGCGAAACTATTGTGTAGAGCAAAGCATGAACGGCATTTGACCTGCTTATCGCCAGAATTGAGGATATAAAAGCCACGGCAGCCGATATATAAAAGATTGTTATCATGGAATCAAACTCCTGATATCAACTGGAGGTTTTTCATTTTCTGCTTCTCCCTTGTTCTTCCCGGCTATAGCTAATCCAGCCACTCTATAGAAATTATAACCGTCATATTTGCCGGGACCGCTGATTAGCAGATCTTCCTTTTCATAAACAAGGTTTTCCCGCCTGTATTCAGCCATCTCGAAATCAGGAGTTAGCTGAATAGCATACGTAGGGCAGGCATCCTCACAAAAACCGCAGAAGATGCAGCGTGAAAAATTGATCCGGAAGAATTCCGGATATCTCCTGCCGTGCTCGTCTTCAGCCGCCTGCAATGCAATACAATCTACAGGACAGGCGACTGCACAAAGATAGCATGCGACGCAACGTTCTCCTCCGTCGGGATCTCGTGAAAGGATAATGCGCCCGCGCCACCGCGGCGGCAGAGAGGGCTTTTCTTCCGGATACTGGACAGTTTCTTTTCTATGCCAGAGATGCAGAAAGACATTCCAGACGCTTCTTAATGTGCCTATCATATCCTTTCCTAGCTCGCCGACAGCAATAATGCACCGGTAATTAATAAATTAAACATTGCAATTGGCAGAAGTATTTTCCAACCGTATGACATCAACTGATCATAACGTGGCCTGGGCAACGCAGCCCTGAGCAGTATAAACCCGCATATAAACAAGAAAGTCTTTACTAAAAACCATGCTAGCGGCGGCAGAAATGGACCAAGCCATCCACCGAAATAAAGTGTAACTATCATAGCGGATACCAGAGTTATTCCGATATACTCGCCGACAAAGAATAGTCCGAATTTCATTCCTGAATATTCGGAATGAAAACCGGCGACGAGCTCACTCTCAGCTTCCGGTAAGTCGAATGGCAGACGCCGCGTCTCGGCAAGTCCGGCAATTATAAATACAATCATGCCCGGAAACTGGGGTATCCAGAACCATCCACTGCGCTGGGCTTCAACTATTTCCACAAGATTGAATGAACCCGCCATCATAACTACACCCATGACTGATATGCTCATAAAGACCTCATAGCTCAGCATCTGAGCAGATGCCCTCAGGCCTCCAAGCAGTGCATATTTACTGTTTGAAGACCAGCCCCCGAGAACAACACTATATACTCCCAGAGATGACATGCCGAGAAAAAAGAGCAGACCTACGTTCATGTTGGCCACTAATATACCTGGTGCAAACGGGATCACAGCGAAGGCCAGGACAACGGTTATAACAATAACTACCGGAGCGAGTATGAAGACTGGTTTGTCGGCAAACGGCGGTACCCAGTCCTCCTTGAACATCAGCTTTATAGCATCAGCCAGCGGCTGCAGAAGGCCATATGCGCCTACGCGGTTTGGTCCGTAGCGGTCCTGCCAATATGCCAATAATTTGCGTTCAAGCCAGATCAGCCCTGCAGCAATAGTAAGCACCGCAAACAGGATACCCAAAGGAATTATTATTCCACCGACAAAGCTCATAACGTGTTGTATCCTGAACGTTCGATATGGATTCGTACTGAAAAGTCGAACCAATTTATGCCGGGCAAGCCGATTGGCAGACCTGCAATACCACGCGGCAGCGAGTCGTTACGCTTCAGTCGCAATTCAAGGTTGATATTCTTTCCTCTTACAACAACCATATCGCCTTCGATCATCTTTAGGTGTTTGATGTCCACCCCGTTCAGCGCGAGATAAGGTTTTGGGGCGAGGCCCGCAATCTGTGCGGAGAACATGCTCAGTTTTTCTGATCCAAAGATGTGATATAACGGGACAGGCATCCACTCGCCGGATTTATGCCCGGCTCGTTTAACGGCTTTTCCCTTGATCGTTGAAGTTGTCGCATCCTGCTTGCCGATCAATCTGACGCCGGAGTCATCTCCATGCAAATGGCTGCCGGTTTCACTTCGGAATTTGAATGAGGCCTGAACCGAGTTCCATCCGGGTGACCAATACCGAGGGATCAGGGAAGGGGGAGGTGTATTACCATAGCCTTCCATGGAAAATGACAGAGGAGATCCGGCATCGTAGTACAATTCAGGCTCATGGATGCTTATATCAGCATGCATCGCCGTCCTGCCGCTGTACCTGTGAGGCTGTCGTGGAACCTTCATGCCCCTGATTCTGAAATCAGCGGGTGGTGCAATCTCTGTCACGCCTTTGAAAATCGGCAAGGCTATGGCCAGCGACTTGTCAATCTCGTCAATGGAGTTCCAGGTGACGGCCTCAGAATACCCGGCTGCCAGCAGCATGTCAACTATCCAGCGCCAGCTGTCGCGCACGTCGTCAGTCGTATGAAATACGCTGTAAAAACGCTGTGCGCGCGATTCATTATTGACCAGAGTCCCCGAGCTTTCAGCAAAGGTTGCTGCCGGGAGCACAAGCCCGGCATTTGCAGTAGAATCAGTGGGCAGATAGTCCAGGACTATCACATTCTCAATCGCCGACATCAAAGAATCAATGGAAGATTTTTCTGCAAGGCTGTAAAGGTCCTGTTCGAGTATTACCGCAGTGTCAGCATGATTCCCGGCAGCAGTAATTGCGTCTTCAATACTGCCGCCACCGATCAGCATAAGCCCGAATGAATTGCATTCAGGCACGGTATAACTCAGCATTGCGTTGCAGCCTCTCATTTGCAATGAATCTGCAATGCTTGCTGCAGCCGTAATCACAGCCTCGCTTTTGCAACCTGTTCCGGATATGATCAATGGCCGTTCTGCCTCCTGAAGGGCGGCAGCAATATTGCTGATGAGTTTTTGCTCGGATTCAGAAAAATCAGAAATATGAGAAGCTTTGTTATTTAACGCGTGGGCTATTGCAAGACCAAAGGCAGCGATGTCCTGCGGAGCGCCTCGAAACGAGCCTGCGGCTATTCTGTCCAGCTTTGTGGCAACCGGCGTAGCTATGAAGACGGGCCCGAGCTCTCCCTGTGAAATATATCCCAATGCAAGATCGTTCCAACGTGCTATGCCCTCGGCATCCAGTTTTTTCAAAGGTTTTTGACGCGATGCAATTCGCACGGCAAGATCTGCCATGGGCGCTGTATTGGTCAGGTCTTCTCCAAGTATTAATACTGCATCGCAATTTCTAATATCTTCCAAGGAAGCAATAACCGAAGGATGGTTTGTCAGAATATCCCTCACGAGGGACATCATGTTGTAGGCATTCATAGACATGCCGAGATAAAAAGAGTCGGGACCTACCAAAGTCCTCAGAGCAAAGTTTGATTCAAGTGAGGCGCGCGGAGATCCGATGCCAATGGCGCGCATACCGAAGTGAAACGCCTTCCTGAAATATTCCTTAACATCATCCGGAGAAGCTTTTCTTGTATCTGCACCATTCTTGATTAATAGTGGATACCTTATCCTATTTGGGTCATTGACAAACTGATAGCCGAAGCGCCCTCTGTCGCATAGAAAATGGCCATTGACATTGAGATTGAACCTGTTTAGCACTCGCCGCAAATAACCACTACGTTCACCTGCGATGGTGTTGCAGCCAAGACAGCAATGCACGCAGACGGATGGCGCTGACTGCAAATCCCATTTGCGTATGTAATGCTGCTTCAGAATCTTGTCAGTGAATACTCCTGTTGGACAAATTTCTATCAGATTGCCGCTGAACTCGCTTTCGAGCGTACCGTCTTTAAAGCATCCGAAATACACATGGTCATGTGCCGAGAATACGTTGAGGTCGCGCCCTCCGGCATAGTCCCTGTAAAATCTGACGCAGCGATAGCACTGGATGCAGCGGTTCATCTCATGGTTCACGAACGGCCCCAGATTCTGATTGTTATACGTCCGCTTTTTAAAGTGTATCCTGCGGTGCACATGGCCTGTCATGACGGTCATGTCCTGAAGATGGCATTCGCCTCCCTCATCGCATACAGGGCAGTCGTGAGGATGATTCAGCATCAGCCATTCGATGACGCTTCGACGAAATCTGACAACTTCAGAGTCATTGATTGAAATGCGCAATCCGTTTCTCACCTCAGTCATACAGGACATGATTATCTTGCCATGCGTATCGTTGTCATCGCTGAATTGCTTCACTGCGCACTGTCTGCAAGCGCCTACAGAGCCGATGGCTGGGTGCCAGCAGAAATATGGTATATCAAATCCGAGGCCGAGACAGGTATCAAGGAGGTTCCTGTCTTCACTTACTTCATATGGTTTGTTTTCTATGTAAATTATCGTCATGATCTTACTTCCACGGACAGCGCTGCATGTAAACATGCTTGTCGAAATCTTCCCTGAACAAGTTCAGGGCGCTTTTGAGAGAAAACATTGCAGCCGGCGCAAGTGTACAGAAAGTATTGCCGGTTCCAAGCATCTCAGTGTGTTCCAGCAATATCTCGATTCCATCAGGCGTGCCCTTTCCGTCTTCCAGCGATTCCAGGATCTGAACTATCCAGGGGAGGCCTTCTCTGCATGGAGTACACCATCCGCACGATTCACGAGAGAAATATCTCTGAAGAGACAGAATCATTCCCACTGGACAATTCCGGTTGTCAAGGACGATCACAGTTCCAGTGCCGAGATGGCTCTTGATGCTTCGCATTGAAGCAAAGTCCATTTTAGTATCCAGGTGTTCGGCAGTTATCAGCTCGCTCGATGCCCCGCCCGGCATTGCAGCTCTGAACTTATATCCATCCTGCATTCCACCGGCATAGCCGTCCAATAATTCTCTGAGCGTCGTCCCCATGGGAAGCTCCCAAGCCCCCGGTTTCCTGATCCTTCCGCTCATGCTATAAATCTTAGTGCCGCCTTCATTCGTATAACTTAACCCTTTAAACCATTCAGGGCCGTGCGCCAGTATGTGCGGGACATTGCATATTGTTTCGACGTTATTAACAATTGTAGGCTTGCCCCAGAGTCCCACGGAAGACATATGCGGCGGTCTGCCCCTTGGGATAGCGCGCCCACCTTCCAGCGCATTCAACAATGCACTCGATTCTCCGCATATATAGCGACCTGCGCTACTGTGTACATGAAGTTCAAAGTTGAATCCTGAGCCAAGAATATCTCGCCCTAAATATTTCTTTGCATAGGCTTCCTTTATGGCGTCTTTCAAAATGCGATCGATCTCAATGTAATCCTTGCGGATAAAGATATAGCCAATATCAGCCTCGATAGCGTATCCGGCTATGATCATGCCCTCAATTAACTGATGCGGGTCACCCTCAACAAGAAATCTGTCCTTGAAGCTTCCCGGCTCCATCTCATCAAAATTGCAGACGACATATTTCGGATGCGGCGCCGAATTGCCCATCGGCACAACACTCCATTTCTTCCCGGCGGGAAACCCGGCGCCGCCTCTGCCAAGAAGATTTGCCGCGTTGACTAAATCTACAACTTTATGAGGGTCATGCTCGGCAAGGGCTTTACGCAGGCCAAGATAGCCTCCCGACATTTCATACTCTTTGAGGTTGCATGGTGGACCTCCAGGTTTAATATTTCCGGTGAGCGGCTTATCAGTTATCATCTCAATATCCGACTAATACAGCATCCACCATATCGGGGGTAAGTTTTATATAGAGTTGATCATCTATCATCATGGCCGGCGCATTTTCACATGCGCCCAGGCATGCAGATTGTATTAGCGTAAATTTTCCGTCATTAGTAGTTTCACCGAAGGTTATGCCTAAGCGATCCATTAGGCGCTTTCTGATATCTTCATATCCGACAAGCCAGCAACAAACGCCGTCGCAGACAAGTATGACGTGCTTGCCGACAGGCTTTCGATAAATCAGCGAAAAGAAGGTTGCTATACTATCCAACTCGGCAGGGGTCATGCTGAGCATTACGGCCGCTTCTTCAAGAGCATCGTCGGGCACCCAACCCCTATGCCTCTGAACCGTTTTTAAAACATCTATTGCGGCAGCCTTCATGGTCGGCGCTTTAGAGATATGCTGCTCTATTTCTATTTTTTCCTCTTGACTGAGCATGTCTCTAACGGTCAACATCCGCAAGCACAAAATCTACACTTCCAAGTATTGCCATCAGGTCCGGTATCATCAGCCCACGGCATATATGCGGCACTATCTGGAGATGCGCAAAGGATGGCGCTCTGATCCTAACCCGGTATGGGTAAGTGCTGCCGTCGCTTATGAGATAATAACTGTTTATTCCTTTTGTCGCCTCTATGGGGATGCAAGCCTCTCCTGGAGGGATAACGGGCCCCCAGCTGACACCCAGAAAGTGGTTTATGAGGGTCTCGATGTCATGCATAGTATGTTCTTTCAGGGGCGGAGTTGCCAGATGATGATATGCCTTGTATGGGCCTTCTGGCATGTTATTAAGGCACTGCCTGATTATGCGAAGGCTTTGGCGCATTTCCTCTATGCGGACAAGACTGCGCTCATAGCAATCTCCTTTGACAGCCGTCGGAACTTCGAATTCGAATTGATCGTACCCGCTGTAAGGTCTTTTCTTCCTTACATCCCACTGAACTCCACAGGCGCGTAGGCCCGGACCGGTTATCCCCCATTCTATGGCTTCATCTTTAGAGTAGCTGCCGATCCCTTGCGTTCTTGCCTTGAATATCTGGTTTCCCATCACTATGCGGTCATATTCATCGATTCGTGACGGCAGATAATCCAGAAAATCTTTTATCAGGGCGTCCCATTTTTTAGGGAGATCCTGGGCGACGCCTCCAATTCTGAACCAATTAGGATGCATCCTGCCTCCGCATATTGAAGCGATGATGTCAAATATCCGTTCTCTATCGCTGAACATATAAAAGACCGGTGAGAGAGCGCCGACGTCCTGTGCAAATGTGCCATACCAGACAAGATGGCTTGCAATGCGAAAGAGTTCGCACAGCATTATCCTGATAACCTTTGCCCTTTCAGGAACTTCAATCCCTGCGAGCTTCTCAACCGACAGCACATACGCCAGATTATTCATTACTCCAGCGAGATAATCAATCCGGTCAGTGTAAGGGATATAAGTATGCCATGACTGGCGTTCTCCCATCTTCTCAGCCCCGCGGTGATGGTAGCCGATGTCGAGCACAGATTCGACGATCTCTTCTCCGTCGAGTTCCAGAATAATCCTGAGAAGACCATGAGTGCCAGGATGCTGCGGTCCAAGATTAAGGAACATTACATCGGTGTCACGGAGATTTTTTTTTAGTCCCCAATCTTCGGGGCGAAACTGCAGTTCCTCCTGTCGTAATGACTCAGTTTCGTTGGGTAAGCTGAAGCCGGCCATATCTGTGGCGCGTGCAGGATGGTCTTTTCGCAATGGATGCCCCTGCCAGTAATCAGGCATTAAAATGCGTTTGTGCATAGGATGGCCGTTGAATGTGATGCCGAACATGTCCCAGACTTCACGCTCATACCAGTTGGCAGATGGCCAAATATCAACAATACTATCAATTGACGGGAAGTCGCCGCCGAGCGGCACTTTGAGTCTTATATCCTCATTCCTTTCCAATGACATCAGGTGATAGACTGCAGAAAAATCGCTGGTGGCATTGATTGTGCCTGGATCTGACATTCTGGAGCGCGTCCGCTCATCGATTGCCGTAAGATCGTAGAGCATTTTATATGGCCGGTCGATATTGTTCTTGAGGTGGCGCAGGATGGACTTAATCTTGCCGGCAGGAATTAAAGCAGTAGGCACATTATCTTGAGTGTCGATCTCAATAATACCATCATCATCGAATGAGCTCTTCAGTTCCGAAATTACAGTAGCTTCGCGAATCACAGTTTATCACACCTCATCCGGCGATCTCAGATTTACGGCTTTTATTCTTTCTGCACGCAATATATCGCGCATTGAAGGCACAGGGGCTTTCCGGACTTCCTGTGGTCCTGCAATCCAGCTTAGCGGCCTCTTTTCTGTGCTAACTGCTTTTTGCAGCAGCAGCAGGCCTTGCATAAATGCCTCAGGCCTCGGGGGACATCCGGGAACGTACACATCAACCGGCAGAAATCTGTCCACGCCTTGCACAACGCTGTAAATGTCATACATGCCTCCGGAATTGGCGCATGATCCCATAGAAATCACCCACCGCGGCTCCATCATCTGGTGATAAAGGCGCTTGATAACTGGGGCAATCTTGATGAACACAGTTCCTGCAACTATCATTACGTCCGCCTCCCGGGGAGTTCCTCGAATAACCTCTGAGCCGAATCTGGCTATATCGTGCCTGCTTGTAATGCTCGTAGCCATTTCGACAAAACAACATGAAAGCCCGAAATTGAAGGGCCACAGGGAATTTTTTCGTCCCCAGGCGAGCAGATCCTGCAGGCGAGAAAGTATCAGCACCTTTCCCACAGCATCATCCATCGAGTTCGATTCGGGCTTGATGATTCGATTGTGCATCAGCGATTTGGCCTTTCAGTGATCGCAGAACTTGTCATCCTGGGACCCCACTGAAGCGCACCGATTCTCCAGAGGTATATGAGCATAACCATTAAGACCGATATAAAGACTGCCATGCATATATATCCCGGCCAGCCTGTTTCAAACAGGGACACCGACCAGGCAAATATAAATACTGATTCGAGATCGAATATGATGAAAAACATTGCGATCATGTAGAATTTGATATCGAATCTCATTCTTGCTGATCCTGTTGCCCTGATACCTGATTCATACGGCTCTTCGGTGTCACAATCCCGGTGCTTCTGGCCCAACAGGTATGACGCCAAAACCATGACTGCAGATACCACGACAACGGCTATGCCATATAGAATAAGAGGCCCCAGCGATCCGTGAACCATTAATACTCCCTTTTGAGACGCATATGCATGAGTACCAGTGTAGCAATTAAATAAACGCGATACAATTTAATCACAAGATGTAATATATATTATGTAAGCCAAATTTGCGGGAAGCGGATTTGACGGGCGGTTGAAAGTGCTATCAGTTTTCAGTTATTTGTAAAGATTAAGTATAGTGATAAAAAGGCAAAAAAGGAGGGATGCTAAATGAAAAGGTTTTTATCTGTTATCCTGAGCACGATCGTGTTCATGCTATTTGGAGGTAACCTTCATGCTGCCGACTTCGAGCTGGCTATACCGCTGCCGTTGACAGGCTCTGAGGCTAAGTTCGGAGAAATACAGAAACGTTCCTATGAAATAGCTGCTGCGGAAATCAACGCTAAGGGCGGCATTAAAGGCAAGCGGCTTGTATTGCGTTTTGAGGATTCCCAGGCTAAACCGGAGACCGCTAGGGCCATTGTGGAGAAGCTTATCGGGAATAAACAACCAATTATTGTTGGAGAGTACACATCGTCATGCGCAAAGGCAGTTGCGGCGGTAGCCGAAGAAAGAAAGACTCCTTATCTTGTTGTTGCCAGCGCAGCGGACGAGATTACGCAGAAAAACTATAAATATGTATTTCGCCAGAATGCGACAAACGTTCACTATGCTGATGCTGTTGTATCTTTTATGACCGAGGTTGTCAAGCCTAAGACCATGGCTATTATTTATGAAAGCACCAACTTCGGGACTTCAGGTGCAGAGGACATGGATAAGCAGGCGAAGAAACTGGGCATAAGCGTTTTAGTAAAAGAGAAGTATGAGAAGGGAGCAGTCGATTTCAAGCCAATTCTATCGAAAGTGAAGGCTGCCCGGCCTGACATAATCTATATGGTTTCATATGTCATGGACGCATCTCTGCTGATGAAACAGATCAAGGAACTCCGTATCGAAGCCAAACTCTATGCGGGAGGCGCTGCAGGATTCGCAATCCCTGAATTTATACAGAATGCAAAAGATGCGGCCGAATATGTTGTAACTGCAACCCTCTGGTTCCATAAGCTGAAATATCCTGGTGCAGCGTCCTATGCTGAAAAATACAAACAGAAATATGGAGACTATCCCTCCTATCATGGCGCCTCGGCTTATTCGGCAATCTACGTGATAAAGAATGCGCTCGAAAAGGCAAAGAGCTGGAGCACTGACGACATCAGAAGTGCTCTAAAGGCAACCAACATGATGACAGCTTACGGTCCTGTTAAATTTGAGGACAAGGACGGCTATCAGAATCAGAACTTCCATGAGACCTTTGCTCTTCAGGTTCTGAAGGGCAACCATGAGCTGATCTGGCCTGCTAAATATGCAACAGCTAAGTACGTGTACCCAATTCCTGCGTGGAGAGACAGAAGGTAAGGTTCAATATAATCGATGGCGCCCCATATCGAACTGTTTTTGCAGACGCTTATAGCGGGGATACTGCTGGGCGGACTTTACGCTTTAATAGGCCTCGGCATGGCGCTTATCCTCGGGGTCATGAGAATTATAAACCTTGCACATGGCGATCAGATGATGATCGCCATGTACGTGGCTTTTTTTGGATATGATCTTTTCCATATTGATCCATACATATCCATATTCATAGCTGCGCCGGTACTATTCCTTCTGGGTGTGGGATTGCAGAAGTTCCTGATAACCCCGGTATTGAGGGTAGAATCCATATTGCCGCATAACCAGGTCATCCTGACAGTCGGAATCGGCATGGTCCTGTCTAATCTTGCGACAGTATTCTTTACGTCCGATTATCGCTCCACACCCGTTTCTTATGCAACAACAGCATGGTATCTTTCTGATTACTGGAAGGATGCTCCCATTGAACTTTCACTATCTCTTCCATGGACTGTATCGTTCGTATTTTCGGTAATCATATCAACGTTGCTCTGGTTCTTCCTCGGGAAGACGGATACCGGCAGATCAATCAGGGCAACGGCGCAGGATCTTGATGCGGCACTTCTGATGGGTGTGAATGTACAGCGTATGCGTATGCTCACTTTCGGCATTGGCTCAGCCCTTGTTGGTGCAGCGGCTTGTCTCTTTATTCCGATTTATTATCTTTATCCGGCACTCGGTAAACAATTCACTAATATCGCTTTCGTCATAACCATACTGGGCGGCCTTGGTTCAGTCGAAGGTGCCATCGTCGGCGGAGTGATTCTGGGAATATTCGAATCCATGACATCCACTTATCTTGGGATGGGATGGGCGCCTGCCGGCAGATTCATTATTTTTGTGCTGGTACTTATATTCCTGCCCGGCGGAGTGGCCTCTCTTATCAAGAAGAAGAGGCTTGCAAGATGAAGAAATATATTCCGTTCCTTGTACTTGGGTGCATGGCGCTTCTTCCTTTGCTGGGGCTGAGCGACTATCTAATGCATATACTCATACTTGTCCTTATGTGGTCCGTTATCGGAATGGCCTGGAACCTTCTGGGTGGCTACTGCGGCCAGGTATCCTTTGGACATGCGGCTTTTTTTGGAGTAGGCGCATACAGCGCCGGTATGCTTTATTACCATACGGGCATTGCGGCCTGGTGGGGAATGCCCATAGCTATTGTTGCAGCCCTGTTGGTTGCTTTGGGAATAGGCGTAATAAGCCTTAGACTTAGAGGCCCTTACTTCGTTCTGTCGACACTTGCAATCGGAGAGATCTTCAGGATTTTTGCCGAGAACCTTGAAACATATACTCAGGGAAATCTTGGCATTATGATCCAGGAGAGGACATGGGTTGAAAAAGCGCCGTACTTCTATATCATACTCGGCATAGCCGCTCTTACATTTGCGGTAGTCAAAATAGTTGTCCAGTCTAAATGGGGATATTACTTTGTCGCCATTAGAGAAGACCAGTACGCAGCTGAATCCTTGGGCATAAATTCAACACTTTTCAAGACCATAGCTCTTTCCCTGAGCGGCGTTTTTACAGGAATCGCAGGGGCCTTCTACATGAACTACATGGGATACATAGACCCTGGGATTGTATTTGCGCTTGGTGATATATCCATACTTACGGTCATGGTAGTAATGGTAGGAGGTGTTGCTACATATTGGGGACCTGTGGTAGGAGCGGTCATCATGGTATTTTTCTCCGAGCTTATTCGATCGCTTCCAACCATCGGTTCAGCCCACCAGACTCTCTTCGGCATTCTCCTGATCGTGATTATCATCTTTCTGCCAAATGGCATTGCAGGGGATTTACCTAAACTTATCCGCATCCTTGGGATAGGGAGGAAACAGTGACATCTATCCTTGAGGTCAGGAATGTTTCTATGTTTTTCGGAGGTCTGGCTGCAGTCAGCAACGTATCATTTGAGGTGCAGAAGGGAGAGATACTAGGGGTAATAGGACCTAACGGGGCCGGTAAAACCACCTTATTTAACATGGTAAACGGCTTCTACAGACCGTCGAGGGGCGAAATATACTTCAGAGGCGAAAAGATATCAGGCCTTAAATCGTACCAGATATGCAAAAGGGGCATGGCCAGAACCTTCCAGGTAGTAAAGCCTCTGCAGCGCATGTCAGTCCTAGACAATGTTATTGCATCAGCCTTTTTGAGGACAAGCAGCAAAGCAGAGGCTGAAGAGATAGCACGCGAGACCATCAAATTCACCGGCATTTCTGCCGATATTGACAGTATTTCTAAAGGGCTGCCGCTTGGGAAGAGAAAAAAGTTGGAGATAACCAGAGCGCTTGCCACTCAGCCGGAGCTGCTATTGCTTGATGAGAGCTGTGCGGGACTAAATCCATCGGAGCTTGATGAATCTATCGAGATCATAATGAAGATTAAGGAAAAGGGCATAACAATAATGGTGATAGAACACCACATGAAGGTCATTATGTCAATATCCGATAGGATAGTCGTAGTAAACTACGGACAGAAGATAGGCGATGGAACTCCTGGAGAAATCGGGGGAAATCCGCAGGTTATTGAGGCATATCTCGGAGAGTCTCACCATGCTTGAAATAAGAGGAATTGATGTCTTCTATGGAGATGTTCGGGTCATACGGGATGTGTCTTTCGAGGTCAGGAAAGCTGAGGTAGTAGCTTTGATAGGTGCTAACGGAGCTGGAAAATCTACAGTGCTGAAGACTATTTCAGGACTCCTCACGCCGGCTCAGGGTGAAATAATTTTTGACGGCGCACCTATCCATCGCTCGGAGGCATTCACGCGAATAGAAAAAGGCATAGCCCACGTGCCTGAGGCGAGGAGGCTCTTTGTTGAAATGACGGTCGAGGAGAACCTTGAAATGGGTTCCCTGCGTGGAGATGCCAAGGGCAGAAGGCGGCAGTCAAAGCAGATGGTATTTGATCTTTTCCCGAGACTGAAGGAGAGGCGCAGACAAAAGGCAGGCACTTTAAGCGGTGGAGAACAGCAGATGCTTGCCATAGGTCGCGGATTAATGTCATTGCCCAGACTGCTCATGTTCGATGAGCCTTCTCTTGGACTTGCCCCGATCCTGGTAAGAGAGATCTTCAATGTCATCAAAAAGGTGCGGGAAGAAGGTGTAACGGTTCTGATAGTCGAGCAGAATGTGAAACAGACTCTTTCTATTTCCGATAGGGCATATGTGCTTGAAAACGGAAAGATTGTCATGGAGGGTGCCGGACATGCCCTTCTCAATGACGAGCATGTAAAGCAGGCATATCTGGGAGTTTAGAAATGCAGGATAAATTAATGAGCGGAGGCATGACATGTTCGTATCCGATTGGATGACCAGGAAAGTCTCTACAGTTACACCTGAAGATAGCGTCTCATCAGCCATGACAATAATGAGGGAACGAAATATCAACCACCTGCCCGTGGTAAAAGGAGAAAAGGTCGCAGGCATAGTGTCCGATAGAGACATTAAGGAATATGCTCCCTCCAAGGCAACTACGCTTGATGTGTATGAGCTTCATTATTTACTTGATAAGGCAAAGATCAGGGAAATCATGAAGAAAGACGTCACTACCGTATCAGCTGAAACTCCTATCGAAGAGGCTGCAATGATCATGCACGACAGGGACATAGGGTGCCTCCCCGTAGTATCCGGAGATAGACTGGTGGGAATCATCTCTGATAAGGATATGTACCGGATTCTTGTTGATATAACGGGTGTAAGGAAGGGTGGGCACAGGATCAATCTTACCGTTGAAGACAGGCCCGGCTCTATCAAAGAAGTTGCCGATATCATAAGAAAGCACGGCTTTGGTCTATTAAGCATTCTCACATCATACGAAGGTATGGATCCTGGCTATCGTAAGATAGTTATACGTGCCAGGATCGACAAGTCGGATGACTTCGAGGGAATGAAGAAGGATCTTACAGACCAATACAAAAATATTGAGATAAAGAGGGCAGTATAAGTATTAAGTTCAATTTGACTCATTGGTGTAACTAAACATGCCCTATTTTTTGCTGCTATGATCTGACAGATCAGTTATACTTCAATGTGCAGAACGAAAATGCTGATCTTAAATCTATTCTTGACAGATTTTACTCTGATTTCGATTTTAAAGGAACAATTTCTCGGGATCCTATAGAATTCCCCCATTCCTATCCTAACCCCAGGGACAAGGAAATAAGCGGTTTCATAGCAGCAGCCTTTGCCTATGGAAATGTAAACATTTTTAAAGCCGTATTAAGAAATATGCTGTCAAAAATGGGGGAAAGCCCTTACGAATTCATTTTAAAATTTGATATAAATAAGGCCGGAAAAATCTTCAACGGAATAAAATACCGGTTTAATGAGAATCAAGACATTTTGGCACTTTTCCTTATCCTGAATGTGATTCTCAGAAAGTATGGCTCTCTGGAAAAGATCTTCAGAATAAATTATCACCATGATGACCAAGATATTGGAAACGCTTTAACAGGACTCATTTCTTCAATGCTTGAAGTTGACACTTCTCTTGTATATGGGAATAACATAAAGCCTCCGGGGTTGTTGCAATTCATTCCGTCCCCGCAAAAAGGAAGCGCCTGCAAAAGGATGAACCTGTACTTGCGATGGATGATAAGGGACAGGGATATCGACTTCGGCATTTGGAAAGGGATACCCAAGGGCAAACTTGTAATACCTCTTGACACGCATATTGCGAGGATAAGCAGGTGCCTGAATCTTACGACCAGAAATTCCCAGGACTGGAAGATGGCTGTGCAGATAACCGAGTCACTGAGAACATTAGATCCGGATGATCCTCTGAAGTACGACTTTGCATTGTGTCATCAGGGTATCTCTAGAGTCTGCAGCACTAAGAATTGCAAAGGGTGCAGACTTTTCGGCAAGACACTCCTATAATGTTGTTCATCTGAGTGTAGCGCTGAAGGGAATATGAGATGCCTGGGAAAGTCTCTGATATGTTGCCTGCACGTGTCGGATGTATAATTTATAAAATCATAAGCTAATCCACTCAACAGTTGTCTCTTCTTTCGTTGTCATGTGCCATTATATCGGCGGGAAAAATTGGGAGGGGTTATGCATATGTATAGAAACTTGTCGCTAAGAATCTTACAATTGCTGTTTGCAATCATGCTGCCATGGGTTGTGTCTCCATGCATCTCAGTTGCAGAGCAGACCGAGGAGGAGAAGAATTTCCTCCTGATGTATTTCAAGGAAGATGAGCTGCAGGTAGTTTCGTCCACGAGGAGTCTCAAGCCCATATCGCGCGTTGCCGAGAATATGACAGTTGTCACCGCTGCTGACATTGAGCGCATGAACGCGCGCTCACTGGCGGAGGTGCTTAATACTATTAACGGAGTGCAGGTATGGTTTGCACCCGCCACACCTGGAAATATCGCTACAGCATTTATTCAGGGCTCCGATCAGCGACATGTCCTTGTCCTTATAGACGGCATTATACAGAATTCTTTTTCGTCCAATAATTCCGATATTGGACTAATCCCCGTCCAGATGATCGAGAAGATCGAGATAATCAAAGGTCCGGCGTCCTCAACGTGGGGCTCGGCCCTCGGCGGAGTCATCAACTTAATAACGAAGAACCCGCCGGACAAGGGCCTACATGGAACCGCTTCCATATCTTATGGTTCGAGCAATACCGAAGATTACTGTGCAGAGATCAGCGGGAAAACGGGTGATCTTGGACTTTATCTGACTGCAGGTGGCATCCATTCCGACGGCCTGAGATTCGGATCGTCTGTCCTTAACAATAATATATATGGGAAATTGACTTATGCGGTTTTACCCTCTACAGATATCAGCTCAAGTCTGTTTTACCTCAAGAGTCACAGAGACAGGGGAGATTTCAGGGAATTTGATGAAAAAGATACAGACAGAACTGAACAATATTTTGGTACTATCTCTTTGACATCCAGATTGACGCATAATCTGCTCTTTGACATGTTAGCTTATGCCCAAAGAGCGCGGCAAAATATATTTTATAACGTTCTAAGTACGGGCGATTTGTTTACTGCTGCAGTCAATGACGAGAGGAACTATGGTGGCAGCGCAAAGATCGTATGGAAACTGAATGAGCAAACCATTGTTTTAGGTTCCGATTACAATGATGGAACAGTGAAATCCAACTTCCTGCTGGACGGGAAGCAGCGCCTTACAAGATGGGCGCTTTTTGTCAACGATACGATAACACTCGGAGATTTCGCTATAACACCTGGCGTGCGTTATGAAGATACGAATCAGAACGGCAATTTCCTGAGCCCCAGCATTGGCGCAACATATATGCTGACAAAAAAGACGATCCTTCGGGCTACATTTACAAGGGGTTTCAATATCCCGGCTCTGGCCGACACATTCGGTTCGGGTGTTGGTATTTACCCGAATCCGAATCTTAAAGTCGAAAGGGTTATGTCATACCAGGTTGGCGCTGAAAGTGGCGAGCTGAAATATGTTTGGGTAAAGTTTTCTCTTTTTCGGCATGACTTGAAGGATGTCCTAGCTTTTGTCGACACGGACGGCGATGGTCTTGTAGATAAGACCGTCAATCAGGGAAGGCAAAGGCGGCAGGGCTTCGAGGTCGAGATAAGGACGGTGCCGGTATGCAATACAACATTTTCGGCCGGCACTACATATATCAGTGCGAGAGATAGAGAGATGGATACAGTGATATTAACGATACCGAAATATACTTATGATGTCGCCTTGACCTATGAGGACAATAAAAGCTTCAAGGCGCAACTCAAAGGACGTTATGTGTGGTGGAATACGGGGGATTACCACAACTCCGAATATTCCAACTTTATTTTAGATCTGAACATGATAAAAACGATCTACAAGAACAGGGATCGAAAGATTGAGGCATTCCTGACTGCGCATAAGCTATTAAATGCAAATCAGTATATGATCGACTGGTATCGTAATGCGGGGAGATGGGCCGAGGGCGGACTCAGATATAAATTCTAATATAGATTGCAATCGATGGCAAAATGTAATACCATTTGCTTGACATACTAATCTCCAATGAGGAGGTGTCTATGAAGAAAAAGATTATTGTCCTGAAATCCGGTGTGACAAAGAAAGATGTGGTCATGATGACTTGTTGCAAGACAGGTACGCCTATCGTCAAGGCTTAACAGGCAGGGCTTGGTGGAGAAGTTTTTATCCTCTCCATGCAATCCTTAGAATGATTCTATGAGATTATCGACCTACTGCCTTATTTTCTCGGATTATAATAACCCTGATTCTGTAATCCTCTTTTCGACCAAAGTGGCTTCTGTCATTCAGATAGAAAACTCTATTCTGACTAATATCGAAAGTGGCAACATAGGAGATGAGATAAACAAACCCTTACCGGGCTTGGCTTTCTCGTAAACGATCATGAAGAAGAGAAACAGGAGCTCTTAAAGTACATCGACGAGCTGAATGAGATCGATCCGAAGCTGTCCGTCATCGTCGCAATGAACCTCGACTGCAATCTCGCCTGCACTTATTGTTTCGAATGAAGCAGGAAGGGCAAGCATTACATGAGCCCTGATACGGCAGATCATGTTATCGAGTTCATTGAGAAGAACCTTTCAAAAGACAGGAAGTTACTTAATGTCACCTTTTACGGCGGAGAGCCGCTGTTGAGTGCTGGGCTTGTAGCCTCGATGGCCGAACGGCTCAAATGCATAGCCGCTCGAAAAGGAATAGAATTCATGTTCCAGTTCGTTACCAACGGCACGCTGCTTACCCCGGCGATAGTTGAAAAATTGAAGCCGCTTGGTTTGAAAGAGGCAAGCATCACGCTCGACGGACCGGAGGCCATCCCTAATCTTTCACGGCCCTTCAGATCGGGTGGCGACAGCTTCCAGCAGATCGTTGCGAATCTCAAAGCAGTCTGCGGTATGATCGATGTCAACATCGGCGGCAATTTTACCGAGGCGAATTACCGGGAAATTCCGAAACTGCTCGGTTATCTTATGGATGAAGGCATAACTCCGGAAAAAATCTTGGCGTGAAGTTCGATCCTGTCTTCGGAGAGACTTCCGAATACGCCCAACGCGAGATGACCGGCTCGTGCATGTCTCCTAACGAACTATGGATCTATGAGGCAAGTCTATATTTGCGCGAGGAGATCATGAAGCGCGGCTTCAAGACGGGCGGGGTTCAGCCCGCTGTCTGCGCCATTGATTTGCATAACAGGCACGTTATAAATTACGATGGCAATATCTATAAATGCACCGGTTTCTTCGACAGGAAGGATTTCATTACCGGCAATGTTCGGGTGGGAATTGCCGACAATGGCGGCATGTACAACCTCGACAACTGGAAGAATGAGGAATGCATTGCTTGCAAATATTTGCCGCTATGCTTTAGCGGCTGCCGGTATATGAAGCTCGTCCGCAACGGCAATCTTGTCAGCGTAGATTGCAAAAAGCCGTATTATGACGCCTGCCTCGAAGCGCTTGTTAAACAGGATTTGAGATACAGCGTGTAATTGTGCTACTCCTGATTCCAAACTGCTTGCCTTTGAAGTATCGCGGCAGCTGATTCAAAATAATGATGCAAAGTTCGATGCAAAATGTTATAACTGATTTAGACATTCTGTAATTGTAAGCATTGCTGTTACGCGGTGAGATCCAGTAACTCAGGACGATGCGTCGGACACTACTGTCATTGCATAAATACTGTTTCAAAATTGCGCTGTTATCCGTCTTGATAGCGGCTACCGGGGTGCCATGCCCGGCTGCCGTGCCGGAGTTTATAGTCGTTCAGAGTGCCGATATAAAGCCGTTCAACGAAGCCAGAGCCGGCTTCGAAAGCACCTGCGGGTGCAACATTGCGGACGTTATCATTACAGGTGCAGACAGGCGGGACATTGTCGGTATTATACACCGCACCAATCCGGACGGCGTGTTGGCAATTGGGGTTGACGCACTCGCAAAAGTAAAGAATATTCAAAACATTCCGCTGTTTTATACTATGGCAACAGCTGTGACCGGTTCCGATCAGGAACTAAAAAATATTTCCGGTATCAATATGCTCATTGCTCCGGAAATGCAGGTGCAAACGATTATGGAAGTTTTACCGGCAGCGAAGCGCATCGGGGTAATTTATGATTTTAGACATTCATCGTATTTTGTTGAAAGAGCTTTAAGGTACGCATCCGGTCATGGTTTGGAAATATTAGCCCTGCAAGTATCTGAAAGCAAGGATGTGATATCACTTTTAAATAGCTTGAAGGGCCGCATCGATGTTCTGGTGATGCTTCCGGATGTGACGGTGATAAATAGGGAAAACGTAAGTGGTTTCCTTCAATTTTCTTTCAGTACCGGCGTGCCGATATTCACTTTCTCAGAAAAATATGTTGAAATTGGGGCATTTGCTGCTATCGCTGTTGATCCCTTTGATCTCGGTGCGCAGGCCGGAGAGATAGCACGTAAGGCAATGCTCCGATCAGAGAGCAGGCCAGTACATATGTATGCGAGAAAGAAGATATTGTATATAAACCTGAAGATTGCTCAGAAGCTGAAGATAAATATTCCTGCAGCAATCGCCAATAAAAGCGTGCTCGTCAAATGATAGAGAAACTAAGCTTAATAAGCAGGATTGTAGAACGCCTTAAGCGTTTTAAAGTGCAGGAATCTTTTACCCTAAAGGTCTTCAGCATTTTCGTAACCATATTTGTCGCCATAGCCTTTTTTTCTACTCTTTATTTTGTGCTATATCAGGTGTCTAACGAAAAACGGGCACTTGAGTCAAAAGGCAAGACAATTGCAGCTTTTCTTGCAGATAGCGTTCGAACCGGCCTTTTTTCTGAGAGCAAAGAAATGATGAATGAGGCAGTAACCAATGCAATGGGTCAGCCAGAGGTATTATCTGTCTCGGTCTATAATGCAGACGGCAAAGAACTCATAAGGAGAGATAGGGGGACTACTAAGCCGGTTCCTGACACTATAATGGAGTTTGTCGAGCCTGTTATTATGGAGCAGATGCCAAACGGCTGGGAATCAATGTATTTCACATCTCAGGCTAGTGCTGAGAAGAAGAACATTGGCTTCATAAAGATCTATCTGGACTCATCAGATATGTCCAGAGGGACAAGAAACATCGCCGAACATACGTTGGTGCTTGCACTTATTTTCATAACCATCGGTACTGTACTGCTATTTATCTCGATCCGTCGTGTTCTGAGACCGCTGACGATTCTTACGCAAGAGGTCCGGATGATTGGTGAAGGTAAGGAAATCAATAGAGTCTCAGTGATAACTTCCGATGAGATCGGAAGGCTTGCTGAGGCTTTTAATTCAATGACCGACAATTTGAAAAGACGTGATGAAGAGGCGCTAAATCTGGAAAAGCAGCTGAGACACTCGCAAAAAATGGATGCCGTAGGGACACTGGCGCGCGGCATCGCACACGATTTCAACAATATACTAACTACAGTGCAGGCATCGCTTTTTGCGATGCAGAAAAGGATATCAAAGGATGACACGCTGTATAATTATATATCCCGGATGGACAACTCTGTTACCAAGGCTAAGTCGCTCGTGCAGGGTCTTATGGCTTTTGGGCAGGGGCGGGATTCGCAATCTTATCCTGTGGATGTATGCTCAGTTGTGGACGATATGATTCCTACAATTGAGGGTATGATAGGTGATGGTATAAGCTTCAAGATTGTGAAGCACAGCAACCATATAGTTGTCATGGCCGATACGGTTCAGCTGAAGCAGATTTTTTTGAATCTTGTGGCCAATGCGCGGGATGCTATGCCAACCGGCGGAAGCTTGACTATAAGCATGGATCAAGTGGATACCAGAGATGACAGCTGTATGGCGGAGCACGGGAAATTTGCACTTATTTCTGTTAGAGATACGGGCAATGGAATCAGCGAAGGGATCAAGGATAAGATTTTCGATCCATTTTTTACAACAAAGGAAGTTGGAAAAGGCACCGGCTTGGGGCTTTCTATAGTATACGGGATTGTTGAACGGCACCACGGACATATATGCGTGAGATCAGATTTTGGTTCAGGCACGGAGTTCAGAGTTTATTTGCCGAAGGCCGAGTTGAAGATCAGGGCAGAAGATTATGCGGCAAGGGGGATAGATGGAGACGGTTTTGATAGTAGATGATGACCAAGATCTGCGGGCTGTTGTCGGAGATGTGCTGAAAGACGAAGGTTTTGATGTTGTGGAGGCCAAGGACGGGGCGACGGCTCTTGCTGCCGCGAGAAAGGCAATGCCGGAGGCGGTGCTGCTGGACCTGAAAATGCCCGGCATAGACGGCATGTCGGTGCTTGTTGAAATGCAAGAGATCGATCCCCATCTGCCGATCATCATAATGACGGCTCATGGTGACATTCCCACTGCAGTGGAGGCTATTCAAAAAGGAGCTTATGACTTCACGGTCAAGCCGCCGGACTTTGACAAGCTTATCATAACGCTGAAGAGGGCGGTAGAAAGACGCAAACTTGAATTGGAACTTGATCGTTTCTGCGATGCTCTTGATCATTCATTGGAGAGAACTTTCGGCAACAGTGCGGCCATAAAGAAGATCATAACCCAAATTCTCCAAGTTGCAGGTTCTAACTTGTCGGTAGTGATACAGGGCGAAACAGGCACGGGCAAGACATTCGTGGCAAACGCCATACATTCTGCCAGCAATCGGGCGCGAAAGTCCTTTGTAAGGGTGGATATGGGGCTTATTCCTGACACTCTCTTTGAGAGCGAGCTTTTTGGATACAGGAAAGGAGCCTTTACCGGAGCCGACCGGCATAAGACTGGTTATTTTGAAAATGCCAACGGTGGCACCATTTTTATAGATGAGATTGAGAACATTCCGCTTCACATACAGGGCAAGCTGTTGAGCGTCCTTGATGAAAAGAGAATATATGCATTGGGTTGCTCAACCCCTGTGCCAATAGATGTGCGCGTTATAGCTGCAACTAATTTGGATATCAGGCAGTGCATTGCCGCAAAGAGATTCAGAGAGGATCTTTATTACAGAGTTGGTGAATTTATTATAAACGTGCCGCCGTTAAGAGAGCGGACTGAAGATATCCCATTGTTCGTCAATAAATTCATTCTTGATGCATGTACCGAACTGAACAAACAGATACGCGAAGTTTCTGATGCTGCACTCGACATGCTGATGAGCCATAGATGGCCAGGAAATGTCCGCGAGCTCAAGAATCTGGTAAGAAAGGCAGTTCTCATGTCTACTGGAGATACAATTGATGAAAATGTTGTGAGGACACTGTTGCAGGAATTTGAGGTTGAGGAAAAGAAGGAATCTCTTTCCATAAAAGATGCAATAAGAGAAGTTGAGAAGAGGAAAATAAAAGAAGCTCTCAGGCGAACTAATGGAAACAAAAGCAAAGCATGTGAACTGCTGCAGATCAGCTATAAAAATCTGCTCGAGAAGATAAAGATGTATGGATCGGAGTAGTATATAAGTTAGCTCGAAGGGCTTGTAGCCCGAAATATCGAAGCATTGCTTATTATTTACTAGTCAGCCATCCTCCTATGTAGATTGTCAACCCAAGTGCAAATTAATTTACGCTCCTGTTCAGAAGATCGATAACAAGACTTATCCCAGCCTCCTATTCGTGGTCCTAATGGCCACAAGAGCCTTATCCGGTCTTTATTTATTGGATTGCCGTATCCTGAACGTAACAGCTTAGCTGCTACAAGGTGGAACCTCACGGTCAATCCAGTTTAAAAGGAGTCTTGTCTCTCTCGTTTGTTTATGCCTAAGCTATTACGCAGCTGCCTTTAACTCATACGGTTTATTATCTAGAAGGATTCTGCGAATCCTTACTATAAGATTTCGAGCTATCGCAATAATTGCTCTTTTGCTACCCTTGGTGTTCTTTAGCCTGATATACTTGGCTGCAGAAAAGGATCTTTATTTATGACATGCCAGCAAGCTTCGACAAGGCTTGTCCTTACTCTTTTATTGCCACATCTTGTAATATGGCCTTGACGTATATATTGTCCTGTCGAGAATTCTGATGGCGTCAGGCCAATGTAAGCTGCAAGCTTATCAGAACTGCTAAAACGTTTTACATCTTGCAGTTCTACAAGAATTTCGATAGCTATTAATGTGCCGATACCAGGTACACTCTTAAGGAGATCAACTCCTTTACAATATTTTCTGCCCTTGGCGAGCAATACTATTTGCTTGCTGATTCTACGGAGCTGAGATGTGAGATATTCGTAGAGTTCGATCAGATAGTCAAACGATAATCTCAGCAGTTCATTTTCAACTGTGCATTCTTTAAGCCAGTTGATGAATGCCTTTGACCAACTCTGTTTGGCCCTAAATGGCGGCTTTATGCCGTAAAACAAGAGCTTGCTCTTTATCTGCCTCATCACATCGCTTCTGTGCTCAAGGATCTGCCGGCGTGTCCTCACAA